>Ga0154365_1171_pt1 | contig 11528 bp, 12 predicted proteins | sample RifGroA2_FD_115893 | JGI IMG/M metagenome (GOLD analysis project Ga0154365, IMG submission 115893) | Desulfovibrionales bacterium GWA2_65_9
GTGCCCTTGAGGGCCGAGACATACAGCGTGGGCACGTACGGGGCGATGCGCAGGGCTTCCTCGTAGGTTTCGCGCAGGGCCTTCAGCTGCGTTTTGGGCACCAGGTCGATCTTGTTCACGGCCACGAAAAACGGCGTGCGCTGGAGCGCCAGGTAGTCGATGAGCCGCTTGTCCTGGCGCGACAACCCCTCCAGGGCATCGAGCACGAGGATGGTCACGTCGGCGCGCTTGCTGCTGGCCAGCGCCCGGTACACGGACATCTTCTCCAGGGAATCGTGGATGTTGGCCTTGCGGCGCACGCCGGCGGTGTCCACGAAGACATAGCGCTTGCCGCCGATGTCGTAGGTGATCTGCACGGAGTCGCGCGTGGTTCCGGCCACGTCGCTGACGATCTGCCGTCCCTGGCCGACAAGGGCGTTGACCATGGACGACTTGCCCGCGTTGGGCCGGCCCAGCATGCAGATCTTGAGCCCGCGCTCCGGGGCGTCCTCGTCCTCCGGCCCCTGCTCGATGAGCGGCCGGGCCAGCTCGGCGATGCGCGCGCGCAGGGTGTTCAGGCCAAAGCCGTGGGCCGCGGACACCGGCGCGATCTCCAGGCCCAGGGCGTGGAAGTCCGCCGTGGCCTTGGCCTCCTGCTCCGGGCCATCGATCTTGTTGACCACCAGCAGGATGGGCTTGCCCGAGGCGCGCACCTTTTCGCTCACGGACTCGTCCAGCCCGGTGATGCCCTCGCGGCCGTCGACCACGAACAGGAGGATGTCGGCCTCTTCCAGGGCCTCGGTGGCCTGGTCGAAGACGCTGCGGTCAATGCCGCCGTTGTCCTCTTCAACGGAGTCGGGCAGCATGCCGCCGGTATCGACCACGGCCAGGCGCACGTCGTCCTCGACCATCTCGCCGTAGATGCGGTCGCGGGTGACGCCGGGCATGTCGTGGGTGATGGCCTTGTTTTTGCGGATCAGGCGGTTGAAAATGCTGCTCTTGCCAACGTTGGGGCGGCCTAATAGGGCGATGATGGGCATCATGGTCGTCTTCCAGATGCCCGGCCGGCCCCCCTTCGGGGTTCATGGGGGGCCTGGCCGGGGCTTGGTTGTTTCAAACAGTTATAAACGGGCGTTGATCTCCTCGGCGACCTTGACGCCGGAGAGGAGCATGCCGCCGAAAATCGGCCCCATGCGGTAGGAGCCGTAGGTGGCGTTGGCGGCCATGCCAGCCACCCACACGCCGGGGAACACCTCGCGGGTGTGGCGCACGGTGTTGGCCTCGGCCACATCAGCCCACATGGACTGCTCGCCCTCGATGCCGCCCGACGGCGTGTTCAGCTTGACCCCGTTCTTGCGCACCAGGGTCTTCAGCATCTCCACGTCGTGTCCAGTGCATTCTATGGCATGTTTGCAGTGAAGCACAAGCGGGTCCACATGCAACCGCGCCATCTCCACCGGGCTTGAATTCACCACCAGCCCCATGACGCGCTTCTCGCCGTCGATCTCGCGCAGCACCACGTCCTCCACGCTCATGCAGTTGAACACGTGGGCTCCGGCCTTGGTCGCCCTGTACGCCAGCGCAGCCGTGGCGGCCACGGAATCGGCCAGGAAGTAGCCGGGCTTGTACTCGCTCATGGCGCAGCCCGCCTCTTCCAGGATGCCCTTGGCCTCCTCCTGGACCACGATGTAGTTCCAGGTCATGCCGCCGCCCCACATGCCGCCGCCCACCGAGAGCTTGCGCTCGAACAGGGCGACCTTGCGGCCCGCCTCGGCCAGCTTCCAGGCTGCGGTCAGGCCAGAGGGCCCGCCGCCCACAATGGCCACGTCGAGATCAAGGCACTGCTTGAACTTCTCGAAATAGGCGCTGGCGATGGCCTCGGTGACAATCCTTTCGTCAATGATCATGGGGTCCTCCTGCAACTGTTGCGGTTTCTCAAAAACGCGCCTCAAACGAAAAACCGTCCCTCAGAAGGGACGGCTCCTCGCGTTGCAGTGTTCCCTTCGTCGGCATTACCCGGACAGGTTCAACGGTCAACCCCACAGCCAGAAGCAAGGGGTCCTCTCAGCCCGGTTTCTCCGAGCTCCCGCAGGACGGTTGTTCCTAAAACGGAACTATTTAAAAAGCGTGGCGATAGCCTCCGTGTAGGGGGCGGTGAGCACGCCGCGCTCCGTGATGATGCCGTGGATGAGCTTGGCCGGAGTCACGTCAAAGGCGAAGTTGAACACGCCCACGCCGTCCGGGGTGATCTGGGTGGTGCCCACGTGGGTCACCTCGCGCGGGGTGCGGTCCTCGATGGGGATCAGCGAGCCGTCGGCGGTTTCCGGGTCGATGGTGGACACCGGGGCGGCCACGTAGAACGGGATGCCGAACTCCTTGGCCAGCAGCGCCACGCCAAAGGTGCCGATCTTGTTGGCCGCGTCGCCGTTGGCCGCGATGCGGTCGGCCCCGACGATGACCTTCTGCACCAGGCCGCGCTGCATCAGAAGCGCGCAGGCGTTGTCGCAGGCAACCTTCACCGGGATGCCGTCCTTGTGCAGCTCATAGGCGGTGAGCCGCGCGCCCTGCAGGAAGGGCCGGGTCTCGTTGGCGATGACCTGGATCTTCTTGCCCTGCTCCACGGCCGCGCGGATGGGGGCAAGGGCCGTGCCGTAGCCTGCGGTGGCCAGGGCTCCGGCGTTGCAGTGGGTCATGACCGTGTCGCCGTCGGCGAGCAGGTCCGCGCCAGCCTTGCCGATGGCCTCGCAGGTGGCGATGTCCTCGGCGTGCACGACCTTGGCCTTGGCCAGCCAGAACACGCACAGCTCGTCCAGGGAAAATTCCGGGTGCCTGGCCCACTCGGCCTGCATGAGGCGCACGGCCCAGCGCAGGTTCACCGCCGTGGGCCGGGCCGAGGCGATCTCTTCCAGCTTGGCCGCGAGCACGGGCTTCCAGTCGGCCCCAGGCGCGAGATTGGCGACGACTTCGCGCCCGGCCAGGTAGCAGCCGTAGGCCGCAGTGACGCCGATGGCGGGCGCGCCGCGCACCACCATGACCACCAGCGCCTCGCAGATGTCGGACACGGTCTTGCAGACGAACCATTCCTCACGCGTGGGCAGGTAGCGCTGATCAAGGAGGACCAGGGCGTCCTTTTCCGGGGAATACTGGATGTGCTCGGTCATGTGCTGTCCTTAAAAAAGATTGGGGGGCCAAATGATGGGGAAATTACTTCAGCTTCTCGGCGAGGAGCTGGTTGACGACGGCGGGGTTGGCCTGGCCCTTGGTGCGGCGCATGATCTGGCCGACAAAGAAGCCCATGAGCTTGGTCTTGCCCGCGCGATAGTCGGCCAGCTCCTTGGGGTTCTCGGCCAGCACGGCGTCGACGTCCGCCTCCAGGGCCGAGGTATCCGAAATCTGCACCAGGCCCTTGGCCTTGACCAGCTCTTCCGGGTCGGCCCCGGTGGTCAGCAGCTCGGGCAGGATATCCTTGGCGCTCTTGGCGCTGATGGCGCCCTCTTCCACCAGGCGCACCAGGGCCGCCAGCTTCTGCGGGGTCAGCTTCAAGTCGGCCACGCGGCCGCCGGTCTGGTTCAGCTCGCGCAGGATGTCCGTCATCAGCCAGTTGGCCAGCTTCTTGGGCTCACTATAAGCCGCCACAGCGGCCTCGAAATATTCCGCCATGTCGCGCTCGGCGGTCAGCACCTCGGCGTCGCCCTTGGTCAGCCCGTACTGCGTGACAAAGCGCTGCTCGCGCGCCTTGGGCAGCTCGGGCAGCTCGGAACGCCACTGGTCGAGCCAGGACTGCTCCAGCACCAGCGGCACTAGGTCCGGGCAGGGGAAATAGCGGTAGTCGTGGGCCTCTTCCTTGCCGCGCATGGAGTGCGTGGTGCCCTTGTTGGCATCAAACAGGCGCGTCTCCTGGACCACCTTTTCGCCGTCCTCCACGAGGTCGATCTGGCGCTCCACCTCGTAGTCGATGGCCTTCTGCACATGCTTGAAGGAGTTGAGGTTCTTCAATTCCGCGCGGGTGCCGAAGGCCTCCTGGCCCAAGGGCCGGACGCTCACGTTGGCATCGCAGCGGAAAGAGCCCTCCTCCATGTTGCCGTCGCAAATGTCGAGGTAGACCAGGATGCTGCGCAGGGCTTTCAAGTAGGCCACAGCCTCCTCGGCGTTGCGCATGTCCGGCTCGGAAACGATCTCGATCAGCGGCACGCAGGCGCGGTTCAGGTCCACATAGCTCGCGTTGTCCTGGGCCGAGTGGATGTTCTTGCCGGCGTCCTCCTCCATGTGGATGCGCGTGACGCCGACCCGCTTGGGGCCCTTGCCGGTGACGATGTCCACATGGCCGAACTCGCAAATGGGCAGCTCGAACTGGGAGGTCTGGTAGCCCTTGGGCAGGTCCGGGTAGAAATAATTCTTGCGCGCGAACACGCTCTTCCTGTTGATGCGGCAGTCGATGGCCAGACCCATCTTGGCGGCGTACTCGACCACCTTGCGGTTGAGCACCGGCAGCACGCCGGGCATGCCGGAGCACACCGGGCAGACGTTCTCGTTCGGCTCCGCGCCAAACTGGGTGGAGCAGGAGCAGAAGATCTTGGACCTGGTCTTGAGCTGGGCATGCACCTCAAGGCCGATGACGGTTTCATACCTGGTCATGAGCCCTCCTCTTGCCTTCTTCCCAGACCCCTAGGCCTGTTTCCAAAAGATGGATTTTGTTTCCCTGGCGAGGAAAGAGTCGTTTTGGGGCCAGGGAGAGTACTCATGCGGTACAGCCCTGGCGCCAAATCGACTCATGACGATGTCCAGGGGGCAAAAGACACTTTTAGAGACAGGCCGAGGCCCCGGACTTGCGGCTGTAGAGTTCCGGGGTCAGGCGCGGATCATTGTACATCTTGAACTGGTAGTAGACCTTGGGCCGCTTCTGGCCCGAGGCGTAGTCCTCCACGAGGTCCAGGACGGACTGCAAAAGGTCCGTGCGCTGTTCCGTGAGCACCTGGAGCCTGCGGCGGCACTCGTTTGCGAGGTCATCGCCAGCGCCCGGGCGTTCCACCTGCTCCAGCAGGTGGAAGATCTTGAGCGCCAGGATGGAGCCGCGGTCCAGGGCCACGCCCAGGGACTCGGTGTTGAAGCGCGGGCGCACCCCCTCGGCCTGGGGCGGCATGATGGAATTCAAAGCACACACCAGGAACAGGTCCAGGCGCTCGATCAGGTCGTTGCGCTCCTGCTTCAGCTTGTCGATGGCGTACATGCAGTCCGCGATGAGTTCCGGCCCGGCGTCCTTGCGGCGTGCGCGGTCCTCCACGTGCCACAGGCGAAAATTGGTCCAGTGCTGGCGCAGCACCAGCTCCGCGAAACCCTCGGCCCCGGAGGCTGTGGTGATGTCCGGGGCAAAGGCGGGTTCCTGGCGGTGCCAGGAGGCCACGGTCTGATCCTGGTCCAGAAAGGCGCGCGCGATGAAGGCGCGGATATCGTCGAAGGTGAAATCAGTCATTGAGCTCTCTTGGTTCATGGTCTGGCCCGCAGCGCGCTCTTGCTGACGAGCAGATAGAGTGTGGCGGGCGTACGCATCGTCGCCTCCAGGCGTTCGGCACGTTCGCCGCTGCCCAGGTACAGGTCGAGCCTCAGGCCCCGGATGTCCGCACCCGAGTCCTGGGCCAGCACAAGGCCGCGCAGGGACTCCGCTCCGCCCTGGGCAGACAACGGCGCAGACAGCACCGCCACTGCTCCCAACGGCAGGAGACTTGGGTCTGTAGCCAGACTGACAAGCGGCGTCAACGGTTTTCCCAGTGAGCCCTCGCTTGCCGCAGCCGTGAACCGGAAGAACACGTAGCTCGCATTCTCGGCCATAAGCTCCAGGGCGCGGGCGGGGTTGGCCGCGCACCAGGAGCGGATGGCCTCGCGATTCAGGCGCTCTTTGGGCAGCGCTCCGGCGTCCAAAAGAATCTGCCCCAGGCCCTTGAAGGGCAGACCGTTGGCGGCGGCGAAGTGCACCCCGCGCACGGAGCCGTCCGGCAGGCGCAAGGAGCCGCCGCCCTCGGTCTGCATCAGGAAGGCATCGGCCGGGTTCTTCAGCCAGGCCAGCTCCAGCCCGCGCCCGGCAAGCGCCCGGTCCAGGTCCACGGCCCGGCGGTCATACGCGCCCGGACGGGCGGCCATGTCCGGCGGGGGCGCGTACAGCGGGTAGTCGTAGCCGGGCTGGCGCTCCAGGCTGGCCTCCATCTCCGGCGAATAATAGCCCGTGAGCAGCGGACTTGGGGCCAGCTCGTACCAGATGAAGCGCTCGGACAGCAGGCCGGGGTTGGCGTCCAGGTCCGGCAGCACGGAAAGCAGCTCCTGGGCGCTCTGGCGCAGTTGGCCCCAGGTCAGCGAGCCGCCGGGCTGCACCAGGGCTGGCGCCCCTGGAGACATGCGCGAGAGGTGCCCCAGGCTATGGCGCAGGGGGCCGGCCAGGTCGGCAAAGGAGCGCAAGGACTGGGAGGCCGGGGACAGTTGCCCGGCCAAAAGCAGGGACTCGGAACCGCGCAGGGCGCTGAAGCCAGCCGGGGCCGGGGCCAGGTAGTCTTCCGGCGGCGCTGCGGGCGCTGGCGACGAGGGTGCTGAAACGCGCGGGCGCCGCGCCGGGGCCGACCGGCCGCCACCCGAGGAGGAGGGCCAGGGCACGTAGTCGCCCACGCCGCACCCCAGGAGCACGAAGACCAGGGCGAGAGCCAAGCCTGCCGTCAAAAGCCTGCGACCGCGCGGGCCGCCACGCAGGCGGCCTGAGCCCATGGCCGTGGTCAGGCCAGCGCCCTGCCCTACCCGCGCGGGACTATCCACAACACTGCCTTGACCACACGGCCTTGGCAACATTGGCCTAGCCACACTGTTCAATGGAGGCATCGCAGTACTTGCCCACCCCGTACTCCCGGCGGCGCAGGAACTTCTCCGGGCTGGGGCCGATGATCTGCAGCTCCGGCTGGCGCTGCTGCACCGAGAGCGCGATGGTCATCTCCTTGGTGCAGCCCGTGGAATAGGTGGAGTCCTTGCCGGCCCAGACGGGCGGGACCTTCTTGCCCATGAGCTCGAAGCTCTTCTCGATGTCCACGTCGGTCTGGAAGCGCCAGACGTTCAGGAACCCGCTGCGCTGCACGCGCTCCCACATGAACATGAGGTCGTCGGCGTCCATGCCCTCTTCGAAATATTCGCCGGGGTTGATGATGAAGGTGCCCTCCAGGCGCGAGCGCAGGTGGGCCACAAAGGTGTTCAGCACCTCGATGGCCTGCTTCACCTGGCCGGGGATGCTGCCCACGATGGCGCTGTAGAACATGACCGTCTTGCCTGCCGAGCGCGCCCGGCGCATCTGGGTGATGATGCCGTCGGCCTTGGCCAGGATGGCCTCCTCGCTGAACTTGTGCACGTGCTCGGGCTTGGGCTTGAAGTACATGCGGAACTTGCCCTGGGAGTCGTTGAAGAAGACCAGCACGTCGCGGGTGAACTCGTGGCTGGTGTTGATGAAGCGGCGGTAGTAGGCCTCGCCCTTGGCCAGCACCAGGTCGGACTCCTTCCAGGCCCGGGCAAAGGTGACGGATGTGCGGTAGGGGTTGAAGCGCTCGCGGGTGCCGTCGGAGATGACCACCAACCGGTGCTCGCGGGTGGCCTGCAAAAGTTCGTTCTTGCTGGCGCGGTTGTTCTGGACGAAGTAAGCGTCCTTGAACTCAGCCGCCAGGATGGGGTCGCTCTCCAGGTCCCAGACCGTGGGGCTGTCGAAGTAGAAGCCCTCCTTCAGGGCCAGGATCACGCGGTGCCCCTGGCGCAACAGCGAGCGCACCACCTTGAGGTCCAGGATGATGCCGCCGCTGGCCCTGGGCAGGTAGAGGATGCGCAGGGGGCCGCGCGCGGGGTCGAAGATGCTGCGCAAAGGCGTGAAGTCCACGGGCTCCAGGGTCTTGCGCAGCTCCTCGGCGTCCAGGTTGGACGTCGGGTTGTCCACGGCCCAGAAGGGCTTGTAGGTGGAGAAGAACAACAACCGCTCCATCTCCAGCAGGTCCAGCTCAAAGCGCAGCTGGGTGATGCTCGAGCAGTGCAGACGTTCCTCCGGGCAGACGTTCACCAACTGGGAGTAGAACTTGCTGTCCACGAAGGTGCGCGCGCGGCGGTTCATCTGGCGCTTGAGCGTGCGGTAGGGGTCATCCAGGCCGCTCTGGGTGAGAAAGATGGTCAGCATGCGCTTGAGCAGGCGCGAAGGGATGAGGATGGGCGCATTCAGCGTCATCCGGAACTTGTGGCGGCACAGGTGCAGGATCCGCTTGCGCAGCGGGGCCTCGCGCACAAACTCCCGCACGAGCTGCACGAGCAGCTTCCACTGCTGACCGTACTCCGCAGCCAGGTCCTTGCCGAGCCTGGACTTGAGCAGGAAGTGCAGCATCCAGTCGCCGCAGGGGGCGTAGAAGCTGTCCTCCTTGAGGGCGACCATGAAGCGGATCTGCTCCGGCGAGGCGTTCTTCGCCGGATCGATGGAATGCTCCAGGTTGTTCTCGGTCATGAAGTGCAGGAGCAGCGCATCAAGCACCGGGTCCTGGCCGTACTTGAGCTCCCGGGCGCTCTCAAAGGTAAAGTTCAGTGGCAAGGGTCACCTCTCGGTAAAGAAGCCTTTGCTCGCCAGCTTGGCGAAATAGGATGTCTTGTCCGTCTCGGCCAGGATCAGGTCGTCCGGGGCCCGGCGCACGCGCACCACATCGCCCGGCTCAAGGGCAAAGGAGCGCTGCCCGTCAACGGACAGGCGCACCTCGCCCGCCTGATCCTCCACCACCACGCGGATCTCCCCGCTTGCGGGCAGCACCACGGGGCGAAAATTGTTCAGAAAGGGGCACACCGGCGTCAGGCAGATGGCCTCCATCTCCGGATACACCAGCGGGCCGCCAGCAGAAAACCCGTAGGCCGTGGAGCCCGTGGGCGTCGAGATGATGAGCCCGTCGGAACGCATGGCCCCCACACGCTCGCCATCGCGCAGCACCAAGAGGCGGATGAGCCGGGCCAGCTCGCCCCGGCTGACCACGAGGTCGTTGATGGCCCGGCCGGAGCAGACCGTCTGGCCCCGGCGCTCCACTTCATAGGCGAGGCAGACGCGCCGGGACAGGGTGTAGGATCCGGCCAAGAGCGCCTCCATGCTGCGCTGCCAGTCCCCTGCGGGTTCGGCCAGAAAGCCCACCCGGCCAAGGTTCAGGCCCAACAGCGGCAGGCCTTGGCCCAGGCTCATGCGGGCCACGCCGATGAAGGTGCCGTCGCCGCCCAGGACCAGCACCGCGTCAAAAGCCCCCTCCGGGAGCTTGCAGGCGCCCGCGCCCCGTGTCGAGCGGTGTTCGCAAAGCCTGGCCGAAGCCCCCCGGCCCTCAAGCCAGGCCTTCAGTTCCTGTCCCAGGGCCTGGGCCGCGGCATCGCTTGAGCGCGTCATCACCAAAAAAGACGTAAGCTGGCTGTTCATGGCGCGACAGTAGTCAAATCCGCAGAAACATACAACACACCGCTGGAACGAGAAAAATCGAGAAATGTGCATTTTCTTCGTCTCGACCCCTAAAGTATTTTCCAGCAGTTGACGATAAGGGTATCAAGCTAGGAGTATATGAGATGGATGTTCACCCGGTTAATGTTCGCCTGATGCTGCGCACCTACGGGAAGCAGCTTACAAGCGCCAAGCGGCTGGCCCGCTTCAAGAGGGCGCTTGTACTCTCAGGTGCGCAGGACCAGCTGAGCATCTCGCGGGAGGCCAAGCGCCGGGAATTGGTGGAGCGCATCAGCCAGGAAGTCATCGAGAACCTCCTGGTCAACGGCCAGGAGAATCCGGTGGTTTCCGGGGTGCTCGAGGATCTGGAACAGGATTTGGGCGAAAAGGTGTTGTTTGACTATCCCCTGGATGGCGGCGAGGTGCAGATCCTGCGCCAGACCGAGGAAGGGGCGAGGGAGATCGGCCCGGACGAGAAGATGCGCATCCTGCGCAGGCTCTGGGAAATAACCCTGGACAGGGTCGACGGCACCATGCTTTGATACCCCGAACACGGGGGGGAGGCGTCATGGAGATCAAGAAGTTATACGGAGTGCTGGACCCCTACGCCGCGAAGCGGCTGCAGGAAAACCAGCGGGCCCAGCAGGACCAGGCCGTGAACCGGCAGAACGGTTCGGCGGACCAGCAGCTTGGCGACAAGGTGGCCCTGTCGCCCGAGGCCAGGCTGCTCGGCGCGACGATGAGCGCCGCCACCGCGGCTCCCGATGCACGCGCCGAAAAGGTGCGCAATCTGAAGGAACAGGTGCAGAGCGGCACCTACAAGCCGGACATCAAGAAGGCCGCTGCCAACCTGATCCGCGACGACCTGAACCTGCTCCGATAGCCTGACTGTGCCGGGGCAACCGGCGCACGAAAGGATGGTGGAGGCTCTCCCGGCAGAAGGCTGCCAGGGAGAATTTTGTGCTTTGTTTCCGGGGAAAGGCGAGGGCCGGGGCTAGGGTCTGTTTCCAAATGATGGATTTTGTTCCCTGGCGAGGAGAGAGCCTATTTTGGGGCCATGGGGTGTACTCATGCGGTACAGCCCTGGACCCAAATCGGCTCAAGACGACGTCCAGGGGGCAAAAGACGCTTTTAGAAACAGGCCCTATTCGGGTGCGGGCTTCTGGGGGCGCTGCCCGTCCACCAGGCGGTAATGCGTGGGGTGCTTGGCATCCACCTGAGGAGCCTGCAGGCCCAGGCGTTCCTTGGTGTTCAGGATGATGGGGCCGGAGAGGTTCAGGGTGGTCAGTTCCGGGCTGTCCTTGGGAATGGTCACGGTGACGAGCACCGCGATCTGCCGGATGTTCTCCACGCGCAGGGTTTTCTTCTCCGGGGCTTCGAGCTTGACGTTGTAGTCGGGCAGGAAGGGATAGGGATCGGCCACGAGCAGGCCCAGGCCCGCATCGGTGACGCACTGCAGGAGCAGAAACGGGGAGTTCTCACGCACCTGGAGCAGGACAAACTCACGCTTGTCGTCCAGGCCGATGAGCCCGTGCGGGAAATAGATGATGCTGTCGCGCGCGATTTCCCGCTCGCCCAGCTTCGTCCGGATGGTTATTTTTTTGCTTCTTCCTGCCATAACGTCGCCGCCGCGAGCAGATCCTGCTGACTGGCCTCAAGGGCCAGGCTGTTCTGCTCTTTGATCTTGAGGTACACTTCTTCCCGGTACACGGTCATGTCTTCGGGCACATCAAGCCCGAGCTTGATCTGCTTGCCCTGGATGCTCAGCACCTTGAGCTTTATGTTTTCGCCCAGATAGAGACTTTCTCCGGGCCGCCGTGTGAGGATGAGCATGGTTCCTCGAATCTTGAGCGTGTCGTTTCAAAATGCCGCGCCAACAGGCTGCGGCTTGTGGCAAGCTATCCGAGGGCTGAGGGAAAGTCCAGCCCGGAACGCGCCTTATATGTACTGCATCAGATTCATCTGCATGATCATGGACGAGGACTTGAGCACGGCCTGGTAGACCGTCTGCTGCTGCGTGAGCTTGGTCATGAGTTCGCCGATGTCGATGTCCTCCTCGGCGCTGATGCGCTCGTTCTCGTTCAGCGTCAGG
>Ga0154365_1175_pt1 | contig 11468 bp, 10 predicted proteins | sample RifGroA2_FD_115893 | JGI IMG/M metagenome (GOLD analysis project Ga0154365, IMG submission 115893) | Desulfovibrionales bacterium GWA2_65_9
TGCCGCGCTGGGCGCTCTTGGCCTCGTCGCCGGTGAGCTCGCGGATGGTGTAGGCGCCCTGGCCGTCGGAAATCCACTCCACGGGCGTGGCCTCGGCGCGGTAGCTTTTGGTGGTGATGCGCACGCTTCCCGCCACCATGTACACGGAGTAGAAGCCCACGCCGAAGCGGCCGATGATGCCGTCGGCGCCCTGCTGGCCGTTTGGCCCGCCGGATTCCTTCAGCGCGCGGAGGAAGCTGGCCGAGCCGGAGTGGGCGATGGTGCCGATGTTCTCCACCAGCTCGGCCTCGGTCATGCCGATGCCGTTGTCGGAGATGGTCAGGGTTTTTGCGTCCTTGTCGGCCTCGATGCGGATCTCCAGCGGCGTCTCGTCGTCGGTGGCAGCCTCGGCGTTGACCGCATCGGAGGTCGCGCTCACGATGCGCAGCTTGTCCAGGGCGTCGGAGGCGTTGGACACCAGCTCGCGCAGGAAAATTTCGCGCTCGGTGTAGAGCGAGTGCACGAGGATGTCGAGGAGCTGTTTGATCTCGGCCTTGAATTCGTATGTGGCTTTGGCAGTCATCTGCGGTCTCCTTGCTGGCGGTCGTTATGTCTGAACGGGCATCTGAACGTTCATAGTGGCCTGGCATGAGGATCTGTCGTCTGGCGACGGATCTGCCCTCGGTCTGTCATCCGGTCCGGCCTCTGGCCTCTCCACCGCACAAGGCCCCGCTTTGGGGCGGGGCCTTGGCAGGGCTAATGGAGGAGAAGGGCCTAAAACGGGGGGTGTGGCGTCCCCCGACCCCACTTAAGTAGACATGCTTTTTATCTTGTCAAGGAGGTACTTCTCCATCTCGCGGCGGTCTTTGCGCAGGCGCACCAGCTCGGTTTCCAGCACCGTGAGCTTGGTCTTGAGCTCGGCGTTCTCCTCGGCCATGCGCGCTACCTCGCCGCTTTGCGCGTCCAGGCGGGTGCAGCTCTGGTCCACCGCGCTCTTGATGGCATCGAGCTGCTCGGTATCCAGGGCGGGCAGGGCGGGCAGGGCGGTCAAGTCCTGGCCATTCAGGGCCGGGGCCAGGCTGCCCATCTGGCGCAGGCCTTCGGCGATGCTCCGCGCGATCTGCTGGCCCATCTCCTGGCCCATGACCGCGGCCATGCGCAGGGCGGTGTCGGCCAGGGCCGGGCTCTGCTGGTCCTGGGTGTCGTGCTGGCTGGAAAAGGACGCGCCCGTGCCGTTGAAGGGGCCTGCGGCGTTGGGGTCGTTGTCCAGCGAGGCGGTGAGCGGGAAACGTTTGCCCAGGGTCTCCATGACGTCCTGGGTGCTGTGGCCCAGGCTGAACATCTCGGCGATGACGCGGAACACGTCCACGGCCTCGGGCCGGAAGCGCTTCTGACGGCCTGAGCCCTGGCTGGGCAGGTGCTGGGCAAAGCGGTTCTTCCAGTAGTGCACGGTGGACTCGGGCACACCCAGCCTGCGGGCGATCTCGGCCACGGAAAGCAGACGTACTTCGGACGCCACAGGCAGCCTCCTGAATGGAAAGAGGGCGTTTAGGACCAAGGGTTTGGTTCTACGTACACCAAGCACGGGCTTCCCACAAGCCGTGGCCTCCGGGCGGCGCGCATATTCTCGCGCTGCCCGCTTGACAAGAATTATGCAAATGGAATATTTTTGTATCGCGAATTGTCGAAATGGAAAAAACATGGCCGGAGGATGCGCGCATGAGGAAAATAGTTGACGTCGCAGACCGACGCATCATGGCCGCGCTGGCCGAGGACGGCCAGGCCGGAGCCGGAGAACTGGCCGAGCGCCTGGGCGTCACCGCGCCGACCATCCGCACGCGCATGAAGAGCCTCATTGCTCAGGGCCTGTTGCGCGTGGCCGGGTTGGTTGACCCCTTCCAGGTCAAGGGGCTCACCGTGGCGCTCGTGGGCATCAAGCTCATGAGCCACATGCAGCTGGACAAGAAGCTCGAGGAGATCGCCGACCTGCCCGACGTGAACTGGGCCGCCGTGGTCACCGGGCGCTTCGACATCCTGGTGGAGATCGTGCTCTCGGACGACGTCTCCGGGCTGTATGACTTCCTGGACCGCGACTTGTCCGGCGTGGGCGGCATCGCCTCCAGCGAGTCCTTTGTGGTCATGAAGGCCCGGCGCAAGTGGATTCCCCTGCCCCGGGGCGCGCGCACCTGGTTTGCCGAAAACACCCCAACCAAAAACGAGGTAGAGTCATGATCATCGGTATCCCCAAGGAAATCAAGACGCTGGAGAACCGCGTCTCCATGACCCCCGGCGCGGTGGAGACCCTCGTCCGGCATGGGCACACCGTGCTGGTGCAGAGCGGCGCGGGCATTGGCTCGGGCCTGTCCGACGCCGAGTACGCCGCCGCCGGAGCCAAAATGGTCGGCGCGGCCGAGGCCTGGAGCGCGGAGATGGTCATCAAGGTCAAGGAGCCCATGGCCGCCGAGTACCGTTTCCTGCGCAGTGACCTGCTTTTGTTCACCTATCTGCACCTGGCTGCGGACGAGGCCCAGACCAAGGCGCTCTTGGCCTCCGGCACCACCGGCGTGGCCTACGAGACCGTGCAGCTGCCCGACCGCTCCCTGCCGCTGCTCCTGCCCATGAGCGAGGTCGCAGGCCGCATGGCCCCGCAGGTGGGCGCGCACGCGCTGGAGAAGTCCCAGGGCGGGCGCGGCATGCTGCTGGGCGGCGTGCCGGGCGTGGCCCCGGCCAACGTGGCCATCATCGGCGGCGGCGTGGTCGGCACCAATGCGGCCAAGATCGCCGTGGGCCTGGGCGCGCGCGTCACCGTGTTCGACGTGAACCACGCCCGCATGCAGTATCTGGACGACATCTTCAGCTCGCGCATCGTGACCATGACCTCCAGCGACCCCAATCTGCGCGCCGCCGTGCGCGAGGCCGACCTGGTCATCGGCGCGGTGTTGGTGCCCGGAGCCAAGGCCCCGCACTTGGTCACCCGCGAGATGATCGGCACCATGCGCGAGGGCGCGGTCATCGTGGACGTGGCCGTGGACCAGGGCGGCTGCGTGGAGACCATCCACGCCACCACCCACGACAACCCGACCTACGTGGTCGACGGCGTGGTGCATTACGGCGTGGCCAACATGCCCGGCGCGGTGCCGCGCACCAGCACCTTTGCCCTGGTCAACCAGACCCTGCCCTATGCCCTGCGTCTGGCGGACAAGGGCCTGGACGCCCTGCGCGCGGACAACGCCCTGGCGCTGGGCCTGAACACCTGCCAGGGCCAGCTGACCTGCCCGGCCGTGGGCGAGGCCCTCTCCATCCCGGCCATCACTCCGGCCCAGGCCCTGGCCTAGCCGGTTCCCGGCCTGGCCCCGCCCAATCCGGCCGAGCAGTCCGACCGAGCAGCCCGGCCCCAGCCGCCTGGCTTGTACAGTCCGACGAAATGACAAAGCCCCCGCTCCGGCCTGGAGCGGGGGCTTATTCGCCCTGCGGGCGCGCCGCTGCCTCCCAAGGGGCTGCTTCCCAAGGGGGGCTGGGGTTGGTACAGGGATGCCAGCCTGCATTGTCAGCCAGTATTGTCAGCCAGTATCATCAGCCAAGGAGCGCGCCCATGCGAAGTGGTTCCCTGTCCGTCCCGGCCCGCAATGGGTCCCGCAGCATGCCCGCCCTGCTGGCCGCCCTGCTGGCCGCCCTGCGGACTGCACTGCTGGTGGCCCTGCTGACGCTCCTTGCCCCTGTCTCAAGCCTGCCGGTTGTCCTGGCGGCGTCCCCGCCCGCCCCGGAGGCCGCAAGCGCCAATGTGGAGATCGTGCTGGAGTTTTACCGCCACTTTGCCAATGGCAACCCCGAGGGCATGCGCGCCCTCCTGGTGCCGGAGGCGGAGTGGACCGTCACCGGACAGCACACCCTGGCCGGGACCAAGACGGGGCTCGAAGCAATCCGGCAGCTGCTCTGGCAATTGAAGCGGGCGGGGATAGCCCCTGAGGCGTACATGATCGAAGGGCGCGGCGCGCATGTGCTGGACGTGCGCCAGGGGCTGGTGAAGCGCGGCGGCGTGAACCAGGACTTCTTCTGGGTGCGCGTTTATGAGCTGCGCAACGGCAAAATCGTCAAGGTGCAGGACTTCCCCAGCGACCAGCAGGCGGCGGATGTGTTTTTCTGGCAGGCCTGCCCGCCCAAGCCCGAGGAGACCCTGATCCGGGATTAGCCCCCGCACTTGCAACGCGTCTGCAATACTGTATAACACACCGAAAGGTGGGCCGCCATGACCAAACGCGAACTGCTCCTGTACGTCGCCATCCCGTTCAACGCCTTGCTCTTCCTCGTCGCCTACGCCTGGTTGTCCTAGGCTGGCGTGCGCGCCGCGACCGGGAGCTCCTGGTGGAGACGCCGGGGGCTTTGTCGTTGCGGCGCGCTACCCCCGCATCCAGCTTGCCAATTCCTCCTGCGTGAGTTCGCCCTGGCCCAGGCGCTCGAACACCAGCACGCGCTCCACATCCGGGGCCGCGAGGTCGCGGCCGTGCAGCAGCAGGAACAGCCGCGCCACAACATAGGCCGTGCGCTTGTTGCCGTCGATGAAGGCGTGGTTGCGGGCCAGGCCGTAGGCATAGGCCGCCGCGAGGTCGAAGACGTCGGGGGCGTCGAGCGGGCCAGAGGGGGAGGCGTGGGCCAGCAGATTCTTCGGCCGCGCCAGGGCGCTCTCCAGCAGCCCCAGGTCGCGCAGGCCGGGCAGGCCGCCGTGGTCCGCGATCTGGGCATCGTGGATGGCCAGCACGGTCGATGGCAGAATCCAGCGCCAAGTCATCTCTTGGCCAGCTCCCGCAGGATGTGGCGGTCCGCGCGCATGACACGCTCGGCCTGCTCCATCTGCGCGGCGAACTCCTCGTCCACGGGGGTCAGCCGCACGCTGCCGTCAAGCGCGTCGGTGAAGTACAGCGTCTCGCCTTCGCCCACCTTCATGCGCGCCAGCACCTCCTTGGGGATGACCACCCCAAGGGAATTGCCGATCTTTCTGATCTTCACCGCCTGCATCTGGCACCTCCGTTCCTGGCTCGTGTGGCTACGGATGTTATAACGTCGTGGGCATCGCGTCAATCGCCCTGAGGGGCTCCCCACCACCCCGCCCCTTGCCAACCGGCCAAGGGGTGGCTATAGCCTCCCCCATCATGACAAAAGACCTCATCATCGTTGAGTCCCCTGCAAAGGTGAAGACCATCGGCAAATTCCTCGGCAAAGACTATGTCGTGGAGGCCTCAGTCGGCCACGTGCGCGATCTTCCCAAGGGCGACATGGGCCTGGACGAGCAAAACGGCTACCTGCCGCGCTACGAGATCATCAAGGGCAAAGAGGACATCGTGGGCCGCCTGCGCAAGGCCGCCAAGGCAGCAGGCCACGTCTACCTTGCACCCGACCCCGACCGCGAAGGGGAGGCCATCGGCTGGCACGTGGCCGAGCTCATCAAGGGCCAGAACACCAACGTCAGCCGCATCCAGTTCAACGAGATCACCGCCCGCGCGGTCAAGGAGGCGCTGGAAAACCCGCGCCCCATCAACGACGACCTCGTGGGCGCGCAGCAGGCCAGAAGAGTGCTCGACCGCCTCGTGGGCTACAAGATTTCGCCCATCCTCTGGAAGCACGTCAAGCGCGGCATCTCCGCCGGGCGCGTGCAGTCCGTGGCGCTGCGGCTCATCGTGGACCGCGAGCGTGAGCGCCGCGCCTTTGAGCCTGTGGAGCACTGGGCGCTCAAGGCCCGGCTCGAAGGCGAGAACCCGCCGCCGTTCCGCACCGACCTCTGGAAGATCGGGACGAAGACGGTTGCGCCCGGCCTCAAGGAGATCGGCAGCCAGGACGCCGCCGAGGCCCTGGAGAAGAGCGTGCGCGCTGGGCAGTTCACGGTCGAGGCCGTGGACGAGAAGGAGCGCGCCAAGAGCCCGCCGCCGCCGTTCACGACCTCCAGCCTGCAGCAGGTGGCCAACCGCGCGCTGGGCTTTCCGGCCAAGAAGACCATGGGCACGGCCCAGAAGCTTTACGAGGGCGTGGAACTGGGCGAGAAGGGAACGGTTGCGCTGATCACCTACATGCGTACCGACTCCGTGCGCATCGCCGACGAGGCGTCAAGCGCCGCGCGCGAGTTCATCCTCGGACATTACGGCGAGAAGTACGCGCCCACCAAGGTCAAGGCCCACAAGTCCAAGGGCGGCGCGCAGGACGCCCACGAGGCCTGCCGACCCGTCGACGTGGCCCTGACCCCGGACGCGGTCAAGGCCTTCCTCCCGGCGGACCAGTTCAAGCTGTACCAGCTCATCTGGCGGCGCTTCGTGGCCTCGCAGATGTCCGACGCGCGCTTCCACGACACGACCGTCACCGTGAAGAACGGCAAGACGCTCTGGCGGGCCAAGGGCGAGCGCTTGCTGTTCCCCGGCTTCCTGAAGGTCCAGGGCCTGGAGGCGCCGGACCCGGACGCCGTGGCCGAGGATGGTTCCGAGCAACTGCCCAAACTGACCAACGCCGAGGCGCTGAAGCTGCTGGAGCTGACCAGCGAGCAGAAGTTCACCCAGCCGCCCCCGCGCTACACCGAGGCCACGCTGGTCAAGGCGCTGGAGGAGCAGGGCATCGGGCGGCCCAGCACGTACGCGGCCATCATCAGCACCCTGCAGGACCGCGAGTACGTGGCCATGGAAGAGAAGCGCTTCGCGCCCTCGGAGCTCGGCACCACGGTCAGCGACAAGCTGGTGGCGCATTTCGCCACGCTCATGGACATCGGCTTCACCGCGGGCATGGAGCGCAAGCTCGACGAGATCGCCGCGGGCTCGCGCGCCTGGGCTACGGTCATCGAGGAGTTCATGGCCGATTTCATCCCAGCGCTCAAGCTGGCCGGGGCCGAGATGGAGCGCGCCACCATCGACTCCGGCGTTTCTTGCGACCTGTGCGGCAAGCCCATGCACGTGAAGTTCGGCAAGATGGGCGAGTTCCTGGGCTGCTCCGGCTACCCGGACTGCAAGAACATCAAGGAGTTCACCCGCGACGAGCAGGGCAAGATCCTGCCCAGCGACAAGGCCCGCGACGAGATCACGGACATCGCCTGCGAGCTGTGCGGCAAGCCCTTTGCGGTCAAGACCCCGCGCAAGGGCCGCGCGCGCGAGCAGTTCCTGGGCTGCACCGGCTATCCCAAGTGCAAGAACATCAAGAACTTCAAGCGCACCGAAGAGGGCGTCATTGAGATCCTGGCCGCCCCCCAGGTGATCGCGGCAGGCACCTGCCCGGAATGCGGCCAGCCCATGGTGGTCAAGACCGCGCGCAAGGGCAGCCGCTTCATCGCCTGCACGGGCTATCCCAAATGCAAGCACACCGAGCCCCTGCCCACGGGCGTGCCCTGCCCCAAGGAGGGCTGCGACGGCGAGCTGGTGGAGAAGAGTTCACGCGGGGGCAAGGTGTTCTTCTCGTGCAGCCGCTACCCGCAGTGCACCCAGGCCTTCTGGGACCACCCGGTGCCCGGCCCCTGCCCAGCCTGCGGCTCTGTGCTGCTGGTGGAGAAGAACACCAAGGCCAAGGGTCTGCACATTGCCTGCCCGGTGAAGGACTGCGGTTGGATCAAGCCTGAAGGGGAAGGCGGGGAGTAGCGGCGATCAGTGGATTGTTTGGCAAGTAGAAGGTCCGTGCTCTACGCATGATGGAGTGCGGATGTTATTATACTATTGCTGCGCTGCCTTTTTAAAAAGGACGAACATGCAAGATCCAGCCATGTTTTCTGCTATTGGCACATGGGTTGCCGCGTGTGTCTCACTTGTTGCTGCGATCTTATTCTACAAGAATTTGGTTTGGCTACAAAGCTCTCAGAAGAGCAAGGAGTTTGCGGACTGTGCGATTGCCGCACTTGAGTCTGCTTACAAAGCGTTGATGGACGGCTGCCCAGACGACACACCTCAAAACTGTAGAGGTAATTGGATTTCTTGCGCCCGCCAACTTGAGTTTTTTAGGAGGCTCAAAGCGCAAGTGTCATCAAGTGAATACATGACAAAGTGTGGCCAAGTTGAAGAGCGTTATCGCCACAGATTCCATTCAGCGTTGTGCCTAATTCCATGTAAAGTCGAAAGCTACTTCGCAAGCAGTGCAGACGACACTGAACTCGGGCTTGAACCAAGATCCCTTGCCGTAGTTTTTAGTTTTGCCTTCAATGAGAAATTTGACGACCCGCTTGAAAAAGTGTCTGTCCAAGCTTTGCTCGGCTCATCGACCGCAATTAAGTACAACCGTGCCCTGAAGATTTACCTTGTAAGGCTGGGGGAACTCCCCAAAGCGTGAGCGCGCCAAGAACAAGACCCAATCACATCGCCTGCCCGAACAAAGACTGCGACTACGTGAAGGAGCCGGAGGAGTAAGGCGGGGGAGTCGCCCCGACGCGACGGCCAGAAAAACGAAAAAGCCGGAAGGCATCGCCCCCCGGCCCTTTCAGGCGGAACTTCGCTGGCGCGCTACAACGCGATGTTCTGGTGCTTGGCGATGAGCTCAAACGCGCGCGTGGTCAGTTCGGTGATGTTCGGCTTGCTGATCTGGTCGTCGGCCCCCACGCTCTCGCCCTTGTGGCGCAGGCGGTCGGTGATCAGCGAGGAGAACAGGATCACCGGCATCTCCTTCAAAAACGGGTCCTCCTTGACGCGCTTGGTCAGGTTGTGGCCGTCCATGATGGGCATCTCGATGTCCGAGACCATGATGTCCAGGTACTCCACAAGCGGCTTGTTCTCCTCAGCCGCGCGGCGCTTCACGTCCATCAGCGTGTCCCAGGCGTCCTGGCCGTTCACGGTCTGGGTGACCTCGAACCCGGCCTTTTCCAGCATGGTGCCGATCATGCGGCGGATGCTCGTGGAGTCGTCGGCGATGAGCGCGCGGAAGTGCTCCTTTTTCGAGGGCCTTTTAGCCTCCTCGATGGAGGCCATGGCCCCTTCCTCGATCTTCATGGCCAGGCCCGGATTCAGGTCGGCCACGATCTTCTCCATGTCCAGCACGAGCAGGATGCGGTCCTCGAAGCGCACCACGCCGGTGACGCTGTTGCCCGAGTACTCGTTCAGGTGCCTGCCCGGCGCCTCCACCTGGGTCCAGCTCAGGCGATGGATGCGCGTGACGCCGGAGACCATGAAGGCCGAGATCATGCGGTTGAATTCGCTGACGATGACCTTGGTGCTTTCCTTGGCCTCGGAGGCGCCCTTGCCCAGCCACAGCGACAGGTCCACCAGCGGGATGATGCGCGAGCGCAGGTTGAAGGCGCCCATGACCGCAGGGTGCGGAATCTCCGGCAGCTGCGTCACTGCGGGCAGGCGGATGATCTCCAGTACTTTGGCTACGTTGACGCCGTAGTAGCCGCGGTACGTCTTGCCCGAGGCATCCGGCTTCTCGTCGATGTAGAATTCCACAAGCTCCAGCTCATTGGTGCCGGATTCAAGCAGAATGTTTGTCTGGCTCATGCGCTCCCCCTGAAACAATCAGACCTGAACCGCCTATTCGGCTATTTTTGTATACGACTTTACGCCCGCTGTAAACGATTCACGCAGGCGGGGGTGAGCGCCTACTGCCGACAGATAATCGTTATACATGGCGCTTTCCGGGCCGATTATGGTTGACACTTCACTCCAGATAACCCTAATGCTCATTTGAAAACTACAAATAGTTTAGAGATAGTCAGGCATTCGTCCAAAGATACCATGGGGCCAAGCCGCGGGGAGGATCACTCCCGGTGGCGCAGATGGCTGTCAGCTCTTTGCTGGCGCGGATTTGGATGGGATCTGGCAAGGGCCAGGGGCAGGCGTGAACCTCAAGGAAAGGCTATCCTCCACCGAGAATCTGCTGCGCTCCATTCGCAGTGGGGAGGCCTTTGCGTCCTTGAGACGGCCGAAGGACAAGAAGGCCCAAGCCGCGCCCAATGTCGCGCCCAATGTCGCGCCCAATTCCGCGCCCAATTCCGCGCAGGGGGCAGCGCAGGGGGCAGGGCCAATGCCCACGCCCGGCGACATGCCCACGGACAAGTTCGGTTCCCCGCCAAAGCCCGCCCCCACCGCCTCCCCGGCGAAAAAGCCTCTCTGGAGCCGCCAGTTGTCCTTCGGCCCGGTGAAAAAGTCCGCCGTGCTCGGCGTGAGCATGACCTCCGGGCGTCTCAGCCTGGCCATCGTTTCCGGCGGAACCATCCAGTTCGCCACCCGCTTTCCCTTCGGCCCCGACCAGGCGTTCGGGGACAAGGGCTTCCCCGCCTTTTTGCGCACCTGCCTTGAGAGCGTCCGGGACAAGGCGGTCCAATTCAGGATCTGGGCCGTGTTGCGCTCCCAGGACCTGGATCTGAACGTCCTCACCGTGCCCAAGCTCTCCGGCGCAAAGCTCGACGCCGCCGTTTACTGGACCCTGCAGAAGGAGAAGAAGTTCGCCGAGGCCGAGTACGCCATGGACTATGTGCTCCTGGGACCGACAAAGGAGTCCAAGGAGTCGCGCCTGGACGTGCTGACCTGCCTGGCCCGGCGCGTGGACGTGGACCGCCTGCGCGAAGCCTTCCGCGAGGCGGGCTGGCCGCTGGAGGGCATCACCACCCTGCCATCCGCCATGCAGGCCCTGTACCGCCTGCCCGGCGGGCCCAAGGGCTTCGCCCTGGCCGCCAACATCCATGTGGAGGAGGACGCCTCAACCATCGGTCTCTACGCGGACGGGGCCCTGCGCTTCAGCCGTTTCATCCGCTCCGGCACGGACAGCATGGCCGAGGCCGTTGTGGTGCACTTCCAGGACCTCTCCAAGCCCAAGCCGACCCTGGCCCAGACCCAGGCGGTGGAGCTGGAGCTGCCCGCGCCTGGCGCACCCTGGGCGGCCAAGACAGGCGCACCGGCTCCGGCAAGCGGGGCCAACGGCGCGGCCGTGCTGACGCCCGTGGATTCCGCCCAGGGCAAGGGGCTCCTGCGCCACGCGCTCCTGGGCGGGCCGCTGCCCAAGGGCTTAAGCCCCAGCCATGTGCTGAGCGAAGACCAGATGATTGAGGCCATCGGTCCGGCCATCGACCGCCTGGCCAAGCAGGTGGAGCGCACCCTGGAGTACTTTGCCACCTCCACGCAGCAGCACTGCGACGTGCTGCACCTGAGCGGCCGCATCTTCCGCAACCCGCGCGTGCTTGAGGCCCTGGCCGCACAGCTGGGCTACCCGCACCAGGCCTTTGACTCCACCACCATGCTTGCGTCCAGGCCCGACGCCGTGTCGCCCATCGACAGCATGGCCCTGGCCCCGGCCCTGGCGGCCAGCCTCTCGGCGCCGGACAAGGGCATCAACCTGTTGCGCAACTACAAGCAGCGCGCGGCCGAACTCTCGAAGCAGCTGATCACCCGCGCCCTGCTCCTGGGCCTGGCTGCGGGCATGCTGGCCATCGGCGCGGTCGGGTTCGTCATTGAGCAGAACATCGACGGGCATCGCCAGGAGCTGGCCAGCGCCCGGCGGCAGCTTGCATCCCTGGGGCCGGTCATCGACGAGGGCACCCTGACCCGGGC
>Ga0154365_1178_pt2 | contig 11206 bp, 7 predicted proteins | sample RifGroA2_FD_115893 | JGI IMG/M metagenome (GOLD analysis project Ga0154365, IMG submission 115893) | Desulfovibrionales bacterium GWA2_65_9
CATCTCGCTGATCTTCTTAGCCTTTTCGATCTCGCCAAGTTCCAGCAGGCGGCGGGCGCCCTGCACCAGCTGGTTGATCTTGCCCTGGGGCTTGATGGCCCCGGCCATCTTCTCGAGGAGCGTCCCCACGCTCACGGGCTTGGTGAGGACGCTGTCCACGCCGATCTCATGGAGCTGTGACAGGGCGTCCTGGCTTGTCTCCTGGGTCATGACCAGAATCTTGGCCTCGGCAAAAGCGCCTTTGAGCGAGCGAATGAACTCCAGGGTGGGTACGCCGCGCAGCAGGCGGTCAACCAGGACGAGCACCGGGGAGTTATGCCCCAGATGGTCGCGCACGCTTCGAAGGGCTAGGCCGGAGTCCTGGTGGAATTCCAGGCAGTCGGCCTTGATGCTCAGGGTCTTGAGCACTGCGGTGCGCAGGATGCGCACGAAGAGTGCGTCATCGGAAAGCATGACCAGGCGACCGTTCTTGTTCTCCAGAAAATCGCGCAGATCTTGGTCGTGTTTCGAAGGGGACTGCATCTATTCTCTTCCTTCTGGCCCGGAATCCTTGCACTCTGCTAGAGATCCAAGAGTGACCCCAAGGATATGATTCGAAGCTGCTGAACAGCTCCAGGCATCACTGCAACTCTTCATATGCATGCCATAAAACATTGGACTTTCGCCGAAGTCAGCCGTCGGGAGGATGGATGTGTTGTCTGCCCAGCTTTGCGCCCACGATGCCCTCTGCTTCTCCCGATGAAGACATGTCGCCTCCTTGGAAGCGCATAGGCGAGTGCACAAAGCCAAGTGCTCTCCCTTGGCCGTAATACTCTTGCACAGTCTGTAATGCGCCCCTATCCACAAGGCGTGCCACTATGCTTTCTGCTCGCCATTCCCGCTAGTTATTGGGCATAACGCTTGGCGAGCACATTAGGGGGGAGTCCTTTTGGCAGTAATCATTCTCACTCTTTGTGAACATTTGCCAGGCAATGTATGGAAATGGTGAACATGCCATAGGGCAAAGAGATGCTTCCGCGCGGATGCGCGTGCAGCTGGAGGGGGTTCATGGAGGCATGGCTGAACGAAAAACGTCCGGCACAGGATGCGCGACGGGCCGTATTACGGGACGACTCTTGCCGTAAGACTACTTGGTGATGCCGTGGTCTTTCAGCAGGTTGTACAGGCGGGTTCGACCCAGGCCGGCGATGACGCAGGCCTGTTTGAGGCTGCCGCCGGAAAGCTCCAGCAGCCGCTTCAGGTACGCCTTGTCAGCGTTGTCCACCAGGGCCTTGCGAAACTCCTTGAAGGTCGGGAGCGAAGTGGCGCTGCCCATGTCAATCGATGCCGCCTCAAGAACGCCGGATTCGGGTCCGTGCGGCGTTTCCTTTGGCATTCTGGGCTGAACCGACTGCCGGGCCGCCCGTGCGCGCATTGCCTGCGGCAGGTGCTCCAGGTGGAGCATGGGGGTGTCGCCTGCGGCGATGATCATCCGCTCCAGGACGTGGGTGAGTTCGCGTACATTCCCAGGCCAGTCGTGCTGCTGCAGTCCGGCCAGGACCTCAGGGGAAATCCCCTTGCACGGGATGCCATAGCTTTCGCACAGTTTGGCGACATAATGGGTGGCCAGGGCTTTGATGTCCTCCTTGCGTTCTCGAAGACTCGGCAGCTCTATGACAAAGGTCTTGAGCCGGAACAGCAGATCCTGCCGAAACAGGCCAAGGGCGCACATCTGCTCCAGATCCTTGTTGGTTGCGGCGATGAGCCGGAAGTCGCTCGCAATCTCTTTCTTGCCGCCAACCGGACGGAAGCTCCGCTCCTGAATGACGCGCAGGAAGGACTTCTGGGTCGAGAGCGGCAGCTCGCCCACCTCGTCGAGGAAGAGCGTTCCGCCGTCCGCCTGCTTGACCAGCCCCTCGTGGGGGCCATCCGCCCCGGTGAAGGCCCCCTTGGCGTGGCCGAAAAGAATGCTTTCCACGAGGTTGTCGGGGAGCGTGGCGCAATCGACCACCACAAACGGCTGCGCAGCCCGTCCGCTGTTGTCGTGGATGGTCCTGGCCATGAGCTCCTTGCCGGTGCCCGTTTCCCCGTGCAGAAGGACGTTGGCCTTGCTCGTGGCGGCCTGGGCCAGGCCGTCCAGGACCTTGTGCATGGCCGCAGAGACGCCGACAACCGCATCGCGCTTCAGGACAATCGCGTGGCAGGCCTTGCTGCGCTCCCGGAATTTGAGGGCCTGGTTCAGGGCCAGGGTGACCTGTTCGAGGTTGCTCGTCTTCTCGATGTAGCTCCAGGCGCCGTTGGTGATGGCCAGCTCCGCGCCGTCAGGATCGCCATACCCGGTGATGATGACCACCTCCGGTTCCGAGGGGGCGGATTTGATTGCCGGAATGGCGTCAATCCCGTTGCCGTCTGGCAGGCTCACGTCGAGAAAGACGCAGTCGAAGCTGTCCCCGTTCAGGCAGGCCAAGCCCTCGGCCAGGCTCTGGGCCGTCACGGTCTCGTGCCCCAGCTTCCGGGCGATGCGTTCGAACATGTGGCAGATTGACTGGTCGTCATCGATGATCAATATCTTGAACATGGTGCACTACTCCACAACGTTGGATAGAAGGCCCTTGATGGCGACGGAGAGGCTATTCCAGTTGACCGGCTTGTGCACATATTCCCGGATGCCGATCCGCTTCGCCTCTTCTGGAGACAATGCCTCGCCGAATCCTGTGCACAGGATGATGGGTAGGCTGGGCCGAATGGCGAGCGCCCCCAGGGCCAATTCCTTGCCGTTCAGGCACGGCATGCTCAGATCGGTGATCAACAGGTCGATGGAGGCCGGGGCCGCACGGAACAAGGCCAGGGCCTCGTCGCCGCCTGTGCAGGCGGACACGGTGTACCCCAGCCCCTCAAGGAGCCGTTTGCCGCTGGACAGCAGAACCTCGTCGTCGTCCACGAGCAAGATACTTCCCGTCCCCCTGAGGGGCTCCGCCACCGCCAGCTGCGGAAGCAACTCCTCGGCCTCATGCACAGGGACGTAGACCACAAAGGTGGTGCCTTGGCCAGGGCTGGTCTCCACAACAACCGCCCCCTGGTGCCGACTGACCACGCCGTGGACCACGGCCAGCCCCAGGCCGGTGCCACGGCCCTTGGGCTTGGTGGTGAAGAAGGGCTCGAAGATGCGGGACAGAACATCCTGGGGGATGCCTGGCCCTGTGTCGGCCACCTTAAGCGCCACATATCTGCCTGCTTTGGGCAGGGAATATGCTGTGGCGGCCGCATCATCCAAGGTCTCGGCCCCGAGGCTGACGTGAAGGATTCCAGAGCCCCCGCGCATGGCGTCCACGGCGTTGGAGCACAGGTTGAGCACGATCTGGTGGAACTGGCTCGGATCGCCCAGGACTTGGCCGGAAGGCCCGGAGATGTCATCCTGAATGCTGAGGTTGGCAGGAATGGAGAGCTTCAAGATATCCAGAACGCTCCGCGTGACCTTCGCCGGGTCGAAAACCCGCGCGGAGCCCTTGCCCAACCGGCAGAAGGCCAAAATCTGGTTCACCAGCTCCTTCCCGACATTGGTGGATTCGAGGATACGGTCCAGGTCCTTGCGGGCGGCGCTGTCCGGCGGAATCTCGCCCCTGGCCAAAGCCGCCAGGTTGGCCACAGAGCCCAGGATATTGTTGAAGTCGTGTGCGATGCCGCCTGCCAGGGTGCCAAGGGCGTTCATCTTTTCCGAGGCGCGCAGGGATGCCTCGGCCTGCCTGCGTGCTGTGACGTCACGGGCCACGCTGAAGACCCGGCAGATGCGCCCGGAATGATCGCGCAGGGGGGTCTGTGTCCGCTGCAGGAACTTGACCCCTGCGGCGGTATGGACTTCCTCCTCGAAATGAAGAGTCGCACCATGGTCGACGCAGCGGCGGTAATTTTTGTTGATACGCCCGGCGACATCGGGCGGGAGCGCATCCTGAAGCAGCCTGCCGACCGCGTCCTGCCTGGATATGCCAAGCATCTCCTCGCCAGCGGGATTGATCTCGGCGATTCTGAACTGGCCCTCGGGGGTGATGTCCGTGAGGAGAATGCCGTCCTCGGAATGATCAAACACCTCCTTGTGGCGTATCTGGCTTTCGCGCAGGTTCTGTTCGATCTGCTTCTGGTCCCACAACGCCCGGGTCAGCTTGACGTTGCCGCTGCCAAGGGTGGAAAGCAGGGTGGCTAGTTTGACCAGGAACGCCATGGCGGCTTCGACCTTGGCCCGGCTGAAGCGCGGTACACGCCGCGCGGCCTCCAGATAGGCGTCCTGGGCAAATCCGAAGTTGTCGGCCTGGGCCTTGAAAATCTCGAAATCAACCGGCTCATCTTCGTAGAAGTACTGCCCGATGAAGAGGTTGGCCACGTGCCTGTCTCCGATGTACAGCGGCGTGGCCACATCCCACATGTTGTTCTTGCACTTGAAGGCGAAGAATTCTCCTGGCTTGACGTTTTCAACCAGTTTGGTGTTGCTCTCCACGCAGTTGGCGTTTGCCTCGGGATGTACGCGGTGGAACTTGGAGCAGATGTCCTGCCAGCCTGCGGCGACGAGGATTTCTCCCTGCAAGCCGATGAGCCCGATGGCCGCGCCGGTCAGATTGACGAACTCGTCGAACAGGGACTGCACCGCCGGGATCTCCAGGATGCTGCTCAACCCTTCGGATTTAGTATTCGTCTCCATGGCGAGGAGATACTCCAGCTGTTCGCGCAGACGCTCTTCACTGGCCCGCAGAGTGTTCTCGGCCCGCTTGCGCTCTGTGATGTCGCGGCCGATCACCAACACGCTGCCGACCATGCCCTCCTTGTCGAATTCCGGGACCATGCGCACGGAAACGCTCCTGGTCTCCTGGCCGCGCGTGATGTCCAGATCATGCTCGCAGGGGGCACCCGTTTCCAGCACCTGCCTGATGTTCCCGACGTAGCGATCCGTCGCTTCCTGCTCCAGTGGCGAGACTTGGGCAAGTGTCTTGCCGTGCGCCTCCTGGCCGGAGAGTCCAGTGCCGCGTTCCCAGGCGGGGTTGACGAATATGCGGCGCAGTCTGCGGTCAAAGCGCACGATCATATCCGGGGAGTTCTCTGCCAGGGTGCGGAATTCCTGTTCGCGCGCATAGAGTTCCGCCTCGGCCCGCTTGCGCTCGGTGATGTCTTGGCCAATCACCACCAACCCCTTACGCTGACCGTCCTGGTAGAATACGGGTATTTTGATGATGTCGAAGACCAAAGGAAATCCATCGGGGCGAGGGATGGTTTCTTCAGCCCGACACGGCCTCCCACCCGACCAGGTCATTTCGTCACTGGCCTCACAGGCCAGGAAAACATCCCTGTAGAATGGGCTGAAGGCGGCTAAATCTGAATCTTTCTTGCCTCGGTAGTCTACCCCAGTGAGTTGAAACAAGTCCAAGTCGAAGGAATTGGCTTCCAGCCAATGTCCCTGAGCATCCTTGAAGCATACGATTTCCGGCATAGCGTTTATGAGCGTACGCAGCTGTTCTTCTTTATCGCGCAGGGCCTCCTCGGCCCGCTTGCGTTCGGTGATGTCCTCGTAGATGGCCATGACGCCCACGGCCTCGCCAGATTCGTCCAGAAGCGGCAGCTTGCTGGTCTCCAGCCAGATTTTGCGGCCATCGTGCTGCACCTGGGATTCCACATAGTGCAGTTTGCCCATCTGTGTCGCCATGACTTGGCTGTCGTCGGCGCGGTAGGCCTCGGACTCCTCGGGAAGCCAGGGCAGGTCAAAGTCCGTCTTGCCCACGATGTCTTGCGGGTTGCTCAGCCCCGCATCGTGCGCAAAGGCCATGTTGCAGCCCATGATCACGCTCTGCCTGTCCTTCCAGACGATGGATTGCGGCACGGTGTTCAGGATGGTCTGCAGCACGCGCCGGTTCTCGCGCAGGGCCTCCTCGGCCTGCTTGCGCTCGGTGATGTCCTGATTCGCCCCGTATGTCCCCAAAAGCCGACCGGATTCGTCCCAGATACCGGCATAATGGACGCGGATGGTGCGCATGGCCCCGTCGCGCCGGATGATGCGGTGTTCAAGGGGGGAAAAGAGGGTCTGCGGCGCAGCGGCGCTCTGCTCGGCCAGCGCGGCCGCGACAAGCGGAACCTCTTCTGCCGGCAGGAAATTATGGGCGTATGCTTCGGTTGACATGCGCGCCCCGCCCTCGCGCTCGCAGGACGTGCCATAGAGGGCATAGAACTGGTCGTTGAAGATGAACTCGTTGGCGTTCCGGTCGCACTCCCAGGTTCCCATCTCGGCGAGCTCCATAGCCAGGGACAGTTTCCTCTGGTTGGCCGCCAGCTCGTCGCGGCTGCTGCGCAGGGCCTCCTCGGCCCGCTTGCGCTCGGTCACGTCGGAGAGAACCGCCAGGGACCGCGCGATCGTCCCGTCAGTATCGCGCTCGGCCGTCGCGGAAAGCAAAATCTCCAAAATCCTGCCATCCTTGGTGACGAACCGGTATGGTATCTCCTTGACCTGGCCGGTGGAGTAAAACTGCGGCCAGGATATTTCCAACGCAACAGTCTTCGATTCCTCAGTGAGGAAATCCAGAACGCTGCGCCCGAGCACCTCCTCTCTGAAATAGCCCAGCTTTTCGCACCAAGTGTCGCTGACATAGGCTAGGCGTCCATTGCGGTCCATGGAATGCAGCATTGCCGGGGTATTCTGGTACAGGCCCCGGTAGCGCTCCTCGCTTGCCCTCAGGCCCTCCTCCGCCCGCTTGCGCTCGGTGATGTCCTGCACGGTCGCGAAGAGCACCTCCTGGTCCACGTAAACGATTCTGGACAGCCGGACCTCCACGGGGAACGTGCCGCCGTCCTTTCTCCTGTGGCGGGACTCGAAGGTCTGCGGCAGGGAATTCCAGATGGTCTCGGGGTCGTCCCGTGGCAGGAAGTCCGGGTCAAAGTCGGGCACGGACATGGACAGCAATTCCTCGCGGCTGTAGCCTAGAACATCGCAAGCCCGTTGATTGACGAGAAGCAGTCGGCCCGTGAGGTCGTGTACGATGATGGCGTCCTGGGTTTGCTCCACCAGGGTCCTGAAGCGCTCCTCGCTTGTCCGCAGGGCTTCCTCGGCCCGCTTGTGCTCGGTCACGTCACGGAGCGTGCCTTCGCTGTAGAGCGTCTTGCCGGTTTCGTCCTTGACGAGGTGGGCATTGAGGGAATGCCAGGCGAGGCCGCCGTCCCTGAGCCTGAACTGGGCCACGAAATTGTCCACGCGGCCCTCGGTCAGCAGCAGGTCAACAAACCGTGCGCGGTCGGCGGGGTCGGCATACAAAGAGTCGGCGCACTCAACGTGGCTGAGGAAATCCTCCGGCGAATCGTACTTGAAAATTCTGGCCAGGGCGGGATTTATGGTCAAAAATGCGCCGTCGAGGGCCGTCTGAAAGATGCCATCCGTGGCGTTCATGAAGATGGTGCGGTAGCGCTCCTCAGCCTGGGACTGGGCGGCCAGGGCATTCTCGCGCTCACGCAGCAGTCGGGTCCGCTGCACGCTCTGGTACGCCTTCTGGGAGATTTCGTTGGCCAGCAGGAACAAAGCCTCCGCCACGTTGCGGAACTGCTCCGCAGACATGTACGGGACCTCGGACAGGGCCTCCAGAAACTCCTGCCGGTCCGCGCCGATTGCGTCGGCGTAGGCAAGCATCCTCTCCGTGTCCTGGTGCTCGTTGCGCACCTGGCCGATGAGCCAGTTGGCCACGTGCCGCCCATCGACCGTAATGCTGGCGCCGGCGTCCCAGAGCCCGCCGGACAGGCAGGGGCGGATGGTCGGGCCGCCCAGGTTGTGGCGGCCCAGTTCGGCGTCGGAGATGAAGCAGTTGTGGCGTCCGGCTTCGGTGTTGCGGATGATGTCGTTGCACAGGCGGCAGAAACGACTGGGCCGGGTGATGGGCCTGCCATCGGGCCAGGTGATGATGGACGCGACGCCGGTGGCCTGGGCAAAGGCGTCCTGCATGCGCTGGAGCGCCCCCAGGTCGAAGAGTTCCTCAATGGGGACGGCATCACCGTTGTGCATACAAGAGTCGATCACCATACCCCCTCATGCTTGAGTGATGTAATACTGTAGTGTAGTTGCCAACTATCTGCAAGACGAGCCAGAATCAGCCAGGTCCCCAGGGGCTGCCTATTTCGTCGAGGCCCGCAACGCCACCGGCAGCAGCCCCGGAATTATTAGCGCGCGGTCCATGGCTTCTGTCTGCTTGCTCTTGCTCCGGCGCGACACAAGGCGGCAGCATCTCTATGTAAGCAGACGCGCACTGATCCGTGCCGAATCGGGCGCTCGTTTACTAAACGGGATGTGTGGAGTTACTTCCGGAAAACAACCATCCTATCAACCGAGCCGCCAAGAGAGCGTTGGGGTCGATCAGGCAGGAGCCATGGCCTGAGGCGCTCTATGTCTTGCAACTTGCTTGGTGGACCCTGGAGACGGGGAGGGTGACGGTCCAGGACTATCTCCTGGAGGAGTATGTCGAGACCCTTTTGTTTCGGAGAAAACCTGAATGGGGCATGAAGGTCGTTCTCGTTCAGGTGGTTGACGAGGACTCCGAAATCCCGGTGGACTATAGCCCCGGCATGAGTCCGGAAGACTTTGCCGCAGCCGTGCTCTCGAATATCTCGATGAGCCTCGTGGAGTTGAATCCCGACTATCTTGATGCTGACCGGTTGAGCGCAATGTGAGGCCTGTAGGCGCAGCAGCCGTAGGGGGGGCGATCTAAACCACAATCCCTCGCGAGGCGATGAAGCGGCCCAGCGTGGGCGGCGTCACGTCCAGGATGCGCGCCAGGGACGCCTTGCTTACGCGCTTGGCCAGCAGCTCCCGGATTTGATCCTCCCGGCCGTCCAGCCGAGACTTGCCGATCGACCCCTTGGGTCGCCCGAGCTTCTTGCCTTCCGCCCTGGCCCTGGCCAGCCCGGCCTTGGTTCGCTCGCTGATGAGATCGCGTTCCACCTCGGCCAAGAGCCCGAAGAGCGTCACCAGCATCTTGCTTTGCATGTCGCGCCCGCCCTTGTCGTTGGGCTCCACGCGGATGCCCTCCTTGATGCACACCAAGCCGACCCCGGCGGCAGCCAGCCGGTCCACGGTCTGCACCACTTCGCCCACGCTCCGGCCCAGACGCGAAAGCTCTGCCACCACGAGGATATCCCCGGTGGTCAGGCGCGCTTCCAGCTCATCCAGGCCGCGCTCCTTGGCCGAGCGTCGCGAGGACATTTCGCGCTCCACCCAGTCGGTGATCTGGTGCCCTTCCTTGTTCGCCCAGGAGAGGATCTCCAGCTTTTGGTTCTTAGTGTCCTGCCCCTCGGTGGACACCCGCAGATACGCAATTATGGGCATGCTCACCCCCGTATTTCGAGTTCGTTACGTTAAAACCAACTTTACGGCTTTTATGTGCCAAATTCAAAACGTGAAAGCAAGTGTTTTTATATGTCAATACTAAACCCATAAACGTCCGTTAAACAGTTTCGTATCTAAACGTTAAACTGAGCCGCTCCGTCTTTTCGAAGGTAGACGTTCGCCTCTTGGCGTAATCGGAAGAAAAGATTGATTCATGTATTTAGGATCGTGCGCCTGTTCCCTCGAATATGCCCAATGGGCATGCGCAAGCCTGATTTGGTCGTAGGAGGGGTTGGGGGGCTCGACTCGTAATTCGTTCTGGGATAGAAGCCTTGCACCTCAGTGGTCCCCGCCTTGGCAACACCCGGCAATTGGAGCCGGGACAAGTGGTCGAGCCTCGGGGGCCCTTTCTTTTGCCCATAGACGCCGATCCCCCTACGCCTGGGTCCCGTTTGACAGCGTCCAAGCCTGCGATTATATATTTCTCACCTCAGTGCTCTCCGCCTTGGCAACACCCGGCAATTGTAGCCGGGACGAGTCTCCAAGCCTCGGGGAGCCTTTTTATTCGTTTCAGGGCTCGCTTGACGGGTCGCACTGCAACGAATATCTTTAGCTAGGGCGCTCTCCGCGTCTCGGCACCCCCCGGCAATTGCAGCCGGGACATGGGCCGAGACGCGCGGCGCTTTATTTTTCCAGTGGGGCTGCCCACCATTCCTCCACCCACCTGGGCCTTCAAAAGCTCGGCTCCGGCCTGCTGCGCGGGAATATTCCGGGCGACGGCGACCTCCATGCGCTGGAAGGCCCTCGTCACCGCCGCGCCGCTGACTCCGAAAAATTCTGCGGCGGCGGCCTTGGTCCAGCCCCGCCTGGTCACCAGCTCCCAACACTGCGCGGTCAATGGACTTGGAGCCCCGTGAAGGATGCGACGCCAGATCACCCAACTCCACGTACGCGCTTAACCCGTCCTGCTCGCCCATCTTGATCCCCGCTTGCCCGGCTTAACCGCCCGGCTTAACTCTCGTTTGACCTCGCCCTTGTCCTCTTTCGCCATTCTTAACCAGCTCTTAACTTTCTCCCCGGCTTTTGTGGGCAAGGCCTTAACCGGGCGGCGCTCCAGCATTGTCCGCAGCCTCGGCGGCCTCGGCGGCAATGCGCATCTGCTCCGATTCCTCCAGGCTGTAGCTCCTGACCGGCCTGGCCCCACCCGTCGCCTGCCCTTTCGTCGGGTATTCCCCGCCCAGCACTTTGTCCATGCTGCCCTTGTTCACCAGCCACCCCAGGCTTGCGCGCCATCCGTCCTTGCCCTCGCCCATCAGGTACGGGCACTCCCGCACCAGGGCGAAGAACCACGCCCACCACTCCAGGCTCTGCCTCTCCGGCTTCTTCCACCTCGCGGCAATGTCTTTGGCCAGCTTCTCGGTCTCTTCGCGGGGCTCGGGCAGCTCGGGCAACGCCTCACGGTACAGGGCGACGATCTCACTCACGGGTACAGGTTGTGTTTGCCCTCCCCTTGGGGGGGCAGGGGGGGATTTAAGAGTATTGGAATTGGTATTGGAGCATTGCATCTGCAATGCAGGCGCATTGCCCCGCGCATTGCGCTTTTTCCCTTGCTCCGCTTTTTGCCCGGAACCCTTTGCCTCCCAACGGATTTTTGCAGCCGCACGGGCCGCGCTGCTGCGCTCATCGGCCTGGGCGACGTAAGGCTGCTCCTCACGCCATTCGGGTATGTAGAATACCCCGCTCTCATCCTTTGCAAGGAATTCAAACTCGATCAAATCATCAATGAACTCTTGGTTTTGCGCCTCGCTTATGCAACACAGTGCATGGATGTGCTCGCCCTTCACCTTTTCCAGGCGGCCCGTGCTGGGGTGGTTCTCCGCCACCCAATTC
>Ga0154365_1177_pt5 | contig 11089 bp, 11 predicted proteins | sample RifGroA2_FD_115893 | JGI IMG/M metagenome (GOLD analysis project Ga0154365, IMG submission 115893) | Desulfovibrionales bacterium GWA2_65_9
GTGGAGACCGGTCTGCCCCGCCGCGCAACCCTGAAGGCCCTGGGCATGGCCGACGTGGCCGACGCCTTCGAGGCCAAGGGCTTCAAGCTGCCCGCATAGACGAGACGGCTAGCGTTCCTTGCACCTAACACCTCCGCAAGGACTGCATGACCAGGGGGTCCCCGGGACGTAACGCCTCCCCGGGGCCCCCAATACACAAAGGGCGTTGCACAACCACCGGACACCAGGCGGGTCGGCGCAGCCGTTCCCGCCCCTGTTCGCTTCGGGAGGGAGGGCCATGAACATTCTCCTGCTGACTCCGCCAGGCCTTAGGATGATGAACCCGAACACCATGGAGCCCGACCTGCTGCCGCCCAAGACCTGGGCCCCGCTCGGCATCGCCAGTCTTGCCGCCGTGCTGCGGCGTGCGGGCTTTGCGCCCAGCCTGCGCGACCTGCACGATGAGGATTGGAACGGGGTGGAAAACCTCCTGCGCGAGAAGCAGCCGGACCTCGTGGGCATCAGCTGCTTCACCTTCGAGCGCGCCAACGCCCTGCGCACTGCGGCCCTCGTGCGCAAGCTCCTGCCGGAGGCCCTGGTGGTCATGGGCGGGCCTCACGCCACCTTCTTCCCGGAGCAGATGCTGCAAAGCGGCCTGGTGGACGTGGTGGTGCTGGGTGAGGGCGAGAACGCCCTGCTCGAGCTCGTGCGCCGCATGGAGGCCGGCCGTGACCTGCGCTACCTGCCGGGCATCGCCCTGCGCGACACCGACGGATTGCGCATGAATCCCCCCGGCCCCAGAACCAACTGCCTGGACGACTTTCCCTTTCCGGACTACCGGGCCTACGACCTATCGGAATACAAGTCCCCCGAAGTGCCGGAGCAATACCGTGACCTGCCCGGCACCCATGTCCTCACTTCCCGGGGCTGCCCCTACACCTGCCGGTTCTGCTCGGTGAACAGCTTCTTCGGAGGCCGCTGGGCCTTCCGCTCGCCCGGCAACGTGGCCGATGAGCTGGAGCAGCTCGTGGCCGACCAAGGCGTGCGCCATGTCTATTTCTCCGACGATCTGTTCACCCTCGACCGTGAGCGGGCCATCGGCATCTGCCGCGAGATCATCGACCGCAAGATCAACCTGGCCTGGATGGCCGAGACGCGGGTGGACTGCGTGGATGCGGGCCTGCTCGGCTGGATGCGCAGGGCCGGCTGCCACCGCGTGTATTATGGGGTGGAGTCTGGCAGCCCAAGCATCCTGACGACCGTCAACAAGCGCTTCAGCGTGGCCCAGGTGGCCCGCGCCTTCGAACTGACGCACAAGGCCGGGCTGGAGCCCTGCTGCTTCCTCATGGTGGGCAACCCCGGCGAGACTCCGGAGACCATCGGCGAGACCGTGGAGCTGATAAAGGCCATCCGCCCGGCCACCACGCCCATCATCGGCATCACCACCATTCTGCCGGGCACCGAACTCTACGAACTCTCCAAGCGCCAGGGGCTCATCACCGACGACTACTGGCTCACCGACGGCAACCCGCCGCTGTACACCGGCGAGCACGACATGGATGATCTGATCTACCTGCAAATGCTGCTCGTCCAGGGAGTTAACCCGGAGATGTACGAGCACCTGTGCGCCATGGGCTTTGATGAGGGATACTTCCGGCTGCGGCGGCTGGGCGGCAAGCGGGGGAGGTCCCTGCATGGCCTGGCGTCCTGACGGTCGAGGAAACGTAGCGGTGTGATTTTTCAGCAATACCTGGACGCGGCGCCATGAAACATGCTAGAAATAGCATAAAGGCGCATGCCCGTGGCTGCGGTGGCCGGGCGGCCTCCCGCCCCCCCCCACCAGACCTGTAGCCGCCGCCAGCGCGTCAACCCCCCAGAGGCCTGCCCATGAGCACATACAAGTTCGCCATTCCGGAAATCATCTTCGGCCGGGGCAGCCTGGACTTCGTCGGCGTGTGTTCGCGCAGGCTCGGGGCCTCGAAGATCTTCGTGGTCTCCGACCCCGGAGTGGAGGAGGCAGGCTGGGTGGACAAGGTCTTCGCCATCCTGCGCCAGGAGGGGCTGGACTTCGTCTACTTCAACGATGTGGTGGCCAACCCCCGCGACTATCAGGTGGAGCGCGGGGCGGCCCTGTACCGGGAGACCGGGGCCGATGTGGTGCTGGCTCTGGGCGGCGGCAGCCCCATGGACGCAGCCAAGGGCATCGCCCTGGTGGTGAGCAACGGCGGCAGGATCCAGGACTATGCGGGCGCCAACCAGGTCAAGAATCCCCTGCCGCCCATGGTCTTCATCCCTTCCACCATGGGCAGCGAATCCAATATCTCGCAATTCACGGTCATCACCGACATGGAGCGGCACATCAAGATGACCATCATCAGCCGCACCCTGGTGCCCAACATCTCCATCACCGACCCGCTGCTCCTCGGCACCCTGACCCGCGAACTGATCATTGCGCCTCTGTTCGACTCCCTGGCACACGCGGTGGAGTCCTACGTCTCGCCCATCGCCAATCCCTTCACCGAGGTCCAGAGCCTGAAGGGGCTGGACCTCCTGATCCGGCATATCCGCCCGGCCCTCGAAACCCTCGACATGGACGACCTGGAGCAGTTGGCCATTGCCGGCACGTCCTCTGGCATGGCCTTCACCAACGCCAGCGTCGGGCTGGGCCACGCCCTGGCCCATGCTCTGGGCGGCATGTTCGACGTGGTGCATGGCATTTCCCATGCGCTGCTTCTGCCAAGCGTCATGCGCTACAACCTGCCCGCCTGCACGAAGAAGATGGCCACCATTGGCCGGATCATCACCGGGCAGGAGCACACCACAGAGGAGGCCACGGCTCTGGCCGGAATTGAGGCCCTGGAACGGCTCCGCGACGACATCGGCATCCCCACGCGCCTGCGCGAGATATTGCCGGACAAGACGCTGCTGCCCAAGGTGAGCCAGAACGCCGAGAAGGACATTTGCCTCCTCACCAACCCCCGCACGGCCACCTGGAAGGACATCCTGAACATCTACTACGGGGCCTGGTGATGCCACACGTCATGAACCTGGATGACATCATCGGCATCGAGTCCATCAAGCTCGGATTCTTCAAGGAGGTCCAGCGGAAGATTTCCGAGCTCAAGGCCTCCAACACTGAACTGGAGCACAAGCGCCAGGACATCCAGGCCATCCTGGACGGCATCCCCGATGTCATGGTCGTCATGTCCATGGACTTCCGGCTCCTGTCCGTCAACCGGACCTTCCACGTCGTCTATGGAGATGTGGAGCCTGTCGGGCTGCCGTGCCACCAGGTGTTCAAGGGCCGCAACGAGCCGTGTTCGCCCTGCCCCATCGCCCAGGCCATGGCCAACGCAAAAACGGTCTCCCGGACCCTGCAGATCATGCACTGGAATGGGGAGAACCGGCAGGTGGAATGCACAGCGTCCCTCATGAAAGGCACCGGCGGCAATCCAGACAGGATACTGCTGCTGCAACGCGATGTAACCCTGGAGAAGCAGTACCAGGCGAGATATTTTCAGGCGGAACGGATGGCCACCATCGGCATCCTGGCCGAGGGCGTGGCGCACGAAATCAACAACCCCCTGACCAGCATCCGTGGCTTTGCCGAGGCTCTCAACCGCAGGCTCACGGCCCTGGAAGAGATCACCCCCAAAGGCGAGCAAGGGGCGGCGCTTCAAGCGGATTTCCACGAGTATCTGGAGATCATCCTCAAGGAATGCAGCCGCTGCTCCGACATCGTCCAGAACCTTTTGACATTCGGGCACCGGGACACGAAACATCTCGCCCCCGTGAACCTGAACGATGTTGTGGCCAACTCAATCAGGCTGCTGCACCCGCGCCTGAGCACTCTCCAAGCAGACATCATCAGCCTTGAGTTCGGTGAGCAGGCGCCCCTGGTGTTGGGGCATCCAGGCGAGTTGATGCAGGTCGTGCTGAACCTGGTGCTGAACGCCCTCTATGCTGTCCAGGAGGCTGGCAACATCACCATCACGACCCTGGTGGACGGGAACATGGCGCTCCTCCAGGTGCTCGACACCGGCGTAGGGATCCAGGAGGAGCACCTGCACAAACTCTTTGAGCCGTTCTTCACCACCAAGCCTCCGGGGAAAGGCATCGGCGTTGGCCTGTCCACCTGCTACAACATCATCAAGAAGCACGGCGGCGACATCACCGTGCAGAGCGAGTACGGCAAAGGCTCCTTCTTTGAGGTTGTTCTGCCCAACTTGGCGGAGTAGGATAAAAGACCATGTACTGCACCGGCGCCATCAACATCCTCGTGGTCGACGACGAGCCCTCAATCTGCCGCCTGGCAGAGAAGGAACTGGCCCTGCCCAACCGGGTGGTCACGACGGCAGGCACCGCCGCCCAGGCCAGGCAGCGAATCCGCCAGCAGGACTTCGATGTCATCGTGCTGGACGTGCGGCTGCCCGACGGCAGCGGCCTGGAGCTTTTGGAGCAGTTTCGCGACGCCCTGCCAGACGTGGAGGTGATCATGATCACCGGCTACTTCGAGGTGCAGACCGCCGTGGAGGCCATGAAAACCGGAGCCTACGACTACATCACCAAACCATTCTCCCTGGACAAGCTCAACCTCGTCATTGAGAAGGCCTTCCAGCGCTCGCGTCTACAGCGGGAAAACCGCATCCTACGCCGCTCCAAATCCGCCCGGTCGGAGCGCAAGCTCATCGGCCACTCCCAGGCCATCCGGCAAATCGAATTCCTGGTGGACAAGGTGGCCGCCACCCGCACCCCGGTGCTCATCACCGGGGAGTCCGGCGCGGGCAAGGACGTGGTTGCAAACAGCGTCCACCGGCAAAGCGGCCGCGCGGACAAGCCGCTGGTAGTCAAGAACTGTGGCACCTTCAATAAGGAGCTTCTGCGCAGTGAGCTGTTCGGCTATCGCAAGGGAGCCTTCACCGGGGCCACGGAGTCCCAGGACGGCCTGCTCGCCCTGGCCAACCACGGCACCTTGTTCCTGGACGAGATCGGCGAGTTGCCCCTTGAAGTCCAATCAATGCTTCTGCGGGTGCTGGAGACCCAGGCCTATCGCCGCGTGGGCGACAACGAAGAGCGCACCGTGGACATCCGTTTTCTCTTCGCCACCAACCGCGGCCTGGCCCGCGAGGTGGAGGAAGGACGGTTCTCCGAGGCATTGTTCCACCGCCTCAACGTGTTCCGCATCGACCTGCCCCCCCTACGCGAGCGTAAGGAGGACATCCCCGGCCTGGTGGAGCACTTCCTGGGACACCTCTACCCCGACAAACCGGCGTACAGGATGTCTCCCCGCGCGGCGGAGTGCATGCTGGCCTACCACTGGCCGGGCAACGTGCGCGAGCTGCGCAACGTCATCGAACGGGCCATCATTCTGTCGGAAAACGGCCTCATCACCGTGCAGGGCCTGCCTCAGGACATCGCCAAGAACAGCGAAGGCACAGAGAACGGCAACCCCTTCCCCACGCTGGAACAGAACGAGCGGAAACTCATCCTCAAAGTGCTTGCCCATGTGGACGGCAACCGCACGCTGGCGGCGCAGATGCTGGGCATAGGCCGCAAGACCCTGTACCGGAAAATCCTCGAATATGGCATTACAGGCTGACGGGGAGCCGTGTCATTGCGACCCGGGCGTAGATCGCCGAAGGTCCACCAATGCCCACGCCTTTCCCCAGCCCCGCACCGCGCAACGGGCCACACGCCCGCCAGACATCAACCTATTCAACTGACATCACACAACTATTCTCTCTATGGGCCACCGTCGGCCTGCGCCGAGCCGCCCTTGTGGTTTGAAGGGTGCAGGCTGGCCCTTTTCTTGCTTTTAGCCCTGTTGCCCGCAAGGCCCGGACCATGGGCGGGACGCCACGCAACGGAGATGCCATGCCCATTTCTCCCCCCACCGACGACCTGGGCCGCCAGGTCAGCTACCTGCGCCTGTCCGTCACCGACCACTGCAACCTGCGCTGCAGTTACTGCTGCGGTCAGACACTCCAGCGCATCAGCCACTTCGACGTGCTGCGTTTCGAGGAACTGCTGGACCTCATGGTCCTGGCCAGGGGACTGGGCATCCACAAGGTGCGTCTCACCGGCGGAGAGCCGTTCGCCCGCAAGGGCTTCATGGACTTTGTGGAAACCGCGCGTTGGCGCTTTCCGGACCTGTCCCTGCGCATCACCACCAACGGCACTCTGGTGGCACCCCATGCCCGGCGTCTGGCCGCCGCCGGGGTCGACCGCGTGAACATCTCATTGGATACCCTTGATCCGGCCACCTTCAGCCGCATCACAGGACAGGACCTGTATGGCGACGTGTGGCGGGGAATCTCCGCGTGCCTGAACGCAGGCATCCAGGTTAAGCTCAATGCTGTGGCCTTACGCGGCGTCAACAACCACGAACTCGGGGGCTTTTTGGACCTGGCGCGCACGCTGCCGGTGGACGTGCGCTTTATCGAGTTCATGCCCATGGGCGGAGGGGAATGGAATCCGGAGCATGTCTGGAGCGCGGCGGACATCCTGGCCGAGGCGCAGAACCTGGCGGGGCTCACCCCGCTACCGCGCGACCGCTCGGATGCCGGTCCAGCCCAAATGTACGCGATCGATGGGGGCCAGGGCCGCTTCGGGCTCATCACCCCCTTGAGCAGTCATTTCTGCGCAAGCTGCAATCGCCTGCGCATCACCAGCAGCGGGGAACTGCGCACCTGCCTGTTCAGCGACCGGACATACCGGCTGCGCCCGGCCCTGCGTCACCCTGCGCTCGGCCTGCGCGTGGCCGCACGCATCCTGAGGGCGGCTCTGCGCCGCAAGCCCGTGGGCGCGGATCTGCTGGCCACGCGTCAAGCCGGGCAAGGCGTTTCATCAACGGCCATGTCCGCCATCGGCGGGTAGCCGCTCGTGTGTAGGCTCCCGTATTCCCATGCCGAGCACCAACTTCTTCGGCGACGCAATGGATGTCATTACGACCCACGCAGCGCGGCCGTTTGAGTCGCCATGACCCGACGCGCCAACCGGGCTCGGCGTCCGCCAGAAATGGGGACATCGCTGCGCCAGTCCGTAGTAGCTTACAATCATGGGAAATACCGAGCAATACCCTGACACGCCCCAGGCCCTGCACTGCCTTTTGAAATACCGGCGGATGCTGGTCCTATTCTTGCTCATGCGCAACGACCGTCCCCGCGCAGCGGGTGTGGCGCGCAGAAGCATTCCGAGGAACAACATATGAACTACTACAATCCGGCCGATTTGGCCAAGTTCGGCCAGATCGGCAAGAATGTGCCCAAGGCCGCCGACAAGTTCTTCGCCTACTACGCAGAGGTGTTCGAGGCAGGGGCGCTCACCGAGCGCGAGAAGTCGCTCATCGGCCTGGCCGTGGCCCATGCCGTGCAGTGCCCCTACTGCATCGACGCCTACACCAACGGCTGCCTGGAAAAGGGGTCCAACCCCGATGAGATGACGGAGGCCGTGCATGTGGCCGCAGCCATCCGGGGCGGGGCCACCCTGGTGCATGGGGTGCAGATGCGCAACATCCTCGGAAAGAAAACCTTTTGAAGCTCAGGATGCGCCCCTCCAGCTTCTCGGAGACCCTGGCCTCCCATGGGCTCAAACTGCGCAGGGCCAAGACCGACAGCCTCCAGGTGAACGTGGGGCGGCTGTGCAACCTGTCCTGCCGTCATTGCCACATGGAGGCAGGGCCAGGGCGCACAGAGGTGATGCGCCGCAGGACCATGGACGAGGTCATCACCCTGGCGCGGCGTTTTCCCTTCGCTTCGGTGGACATCACCGGCGGCGCGCCGGAGTTGAACCCGGACATCGCATACCTCGTTTCTGAACTGGGCCCCTTGGCGCCACAGCGCATCTTCCGCACCAACCTGCTGGCAATGGAAGGACGCGACGACCTGCTCGACTTGCTGGCCGAGGGCGGCTGGAGCATCGGCGCCTCCCTGCCTGCCGTAAACGCCGGGCAGGTGGAGGCCATCCGGGGGGTGGGGGTGTTTCAGAAAAGTTTGGACATGTTGCACAAGCTCAATGCCCGGGGGTTCGGTCGGGGTGAAGGGCTCTCGCTGCATCTTGTGTCCAACCCGGCCGGAGCCTTCCTACCTCCTTCCCAGGAGGCTATCGGCCGGGCGTTTCAACTGGCTTTGGGCGGTCAGGACATCCGCTTCGACTCGCTGCTGAGTTTCGCCAATGCGCCCTTGGGGCGCTTCCGCCAGTGGCTTGCACACACCGGCAATCTCGCCCCCTATATGGCCCTGTTGCGTGAGCGGTTCAATCCTGACGTGGTTTGCGGACTCATGTGCCGCAGCATTCTCTCCGTGGCCTGGGACGGTCGCCTCTACGACTGCGACTTCAATCTGGCCGCCAGGCTGCCCGCCCGTCGCCCCGTGCATGTGCGCGATTTGGCGCTTCCCAAGGAGGGGGCCTTCATCGCCACGAGCGACTACTGCTTCTCCTGCACCGCCGGGGCTGGTTTCACTTGAGGCGGGGCAGTTACGGCCTAGTTCAGGCCGCAATCTCAAAGTTGACGTGAATGTGTCGCGGCTCACCCCGTGGGGCATATTCGGGGGCAACGGCTTAACCCAGCACAAGCTGGAGCGCATCAAATAGGTTTAATCCGAACCCACTAGCATGTTTGACACAACAAGTGGTCACTCGTTACAGACTCAACAGGGTAGAACTCTTCGCCACCGCATCGCAGGACTATGTCTATGGCCAGTCTTGCGCCCATGCGGTGGCTACCCTGCCAAACAGGTATCACCGAGATTGAGACTGGAGTGGTTATGACATATAAATTGGATGAAAGTGTATTCCTGAAATCTCCAAGTGTTGAGCTGGCTGATCCAATCTGTTTTGAAGACTTACTTAAGCGTTGGCCAAAATTCTCGAGAGAAAGGATAATTGATCTCGTCTCAGAAAAAAAACTCACGGCATATGTATCAATCAAAGATGAAGTGAACGCAGACGGTGAAAGAGTTCACGAATCAAAGCCTATTGATCCAGGCGCTTCCATCTATACTCAAAGTTTGAGTAATTACGACTCCGTGAGCATCGCGTTCATGTCGCACAATACAATATTTGACATGCCGGAATATTATCATTTGAGAAAGGAAACTGTCATTTTAATAATACAGTTGCATTATTTTCACATGAGAATTCAGGCATATCAAATGATTCTGAAAAATACACGTGCGACAGGCTTGCAAAGCGTTGGAATTGTGATCAACAGGATGTTCTACACGTGCTTGATAACCGCCGCTCTGGTGCAATAAAATATTTCCCAGATATGCCGATACAGGATGTAACTCAACTCGCATATTTCTACGTGACACATAAGTATCTCAGCCTTTGGGAAACTGAAAGCGAAGTCAGCAAGTTCAGACATGATACTGGCCCGACATCAAACGAAGCCTCAGCGTCCAAGCAAAAATCTTTGGCGGTAGCGAATACATCCTTCAACACTGCAAACGCAGAGGAATTTCATGAGCTAGACGACCTCAAGGAACCAGAGGCAAGCCCGGTTTTGAAAACCACAAATGCTTCTGAAGCAATACAGGACAAAACAGCAAAGAATTGGGCCAATAGTCTCGAGAAAGCCGTTGCCCTTGCGGTGGAATGCGCCAGAAACGACGTTCCGAAATCCATAAAACAGCACCAAACAATGTGGGCACAACTTTGGGGAGACACAGAAAGCAATGAGCCACGCAAAGCAGCTTTTCGAGCTTTCCGGAAAGGGCTCCCCTCCGAACTAAAACATAGGAAAAAAGAGTAACTTTCCAAAGCTGATTTAGAATGAATCTTCGGAAGTAGCTCTCACCTAACATTTGCGTTTGCTCACAACAGCGAAGAGCAAATCACTGCCTATTCTTTCCGTGCCCCGCATCGTCACGATTCGGCCCACCTCTCTGCACGATTCGGCCTATTTTTCTTCACGATTCGGCCCAACTTTACGATTCGGCCCACATGGACAAATTTTTCGCCGGGTGTATTCCGCGAAGACTTCACCAGCCATACCTGGCACAAAGGAGTTTTCGCCATGACCAAGAAGCTCAACACCCACGAAGCAGCGGCCTTCCTCAACCTTTCCGCAGGCACCCTTGAAGTCTGGCGTTGTACAGGCCGTGGCCCAAAATACGCCAAACTAGGGAAACGCGTCGTGTATGACGTGGCCGATCTGGAATCCTACGTCTCAGACAGAAAGGTGATCACCACCGACACCATGCGCGAACGGCAATGAAGACCAACGCGTATCCCTGAATGTTGTGGTCCGGCGTATGCTGACGATCTGCCAAAACCGGCATAGGGCGATCACGTCCAGCAGCACTGCCGTTTATTCGCAACCCTCGCCATGAAACGGGAGGCCGCAGATGCATCCAATTATACACCAAATTGAATCAAATGGAATTATTGCTCGTCTCCGCTGGTGGACCTTGCGCTGGCTCCAGACCTGGGCTTCTGAGATCAGCATGTCCACGTCACGGTGGACTGACCAGTTGCAGGTCAAGCTTGATGCCCAACAGGAAGGGCGCCATGACTAGCTCCCTGGAAGATATTCTGGAGCTGGCCTCAACAGGGTTTCGCATCTTCCCCTGTAGAGAGAAACGGCCAATCACCAAGAACGGATTCAAAGATGCGAGCGCCGACCCTGAGCAGATCACAACCTGGTGGACCCAGTACCCAGACGCTCAAGTTGGCCTTCCGACCGGGCAAAACATCAACGCCTTCGTGCTGGATATCGACCTGCCGGATGGCCCGGCCTCTCTGGTAGCGCTGGAGGCCAAGCACGGCACTCTGCCGCCCTCTTGGCAGACTCGCACAGCTTCAGGTGGCGAACATCGCTTCTACGCCCTGCCAGCGGACCGAAAAATTAGAAACAGCGCCAGCAAGCTTGCACCAGGTCTGGATGTTCGAGGTGAGGGCGGCTACGTCATCACGCCACCCTCGCCAGGATATGTCTGGACCTCAGACAGCGTCGGCCTTGCTCAGGCCCCCGGATGGCTCCTGGATCTCATCGCCCCCTTCCCACCAACAGCAAGCTGCCCGGCCGAGCCAAGCGCAGGCACAACCCCATATGGGCGAAAAGCTCTTGAGGCTGAGGCCGCGCGCATTGCACTGGCCCCGATAGGCA
>Ga0154365_1181_pt3 | contig 10662 bp, 9 predicted proteins | sample RifGroA2_FD_115893 | JGI IMG/M metagenome (GOLD analysis project Ga0154365, IMG submission 115893) | Desulfovibrionales bacterium GWA2_65_9
TGCCGATGAGCTTGAAGCGCGTGCGGATGAACTCGATGCGGTCCACGATGGCCTCAAGCTTGGTGGACTTGTCCACCACATGCACGGGCGTGGTGATCTTGCCCACATCGTGCATCCAGGCCGCGAGCTTGAGCTCCTCCATCTCGTTTTCGTTGAAATGCACGTCGGCGTAGGGGCCGTCCGTCTGGGCGTTGATGGTCTCGGCGATGCGCATGGTCAGGTCCACCACGCGGTCGATGTGGCCCTTGGTGTAGGGGCTCTTGGCGTCGATTGCTGCGGCGATGCTCTGCATGAAGGAATACAGCAGGGCCTTGAGGCCGTTGATGAGCTGGGTGTTGGTGAGGGCCACGGCGGCCTGGGAGGCCAGGGAGCTCACCGCCTCCAGGCGCTCCTGGGAGAATCCCACCACCGCGCCGCTGCTCAGGTCCTTGGCGTTCAGCAGCTGCAGCACGCCGATGATCTCGTGCTCGTGGTTGACCATGGGCATGACCAGCATGGACTGGGAGTGGTAGCCGGTGGCCTTGTCGTAGCCGCGCGTGCCGCTGAAGTCGAAGCCCTCGGCGCAGTAGACGTCGTCGATGTTGACGTATTCGCGGGTCAGGGCCACGTGGGAGGAGACGTTGGCATGGTTGGGCTCGCCGCCCTCCTTGTAGAGCGACACCGGGGGCAGGGTCACGGGGTTGCCGCTGGTGCCGCCCAGGCGCACGTTCATGGTGTCGTTCTGGAGCACCACAAACTCAAGCTTCATGCCCGTCTGGTCCACGATGTACAGGGTGCCCGCGTCGGCATTGGTGAGGTTGCGCGCCAGCTCCACGATCATCTCCAGCAGCCGGTTGCGGTCCTGCTCGGCCGAGAGGGCCAGGCCGATCTCCGAGAGGCGGTGCATCTGCCGGTTCAGCCGATTGACCTGCTCGCGCAGTTCCTCGACGGTCGCCGACTCTGACTCCGGCCCGGGACCGGCGCACGTGGTCGTGCTGTCTTTGGGTTCATCAATCATGCGCACCCCGCAAAATCGTATGAAAAGCATTGTCGGCCGCGAAGGTTCGCGCCAATTTCTACGTAACACACCCAGTCGCCAGAAGGAAAGGGGAAAGCCCCAGGTTGCCCGCGAGAGCGGAATGGAGTAGAGAAGGCCAGCGCATCAGGCGCGCATCCCCAACCAGGAGATTTCGTGCAGGCATCCCCGCATCAGCAACGCATCCTCACCGCAGGTCTCGCTGTGGCCCTTGTGACTCTGGCCCTGTGGTTTGGCGGCGTGCTGGTCACGCTGCTGCTGCTCACCCTGTGCGGCCTTGGCCAGTGGGAGTTCACGGCCATGTTCCGGCCCGGAGCCGAGCACAAGAACCTGCGCATCACCGGCGTGGCCCTGGGCGCGGCCCTGGTTCTGGCGGCCCAGGTCGGCGGCCCCAGCGCAGCCCTGTGGGCCTTTGCCGCCTGCTTCTGGATTCTGGCCCTGCGCTTTCTTCTGCGCTTTAGCCGGGAGCAGAGCCTGGAGGGGACCGGCACGCGCGCTACACAGTTCACTGACGAGCTCATCCTGCTCTGCTCGCTGGCCTATATCCCGCTCATGCTCCAGTTCTTCCTGCTCCTGAACACCCGCGAGATCGTGCTGGTGGTGCTCTCGACCACCGTGTCCGACACGGCGGCCTTCTATGCCGGAACGTGGCTGGGCAAGCGCAAGATCTGGCCCCAGGTGAGCCCCAAGAAGTCCTGGGCCGGGAGCATCGGCGGGCTCGCCGGGTGCGTGCTGGCCGTGACGGCCTACGGCCTGTATCTTGGCCAGGCCCCGCTTGCGGCCTGGCTGCTTCTGGGCGCGCTCTTGAACCTGTCCGCGCAGATGGGCGACTTCTTCGAGTCCGCGCTCAAGCGCAGCCTGGAGGTCAAGGACTCCGGCACGCTCCTGCCCGGCCACGGCGGCCTGCTCGACCGCATCGACAGCCTGCTCCTGGCCCTGCCCTGCTATGTGCTGCTGCGGCTCATCCAGCCCTTCTTCCAGTAAGGCTGCGGCATGAAGACCTACATCTCCCTCTGGCCGGCGCACGCACCAGCGCTGCCCTTTCCCCGGACCCTGGCCATCCTGGGCTCCACCGGCTCCATCGGCGTCAGCGCCCTTGCGGTGGTGGCCCAGCACCCGGACCTCTTCCGCGTGGCCGCCCTGACCGGTGGCAGAAACGCCCGCCGCCTGGCCGAGCAGGCCGCAGCCTTCCGCCCCGGCGTGCTGGCCGTGCTCGATGAGGCAGTGGCCAAGGAACTGCGCCTGCTCCTGCCCGCCGGCTACCACCCGGAGATCCTGGCCGGTCCGGCGGCCTTTGAGGCCGTTGCCGCCATGCCCGGCGCGGACCTGGTGCTCTCGGCCATCGTTGGCGCGGCGGGCTTTCTGCCCACGCTGGCGGCGGCCACGGCAGGCAAGCGCATCGCGCTGGCCAACAAGGAAAGCCTGGTCCTGGGCGGGCGGCTCATCCGCAACGCCTGCCAGGCTTCCGGCGCAGTGGTCCTGCCCGTGGACTCCGAACACAACGCCCTGTTCCAGGCCCTGTGCGGCCATGTTGGGGAAAACGGCAGCGAGAACGGGAACGACGACGAGATGGCCCGGCTCATCCTCACGGCCTCGGGCGGACCCTTTCACGGAAAGGACGCAGCCTTCCTGGCCGCCGTGACCCCGGCCCAGGCGCTGAAGCATCCCAACTGGAGCATGGGCGCCAAGGTCTCCATCGACTCGGCCACGCTGATGAACAAGGGCCTGGAGGTCATCGAGGCCTGCCACCTGTATGGCCTGCCGCCCGCGCGCGTGGACGTGCTGGTGCACCCGCAGAGCATCGTGCATTCCCTGGTGGAGTATGTGGACGGCTCGCAGCTGGCGCACCTGGGCGTGCCGGACATGCGCATCCCCATCGCCCACAGCCTGTGCTACCCCCGCCGCGTGGCCCTGGCCATGCCCCGGCTGGACCTGGCCAGCGCGGCCAGCTTGACATTCGAGGCCCCGGACGAGACCCTGTTCCCCTGCCTGGGCCTGGCCAAGGCGGCCTTCGCGGCCAGCCACAGCCATCCCGTGGCGCTCAATGCCGCCAACGAGGTGGCCGTGGAGCTGTTCCTGCAAGGGCGCATCACCTTTCCCGACATCCCCCGGCTCATCGAGGCTGCGCTGGCCCGGCACGCGGCACTCAAGGAAAACTGCGGCGCGGCGGAGCTCATCAACGCCGACGCCGAGACACGGCGCGAGACGCTCGCCGACGCCTGCAACCGAACAGCAGAATAACCAAAGAATGCGCCCCGCCCGGACGCACAAGGAGTATACGTGGGAGCGATTGCCGTTGTCCTGGTCCTGGGGGGCCTCATCTTTTTCCATGAACTTGGCCACTTCCTCATGGCCCGTGTCCTGGGCATCGGGGTCAAGGCCTTTGCCCTGGGCTTCGGCCCCCGGCTCTTCTCCTTCACCTGGGGCATGACCGAGTACCGCCTCTGCGCCGTGCCCCTGGGCGGCTACGTCATGCTGGCGGGCGAGTCCCCGGACAACGAGGAAGATCCGGCCATCCCCAAGGGACTGCTCTTTTCCGCCCGGCCCGTGTGGCAGCGCATGGCCGTGGTGGCCGCCGGGCCCATAGCCAACTTCCTGCTGGCCTGGGGTCTCTACTGGGCGCTCTTCGCCTCCCAGGGGCAGATGGGCCTGGCCCCGGTCATCGAAAAGGTTCTGCCGGACACCCCGGCGGCCCGCGCGGGCATCGCCCCCGGCGACACCGTGCTCGCCGTGGACGGCCAGTCCATCATCTTCTGGGAAGAGCTGACCGAGCGGGTCCAGGGCTCAAAGGGCCGCACCCTGGTGCTGGAGCTCAAGCGCGGCAAGGAGCGCCTCGCGCTGAGCGTGACCCCGGAGATGCAGCCCCGCAAGAACATCTTCGGCGAGACGGTGGCCTCGCCCACCATGGGCGTCGTGGCGGCCAAGGAGATCGTCACCGTAGAGCTGAACGCGGCCCAGAGCCTCAAGGTCTCGGGCAAGGAGACCTGGCGGGCCGTGGTGAACATGGTCACCGCGCTCATCAAGATGATCGAGCGGGTCATCCCGGCCGACGCCATCGGCGGCCCCATCCTCATCGCCCAGCTCATCAGCCGCGAGGCCGCAGGCGGCATGGTCGGACTCATCGCCCTCACCGCGGCCCTCTCGGCCAACCTGGGCTTCGTGAACCTGCTGCCCATTCCGGTGCTCGACGGCGGGCATCTGGTGATCTTCGGCCTCGAGGCCGTGACCCGCAAGCCGCTCAGCCTGCGCGCCCGGGCCATGGCCATCCGCGTGGGCATCGCCATGCTGGCGGCCCTCATGCTCCTGGCGACCTACAATGACCTGCGCCGACTGTTCCAGTGACCCTGGCCTCCTGCTGGCCCTGAACGGGGCCGACGAGCGCCTGCAGCTGGCCCTGGGCAGCCTTGCGCCCGGTGCGGCCGGAGGCGCCGCATTCCTGGCCGCCCAGGAATGGACCGTGCCCGGCTCCGCCGTGCGCTTCCTGGCTCCGGGCATCAAGCAGGTGCTGGACTCCTTAAGCCTTGCCGCAAAGGACATCCGCCGCATCGCCTGCGTGGTCGGCCCTGGCAGCTTCACCGGCCTGCGCATGTCCCTGGCCCTGGCCCAGGGGCTGGCGGCGGCCACGGGCGCACAGCTGGCCGGGCTGGATCATCTGGAGCTGCTGGCCAGCGAGGCCGCGCAATGTCTTGAGGAAGACAGGGGGGCTGTGGCCGCCCTGGTCTGGTCGCGCCGGGGGCAGGTCTATGCCCAGGCTTACACACGCAAGGCAGGCCAGGCCGCGCCCCTGGGCCCGCCGCAGGTGGTGGCCCTTGCGGCCCTGCCGGAATTCTTCGCAACCCTGCCCCGCCCCTTAAGCCTCCTGGGCGGCGGCCTGCGCCGGAACCTGGCCTTCTTCGAGGAGTTGGCCGGGCGCGACCCTGGCCTGCGCCTGCTGCCCGCCCTTTGGGACGCCCCGCGCGCGTCCGCCCTGCTCGACCTGGCCAGCCGCGCGGCCTTTGGTCCGCAGGCCATTGAGCCCGTGTACCTGCGCGCCTCAGACGCCGAGGACAACATCGCGGCCATCGCCGCCGGGCGGGGCCTGAGCGCAGCCGAGGCCCAGGCCATCCTCGACCGGGGCAGCCGCCCGATCTGACGCGCTTCCGCAGCGAACTAATCCGGAAGATACCCCACAACGCCACAGCCGGGGAGCGGTCCAGGCCGGTGCCAAACTGCCTGCCCAGCGGGGTCTGGCGGTCGATGCCGCGCTCCGACGGAAATAGCCCCCCAGGCCCAGCCACCCGCTCCGACGTCCCCGGACGCCCTGGACTACGGGAACGCCGGGGATGCCGGTGCGATCAGCGCCGCCGGGGGACAGGCCTGCCTCGACCGGGGCAGTGGCCCAGCCTGGGGGCCTCTACAGCCAAATGATCTGGAAGGAAGCCGGGACGCCTAGACCAGGAGGCGGTCCACGGTGTTGCCGAGCTGACGGCCGAGCGGCGTCTGATGGGCGATCTCGCGCTCCACGTGGATGATGCCCTTGAGCACCGTGGAATGCTTGCGGCCGAGGCGGTCGCCGATGGCGGCGAGGGAGAGGTCGGTGTGGCGGCGGCAGAGATAGAAGGCGGTGTTGCGGGCAAGCACGGTCTGCTGGCTGCGGCTTTTCGATTTCAGCTCGCGTTCATCGATGCCGTACGTCTTGCAGACAAAGGCCACGATGCGCTCCACGCCAGGCATGGGGGTCTGCACGGCGTAGTTCTCCAGCACCTGCCAGGCCAACTCCTCGGTGATCTGCTGGCCGAGCAGCCGGGCCTTGAGCACCAGGTTGTTCAAACAGCTCTCGAGCTGGCGGATGTCCGTGGTCAGGCGCTCGGCCAGAAGCCCGGTGACGTTGTCCGGCACCTGGACCTGGAGCGAGCGGGCCTTGCGGCGGATGATCTCCTCACGGGTGGCGTAGTCCGGAGCCTGCATCAGGGCCATGAAGCCCGAGGCGAAGCAGGACACGAGCTGCGGGTCCACGTCGGAGAGTTCACGCGGCAAGAACGAGCTGGTGAGCACCACCTTGCAGCCGCGCGTCTGCAGGGCCTTCAGGGTCAGCAAAAGCTCTTCCTGGAGCTTGCCCTTGCCCTGGAAGAAGTGGATGTCCTCCAGGAGCAAAACGTCCACGGACTCGCGGAACTCCGCCTTGAAGCGCGCGGCCTCCCTGGCCTTGATGGCCAGCACCAGGCGCGTGGTGAACTCCTCGGCCGAGAGGCAGGCGATGGACACCCGGCTGCGGTTGGAACGCTCGGCCAGATGGCGGCCGATGGCGTGCAGCAGGTGGGTCTTGCCCAGGCCCGGCCCGGCGCTGAGGAACAGGTGGTCCGTGTCCAGGGAGTTGTTGCACAGGCCCTTGGCCGCGGCGCAGGCCAGCTCGTTGCACGGGCCGACCACGAAATCGTCGAAGCGGAAGCGCCAACGGCTCAGGGACTCGGTGCGGGGCGCATGGCCGAGCGGCAGGCCCAGCGGCTCGGCCGCCGGGCGGGGCCGGGCCAGACTCTGGTTCTGGCTCTGGCCGGAGGTCTGGACCGGAGGGAGCACCGGGCGGCGCTGGCCCACGCTGACCTTGATTTCCGTGCGGCGGCCCGTAAGTTCCAGGGCGGCCTCGCGGATGGTCTCCAGGAGGCGGTCGCGCACCCAGGCGGCCACAAATTCATTGGGGGCGGACAGGTGCAAGACGTTGTCCTCGATCTTGGCATCGAGCGGCTTGATCCAAAGGGTGAATAACCCTTGGTCCAGTCGATTTTCGAGGATGGGAAGCAATTTTTGCCAGAGGTCCGCATTCATGTGGCGAGGTCTACGCTTTGGGTGCCCCGCCGACAATGCTGCCACAGGCCGGAAGCAGTCCAGGACAGGTCGTTGTTCTCTACAATATAACTGACCGGATTCATTACATTCATATGATCTAAAAGCAGCCCAAGGCAAAACCTCTACGTACTCAAAACGCTTGCGCCGCCTAGGTTAATCTCCTCTCGGCAGCGATCTCTGGGAATCCTGTGTAAACATTTTTAAACAGGTACAAGTACGTTTTTCGGTGAATTTCGAACAAAAGAACGGTATTTCTGCGCCAGCCTTTTTTGGGGCAAGCATGAAACCTGTGAAACATTTGGGGATGCGGAGCCCTCACCACCAAGCCCGCGCCTGCTCACGCTTGGCGGCATGAGGCCATTCCGAGCCGATTCTCCCGGCTTCCCACATACCAGCCGGTGCTGTCCGCGATTACGCGGCGGCTGGTCGCTTTGCGGGCGGCCCGGCAATGAACACCGACAACCAGACGCAATGCCGTGACATTTTCTTGTTGACCGGCAGGAAGCCTTGAGCGGCGGGCACAGGAGCTAAATCCAAAAAGCATAACCGAGCAAACGGGTTTTGCCAAAGCTGCTGATTGGATTTCTTCCGTGCTGGTGGAGTTAGGGTCTGTTCCCAAAAGATGGAATTTGTTCCCTGGCGAGGAGGGTGTCTCTTGGGGGCTAGGGAGTGCACTCCTGCGGTACAACCCTGGACCCCAACCGGTTCTCGACGCCCCCCGAACAGGCGCGTGCCGAGATCCAGGGGGCAAAAGACGCTTTGAGAAACAGGCCCTAGTCCAGAACCAGCGTGCGCCGGACAGGCAGCGCGGGGCGGCGCTTGGGCACGGTGACGGTCAAAAGGCCCTCGCGCAGGAGGGCGCTGATGCCCTCGCCATCCGCGTCCTCCGGCAGGGGGAAACGCCGGGCAAAGGGCCCGTGGGCGCGCTCTATAAGATGATAGGCTGTGTCGGCGTCCTCCCGGGTGTCGGAATCGGGGGGGCGCTCGCCGCGCACCACCAGGGCGCCGTCGGCCACCTCCACCAGCACCTGCTCAGGGGCCACGCCGGGCAGCTCGATGCGCACCACGAGCGCCTGGGCTGTCTCCGTGATGTCGGCCAGGGGTATCCAGACATAGCCGCAATTGGTAGCCCCGGACAGGCTCGGCCCCTGGCTGGCCGCATCCAGCATCCTGTCCATCTGTTCGCGAAACTCGTCCACGCCCCGCCACTGGATCCACTGGCCCTTGCCCATGTTCTGCCTCCTCGGTCGGATGTTTTCTCATAGGATACTCGCGCTCGTCATGCAAGGCGCAGTGCGGAGGGCATTGCATTCTTTCCCGATCTTGATACTAGATATGTGTTGCATAACTTTTCACGTTTCGGTATTAGGAACTATTCCTGATCATCTAAAAGGGGGGAGACTGATGGATGTTCTCATGCTCTCGCGGCTGCAATTCGCTGCCGCAACCATGTTCCACTTCCTGTTCGTGCCGCTGACGCTGGGCATCTCGGTGCTCATAGCCTGCATGGAGACGGCCTACGTGCGCACGGGCAAGGATGTCTACAAACGCATGGCCAGGTTCTGGGGCAAGCTCTTTCTCATCAACTTCACCCTGGGTGTGGTCACCGGCATCACCCTGGAATTCCAGTTCGGCACCAACTGGTCGCGCTACTCGGCCTACGTCGGCGACATCTTCGGCTCGCTTCTGGCCATCGAGGCCACGGCGGCCTTCTTCCTCGAATCCACCTTCATCGGCGTCTGGCACTTCGGCTGGGACAAGCTCTCGCCCAGGGCGCATGCCCTTTCCGCCTGGCTGGTGGCCGGGGCCAGCAATCTTTCCGCCGTCTGGATCCTCATCGCCAACGGCTTCATGCAGAACCCCATGGGCTATGAGCTGCGCAATGGCCGCGCCGAGCTGACCGACTTCGTGGCCATCATCACCAACCCCTGGGCCTGGAACCAGTTCGTGCATGTGGTCTCGGCATCGTTCTGCGTGGCCACGTTCTTCATCATGGGCATCAGCGCCTGGCACCTCTTGCGCAGGCAGAACGAGGAGTTCTTCCAGAAGTCCTTCCGCCTGGCGCTATACGTGGGCCTTGCCTCCACGGCCATCGTCGTGGCCCAGGGCCACATCCACGGCAACCTGGTGGCCAAGCTCCAGCCCGCGAAGCTGGCGGCCATGGAGTCGCACTGGGAGACCCGCAAGAGCGCGCCCATGTACCTGCTGCAGATCCCCGATGAAAAGGGCGAGAAGAACCTGGTGCAGGCCCTGCCCGTGCCCAGGCTGCTGAGCATCCTGGCCTTCAGCGATCCCGACGCCGAGGTCAAGGGCCTGCTCGACTTCCCCGCGAGCGACCGCCCGCCCGTGACCATCACCTTCCTGGCCTTCCGCCTCATGGTCGGCATCGGCATGCTCATGCCGCTGCTCATGCTCTTCGGCCTCTTCAAGCGCGACGCCCTGGCCAAGTACCCGCTGTACCTGAAGGCCATGATCTGGGCCATGCCCCTGCCCTACCTGGGCATGCAGGCGGGCTGGGCCGTGACCGAGGTCGGTCGCCAGCCCTGGATCGTCTACGGGCTCATGCGCACCTCGGATGCGGTGTCGCCCATCGCGGCCAGCCAGGCCGGAGCCTCGCTGGTGGCCATGGTGCTCCTGTACACCCTGCTCGGCGCGGCCGGGGCCTATCTGATGTTCACCTTCGCCCGCAAGGGCCCTGTGGACGCCTAAGCCCGTCCGCTTCAGAAGCCAACACAAGGGAGTCTGCTATGCTCGAGACCATATGGTTTTTGCTCTGGGGAGTGCTCTGGGCCGTCTACTTCGTGCTGGACGGGTTTGACCTGGGCATCGGCACGCTCATGCCCTTCCTGGCCAAGAACGAGTACGAAAAACGCGTCATGTACAACGCCGGCGGGCCATTCTGGGACGGCAACGAGGTCTGGCTGCTGTCCGCTGGCGGCGTGACCTTCGCGGCCTTCCCCCAGGCCTACGCCACCATGTTCAGCGGCCTGTACTCGGCGCTGATGCTGCTGCTCTTCGCGCTGATCCTGCGCGGCGTGTCCTTCGAGTTCCGGGGCAAGGTCGAAAACGACACCTGGAAGAGCGTCTGGGACGCCTGCCAGGTCGCCGGCAGCTTCCTGCCCGCGCTGCTGCTCGGCGTGGCCTTCGCCAACCTGTTCCACGGCCTGCCCCTCAACGAGGCCCACGTGAACACCGGCGGGCTGTTTGACCTGCTGAACCCCTACGGCCTGCTTGGCGGGGTGCTCTTCGTGGCCATGTTCTGCCTGCACGGCGCGCTGTGGCTGTCCATCCGCGCCACGGGCGAGTTGAAGGACCGCGCCATGGCCACGGCATGCAAGCTCTGGCCTGCGGTGCTGGTGCTGGTGCTGGCCTTTTTGGCCTACAGCTTCGTGCACACCCAGCTCTTCGGCAACTACCTGAAGAACCCGCCCCTGCTGCTGATCCTGGTGGCTGCGGTGGCCGGGCTGCTGCTGTCGCGGGTGTACCTGGCCAAGGGCCAGGCCTGGAAGGCCTGGGGCGGCTCGGCTGTGTTCATCGCCTGCGTGGCCCTGTTCGGCGTGGTCGGCCTGTACCCGGCCATCCTCATCTCCACCCTGAACCCGGCCTGGAGCCTGACCATCCACAACGCCGCCTCCTCGACCCTGACGCTCAAGATCATGCTCGGCGTGGCCCTGGTCTTCGTGCCCCTGGTCATCGGCTACCAGATCTGGTCCATCCTGACCTTCAGCAAGCCCATCCAGAGCGAGCACGACCTGGAATACTAGACCCCCGCCTTGACCAACAAAAAGGGCCGCTCCCGTCAAACGGGGGCGGCCCTTCCTCAT
>Ga0154365_1150_pt8 | contig 10557 bp, 13 predicted proteins | sample RifGroA2_FD_115893 | JGI IMG/M metagenome (GOLD analysis project Ga0154365, IMG submission 115893) | Desulfovibrionales bacterium GWA2_65_9
GACCAACGAGAGCATCACCCTGCCGCCGCGCAAGGTTGTGGTCTTCCGCCTGTCCCGCAAGTTCCGCGCCGAGCTTAATCCTGAGGAATAAACGCCTGGGGCCAGTCCGGCTTGAGAGTTTCCAGGGCCTTGTGCGCAGCGGCAAGGTCCTGGAAGGGACCGGCCTGGACCCGGTACAGCGTGCCCGGCCCCTGCTCCGGACGCACCATGCGTGAATTCTCATAGCCCTTTCCCTTGAGCCAGGACACCGCCCCCAGGGCGTTCATGGCCGTGCCGAAAGCCCCGACCTGCACATAGCTCTGACGCTCGGCCACTGCCGGGGCGGCCTGTCCGGCGGATGTCGTCGGCGCATTTGTCGCGTCCTTTTCCTGGCTGGCCGGGGCCGGCTCGGCCTGGGCGGGCGTGGACTCGGCGGGCTTGGCTGGCGCGGCCTTGAGCTGCGCCGGTTTCGCGGCCTTGGCGGTCTTCACAGGGGCAGGCGCTGGCGCGGGCAGAGGCTGGGCCTCAGCCGGGGCCTTGGTGGCGATGCGCGGCTCGTCCAGGGGGATGGGCTTGCGGGGAGAGCAACCCGTGAGGGCCGTGAGGGCGAGCAGGGCGGCCAGGGCCGTCAGGGCGAACAGGGTGGCCAGTGTTCCGTGCTGTTTTTGCATGGCAGTACCGGGCATGAGCGCCTCCGGGACGGTTTGGTCGTGGGGGCCGGGTCGGCCTAGACTTTGTCTAGATAGGCCAGGGAGGGACGAAAGGCAAGGGGCTGAGTGCTCTATGCTCAGGGGAGTTCAATGCCACTGAGGAATAGGTGTGATACCTTGCGCTCGCCCAAGGCATTAACCATGAAGCTACGGGTTGCGGTTACGGTAGCCGCATCGTGTTTCATGGCTTCGATGTAATCATTAATGTCCCCGTTTCTAATTGTGAAAGGAATTGGTTTTGGGCCAACTACCTCATCAAAGTAGTCTAGTCTGCCATTGTTAGATTTTCTGTTTATACTGAATATTCTACATTTAATGTTAAGAGATTCGGGTTCTATGGTCTCGATTTCGTTTACAGAGAAGTATGTACTCTCAGTTCGTGTGAAATTGTACTCTGGCTCAATATCAGTCTCGTTGAGTTGCCTTACGTCTGTAGTTGCCTTGAATGTGTCAATTGACTTGTTGTTTATAAGTTCCGCAAGAAGCGCAATGCTTTTGAAGTTTTTCCTAATGCTTTCATCGAGTTGGCTGCTGACGTTCATCACGCCACCGCTTTGCCCAAAGTTTGCTACTGCTCCAGGCTCAACAGTAACATTGTAAACCGCTGGTGACTTATTTTCGTAGAAGTGCTTTGCTAATGCAACTGCAGCCTTTGCTGTTTTAATAAAAATTTCCCACGAAGATGTGCAAATCATTTTGTATGCGTAGTCGGGTATCAATGGGGTGAGCGATGCCAGCGCTCCAGAGAGATCAACAATGAATTGTGTATCTAGGGAACCTGTTTTGACGTATGAAATCTTGAGTTTTGGGCGGAGTGTTGATTTTTTAAGGGTCTGATCCGTCGCAATATCAAGGCAGTTTTTGTAGGTTGTAGAGAAGCAGGTAAGTGCCGCGAGCGTTTCATCAAGGTTTAACCCCTCAGGCGTAAACGCAGTCCCTTCTGCGAGTAAGGCTATCTTCATGCTGAGGGTCTCCTTTGATGTCGATTCTATACGTGTATCCTATGGCACCGTTAGCTGCAAATCACTGTGATGGCAATACCCCAACAACACAAAGAAAAAAGGCGCCCGGTCTTTTCGACCGGACGCCTCGTCCTCTACCAATTGGGGGCGGCTTTCTAGAAGCCGTAGCCCAGTGCTTCGCGCAGGTCAGCCGGGAGATTGGCGCTGGCCTCGGGAGCGGACTTCTTCTTGGACTTGCCGGCCTTGTGGCGGGCAGCCTTGACGTCGTCCAGGGCGAAGGCGCGCGGGATCTCGAAGTTCTGACCGGGGTAGATCAGGTTGGCGTTCTTGATCTTGCTGCGGTTGGCCTTGAAGATCAGGGGCCACATGAAGGGATCGTTGTAGATCTGCTTGAACTCGGAGATCCACCACAGGCAGTTGCCCTTCACGACAGTGTACGAGGTCGGCAGCTTGGCATAGTCAGCCTCGTAGATCTGGCGGGGGGACATGGGGGCCGGGGCGATTTCGCGGGACTCGACCACAGGGGCCGGAGCAGGCGCGGGGGCCGGGGCCGGTTCAACCTTCTTGGCACAGCCAAGGGCAAAAACCACACAACAGGCGACAGTAAGCAACATGAGTTTTTTCATAAGATTTTCCCTCCTCCGGTTGGGAATTGAAAGATATTCCTGGCGCTTTAGCGTGTCAAGCTTAAGGTGCCATCCTTGCGCTCCAATTATCCAAAATTTTTTTCTCCTGCAGGACCAGGCGGTCCGTGGCGTTGATGGCAAAGGCGTTCTGCACGGCCTGGGAGGCCTCGGCCACCCAGCCGCCCAGGCGCAGGCTCTGGGCCGCCAGGATGTACATGCGCTCCGGGTGGTCGCCGTAGACACTGTTCAGCAACAGGTTGTAATCGCTGCCGAAAACCTCGCGCACCAGAGCATTTTGGGAGAACAGGTAGCGCGCCAAAAGCGCGTTCTCGCGGTGCCGGGCCAGGTAGATGGGCAACAGCCTGCGGCACTGGGACATGATGAAGCGGATGCGCTCGATCTCGCGGCGCATGCTTTCTTCGGTCTGCTTGAGCACCTGGAAAAGTTCCTCCACCACCACGCGTTCGTTCTCGGGCAGGTCGCGGCCGCGCAGGGCCAGAAACCACGGGGCGTAGGTCAGGGCCTGGTAGGAGTCCTCCTTGAGCTTGATGGTCTCGTGGAAGATGTAGCCCAGGCCCCAGTCCAGGAACTGCCCGGTGAGCGAGGTCTCGGGGTCGTTGCGGAAGACGTGGTGGGCGGTGTCCTTCATGCGCCAGAGCAGTCCCTTGTCCATCTCCTGGCCCACCAGGTCGCGCAGGGTGGTAAAGGTCACCGCGCCCTCGCGGTCAAAGGAGGCGAACTGTTCCTCCAGGGACTTGCAGGCCATGCAGAAGGTGCGGAACATGTCGCGCACGAACTCCGGCAGTTTCGCCCGGATCCAGGATTTGGACATGGGCTAGCACCTCCTCTTGCGGGGGTATTCGGCGCTGGCGGCCAGCCGCGTGAGTTCGGCCAGGCGCGCGTCCACCATCTGATAGAGGGAGCCGGGCGGGTAGCGCCCGTCCTTGCGGCGCGCCCCGGCGGGTCTGCCGGTCAGGATGGTCATGGCCTGTTCGATGGTGGCCACGGGATACAGGTGGAAGCGCCCTGCGGCCACAGCCTCCACGACCTCGTCCTTGAGCATCAGGTGCACGGCGTTGTCCGCCGGGAAGAGCACGCCCTGGCTGCCGGTCAGCCCGCGCCTGCGGCAGACCTCGAAAAAGCCCTCGACCTTGCGGCTGACCCCGCCCACGGCCATGATGGCCCCGGATTGGCTGACCGCGCCGGTGAAGGCCAGAGAGAGATCGATGGGCGCGCCGGACAGGGCGGAGAGCAGGGCGGCCAGCTCCGCGCCCGAGGCCGAGTCGCCCTCGACCCCGGCGTAGTTCTGCTCGAAGCACAGGCTGCCGGTGAGCACGATGGGCTTGTCCTGGGCGAACAGGCGCACCAGGTAGCTCTTGATGATCATCATGCCCTTGGTGTGGATGGGGCCGCCCAGCTGGGCCTCGCGCTCCAGGTCCAGGATGCCGCCGTGGCCCACGCCGACCGTGCAGGAGATCTGGTGCGGCAGGCCGAACTCGTAGTCGCCAAAAAGCGTCACCGAGAGGCCGTTGGCGCGGCCCACGGCGGTTCCGCCCGTGGCCACCTTGATGATCTCGCGGTCGTAGTCGGCCATGAACTCTTCCTCGAAGAGGTTGGCCCGGAAGTCGTGGTCGGCCACGGCGCGGGCCAGGTCCCTGGCCTCCACCAGCGCGCGGCCGTCCATGCGGGCCAGGGCCGCGGCCTCGATCATGCGCGCTCGCACCTGGGTGAAGGACAACGACAGGCGCTTCTGGTCCTCGGCCAGGCGGCTGGCGTGGTCCACCAGCCCGGCCAGGGCTTCGCGGCTGAAGGGCGGCAGCCCGGCCTTGTCGATGATGCCGCAGAGGGACGAGAGGAAGTGGCGGATGCCCCCGGCCGTGCGCATGGCCGTGCCCTGCAGGTGGGCCTTGAGCTTGAAGTGCTTGCGGAAACGGTCGTCGGCGCTGAGCATGGCCTCGTAGGCCTCGTCCGAGCCCACCAGGATGATGCGCAGGGAGAGCGGGATCGGCTCGGGCTCGATGGTGCGCACGCGCACCTGCTCGGAATCGCCCGGATCTTCCATGCGCAGCTTGCCCAGGCGCAGGGCGCGCAGCAGGCCTTCCCAGGAGCCCTGGTTGCCCATGAGGTCCTCGACGTTCAGGATGAGGAACCCGCCGTTGGCGCGGTGCAGGCTGCCTGCGCGCACCAGGGTGAAGTCGGTGTAGAACGCGCCCAGCTCGCTCTCGCGCTCGATGCTGCCCAGGAGGTTGAAGGCCGTGGGGTGGTCCTCGATGATGACCGGCGCGCCGTCCTTGGTCTGGAAGCTCTTGCCGTTGTCCACGAAGAGGTTCACCTCGTGGCGGTAGTTGGGGTCGTCGGCTGCGGCGTGGGCCTGGGCGTGCGGCTCCTGGTGCGGGCCGGGGGGCGGGGAGCCGGGCCCGGGCAGGGGCGCGGCATCGGCCGCGTCGCGCGGGAGGTAGGCATCCACGTTGTCCAGGATGTCCTTTTCCACGGCGGCCATGTGCTCCATGAGGCGCTGGTTCTGGGCGAAGTCGCGGCGCAGGGGGCCCAGGTGCTCGGTCAGGGCCGCCTGGGCGATCTCGCGGTGCAGCTTGAGCTCGCCCTGGCGGAAGCCCTGCTCGCTCTGGGTGAGCTTGCGCAGGAAGATGCCGATCTCCTGGAGCAGGTGCTCGCCCTTGCTCTTGAGCATCTTGCGCCGGGCCGGGGCCAGACGCCCGTATTCGTCGTCGCCCATGACCTTGCCGCCGACCATGGGCATGATGGTCAGGGCGCCGGAGTCGTCCATGTCCAGGGCAAAGCCCTTGCCGCGCGCGGTGGCTTCCATCTTGCTGAAGATGCTGTCGCGCTTGGCCGAGAAGCGCTTGAAAAGGGTCTCGTGCTTGCGGCGGTATGCCTCCTGGTCGAAGCGCGCGGCGATGGCGGCGCGCACGTCGGCCAGGGCCTTGGCCAGGCCGACCTTGAACACGCGGCCCTGGCCTGCGGGCAGGCTGACCGCCAGCGGCCGGTCCGGGTCGTCGAAATTGTGCAGGTACAGCCAGTCCGGCGGCACGGGGCGCTTGGCGGCCTCCGGGGCCAGGAACTGGCGCACGAAATGGGTGCGGCCGTGGCCGGGTTCGCCCGCGAGAAAGACGTTGTACTCGTTGCCGGGAATCTCAAGGGCCATGCGCAGGGCCTGCATGGCGCGGGGCTGGAACGTGGTCTCCCCGCTCTTGCGGGCGACGCCCCGGCTGTCCGCAGGGCGGATGCTGGCCGGGTCCAGCCGGTTGCGGAGTTTTTCCGGCGGCAGGGGCCGGGCGGTGCGGCGGGGAGTCGGATCTTTCTTGTCGGTCATGTGCAGTCCAGTGTAAGGTTTCAGGCACGAGCGCGTGCAGGATGGAATGTACGTGCTTCCGCCCCGAATGTCACTAGAGACGCGGCCGCGCTTCGGAGCGTGAAAATCGGAAAAAAGGTTCACCTCATGGCGCAACCTCATTGACTGGCAGGGAGGCTTGTGCTAGGTGTTCCTCCTTGTGAAGAAATGAACGTCCGGCCTGGCGACCGGCGCGACGGCCGCTCCGGAGTAATGATGTTCTTTTTCAAGCGGGACAAGCCCTCTGAGGCGATGGTGCTCTTCGGCAACGTTGCCACCATCGGGATGCAGCTCGTGGTCGCAACCTTCATCGGGTTGGCCATGGGCTACTATCTTGATGAATGGCTCGGCACCAAGCCCTGGATGCTCATCATCTTTCTGTTGCTGGGGATCATCACGGGCTTTCGCGATGTGTACCGCGAGGCCATGCGGCTCCAGCGGGGCGCGGATGAGCAGAGCGCCGGTCCGTCCGGTCCGGGTTCTGATGGCGCCAAGGGCGGCCCTGGCCGCCAGGGGAAATGATGCAGAGGACGCTTGTCCAGAAGATTGACGCCTTGCTGTATCGCCGCGGTTTTGCCGTGGCGGACGCGCGCAAGCTCATGCGCAACCAGATCCTTCTGGCTGCGGGCGGGGCTGCGCTGGCCTGCTTGGCCACGGGGTTCTCGAATTGGGGGTTATCCTTCGCGGCCGGGGCTTTGATCATCAGCGTGAATTTTTGGTGGCTGTCCAAGGCCGCCCAGGAGCTGGTGAAGGTGAGAGACGGCGCGGTGTTTACGCTCTTGACGCTCTTTTACGGTAGGCTGGTATTGACCGGGGTGGCCATCGCCGCATTGGTGGCATGGCTTGGGGCATCGGTATTCGGACTTTTGGCCGGACTCTCCACGGTGGTAATCAACGCCACTCTCTGGGGGGTTCTCCAGATCAGGCACAAGGTTCCCGCCACAGGGAACGGGAAGGAGGCGTAATAAATGGCTGCAGGACTTGCACATCCGCTGACCTATTCGGTCATCCTCGACCAGCAACTCGGGCTTCATCTGCCGCCGCATGTGTACTACATGTGGTTGGCCATGATCATCCTCTTCACTTGCGGGTTCATACTCCGCGGTCGCCTGCAGTTGGTGCCCGGAGGGTTGCAGAACCTCTTTGAGACGGTGATCGGCGGACTGGAGGACTTTGTCGTCCTCAACATCGGCGAGGAAGGCCGCAAGGTGTTCCCGTTCCTGTGCGCCATGTTCATCTTCATCCTGGTGATGAACTACATCGGCCTCATCCCCGGCTGCGACGCCGCCACCGCCAACGTGAACACCAACGCGGCCATGGCCATCTCGGTGTTCGTGTACTACAACTACATCGGCATCAAGAAGTGGGGCTTCGGCTACATCAAGCACTTCATGGGTCCGGTCATCTTCCTGGCCCCGCTGATGCTCATCCTTGAGACCGTCAGCCACCTGGCCCGGCCCCTGTCGCTGACCCTTCGACTGTTCGGCAACATCCGCGGCGAGGAAATCGTCCTGGTGCTGCTCTTCATCCTGGCTCCGGTGCTCGGCACGCTGCCGATGTACTTCCTGTTCATCCTGGGCAAGACCATTCAGGCCTTCATCTTCTTCATGCTGACCATGATTTACCTGAAGGGCTCTCTGGAACACGCTCACTAGACTTGGGGAAATGGTCGTTCGACCAACACATAAATACCTTAAGGAGTTCACTGTTATGCGCAAATCTCTGCTGATGACCCTGGCTATGGTTCTGGTTGCTTCCGCTGCCTACGCTTCTGACGCCCCGGCTGCCGCCGCCGCTGTCGCCGCTGTCGGCCCCACCGCCGCTTGGGCTACCGCCATGGGCATGGCCATTGCCGCCGGTCTGTGCGGTCTCGGCCAGGGCATGGGCCTCAAGGCCGCTTGCGAAGGCACCGCCCGCAACCCCGAAGCCGGTGGCAAGCTGACCGTCACCCTGATCCTGGGCCTGGCCTTCATCGAGTCCCTGGCCATTTACGCCCTCGTCGTCAACCTGATCCTGCTCTTCGTGAAGCCCCTGGGCGCCTAGTACCCAAGGCTTGTTTCCGGAATCAAGGAGGCCGCAAGGCCTCCTTTTTTCCGGGAGTTTTGTTAAAAAATTCACATTCACAGTCGGTACAGGGCCATGAAGAGCGAGCACATTCCCAAGGCTACCATCGCCCGTCTGGCCACCTATATCCAGGTGCTCTCGGAGTTCAAGCGCGAGGGCACGGATGTGGTCTCCTCCGAACGCCTGGCCGAGGCCTGCTCCGTCAATTCCTCACAGATTCGCAAGGACCTCGCCTACTTCGGAGAATTCGGCGTGCGCGGCGTGGGCTACTACGTCCAGGATCTCATCACCTCCATCAAACGTTCGCTGGGCATCGACCGCGCCTGGAACTGCGGGCTTGTGGGCGTGGGCAACCTGGGCCGCGCGCTTTTGCGCCACCGCGAGTTCTCGCGCAAGGGCTTCATCATCCGCGGGGCCTTTGACTGCGACCCCTACAAGATCGGCGAGATCGTCGAGGGCATGGAGATCGTCTGCTCGCGCCAGCTCCCGGCCAAGGTCAAGGAGCTCTCGCTGGAGATCGGGATCATCACCACGCCGCCGGAGCGCGCCCAGCGCGCCGCCAACTATCTTGTGGGCGCGGGCATCAAGGGCATCATCAACTTCGCGCCCTCGCGCATCTCTGTGCCCAGCCACATCCACCTGGAATACGTCGATTTCTTCCATCATTTCTACGCTGCGGCCTTCCACATCCGCTTTGCCGAGCACCAGGAATAGCCTCAGGCGCTCTCCGCCGAAGCAGTTGACAGCACGGGCAGATGGCCCGATGATGTAGGACGTTCCAGAGAGAGCTTCCGGGGTGGGCCTGCGTGGGTGATTTCGACAACGTTCCCAAGGTGTTCCTGCAAACAGGAGACTGCTATCTCGGGGTGCGGCCTACGCTGGTGACCACGGTGCTGGGCTCTTGCGTGGCGGTGACCATGTGCGCCCCGCATCGTCTGGTCGGGGCCATCTGCCACGCCTTCTTGCCCGACAGCACCAAGTTCAGCGCGCGCGGCAAGGACCCCCAGGTCTGCCGCTTCGTCGACACCGCTGTGGAGGGCATGCTCGCCAGCCTCATGCGCCTCAAGATCTCTCCGGATGACCTGGTGGTGAAGGTCTTCGGCGGCGCTGCGGGCATCATGAACGGCAACCGCTGCAATCTCTATGACATCGGCGGCCGCAACCTGCATGCCGTGCAGGAAAGGCTGGCGTCGTACGGCATCCGCGTGACTCGCTCGGCCACCGGAGGCTGCCAGGGCCGCAAGCTGCTGTTTCTGACCCACACCGGTGACGTCTGGATCAAGACGCTCCACAAATCCAACGGGGAGAACCGCTCATGAAGAACTGGCGCAACGTCTTCTCCTGGCTTGTGCTCTGCGCGCTGCTGCTCTCGGCCCTGCCTGTTCAGGCCGAGGGCCTGCTGAAGCAGCCCGCGCTGGTCCAGATTGGGGTCATCGACGCCCTCCTGGCCGGGGGCTATGACGGCTCCGTGGCCGTGCGTGAGCTGCCCCGGCTGGGCGACGTCGGCCTGGGCACCTTCGACGCCCTGGACGGCGAGATGGTGGTTCTCGACGGCGTGGTGTTCCAGGTCCCCGCAAGCGGCCAGGTGCGCCGCGCCGACCCGCGCCTGACCACGCCCTTTGCCCAGGTGGCCCGTTTCCGTCCCGGCCCGGCCCTGACCCTGCCGACGGACATCGGCCTGAAGGACCTGGAGGCCTGGCTGGACAAGGCCCTGGGCGAGACCAGCCTGTTTGGCGTTGCCCGCGTGGAGGGCGTCTTCAGCGCGCTCAAGGCGCGCAGCGTGCCGCGCCAGGCCAAGCCTTACCGCCCCCTGGCCGAGGTGGCCAAGGAACAGTCGGTGTTCGAGTTCTCCCAGGTGCGCGGCACCCTGGTCGGCCTGCGCGGCCCGGACTATGCACGGGCCTTAAGCGTGCCCGGCTGGCACTGGCATTTCCTGACCCAGGACCGCACGCGCGGCGGGCATGTGCTGGACCTGACCCTGGGCACGGGCGCGGCCCGGCTGGCGAGCCTGCGCCGCCTGGAGCTGCTGTTGCCGCAGGCCGGGCTGGGCGGGCTTGATCTGGCCAGGGACCGCACGCGCGAGCTCAAGGCCGTGGAGTCCGCGCGTTGAAGATCCTGATGATCGCGGTGAACGATCCCGCCGGAACGGGCATCGCCTTTTGCCGGGCGGTGAACCGCCTTGACCGGAAAGACCGCCACTCCTGCCGCCTGGTCACCCTGGAGACGCGCTACACGCACGGCTGGGGCAAGGATCTGCACCTGCCTGATCTCCTTGGTCCTGATGGTGACGAGGGCGGTCTGGCGGAGCTGGAGCAGCTGCTCAAGACCAGCGACGTGCTGCATTTCCACATGACCGCTGACGAGAACCTGCGGCTGGGGCCGTTTCTCCCGGCGGAGTACCTTGCGGGCAAGGCCGTGGTGCACCACGAGCATGGGCACCACGACTTCCGCAGCGACCCGGAGCGCTTCCGCGCCAAGTACCGGGCCTTGGGCCGCACAAACCTGCTGGTGAGCACTCCGGATCTCCTGCGCCTCATGCCCGAGGCGCGCTGGCAGCCCAACCTCGTGCCCGAGCAGGATCCGCTCTTCCGGCCCGCCCCGCGCCTCTGGTCCGGCCCGCTCAAGGTCGCGCACTCGCCCACGCGCAAGGACCTGAAGAACACCGACGACCTCCTGGCCGTGGTGCAGGAGCTTGCGCAGGCCGGGGTGGACCTGCGCCTGGACCTCATCGACAACGTGCCCAACCGCGAGTGCCTGGCGCGCAAGCAGTCGGCCCACGTGCTCTTCGACCACATGCAGGGCTACTACGGGGTGAGCAGCCTGGAGGGCCTGAGCCAGGGGCTGGCGGTCATCGCCGGGCTGGACGA
>Ga0154365_1041_pt2 | contig 10554 bp, 9 predicted proteins | sample RifGroA2_FD_115893 | JGI IMG/M metagenome (GOLD analysis project Ga0154365, IMG submission 115893) | Desulfovibrionales bacterium GWA2_65_9
GCCCAGGCCCAGTGCAGGTTGTAGCCGCCCAGCTCACCCGCCACGTCGAGCGCCTCGCCGATGGCGAAGAGGCCGGGCAGCTTGCGGCACTCGAAGGTCTTGGGCGAGAATTGCGTGGTGTCCAGCCCGCCGCTGGCGGCCTCGGCCCGGGCCATGCCCAGGGTGCCGGACGGCGTCACCTGCCAGGCGTGCACCACTCCGGCCAGGGCCTCGATCTGCGCCTTGGACAGCTCCGCGCACTTGCGGTTTGCGGCGGCGGCGAGTTCCGGCGACAGCGTGGCCCGATTCATCTCGGACAAGAGTGCCTCGGCCAGGCGGCGTGGCAAGAGGCCTGTGATGACGGTGCGGGCCAGGATTTTCCCCCGCGCTGGTTCGCGCAGGAGCACCTTCAGATCGGCGCTGGGCGCGAGGTTGATAGTGAGCGCCTCGCCCTTGCGCCAGTGGGACGAAATCTGGAGCGCCGCCGGGCCGGACAGGCCCTGGTGCGTGAACAGCAGGCCGTCGGTGTAGGTTTTGCCCAGGCAGGAGATGCTGGCGGTGACGCTTAAGCCCGAGAGCTCCCGGCACAGGGCGAGCATGACCCCGGTGCAGGTCAGGGGCGTCAGGGCCGGGCGGGCCGGGACATGCGTCAGGCCCAGGGCCCCGGCCAGCCGGGCGGTGGAGTCCGTGCCGCCCAGGGCGGGCCAGGCCGGGCTGCCCAGGGCCAGCACCACACGCGGCGCGTCCAGCGGCCCTTTGTCGGTGTCGATGTGAAACCCGCTGCCCTCGGAAGTGGGGGCAGGGGTTATTTCCTCCACCCGGCGGTTCAGCAGGAAGCGGCACCCGGCTCTGCGGCAAGCCCCTTCCAGGGCGTCGGTGAGCGGCGTGGCGCCCTGGTCGCAGAACAGGCGGCCAAAGTCCTCCTCGCTGGCCGAGAGGCCAAGCTGGCCCAGCAGGGCCAGGAAGTCCTGGGCTGTGAAACGCCCCAGGGCCTGGGCCGTGAACTTCGGGTTGGCCGAGAGGTAGTGCGCCGGGGAGGCGTCGAGATTGGTGCAGTTCGAGCGCCCCCCGCCCGAGGCGCGCAGCTTGCGGGCTGTGATCGCGGAGGCGTCCACCAGGGTCACGCGGCGGCTGCGGCGGGCGGCGGTGAGGGCGCAGAGCAGCCCGGCTGGTCCGGCCCCCAGGATGAGGACTTGCGGCTTGAAGTCAGTGTATGATTTGGTCTGGGGCATGGCGCGGTTGTAGGGGATGCGCGCCGGGAACACAAGCCGCACACCGGGCCGCCCCCCCTTCCCATCTGCCGCGGACTGTGCTAGGCACTTGGATGGAGCGCGGCTCCAAAAACTTCAAGAGGGGTGGGTCATGGATTTCTTCTTTTTCTTCGCCGGGTTGTTGGGCACCATCGCTGGTCTTCTCGCCATCAAAATGACGAGTCCGAACGAGCACCACTAGGCCCTGGGGCCTTCAAGCCGTCCGCTCGCACACGCCTCCTTGCCAGCCCTCCGGGCCGGTGAGGCGTATATCTTTTGGGCCCGCTTCGGCGGGCCTTTTCCATTGCTGCGGCTGACTCAGCGGGGTCTGATGCCGCGGACCCTGATTCAGCGGGTTTTGGCTCAGTGTGGTTTGGTCCAGCCCATCTCACGCAGCCGCGCCGCCACGGCGCGGGCAGCCACGGCATGGGCGTGGGCGTTCCAGTGGCCGTCGGTCTTGAAGGCAAAGGGGCGCTGCTGCGCGCGGAAGTCCTCGGCGAACACCGGGTGCAGGTCCAGGAAGGGGATGCCCAGGCGCGCGGCTTCCTCTGCGGCCATGCGGTTCAGGCGCAGCGCGCCCGAGCCGTAATCCTGGGCCTGGGGGCTGCCCGCTTCTATGGGCTCGCGCACCCCGTCCATGACCAGGAGCAGCCTGGCCCCGGCCTGGGCGGATTCTGCGGCCAGACGTCCGAACAGATAGCCTGTGGCGCGGCGGTCCAGGGCCTCGCGCCCGGCCAAGCTGCTGACGTCGATGTTGGCCTGGTACCGGGCCGGCTGTTTCTGCGGCAGGAAGAGTCCGCGCAGGGCCTCGAAGCGGATCTGCCGCCCGTAGGCCAGGTAGCGCCAGGTGGCGCTCAGGTTGCGGATGCGTGAGATCAGGCCCTGGCTGTACGGCGCTGGCGGAATCTCTTCCACGGAGCCGTTTTGGCCCAGGCGCAGGTGCAGGAAGCTTTTGGTGTACATGCCCGGCGCCTCGTGCCAGGACTCGTCGAAATCATTGTGCACCAGGAGCACGATGAGCACGTCCGGCTTGGCTGATAGCGCGGCCTTGCGGGCCATGTGCAGATACTGCGAGAGCGGCGCGCCGCTGATGCCGTAGCGGAAGACCTCTGCGCCCGGCCCCAGGTCCCGCTCCAGGTCTTCGGCGAGGCTCTGGTCCGGGGGCACCTGCAGGGCCTCCACGTAGGAGTCGCCGACCACGGCGATGCGCAGGGCCCCCGTTCGCTTGGCCGGACGCTCAAGTGGGTAATCCGCGCGGGCCGAGTTCCAGCCCTGGGCGTTGATGCTGAAGGGCGCGCGCACATCTCCCGCCCAGTATAGCCCGCGCTGGCCCGGCTGATGGCGCAGCACGCCGTCGATGAAGGCGGGCGCGGGCAGGTCCGGGGCCGGGAGGATGAAGCGGAAGCACAGTTCCGAGACCAGCAGCAGCACGAGCAGGCTGGCGGGCACGAGCAGGAGGCTGGCGAGCAGGTTGGATCTTCTGGACATTGTACCTCTGGACAGTGGGCCTCTGGGCAGGGAGTCGTTCGGGTGCTTGCGCTCCCGGCCCTCCTCCCGCTACATGGGGATGTCGACGCCTTTGATGGCGCGACCTGTCTATACGAAAGACCAAGGCCGCAGGCAAGGCCTGGGCCACGGAGGATTCATGCGCATCATCTCGTGGAACGTCAACGGCTACCGCGCCGTGCTCCAGAAGGGTTTTGTGGACTGGCTCTCGGCCTGCGGGGCCGACGTGGTCATGCTCCAGGAAACCAAGGCCGAGCCGGAGCAGATCTCCGAGGCCGAACGCGGTCCGGCGGGCTATGACGGCCTGTGGAACTGGTCCAAGGGCAAGAAGGGCTATTCCGGCACGGCCTGCCTGTACAAGGCCGAGCCCCTGGCGCACTCCTTCGGCCTCGCCGACCCGCGCTACCGGGGCGAGGGCCGGGTCATCCACCTGGAGTACCCGGACTTCCACTTGTTCAACATCTACTTTCCCAACGGCCAGAAGGACGAGGAGCGCCTGGGCTACAAGCTTGGCTTCTATGAAGCCTTTTTGACCCAGGCGCAGGAAATGAGGCAGGCGAAGCCTGTTGTGGTCGGCGGCGACTTCAACACCGCGCACACGGCCATCGACCTGAAGAACCCCAAGGCCAACGAGAAGACCTCGGGCTTTCTGCCCATCGAGCGCGCCTGGATCGACAGGTTTGTGGCCCACGGCTACGTGGACACCTTCCGGCTCTTCGAGCCCGGCCCAGACCACTATTCGTGGTGGAGCTACCGCTTCCATGCGCGCGCCAAGAACGTGGGCTGGCGTATCGACTACTTCTTCGTGTCCGAGGAACTCCGGCATCGGGTCAAGCGCGCCTGGATCGAGCCGGAGGTGCAGGGATCGGACCACTGTCCGGTGGGTCTGGAAATCGTCTAGCCGCAGCTGGCGACAACAGCGCAGGAGCAATGTGATGAGTGAGGGAAAAAAGGACAACTGGCTCGGCTATGTGGCCACCACCACCATTTTGTTCGCCGTGTGCGCCACCCTGTCCACCTTCAAGGGCGGACAGCACTCCACGCGCGCGGTGCTCTCCCAGTCCAAGGCCACCAACCAGTGGGCCTACTACCAGGCCAAGGACCTCAAGAGCTACATGCACGAGCTGAGCAAGGACGCCCTGGAGCTGTCCGTGCTGGACGCGGGCAAAGGCCAGCGCGCCGGGGCCGTGGGGCAGAAGGTGGCAGCCTACGCCGAGAAGATTGCCAAGTACGAGGTGCAGAAGGAGGAGATCAAGCGCCAGGCCGAGGCCTACGACAACGCCATCGCCCAGGCCCAGGCGCATTCCGGGGCCTTTGGCATGGCCATCATCTTCCTGCAGATCGCCATCCTGCTCTCGTCGGTGTCCGCACTCATGAAGCGCAAGGAACTCTGGTACGGGGGCATGGCCGTGGGCGCGGTGGGCGTGCTCTACTTCGCCAATGGTTTCTTTCTGTTCTTCTAGGGCCTGTTTCGAAAAGCGCCTTTTGCCCCCTGGACGTCGCCTGGAAGACGGCGCGAGCCGATTTGGGTCCAGAGCTGTACCGCGTGAGTACACTCCCTGGCCCCAAAATAGGCTCTCTCCTCGCCAGGGAACAAAATTCATCTTTTGGAAACAGACCCGAAGGGCGGGAGCGGGCGCACGGCCCGCATTCAGATGTGTCAGGCCCCGCGCTTGTAGCCGATCTCGACGGCATCTCCGCGCACGATGACCGGGATGCGCCGCACCCCGCCGGAGTGCCGGAGCATCTCGTCCAGCAGGAGCGGGTCGGAGAGCACGTCGAGGAACACGGCCCCGGGCAGGGCCTCGCGGGCGCGCTTGGTGTGCGGGCAGCCGTCCTTGCCGTAGATGCGGATGGCGGCGCCTTCGGCGCTTTCAATGGTGTTGTCGCTGGCGCTCTTGGGCATGGCCCCTAGATGGTCTTGAGCAGGCCCGAAGTCAAGCCGGCGATGGTCCGGCTGGACACGTTGTTCTTGTAATAGACCCCGAAGGCCTCTTCCTTGGCCTTGAGGGCGGTCTGCACCTCGCTCAGGCTCAGCTTGCCGTCCTTGTCCGTGTCCCGCTTGTCGAAGGCTGCGGCGGACAGGCCGGCTTCCGTGCGGGACAGGCTGTTGTCCTTGTCCTTGTCCAAGCTTGCGACGTAGCTGGTGGCGGCCTTGGTGGAGTAGATGGCCCCGGTCGTCGGGGCCTTGGCGTTCTTGAGCAGGTCCGACACCGTGCCGGTGATGTCGCTGCTGGTCGCGTGGCCCTCGTAGAACGCCTCGATGGTTTCTTCCTGGCCCTTGAGCCCTGCCCGTATCTCCTGCAGGTTGAGCTTGCCGTCCTTGTCCTGGTCCAGCCGGTCGAAGGTCTCCTTGGAAAGGGTCACCTCGCTGCTGGAGAGGGTGTCGCTCTTGTCCTTGTCGTTTTCCTTGATGAACTTTGCAGCGGCCAGATTGGAATAGACGCCGGCCAGCGAGTCCGCAGAGTCCCCGAGCAGGCTCGACGCGATGTCGGTGCTGCCGGACTTGTTCTTCTTGTTCTTGTAGTAGGCCTCGATGGCGTCGTCCTGGCCCTTGAGGCCGCTCTTCATCTCTTTCAGGTCGATCTTGCCGTTCTTGTCCTGATCCAGCTTGTCAAAGGCCTCCTGGGAAAGGGTGACCTCGTCGCTGGTGAGGCTCTTGTCCTTGTTCTTGTCGTTGTCCTTGATATACTTGGTGGCGGCCAGATTGGAGTAGGTGCCCTCGGGCAGGCTCGTGGTGGTTTCGCCATTGGCATACATGTACTGCAGGTTCGCGAATTTGGGATTGACGCGCATAATTTTCCCTCCTGGGGGTCTGCCTCTCTGCTTGCAGAATCCGGGCCAGGGCGCAGGCCGGGCAGAAAGCGCCCTTGCTTCCCCGGGTGCGCCGCGCTAGAGAGAATACTCCCCACTCACCTCGCACCCGAACGGAGACGGTCATGAAACGAACCATTGTCCTGGCCCTGACCCTGGCCCTGGCGTTGAGCGTGCTTTCAACCCCGGCCCTGGCCGGTTGGGCGGATGTGCTGGACAAGGTGCAGTCGCAGGTCCCGGCGGGCACGGCACGATCTTCCGGCGGCATTTCTGCGAACCTGTCTGAGCTGGACGCCAGCACGGGGCTCAAGGAGGCTTTGGCCAAGGGCACCCAGAAGGCCGTGGCTACCCTGGGCAAGAGCGACGGCTATTTCGGCAACGAGGCGGTCAAGATCCTGCTGCCCCAGTCGCTGCAGCAGCTGGAGACGCCGCTGCGCCTGGCCGGGCAGGGCAAGCTTGTGGACGACCTGGTGCTGGCCATGAACCGCGCGGCGGAGAAGGCCGTGCCCCAGGCGGCGAACATCCTGGGCGACGCCGTGCGGGCCATGACCGTGCAGGACGCCAAGGGTATTCTTTCCGGGCCGGAGGACTCGGCCACGCAGTATTTCCGCAAGTCCAGCGGCGCGAAGATCGGCGAGATGATGCAGCCCATCATCACCAAGGCCATGGACAGCGTGGGCGTGGCCTTGGCCTACAACCGGCTCACCGCCAGCCCGCTGGCCGCAAGTCTGGCCCAGTCCTACGGGCTGGACCTGAACAGCTACGTGGGCGCCAAGGCCCAGGACGGGCTGTTCACGCTCATCGCCAAGGAAGAGAAGAACATCCGCGAAAATCCTGCGGCGCGCACCACGGACATCTTGAAGAAGGTGTTTGGCGGCAGGTAGGGAAGGACTCGGCCGCCTGCACGCCACTGTGGGCCGCCGCAGGTTTCCGGTGGGCGGCTACCAGTACAGGCCGGTGACGGGCACATCCACGCCCGCGAGGTCCAGGCTGCCGTTCAGGTCCATGATGCTGTGGCCCTCGCGCCAGGGCAGGTCGCGCCAGGCAAGGCCGGGGAAGGCGCGCGAGATGACGATGGTGTCGCTGGCGCCGATGACCTTCGGGGCGTCGTCGGAAATCATCCGGCGCAGGTCCGGCAGGTGCTCCAGGGCATAGGCCATGTGGCTGCCGCTGTAAGCCACGGCGTAGATGGCCGGGTCGTAGATGTGGATCTTCACGCCAGCCTTGTCCAGCCTCTCACCCAGGATGACCAGGGGCGAGTCGCGCAGGTCGTCGGTGCGTTCCTTGAAGGCCAGGCCGAAGAGCCCTACGGATTTCGTGCCGGTGGCCAGAATCCTGTCGGCCACGGCCCTGATCTGGTTCAGGTTGGACTCCTCCACGTTGGCCAGCATGGGCACGTGGATGCCCGTGCGCTTGCCGTATGCGTTCATGGCCGCCAGGTCCTTGCCCAGGCAGCTGCCGCCATAGGCGAAGCCGGGCTTGAGGTACACGGGCGAGATGTTCAGCTTGGTGTCCAGGCAGAACACATCCATCACCAACCGCGAATCCACGCCCATGCCCTTGCACAGTGCGCCGATCTCGTTGGCGAAGGTCACCTTCACCGCGTGGAAGCAGTTGTCCGCATATTTGGCCAGCGCCGCTGTGAGCGGGTCGGTGTAAACGGTCGGGGCAGTGATTCCCGGGTATAGGCTTTCGCTGAAGTTGCGCCCGCATTCCCCGGTGCAGCCGAAGACGATCTTGGCCGGATGGAAGAAGTCGTCGATGGCGCTGCCCTCGCGCAGGAACTCCGGATGCACGACATAGGCCGGGGTCTGGCGGCCAGCCAGGCGCTCCTCCAGTATGGCGATGATGTCCTGATGCACCACAGGCAGGGCGGTGGAGCGCACCAGCATGGGGCAGGTGCGTCCGCTCTCCAGGCGCAGGTCGGCGATCTCCAGGACGACCTTCTCCAGCACGCGCTGGTCCACGAAGCCGTCTGCCATTGGGGGGGTGCCCACGCACAGCAGGCAGGCGTCGGCGTCTTTGAAGGCCTCGCGGCCATCGGTGGTGGCGCGGATGCGGCCCGTTGCCCGGTGCTTGGCCAGCATCTCGGGCAGCCCCGGCTCGACCATGGGGCTTTTCCCGGCGTTGATGAGTTCCACCTTGCCCGGGTTGGGGTCGGTGCCGATCATCTCGTGGCCCATCTCCGCCAGGCAGGCCAGAGTGGTGCTGCCGACATAACCGAGACCATAAACTGCGATTTTCATAAGCATTCCAGTTTGTTTTAGCGATCACTGACACGCTCTTCAGGACGCGGAGGAGAAGCCCAGGATACTCAGCAGCGTGCCGAATGCGGGTGGTCGCAACACACCTATGTATATTAGTAATACAAATAGGAAGGTTGAAACGTATAATACGGTCAGGTAGAGCGCAATAGAATTCTTGACCGCCCACTTGAGGCCTTCGGCTGGTGCGTAGCGTTGATCCTGGCGGTTTGCCCAGCGTTGGTTGGGCAAGCGGAAGAGCAGGTAGACCTTAGTGGCGGCGTTCACCATCTGATTGATGTAGAGAACGAAGGGATAGCTCATCTCGATGCGCCGGTCGTGGTAGAAGATGAGGCAGGACAAGAACAGACGCGTGAGCATGACCCAGAGCACGTAGGAGGTCCAATAGGACTTGCTGACGATGAATCCGGCGGAGATCATGGCCAGGGGCGCGGCGAGCGAGGTCCACATGGCGATCCTCTGGTCCACGATGCACCACCAGATGAAAAAGCCCACGCGCCGGGGGCCCAGGGCGATGGCCCGGGCGCCGTTCCGGAGCATGTTGCCGCTCCAGCGCAGCAGGTTCTGGATCATGCGCTGGTACATGCCCTCTTCGCTGATGGTGTCCACGGTCCAGCACAGGGCGTCGGGCACGTAGAGCATCTCCGCGCGGTCCTTCAACAGCGCGTACCAGGTGCTCTTGTCGTCGCCGGAGAGAAAGCGGAAACGGCCCCAAAGCCAGTGGTCCAGGCAGTCGGCCTCGATGAGGCGGATGAACTTGAGGTCCGTGACCTTCTTGGCGCGGAAGATGGACAAGCGCCCGGTCAGGGTGAGCACCTTGCCCGACAGGGCGTGGGACTGCATGACCATGTGCCGCTGGGCGAAGCGCAGGTCAAACCAGCGGCGCAAGATCTTCGGCCCATAGAGGATGGGTTGCTCGTCGGTGGTCATGGCGTGCATCTTCGGCCGGAGCGCCAGCAGGGGCAGGCAGCGCTTCAGGCAACCGGGAGCCAGGATGGTGTCGCCGTCGATGAAGACCACGGGCGTATTGCTGGCGATCTTCTGGCGCGAGATGGCCCGCAGGGCCAGGCCGATGGCGATGCGCTTGCCCGGCTGGTTCTGGCGCACAAAGATGACCTCGAGCTGCATGTTTTTGCCGAAGCGCTGCACGCTCGCCTGGATGACCTTCTCGTCGGCGGTTGTGCCGGAGCCGACGAAGATGCGCGCGGGCACGCCGGCGCGCTGGACTTCGTGGATGATGGACAGGATGACCTTCTCGGTGACCACCCGTTCTTCGTAGAAGGTGGTCATCATGAACACGACTTCCTCGGGACGCCAGCCGTGGTTCCAGAGGTAGTCGGCCTTGTTGCGCAGCCTGGGGAAGACGAGTCGGCCGTAAATGATGGCGCGCGTGAAATGGGTGGTCCACCAGACATAGCGCCAGATGCCCAGATAGGCCATGACCAGGATCCATTGGCCCCGTTCGGCGTCCCAGATATTGCTGTCGAGGGTCAGGAAGCCCACGACCATGACGCCGAAGTAGAGGAAGAGCTTGAGCAACTCCTCCGCCTTCCAGCGGAAGGGGCCATGGTGTGCTATCCGTGCCATGCCTGCTGCCGGATGAGGAAGAAGAGGTTCACGGGCGTGACCTCGCCGCCCAGCAGGCCGGTCATGGCCGGGGTCTCGTCCTGGCCGTTCAGCGTTTGATAGACCAGCAGGGCGCGCACGGCCTTCTGCGTGTCGAAGGTGCCGCCCTTCTTGGCGTACTCGAAGCCGGCCTTGGCCCGCTTTTCGTCGATGGGGGCTGTTGACTTGGCGAACTCGTAGTGGATGTCGCCCTTGGCGATGTGGTCGCGCAGGAAGCCGTAGGCCTTGAGCACGGGCTCCTTGAAGTGTCCGGTGATCAGTGCGATCTCCAGCCAGGACTCCAGCCCATAGGCCTGGTAGTGCAGCGAGTTGCGCTCCTTGTGGTCCAGGGTTTCGCCCGTGGCCGCGTCGATGTTGGTCTTGAGGTGCGCCGCCGCCTCGGCCAGGGCCTTGTCGTACGTGGCGCTGTCGCCCAGGGCGCGCGCCAAAAGCAGGAGCAGCTTGAGCTGGTGGGTGCGGTAGTTGTTGAACTGGCTCTTCTCGCCATACTGCCAGGCCAGTTTGGCGTCGCGCATGCGCGCGAACCAGCCGAGCACGCTGGCGCGGTCCTGCTCGCTCATCTCGCAGCGCACCAGGTCAAAGGCGTAGACCATCTTGTCCAGGCGCGTCTCGTCGATGGGGTGGCCGGTGGGCTTGTTGGTCTTGGCCCAGGCCAGCAGGATGGCCGTGGCCTGGGCCAGGTACTTGCGCTCGCCCAGGATGCGGAAGCCCAGGGCCAGGTTGGCGGCGTTGTCGGCGTCCTGGAAGGCCCGGCGCGAGGCCGCGAAGTCCGGGTCATTCTTGTCTGTCTGCCCGGCGCTTTTGAGCGTCGCCACTGGGGCCGGGGCCTTTTTCACGGCCTTTTCGGCCTCTGCGGCCAGTTGGGTGCGCGCGGGTGCGCTCAGGACCTCGGGTTTGATCTGCGTGGAGAAGCGGCCCGGCCAGAGCAGGGACTGGTTGCCCTTGCAGGCGGTGCCGGCGTCGGGCCAGACAACCTGGCCAGCGGGCGGCTGTGCAGTGGCAGTGGCGTTCTGCTGCCCGGACACGGGCACCAGCACCTGGACGCCAGCCTCGGTGCGCTTGATGGTGGGGCCTTGCATCCGCACAACCTCCCGGTATTCATAGCTCAAGGCTTG
>Ga0154365_1158_pt1 | contig 10505 bp, 7 predicted proteins | sample RifGroA2_FD_115893 | JGI IMG/M metagenome (GOLD analysis project Ga0154365, IMG submission 115893) | Desulfovibrionales bacterium GWA2_65_9
GCGCGTGCAGACCGTGTTCCTCGACGGCTCGCCCGTGGACGACATCGACGCCGACTGCGCCAGCCCCGGCTGCACCCTGGCCCTGGCCGGGTCCCTGCCGGGCGTGGCCGGCATCGCCATGCGCCGGGGCAGCCCGGTGGGCGTGTTCCGCGAGGGCATTGCCCACGACATCACCCACAACATCACCCCCGCCCCCCCCCACGACGGGGCCAGCCGGAGCGCCACGGTCGAACCGCTGCCCGCGACCCTGAAGCTGTTCAACAGCGTGGCCCTGGAATGTCTTTCCGCCGTGCTCGAACAGGGCGTTTCCATGCGCGCCGGACGGCTGGCGGAATTGCTCGAGGCCGACCCGGACGCCCTGGCCCAGGCCGACTTCCGCCTGGACGGCCAGCCGATCGATCGCGCCGGACTCCTGGCCGCGCTTGCGGGCCAGGCCTGGACGCTGCGCCTTGTCGCGGAAGCGCAGACCGTCGCCGAAGCGCAAGCCGGGGCCAGCCCGACACCGGACCTCGCCGCCCTGGCCGCCATCGCCGAGGCCGCAGGCGCGGCCATCATGGCGGTGCGCCGCACAGGCTTCACGGTGGAGTACAAGGCCGACGCCTCGCCGCTGACCCAGGCCGACCTGGCGGCGCACGAGACCATAATGCGCGGCCTGGCCGAACACTTTCCCGGCGTGCCGGTGCTTTCCGAAGAGGGCGCGGCCCTGCCCTACGAGACGCGCGCCCGCTGGCAACGGCTGTTCATCGTCGACCCGCTGGACGGCACCAAGGAGTTCGTGAAGAAACTCGGCGAGTTCTGCGTGTGCATCGCCCTGGCCGAGAACGGCTTCCCGGCGCTTGGCGCGGTGCACGTGCCCGTGTGGGGCAAGACGTATGTGGGCGGCCTGGGCCTTGGATCCTACCGCCGCGAAGTTGGGCCTGGGTCCAGCGGCACCTGGGAGCCGATCCACGTGCGCCAACCGGACGAGGCCGGACTCACGGTCCTGGCCAGCCGCTCGCACCCCTCGCCGGAGACCGAAGCCTGGCTGGCGGGCAGGAACGTGGCTGAGCGCATCACCGCTGGCAGCGCGCTGAAGTTCTGCCTGGTGGCCGAGGGCAAGGCCGACCTGTACCCGCGCCTGGGCGGCACCATGCGCGAGTGGGACTCCGCCGCAGGCCAGGCCGTGCTTGAGGGCGCGGGCGGCAGCGTGCTGACTCTTGAAAACGGACAGCCAGGCAAGCGCATGGCTGTAAACAAGCCGGACCTGCTCAACGGGTCGTTTCTGGCCTCGGCAAAACCATTGGGATAATCAGGGGCGCTGCCCCTGCACCCCGCTGGGGGCAGCGCCCCCCAGACCCCCATCATCGCCGAAAGGGCTGTTTCAGGAGGAACCTGAAACAGCCCTTTCGGCTTTGGCGCACACCATATCTCTGAATGGTTACGCCTCAACATTGAGCCCAATGGGCAAGCGACGCCTATTCCTCCCCTTCTGGGGCCAACTCCCTGGGCACCTTCTCCACCAAAGGCAACTCAGGAATCTCATCAGCCGTGCCCGCCCCCAACTCCTTAAACTTCCGTGCCTGGGGCAGCGCGCGCGACTCAAGGGAACCGATTGCCTTATTGTAGCCTTCGACAGCAGTGCCCAAGCCTTTACCAACGCGGCTCAAGTGGTCCACGAATGTGCAGAGGCTTTTATACAGCTTTCGCCCTTGCTCGCTGACCTGCTGGGCGCTCTCGGCGACCTTTTCCTGCTGCCAGCCATAGGCCACGGCCTTGAGCAAGGCAATGAGCGTGGTGGGTGAGGCCACAATGACGTTCTGCTTGACCCCCATCTCGATAAGCGAGGGGTCTTGCTCCAGGGCGGAGCTGAAAAAGATCTCGCCGGGCAGGAACATGACCACGAATTCCGGGGTGGGCTTGAGGTGCTCACAGTAGCTCTTCTGGCTCAGCTTGGTCATATGGTCGCTGATCTGCCGGGCGTGGACCTGCATGTGCTGCTTGCGCGCGTCCTCGTCCTGGGCTTCGTGCGCGTTCAGGTAGCCTTCCAGCGGGGCCTTGGCGTCCACGACAACCTGCTTGCCGCCGGGCAGGCGCACAACCATGTCCGGCCGCAGGCGGCCGTCCTCGGTGGTCACGCTGGTCTGCTCGGTGAAGTCGCAGTAGTTGATCATGCCCGCCAGCTCGACCACGCGCCGGAGCTGCATCTCGCCCCAGCGGCCGCGCACCGTGGGCCTTCTCAGCGCATCCACGAGGTTCTTGGTCTCGCGCTTCAGGTCCACCTGGTCCGAGGCCAGGAACTTCACCTGCTGGGTCAGCTCCACGTAGGCGTTCTGGCGGCTCTTCTCCATCTCCTGGATGCGCGCGTCGACCAGGGTGAGGGAGTCCTTGATGGGCTTGACCAGGCCCTCGATGTTCTTCTGGCGCAGCTCCAGGTCGCCCTTGGCGGCCTCCTGGAAGCTTGACAGGTGGGCCTTGGCCAGTTCCACGAAGCTGGTGTTGTTGTCCTTGAGCGCGTTGGCCGACAGGGCCTTGAAGGTGTCCTGGAGCTTGGTCTGCAGGTCTTCCAGCAGGGCCAGCTTCTCCAGCGCGGCCTTGCGCTCCTCCTCAATGCGCGCCGCAAGGTCTCCCTCGCGCACCCGCAGGGCCGAGAGCTCCTCGGCCTGGGCGCTCAGGCGCGCCTCCAGCCCAGGCATGCGCGCGGCCATTTCATCGCCCTTGGCCTCGGCGCTGGCGCGCCGGCCGGTCTCGGAGCGCAATTCGTCGCGCAGGCCCCTGGCCTCGCCCTGGGCGGCGTCCAGGTCGCAGAGGAGGCTGGCCAGCCGCTCCTCGGCCCCGCGCAGGCGCTCGGCCAGTCCGGCCTCGGCAAAGCGGGCCTGGGCGAGGGCGGCCTCGGCCTCGGCACGCAGGGCGGCGCAGTCAGAGGCGGCGCGGGCGCGCAAAAGCACAAAGGCGAGGCCAGCGCCCAGGGCAAGGCCCGCCAACAGGGCAGGGAAGAGCACCGTGTCCACGGGCTAGTCCGCGATTTTCTTGAGCAGCCAGGACATGTTCTGGCCGAGCGTGCGCATGGTGGCCAGGGCCTCCTCGTCGCCGGAAACCTGGCCGGGCTCGCGGCCATAGCCCATGTTCCAGTAGCTGGAGCCGGGCACCACCATCTGGGTGATGAGAAAGAAGTGGTTCAGGGTGTCGAAGGTATGGATGGCCCCGCCCCGGCGCGCCGTGACCACTGCGGCCCCGGCCTTGCGCTGGAACATGTCGGCGTTGGCCCGCGAGACCATGCCCGCGCGGTCCATGAGGGACTTCATGTTCGTGGTCACGTCGGCGAAATACGTGGGCGAGCCCAGCAGGATGCCGTCGGCCGCGAGCATCTTCTCGATGTAGCCGTTCAGCCTGTCCTCATCCACGGCGCAGCGCTTGTCCTTGTTTTCGAAGCACTTGTAGCAGGCGATGCAGCCTTGCAGGCCCTTTGGCCCAAGCTGCACCAGCTCCGTCTCAATGCCCTCAAGGGCCATCGTCGCCAGGGCCATGTTGAGCATGATGGCGGTATTGCCGTTGATCCTCGCGCTGCCGTTGATTGCCAGAACCTTCATGCCCTGTCTCCTTGGGTTTCATTCATGATGCGCTCAGTCCACCGCACGCCTTGGGGCGCGCTCCCGTCCAGGACGCCCACGGCGGTGAATCCTATGGCGATGCGCCGGAGCTTATCGTCCGGGGCGCTGACGCCCCGCACCAGACCGGCGTACCAGTACGGCTTGAACTGCTTTTCCTTGAACTGGAAGAGCGAGCATTTGAGCACCACCGGGCTGCCTGGCTCAAGCCCGGGCGGAACCAGCGCGGCGCGCACCTCCATGGCCAGCCCGCCGGGGGAGATGTCGGTGACGGCGTTCTCGCCGCCGTTCTGGCCGTCGTAGGCGTTGATCCAGATATCCGGCGTGGCTTCGGGGAAGAACAGGCGGCTGGTCTCGGCGTCGGCGGCCCAGAGGCGCACGTGCACGAAGCGCGGGTCGCTCACGCGCTTGCGGGCATGTCTGCGGCGCGGCACGTCCTTGAACTCCATTGGGGCTCTCAGCACCACCTGCGGCGGCTCCAGCGCGCTGTGCAGGGCCACAACCTCGGTCTCGAAGGAGTTGACCTTGAGCCCGCCCTGGCGCACCGGGGCGAAGAAGCAGGTCACGGCCCGTCCAGGCCGCAGTCCCAGGGCTGCGGCGCTGTCCAGGAGCTCGCAGACCAGGCCCTCGGGTCCGGCGCTTCTGGGCAGGCAGCGCGCCAGCGGCTCCCCGGAATTGCCGGGCAGCAGGTCGAGCGGCGTGGCGCGCCTGATGAGGTCGGCGGCGAGGCCGGCGGCGAGCCCGGCCCTGAGGGCTGCCGAGGACGCGGCCGGCGCTGCGGGCGTGCGGCGAGCAGGCCAGCCGGAGCGGCCCAGCGCAAAGCCCCCCAGGGCGGCCAAAACCACCAGGAGCGCAACGCCAGACCACAGCACCATGTCACCCATGCACAGCTCCCACTTTGTCAGGACTGCCCGCAGGATACGTGCCTCGCACCAGGATTGTCAAACCTGGGAAGAAATCAGGGGAAAAAGAATGGCTAGGGCCTGTTTCTAACTGATGGATTTTGTTCCTTGGCGAGGAGAGAGTCTATTTTGGGGCCAGGGGGGTGTACTCATGCGGTACAGCCCTGGACAAAAATCGGCTCGTGCGGATACCCAGGCGGCGTCCAGGGGGCAAAAGACGCTCTTAGAAACAGGCCCTAGCGGAAGACGTCGTACAGCTCGGGGCTGACCTCGACCACGAACATGCCCGCTTCCACGCGCATGCGCACGTTGAGCTCCGGGACCAGCGCCATGTCCTCGGCCACGTTGGCCCACTTGCGCAGCAGGGCCTTGGGATCGGTCTCGTCCACGGGAAGGCTCTCCGCCTGGATCCATTCATCGCTCATCAGTCGCCTCCCTGGCCTAGATGTAGACCCGCCGGTTCAAGCCCAGCAGGCAAAAAACTTCATAGGAAATGGTGCCCCACCACGAGGCCAATTCCTCGGGGCTGATGGCCAGCGGACCGTCTCCGCCAAGGAGCGTGGCCCACTCGCCGGGCCGGGCGTCGGGGATGTCCGAGACGTCGCAGGCCGTAAGCTGCATGCAGACCCGGCCCACAACCGGCGCACGGCGCCCGGCCACGAGCATCTGCGCGCTTTTTCCGGTGAGGGTCCGGCTGTAGGCGTCGGCGTAGCCCGCAGCCACGATGGCCACGCGCATGTCGCGCTCGGCCGTGTAGGTGCAACCGTAGCTGATGCTGCAGCCCCTTGGCAAGGAGTGCACCGAAACGATGCGCGTGCGCACGGTCATGGCCGGAGTCAGGCCGCGCCCCAGGTGCTCCCAGGCGGAACCCGCGAAGGGGTTGGCCCCGTACAGGGCGATGCCTGCGCGCTGGCTCTGGTGGTGCACCGAAGGATGGCCCAGGATGCCTGCGGAATTGGCCAGGTTGGCCTCAAGCTGGTAGCCGGCCTTGGCCAGGTTGGACAGGATGAAGGTGAAGCGCTCGGCCTGGGCCATGAGGTAGTCCACGGATTCGGGCTGGTCGGCGGTGGCCAGGTGCGAGCTGGCCATGACCGGACGGACCAGCGGGGCCTCGCGCAGGCGGTCCAGCAGCCGGGGCAGGTCTTCCGCGCCGAAGCCCAGGCGGGCCATGCCGGTGTCGAACTTGAGGCACATGTCCAGGCCCTTGCCGATGCGCGCGGCCTGGCGGGCCAGGGCCTCCAGCTGCCGGAAGCTGCCGATGAGCGGCAACAGCGAATGCTCCCAGAGGGGCGGAAAGTCGTCGGGCTCGATGGGGCCGAGGAGCACGATGATGCGGCTCGAGAGGCCCGTGGCGGCGAGGTGCCGACGCAGCGCCGCGCCCTCCTCCACCGTGCCCACGGCAAAGGTGTCGCAACCTTCCTTGGCCAGGGCGCTGGCGACCTCAGTCAGGCCGTGGCCGTACGCATCGGCCTTGATGACGCCGATGACGCGGCTGCCACGGCTGCACAATAGCCGGTAGTTGGCCCGGATCGCCGCCAAGCGGACACGGACCTCAAGCTTGTTGAAGGCGATGGTCATGGGACAAAAGACTCCTGAACGCACAGATCTCAGAGGGTAGAGGAAGCGCCGAGCGATCTTTGGCAGAGTTTTTCCTCCCGCGCAAGATGCGTAGACGGCCATACCCCGTTACGGCACAAAAATACGTATTTCATTTACGCTTGAACAGGCGCTCCAGGTCCCCTGCGCCAAAGGCCACGGCCACGGGCCGGCCATGCGGGCAGAAGTCGCGCTCCGGGGTCGTGAGCCAGACCTCCAGCAGGCTCAAGGCCTCGTCCTGGGCCAGGGGCTGCCCGGCCTTGATGGCCGACTTGCAGGACAACAGCGTCCACAGCTCCGTCAGGCCGCCGGTGCGGTCGGCCAGGGCGTCGCGCAGGAACTCCGCAGCCTTGCCCGCCGGCAGGCTGGGCGGCACGCCGCGCACCAGAAGCCGGGCCGCGCCGGACATCTGAAGCAAAAAGCCGCAGGACCGGAGTTCGGCCCAGAGTTCCTGGGCGCGCATGGCCTCGGCCGGGTGCAGGGCCAGCTCCAGGGGCAGGGCCAGGGGCTGGGAGTCCCCGCTCGTACGCGCCCGGCGCATGTTCTCCAAAATCACCCGCTCGTGCGCCGCGTGCTGGTCCACCAGCACCAGCTTGCTCTCCCCGTGATGGCTCCCCTGGCGCAGCACCAGGTACGTATCCGCGATCTGCCCCAGGTATTCCAGTCCGCCCTGGCTGAGGGCCCGGGGCTCGGAGCCCGGCGTGACGGGCGAAGATCCAGGCGCGGACTCGCCCGGCGGCTCGGGCATGTGGCCGGGCACCTGGTCTGCCCCGAGGCTGTCCGCCCCAAAGCTGCCTGGACCGGGCGGGGCCAGGGGCAGAGGCACCTCGCGGGCGCTCTCCGGGCTGTTGAAGGACTGCCAGGCGCGCAGCAGGCCCGGCTTGTCGCCCAAAGACGGGGAATGCGGCGCGGCGGGCGGGCCTGCCTGCCCGGTGGCCTGCCCCGTGGCCTGATGTGAGGTCTGATACGAGGGCGGCGTCCAAGCCGTCCCCACGGATTGAGCCGAGCCCAGGGCTACAGGACTGCCAGAAAAGCTCCCGGCGGAGTTGTAGGCCGCGCCCTGTTCAGACAGCACATCGCCCTCGGCAGCCGGGGCCAGGGCCAGGCGCACCAGGGCAAAGACCTGGCCCTCGTCGCGGAAGCGCACCTCCAGCTTGGCCGGGTGCACGTTCACGTCCACCTCTTCGGGCGGCAGGGTGAGGAACAGCAACACCTGGGGGTACTCGCCAGAAAGAATGCGGCCCTTGTAAGCGTCGCGCGCGGCCCGTTGAAGCAGGCGGTCCTGCACCGGACGGCCGTTGACGTAGAAGAGCATGCGCTCGGCGCGGTTCTGGGCGTGGGAGGGCCGACCGGCCAGGCCGTGGGCCTTGAGTTCCCCGTGCTCGCGGCGGAACTCCACCAGCCCCTCCAGCACGGCCGGGGGCCAGAACTGGGCCAGCCGCGCGGCCAGGGTCTGGCCGCCGGGCAGACGGAAGATCTCGCGGCCGCCCAGGACCAGGGAGAAGGCCACGTCGGGCCGGGCCAGGGCCATGCGCGTAAGGGCCTCCTGGCAGCGCTTGGCCTCGGTGGCCTCGGTGCGCAGAAACTTGAGCCGGGCCGGGGTGCTGGCGAAGAGTCGGCGCATCTCCACGCGGGTGCCGCTGGCCAGGGCCGCCGGGCCCTGGGCGAGCACGGTGCCGCAGTCCACGTCGATGCGCGCGGCCTCGGTCTCCTCGCGCACGCGGGAGGTCAGGGTCAGGTGCGACACCGAGGCGATGCTCGGCAGGGCCTCGCCCCGGAAGCCGAAGCTGGTGACGGAGAAGAGGTCGGCCACGCTTGAGAGCTTGCTTGTGGCATGGCGGGTGACGGCCAGGGCCAGTTCGCCCGGCGGGATGCCTGAGCCGTCGTCCTGCACCACCAGGCGCGCCACGCCGCCGCCCTCAAGCGTCACGTCGATGCGCGTGGCGCCGGCGTCCAGGCTGTTCTCAACCAGCTCCTTGAGCACGCTTGCAGGGCGCTCCACCACCTCGCCAGCGGCGATCTGGTTGCGCAAAATCTCGGGCAGAAGGGTGATGGCTCGGCGCGTCATGCCTGAGAGCATGCCCCTAGGGCCTGCCGAAATCAAGCAGGTTGAAGCGCAGCTCCAGGCTCTGGTCGCTGGGCTTGCGGCTGAAGACGAGCTGCACGTTGTAGCACTGCTCGGTCCAGGTAAGTCCGGCGGTCTTCTCCAGGTCCGTGTCCCCGGCGATGTCCAGGCGGTAGTCGGAGGAGAACTTGAGCTTGTCGGTGATATCCACGTCGAGCCCCAGGCGCAGGGCCTGGACGTCCTTGGTGCGCTGCCGCTTATACTCGTTGAGGGGGTAGAGATAGTCGTACCCGAAACGCACCTCGCCCACCTTCTCCTTGTGCAGGGACAGCATGTGCTCGTGCTCGGTGGTGCGGCTCAAGTAGGGCGAGTAGAAGGTCTTGGAGGTCAGGGTGACATATTTCTGCGGGTTTATCGAGGCCTCGACCATGACGTCCGAATAGGGCCTGCGGGCATAGGTCCCCACCAGATCGCCGCGCGCGGCCTCGTCGCGGTCAAAGGACTGCTCCACGCGCAGGCGGAAGAAATCCAGGTAGTCCGTGGCCGCCACCGGGATGGTGGAGTTGCCCTGCGGCGCGGCCACCACGCTGGTGCGCCTGCGGTCCAGCACGTTGGTCAATGAATAGGTGATGACGTTCTTGCGCTGGACGCGGTCCAGGGTGTCAAAGGACGGCAGCCGGTTCTGGGACTGGGGCGCGGGAATGTAGGAAAAGTCCAGCCTCGGGGCCACGCTGTGGCGCACGGCGCCCCACTCGCTCTGGCCCACGTTCTCGGCCTTGGCCTCCAGTGGCTTGTTCAGGGCGAAGACCCGGCTCAGCTCCGTGAAGGCCGTGAACCCGAGCTCCGTGAAGGTCCGGGTCGGGGCCTTGTTGCTGGTGGTGCTGGGCGACTCGTTGGTGTACCCGCCCACGCCGTAGGATGTGGAGCGCAGGCCGACAGTGGGGATCGCCGTCACCGGCCCCAGGGACAGGGGCAGGCTCAAGGTGGGGTGCAGGTCGGTGCGGAAACCACGGGTGCCGTACTGGCGCCAGAAGTAGTCGAAGCGGCCCGCGCCCTCCCACTCAAACGGCGTGCCGGGGATGGAGTCCTTGAAGGCGAAGAAATGCGCCTCGGGCAGGGTCTGGGTGGTGGGATTGGCGGTGGCCGGGTTGTTGCCGTTCATGTAGGCCAGGTTCTGGGTCCAGGCCACCTTGCCCACCACGCCAAAACGGTCCCAGCTGCGGGAGATGTAGGCCGTGCTGGTGCGGGTCAGGGAATCGGCGACATCAATGTCGCGGCCGAATTCCCGGAGAAAACTTTTGCGGCTGGCGTCATACCCCGAGAGGCCTCCGCCGAATTCGCGCAGGTAGTTCTGGTCGCTGACCATGTCCAGGTCCAGCTTGACCTGCCAGGCAGGGTCCTGGACAAACCCGTTGAACTTGCTGCGCACCCACCAGCGGTTGGAGTTCGGGCGCGTCAGGCCGTCGCTCTGCAGGTAGAGATCCTCCTGGGACGAGTTGGCCGTCGTGATGCGGTCATTCAGGTAGTCGATGCGCCAGTCGCCCTTGGTGTCCTGGTTCTCGCTGTGGCGGTACTCCAGGCCCTGCATGAGGCCCCGGCGGGTCATGGCGTTCTCAAAGAAGGTCAGGTCGCGCTCGTCGTTGAGGACCCAGTAGTAGGGCTGGTTGATGGCGAAGCCGCGCTTGGTGCTGTGGGAGATCTCCGGCACGAGCAGGCCGCTCTGCCGCCTGGCCCCGCCCGGCAGCGACATGAACGGCAGGTAGGCCACGGGGGTGTCCTTCACGTTGAAGCGCGTATGCCAAAGCTTGGTGCGCCCGTCGATGTTGATGTCGCCCTCTTCGGCCGTGAGGGCCCAGGCGGGTTTATCGCCGTCGCAGCCCGTGACCTTGGCGTTCTGGAAGCGGTAGCTCGACGCGCCGTACTTGCGGATGGTCTCGCTCTGGAAATAGATGTGCGACTTGCCCACAAAGACCTTGCCGCGCCTGAGCCAGCCGAGCATGTTGGAGAGGTCGAACTCGGCCTCCTCGGCCTCCAGGATGTCGCCTTCCCAGGTCACGCGCACGTTGCCCTTGAGCACCACCCAGCGGCTGGCCTGGTAGTAACGCGCGAAGTCGGCCCGAAGCGTGTTCAGGCCCTTGACCAGGAGCACGTTGCCCACGGCCTGCAAATATTCGCTGTCGTGCTGCCCCTCGATGCGGTCGGCCGAGAGCTTCCACTGCTCCGGGCCAAGCTCTGTCTCCACGGGGAAGGACGGCGACGGCGGCGGCAGAAACGACTGCGCCCCGCCCGGCGGGGTGACGCCCATGCGCACCTCCGGGCCGCTCACGGTCATGCCCGGCCCCTGCGCAACGCGGGTGC
>Ga0154365_1150_pt9 | contig 10454 bp, 8 predicted proteins | sample RifGroA2_FD_115893 | JGI IMG/M metagenome (GOLD analysis project Ga0154365, IMG submission 115893) | Desulfovibrionales bacterium GWA2_65_9
GCGGCGGTTCGTGGAGGACTGCTGGTCCGAGGCCAAGGTGGCCGGGCGGCTGGCGGATTTCTGGGACGCCTTGTAGGCTGGCTTTGCCAAGCGCCGGGAGATCGTGTAGGGTCGCGGCAAACGCTACAGCAGCGGGGGATGCGCGGGATGATGAAGTATTTCGGTCACAAGGGGCTGGTCCTGGGGACCGTGTTGTGCGTGCTGGCCTGGGCCGGAAACGCTCCGGCCGCAGGGTACGAGGTGCGCCTGCCTGTGGAGAAGACCGTGCGCCTGGCCCCTCCGCCGGAGAAATCGGCAGACGCCGCCGCCAAGTCCGCCAAGCCTGCCAAGCCCGCCCTGGACGAGAAGAAGGCCGCGCCCCTGGCTCCCAAAACCGAGGCGCCCAAGGCCGAAGCCCCCAAAGCGGATGCCCCCAAGGCCGTTCCCCCCAAGGCCGAAGCGCCCAAGGTTGAAGTCCCCAAGGCCAAGGCCCCCCCTGTGGCCGTGGCCAAGCCCGCACCTGAGCCCAAGCCAGCGCTCGCGCCCAAGCCCAAGCCGATTCTCAAGGTCGACCCCCTGGCCCTGGAGACCCCGCCCGCGTCCGCGCCCCACGAGCCCATCGCGCTGCCCGAGGACGGGCACTTTGTGGGCGATGTGCAGGTGGAGTTCAAGTCCGACCACATCATCCTGCGCGCGGCCAGCAACGGCCCGGTGGAGCGCGTGACCCATTTCGGCGTGAAGGCGCCGCGCAAGCTGGCCCTGGACCTGCACGGGGCTTGGCGCAAGAAGGGCCCGTTCGTGCTGCGCTTCGAAACCGGCCCGGTGAAGAATATCGTCGTGGGCGAGCACCCGGACCGCCTGCGCCTGGCGCTGGAGTTCCGCGAGGGCGCAGTGGAGCCGGACCTGCAGCCCAAGGTGGAGATCGGCCCCAAGGGCGTCACCGTGACCATCCCGCTGGCCTTGCACCTCCGGCCCTAGCTGTTCCCGGCGGCCCTGGCCCCAGGGCGATCCGTCGAGCTTTGTCATGCTTTGCCGAGCTTCGTCACCGAATCGTCACAATTCCGTGGCCCAGGCGTCGCGTCTCGTGCGTAACTCCAGCAGGTCGGCAGCGGCACCGCCGGGATGCGTCCCGCCTGGCCCTGACCGGCAGAGCACGGAGAGAGAATGCCCAACACCAAGATATCGTCGCAGTCCCTGGACTTCCACTACGGGACCTTCCACGCCCTGCACCAGGTGGACCTGAACTTCGAGGAACATCAGGTCACGGCGCTCATCGGCCCCTCGGGCTGCGGCAAGAGCACCTACCTGCGCTGCATCAACCGCATGAACGACCTCATCCCCGGGGCGCGGGTCAGTGGAAAGCTCACCCTGGACGGCGAGGACATCTACGCCGACGGCGTGGACGTGGTGGCGCTGCGCCGACGCATTGGCATGGTCTTCCAGAAGCCCAACCCCTTCCCCAAGACCATCTACGAGAACGTGGCCTACGGCCTGCGCGTCAACGGCATGAAGGACAAGCGCGTGCTGGACGAGAGCGTGGAGGCTTCGCTGCGCGGAGCCGCCCTCTGGGACGAGGTCAAGGACCGCCTGGAGTCCTCGGCCCTCGGCCTGTCCGGCGGGCAGCAGCAGCGGCTGTGCATCGCCCGCGCCCTGGCTGTGCGGCCGGAAGTGCTGCTCATGGACGAGCCCGCCAGTGCGCTCGACCCCATCGCCACCCAGAAGATCGAGGACCTGATCCATGAGCTCAAGCGCGACCTGACCATCATCATCGTCACCCACAGCATGCAGCAGGCGGCCCGCGTGTCCGATCGCACGGCCTTCTTCTACCTGGGCAAGCTCATCGAGGAGGGCGATACGCGGACCATCTTCACGCACCCGCAGAGCAAGCAGACAGAAGACTACATCACCGGCCGCTTCGGCTAGGGGGACAAGACCATGCAGCAGCAGCGCGTCCATTTCACCAAGAAGCTCGAAGACCTGCGTATGCAACTCATCCGCATGGCCGCCCTGACCGAACAGGCCGTGCGCGACGCCACCCGCGCGTATCTGGAGAACGACTCCGACCTAGCCGAGAGCGTGGTCATGAACGACACGGTCATCAACGACATGGAAGACGCCATCGACGCCTTCAACCTGGAGCTGTTGGCCCTGGACCAGCCCATGGCCTGCGACCTGCGTTTCATCATCGGCTCCATGCGCCTCACGGTGAACCTGGAGCGCATCGGTGACGAGGCCGTCAATCTGGCGCACCGCACCCTGTTTCTGTCCACCCGTTCGCCCCTGCCCGCCAATGCGCGCATGGAGCGGCTCTGCGCCCATGTGCAGGGGATGCTGGCCAAGGCCATCCGCGCCTTTGTGGACGGGGACACGGGCCTGGCCGGAGAGATCTGCGCCATGGACCACACGGCCGACGAGCTGTCCCTCAAGGTGCTCAAGGAGGCCATCACCACCATGGTCGATGAGACGCGCATCGTGGAGCGTAGCGTGCATGTCATCATGGCCTCGCGGCACCTGGAGCGCATCGGCGACTTGTCCACCAACCTGGCCGAGGCCGTCATCTTCATCAAGGAAGGCCAGAACGTGAAGCACCGCTGCAAGGGCTAAGAGAGCCTCCGGCGGCCAAAGGGGCGTTGCCCCTTTGGAATCCCATTCACGCCAGCGGGGCATCCCGGCGCAGACGCCAGGATGCCCCGCTGGCTTTGTGTGTGTTTCCCGACGGCGGGGGTGCTTCCTGGACGTCTTGAATTGTCTGGAAGCAAAAGCGGGCCATTCCGGCGAAAACCTCGGGATGGCCCGCTGGCTATTTGCGATTGCAGCGAGCTGGCAGCGCGTTGGCCCTTGGAGAGCTCAGCAAGAGGTGGAGCCGTCCGCTCGGGCGGATGTTTCTGGCGCCAGCGCCTACGAAATTGTCATTGTTCCTGCGTTTGTGTCGAATGTCGTTGTAGGCGAAACAGCAAGTGTCTGGAATGGTTTGCGATAATCGTGGCGCTGTTCTTGCTCTGTCCTGGCAAAGAGGGGGTGGCATGGACACAGTGCTGACGCGTTATGGCGAGATTCCCGTGGCCGGATGCCTGGAATGGCACGACAGCGGGGCGCTCAAGTCCTGCGCGCCCGCAGGCCCGGCGCTGCTGGCCACGCCGCATGGCGCGCTGCCGCCGCAGTACAGCACGGACGATCTGCGCCGCCGCACCGTCCAGGCCGTGTATTTTTACGACAGCGGCGCCCTCCGGCACCTGCCGCTGGAGACCCGCACCGAGATCCTGACCCCGGCCGGGCCCATGCTGGCGGAGCTGGTGACCTTCCACAAAGACGGCGCGCTGGCCCGCGTCTTTCCGCTCAACGGCAAGCTCTCCGGCTACTGGACCCAGGAGGACGAGGGCCGCCTGGCCGGGCCCGTGACGCTCAACACGCCCCTTGGGCCGGTCAGCGCGCGGCTCATCGGCGTGAGCTTCCGCCCGGACAAGACCCTGCGCAGCCTGACCCTTTGGCCGGGCGAGAGCCTGGACGTGGCGACCCCGGCCGGGGTGCTGTCGGTGCGCATCGGGGTGAGCTTCCGGCCGGATGGCTCGGTTGAGAGCCTGGAGCCGGCGCGCCCTCAGGGCGTACAGACGCCCGTGGGCCTGGTGCGGGCTTTTGACCTGGACGCCTGCGGCATCCACGGGGACTTGAACTCCCTCACCTTCGCGCCGGACGGTTCGGTGCAGCGCGTGGCCACCAGCCTGACAGTGCTTGTGGCCGTGGGGCCGGACGGACGCGAGCGGCGCTTCGCCCCGGCCAGCCGCGAGAGCCTGTGCGGCGACAGCGAGCGCGAGCCCGTGCCCCTGTGGCTGGACTTCTCGTCCGAAGCCGTGGCCGTGCGCTCAGAGCCGGAGGCCGAGCCGGTGCTGCTGCCCACAGCCGACTATACCTTCCGCACCACCCCGCACCTGGAGCAGTTTGCCAATCCCTTCGGCAAGATGGCCTGCTCGGCCTGACGATCAGCTCGGCTCAGGATCTGTTTCTAAATCATCGCAGCCAGATCAGGCTCGATGGGCGAGAGACCCTGGTCAAGAAGGTTGCCGCCAGTTTCTCAGAGTCCGTGGCGCTACGGCGCAACGCAGGACAGCGAAAAATGTCGCGTGGTTGTTTGAGCGACAGGCCCTCAGTTAAAGCATTCCCCAGAGCATCTTGCTGCCCATGATCAGGAGCAGGCAGGCGAAGATCTTCTTGAGCTTGCTCACGGGCAGGCTGTGCGCCAGCTTTGCGCCCAGCGGCGCGGTGAGGATGCTGGTGGCGGCCACGCCGAGCAGGGCCGGGAGGTAGATGAACCCGGCGTAGCCCTCGCTGAGTCCGGGCAGGGCGGCGGACAGGCCGTTGACGTAGAACCCGGCGGCTCCGGCCACGGCGATGGGGAAGCCGATGGCCGCCGAGGTGCCGATGCAGGTGTGCAGGGCCACGTTGCACCAGGTCATGAAGGGCACGGACAGCGTGCCGCCGCCGATGCCCACCAGCGCGGACACGCCGCCGATGACGCTGCCCGCGCCGAACATGCCAAGGACCCCCGGCACCTGGCGCGAGGCCTTGGGCTTGATGTTCAGCAGCATCTGCGCGGCCACGTAAAACAGGAAGACCACGAAGAAGCCGGTCAAAAAGCGCGTGGACAAGAGCGCCGCCACCTTGGAGCCCAGGAAGGTGCCCAGGAGGATGCCCGGCGTGATGGCGCGGACGATGGGCCAGACCACGGCCCCGTGCTGGTGGTGCGCGCGCAAGGAGGACACCGAGGTGAACATGATGCTGGCCAGCGACGTGCCCAGGGCCAGGTGCTGGATGTAGGCCGCGGGCAGTCCCTGGAGGGTGAAGACGAAGTTGAGCATGGGCACGATGACCAGTCCGCCGCCCACGCCGAGGAGTCCAGCCAGGACTCCGGCGAAAGCGCCGGTGCCGATGTAGAAGAGCCAGGCGGTGAGTGCTGTTTCCATTGGGGGGGGACCTCCGGGGGGTGGTCGGCGTGCGCTTGTTCGGGGAGCGCCCGCGCGCGCCGGTTGGTGCAACCGGGCCTGTCTACGCCTGGCCAGGGCGGCTGTAAAGCCGGAACAACCACCAGGAGCCGGGGGCCAGGGCGTCCGCAGGCCAGGGGCAGGGGGCACCCGCCGCGCATTGCCAGGTAAGGCGCGAACTGCTAGAGATTGCGCATCATGTGCGGCATTTCCGGCATTCTCGACGCCACAGGCGCGCTCACCCCGGCGGAATTGGCCGGGGCCGCGGCGCGCATGGCTGAACCCCTGGCCCATCGCGGCCCGGACGACTCTGGCCTGTGGGCCGACCCGGCCGGGAATCTGGCCATGAGCCACCGCCGCCTGTCCATCCTCGACCTCTCGCCCCAGGGCCGCCAGCCCATGGCCAGCCACTGCGGCCGCTACGTGTTGTGCTACAACGGCGAGATATACAACCACGCCGACCTGCGCGCCCAGATCGAGGCCGCCAGGGCCTACTCCGGCCGCCCGGCAATCGCCTGGCGCGGGCATTCGGACTCGGAGATCCTGCTCGAGGCCCTGGCCCTGTGGGGCGCGGAGCAGGGCCTGAAGCGCGCGGTGGGCATGTTCGCCCTGGCCCTGTGGGACAAGCGCGAGCGCACGCTGACCCTGGCCCGCGACCGCCTTGGCGAGAAGCCCCTGTACTATGCCCTGGACCCACAGCGGGGGGGCCGGTTCTTGTTCGCCTCGGAACTGCCGGGGATCCAGGCCGCGCCGGGCTTCACGGCCCGCGTGGACCGCGCGGCCCTGGCCCTGTACCTGCGGCTGTCCTGCGTGCCCGCCCCGCACTGCATCCTTGCGGGCGTGCGCAAGCTCCCGGCAGCGCACCTGGTCAGCCTGCGCCTGTCGGACCTCTCCACAGGCGACCTGCCCGCTCCCCGGCCCTGGTGGTCGCTCACGGGCGCGGTGGAGGCCGGGCTGGCTTCGCCCTTCGCCGGTTCCGAGGCCGAGGCCCAGGACGCGCTCCTCGGCCTGCTGCGCCAGAGTGTGCGCGGTCAGATGGTGGCCGATGTGCCCCTGGGCGCGCTGTTGTCCGGCGGCATCGACTCCTCGCTCGTCACCGCGCTCATGGCCGAGCAGGCGTCATCAAGGGGGGGGAGCGGGTCGGGCAAGGTGCGCACCTTCACCATCGGCTACAGCGACGCGGCCTACGACGAGTCGGCCCAGGCCGAGGCCGTGGCCCGGCACCTGGGCTGCGAGCACACCACCCTTGTGGCCGGGCCCAGGGACGCCCTGGCCCTGGTGCCGAAGCTGGCCCAGATCTCCGGCGAGCCCTTTGCCGATGCCTCGCTTCTGCCCACGCGGCTGGTGGCCGAACTCACGCGGCGGCACGTCACGGTGTGTCTGTCCGGCGACGGCGGGGATGAACTGTTCGCCGGGTACAACCGCCACGTCCACGCGCCGCAGCTCTGGGCGCGCCTGTCCGGGCTGCCGGTGGGCCTGCGCGGCATGGCCGCCGGGCTCATGCAGGGTGTTTCGCCCCGGGCCTGGGACCGGATCTTCGCGGCCCTGTCGTTTATGCTGCCAGCCCTGGCCAAACAGCGCCTGCCCGGCGAGAAGCTGCACAAGCTGGCCCAGGCCCTGCCTGCGCGGGTGCCCCCGGCCTTTTACGCGGCCCTTGTCTCGGCCTGGCCCGACCCCGGCCTCTTGGTGCCCGGCGTGAGCGAGGCCCCCTGGGCCTTGCGTCAGCCCGGGAGCTGGCCTAGCGCAGCGCTTTGCCCCCAGGGCTCCACGGCCTGGATGCAGTACCTGGACGCGGCCTGGTACCTGCCCGGCGACATCCTGACCAAGGTCGACCGCGCCACCATGAGCGTGGGCCTGGAGTCGCGCGCGCCGTACCTGGACCACCGCGTGGCCGAGTTCGCCTGGAGCCTGCCGATGCACATGCGCGTGCGCTCGGGCCAGGGCAAGCAGGCCCTGCGCGGGCTGCTCACGCGCTATCTGCCCCCGGAACTGTGGGAGCGGCCCAAGATGGGCTTTGGCGTGCCGCTCTGCGCCTGGCTGCGCGGGGAGCTCAAGGACTGGGCGCAGGCGCTCATCGACCCCGCCCGGCTGCGGCGGGAGGGGCATCTGGAGCCCGCGCCCGTGGCCCAGGCCTGGGCCGAGCACCAGTCCGGCCGCTTCAACCGCCAGTACCGGCTCTGGCCCGTGCTGATGTTCCAATCATGGCTGGAAAACGCCGGGATTTCAGGATAGAAGGCCCCATGCGCATCGTCATCATCGCCGGATATGCCCCGTCCCTCGTGAACTTTCGCGGGCCGTTCCTGCGCGCCCTGGTTGCTCGCGGCCACAAGGTCATGGCCCTGGCCCCGCCTGAAGAACCTGGAGCGCCCGACACGGCCATCGCCCTGCGCGCCATGGGCGTGGAGCTCATCCGCTTCCCCATGCAGCGCGGCGGGGTAGACCCGTGCCAGGATCTGCGCACGCTCCTGGCCCTGCGCCGGGAGTTGCTGGAACTCCAGCCGGATCTGGTTCTGGCCTACACCATCAAGGCGGTGATCTACGGCTCCCTGGCGGCGCGCTGGGCCTCGCGCAAGACCAAGCGGACCATCACCATGTCCTCGCTGGTCACGGGCCTGGGCTACGCCTTTGGCGGGCTTGATCCGGATGGTTGCTCCGCTGCGCAGAAGTGGTCCGGGCGGCGTCTTTTGTCCGAGCTGGTGGTGCGCCTGTACCGCAAGGCCCTGGAGAACAACCGGGTGGTCATCTTCCAGAACCCGGACGACCGCGACCTCTTCGCCAGCCTCAAGATAACCGGCCCAGGCCAGCGCGTGGCCGTGGTGGCCGGGTCCGGCGTGGACCTCGCGCATTTCGCCCCGGCCCCGCCGGTTCTGGAGTCTCCGCAGACCGGCGCGCCCATCTTCCTGTGCGTGGCCAGACTCCTTTGGGCCAAGGGCGTGGGCGTGTATGTCGAGGCCTGCCGCCTGCTCAAGCAGCGCCACCCCCAGGCCATCTGCCGCCTGCTCGGGCCTCTGGACAAGGGCCCGGATGGCGTGCCCGAGGAGATGGTGCGCCGCTGGCGCGAGGAGCGCGTGGTGGAGGTGCTTGACCCGGTGCAGGATGTGCGCCCGCATCTGGCCGCTGCCAGCGTCTTCGTGCTCTCCACCCACTACCGCGAGGGCACCCCGCGCTCCATCCTGGAGGCGCTCAGCATGGCCCGCCCGGTGATCACCACGGACATGCCCGGCTGCCGCCAGACCGTGGAGGAGGGCGTCACCGGATTTCTGGTCCCGCCCTTTGAGCCCGGCGCACTCATGCGGGCCATGGCCCGGTTCATCGAGGAGCCGGAGCTCATCCCCCAGATGGGCGTGGCCGGCCGGCGCCTGGCCGAGGAGAAGTTCGACGCCGATGTCGTGGTGCAGGACATGCTCGCGGCCCTGGACCTGGGGGGGACGCCGACCCCCGGCACAAAACCGGCGGGCGATGAAGCCGGGGAGAACCAGTGACGGCCAAGCGCCTGCTGGACCTGGCCCTGGCCCTGCCTGGGTTTGTGCTGCTCTCGCCCGTGTTTGTGCTGACCGCCCTGGCCGTGCGCCTGGCCCTGGGGCCTGGCGTGCTCTTCCGCCAGCAGCGCCCCGGCCTGCACGGCAAGCCCTTCCGTATCCTGAAATTCCGCACCATGCGCGACGGTCCGGGCACGGACGCCGAGCGCCTGCCGGCCTTCGGGCGTTTTTTGCGCAGCACCTCGCTGGACGAGCTGCCGGAGCTGTGGAACGTGGTCCGGGGCGATATGAGCCTGGTCGGGCCCAGGCCGCTGATGATGTCCTACCTGCCGCTCTACAGCCCGGAGCAGGCCCGCCGCCACGAGGTCTTGCCCGGCATCACCGGCTGGGCGCAGATCAATGGCCGCAACGCCATTTCCTGGGAGCAGCGTTTCGCCCTGGACGTGTGGTACGTGGACAACCGGTCCCTTTGGCTGGACCTGCGCATCCTGGCGCGCACCGTGCTGGCCGTGCTGCGGCGCCAGGGCATCAGCGCCATCGGCGATGTCAGCATGCCGGAATTTCAGGGCACGCCGCCCCATGAACGGGGCGAAGCCGCCCATGAACGGGCCGAAGGGCCCCCATGAACGGGCCGAAGGCCCCCTGGATTGAACATCCGGGCCGCTTCTGGTACCCCTGCGGCAGCCAACGCATTTCCACTGTCTGTCGAGTGAAAGGAACACCTGATGTCTGAGAAGCCTCCTGTCCGCGCCAAGGAAAATTTCCTCGTCTTCGGCTCGCCCGCCCTGGAACAGGCCGAGATCGACGAGGTGGTGGCCTGCCTGAAGAGCCGCTGGATCGGCACCGGCCCGCGCACGGCCAGGTTCGAGCGCGACTTCGCGGCCTACAAGGGTGTGCCCGGGGCCGCGGCCCTGCACTCCTGCACCGCAGCCCTGCATCTGGCGCTCGTGGCCCTGAACCTGAAGCCCGGCGACGAGGTCATCACCACGCCGCTGACCTTCTGCGCCACGGTCAACGCCATCCTGCACGCCGGAGCCACTCCGGTGCTGGCCGACGTCGACCCTTTGACCATGAACATCGACCCGGCCAAGGTGCGCGAGAAGATAACAAAGCGCACCAAGGCGTTGCTGCCCGTGCACTTTGCCGGGCGGCCCTGCGACATGGACGCGCTTTCGGCCATCGCGGCCAAGCACAAGCTGGCCGTCATCGAGGACTGCGCCCACGCCATCGAGACCACCTACCATGGCCAAAAGGCGGGCACCCTGGGCGATTTCGGCTGCTTCAGCTTCTATGTCACCAAGAACATCATCACCGGCGAGGGCGGCATGGTCATCGCCAAACGCCCCGAGGACCTGGCGCGCATCAAGGTGCTGGGCCTGCACGGCATGAGCGCCGACGCCTGGAACCGCTTCGGCGACGAGGGCTACAAGCACTACCTGGTGGTCGAGGCCGGGTTCAAGTACAACATGATGGATCTACAAGCGGCTTTGGGCATCCACCAGCTGCCCAGGGTCGACGCCTACCACGTCCGCCGCGAGGAGGTCTGGGCCGCCTACGATAGGGCCTTTGCCGTGCTGCCCAAAGGCAAACGCATCGGCCTGCCCGCGCCCCAGGAGCCGGACACCCTGCACGCCCGGCACCTGTATTCCGTCATGGTGGACGAGGAGCACAGCGGCATCACCCGCGACGCCTTCCTCACGGCCATGACCAGGCAGGGCATCGGCGTGGGCGTGCACTATCTGTCCCTGCCGGAGCACCCCTACTATCAGCAGCAGCTGGGCTGGCGGCCGGAGGCTTACCCCCACGCCATGCGCCTGGGACGCCAGACCGTGAGCCTGCCCATCTCGGCCCGGCTCTCCGATGCCGACGTGGCCGATGTCATCACCGCCGTACGCCGCGTGCTGGGCGTGGAGTAAGCGAGTATCTTTTGGGGGCTCTGCCCCCAAACCCCCAGCCGGGGGAAATCATTTCCCCCGGACCCCCTCATTTGCTCGCCGCGCTTGCTGCGGCGGGGACCGCC
>Ga0154365_1153_pt7 | contig 10369 bp, 8 predicted proteins | sample RifGroA2_FD_115893 | JGI IMG/M metagenome (GOLD analysis project Ga0154365, IMG submission 115893) | Desulfovibrionales bacterium GWA2_65_9
CCGAGGCGTCGCGCGCCGAATACGCCCGGCGCAGGGCCTGGCAGTCGTCCAGAAAGGCCACATTGGCCGGGTCCATCTCGGTCAGGGCCGCGCCGCTCACCGGCTGCTCGCCCTGGGCCATGAGCTCGGCCAGGCTGAGGAAGCTCTCCAGGGTCTCGGCACCCGGCAGCTGGCCCTCGCGGGCGGCGGCCTGCAAAAGCTTGAAGTCCGCGTGCAGGGTCTTCTTGAGCAGGCGGTATTTCTCGCGCACCGCCGGGGATTTGCCCTTGTCCGGAGCCTTGTCCTGGCGGACGCTTTGGGCGGCGTCATTTTTCGCGGTGGCCTGGGCGCAGGTCGGCACGCGGACCTCGCCAGCGCGCTTGGCCTTGAGCTTCACGCTGAGCCCGGCGTCCCGGAGCTCGGCCACCAGCACCAGCTTGCGCAGGTCGCCCACGGGCAGGCCGCCGAATTGGCCGTCGAAAAGACCATCGGCAAGGCCCTCGGCAACACCTGTCTCCAGCGCGTCGGCCAGCTCCCGCAGGAACTGCGGCAGGCCGCCGGCGGCCAGTTCACGCTCTCTCTTCCACGACCCCATGCCCTTCTCCTGCTGCGCCTGTGCCGCGCCCATGCTGAAGATGTCCTGCGGCCTTCCGACCAGAAAACATGCTACGGGATTCGCGCGGCCCTGGCAACGCCGCTCCCGGCGCGGCGCCCCCCGGCCTTCCACACGGCTCTACTCGCGGCCCTCCAGGCGCCCTTCCAAACGCCCTTCCAAACGCCCTTCCAAACGATTGACCTCAGCCATGGCCTCGTCCACCAGGGCCTCCAGCGGCTGGTCCGCGCGCAGCACCACGCGCGCGCAGCCGAGGTACAGCGCCTCGCGCTCGGCCAGCACCTGGCGCACCTCGGCCTTGATGTCCGCCCCGGTGAGCGAGGGCCGCTGGGCCTGGCCCGGCGAATGTTCCAGGCGCTCGGCCAGCACCTCTGCCGGGGCCTTCAGATAGAACACCCGGCCGCCCGCCAGCAGCTCGCGGTTCTCCTGCGCGAGCACAATGCCGCCGCCGCAGGACACCACCTGCCCGGTGAACACCGCCACCTCGGACAGGGCCAGGGTCTCGGCCTCGCGGAAGGCCTCCCAGCCGCCCGCAGCCACGATCTCGGCCACGGTCTGGCCCGTGCGCAAGAGCACGCGCTGGTCCGTGTCCACAAAGGGCCGCTTGAGCCTGGCCGACAGCCTGCGGCCCAGGGTGGTCTTGCCGCTGGCCCGCGCGCCGATGAGATAGATGTTCGCCTCGCCCGACATGGGTGTTCCCCCTCGCGTTTCTTGTGGCCCGACCCTACGGCAATTCGCGTCCGGATTCAAACGCGGCCGAGGCCCCCAGGCCGGGCTTGCCTCCGGCCCGGTTCCCGCCTACACTCATCGCCCTGCGAGACACGCAAGCCCACATCGACAACACAAGGATTCCCCATGAAAACCGCCATCTTCGGTTTTTCCGGTTCTGGAAAGACCGACATGTTCGCCGCCCTGGCCGGCGAAAAGGCCGCCACCGCCGGCAACCGCGCCATGGTCAAGGTGCCTGAGCCGCGCCTGGAGCCCCTCATCAAGCTGTTCAGCCCCAAGAAGGTCACCTTGAGCGAGATCGAGTACCTGGACGTGCCCGGCGGCGGCGGCAAGGGCCACGGCCTGGGCGAAAAAGTGCTGAACGACATCCGCCCCTACGACTGCCTGCTCTGCGTGCTCGACGCCTTCAGCGGCCTGGCCGATCCCAAGCAGCAGTACGGCGCGGTGGAGGCCGACCTGCTGGTCAGCGACCTGGCGGTCATCGAGAAGCGCCAGGAGCGCATGCAGAGCGACAAGAAGAAGAACAAGGAGCTGGTCGACACCAAGGAGGAGGAATGCCTGGCCAAGGCGAGAGCCCTGCTGGATGACGAGAAGCCCCTGCGCGTGGACCCGGCGCTGTGCAACGAGCCCTGCATGCGCGGCTACCGTTTCCTCTCGGCCAAGCCCATCCTGTACACCTGGAACATCGCCGAGAAGGACATGGGCACGTATGAGCTGCCCGCCGACGGCCTGAGCCAGATGCACATGGCTGTCAGTGCGCGTCTGGAGCGCGAGCTCGCCGCCATCGCGGACCCCGAGGAACGGGCCATGTTCCTGACCGACCTGGGCCTCACCGAAAGCGCGCTGTCCATGGTCATCTCGCGCACGTACAAGCTCCTCGGCCTGATGAGCTTCCTCACCGCCGGACCACCGGAGGTCCGCTCCTGGCCCGTGCGCGTGGGCGCAACCGCGCCCGAGGCCGCCGGGGTCATCCACACGGACTTCCAGAAGGGCTTCATCCGCGCCGAGGTCATCGGCTACGCCGACTTCCTCAAGGCGGGCGATTTCAAGAAAGCCAAGGAGCTGGGGCTTGCCAGACTAGAGGGTAAAGATTACTATGTGCATGACGGCGACATCATCGAGTTCCGCTTCAACGTCTGACGCTTCCGGCCTGCGCCGCCCCGGAAGTGTCGCAAGACCCTCGGAGGCCCGGCCATGCAACAGAACACGAGGCAGCAGACAACCGCCCAACAGCCTGCGGCGCAGCAGGCCGACACGCCACAGGGCGCGGCCCTGCACGAGGTGCTCATCGACCGCTCGCACTGCAACGCCTGCTCCGGCTGTTGCGACATCTGCCCGGACATCTTCGAGTGGGACGCGGACATGGGGCGGCCCAGCCTGAAGCGCCAGCACGCCACCCACGACGAGGTGCGCGAGGCCATCAGCCTGTGTCCCCGCCGCTGCATAACCGCAGAGGGCTGGGAAGAGGAATTCTATTAGGACTCTTTTCCGGGGGGAATGATTCCCCCCGGACCCCCTCCGTTCAAGTCGAAGTGCCGGTTCCGCGCAAGCGCGGAACCGGCACTTCGACTTGGGGCGGGCTTCACAGAGATATTCTTCGAGACATCCCGACAAAGCCGAAAGGGCTGCTTCAGGTTCTTCCTGAAGCAGCCCTTTCGGCGTCATGGGGGGGGCTTGAAGCCCCCCAGCGGGGTCCAGGGGCAGCGCCCCTGGCCTCTCGCTTAGACGCTGCCGGTGATGATTTCCTTGTTCTGAACATCCCAAGAAAACACGCAATGTTCCATGGGCCGCTCCACGTGCAGGGAGCGGCCGCCCATTTTGATGGCCACGCCCTGGTAGGCCGTGCCACGGATGATTATGCGCGCCGAGGCCACACGCTCCAAGTACTCCTGGGCCATTTCGGCCAGACTGCGCTGGATCTGCTTGATGCGCGACTCGATGCTGTCGCGCCGGTTCAGCAGCTCCTCAGCCTCGTCACGGCGCTCTGCGCGGAGCTTGGACAGCGCCATGACCCCATCGCCCTCGCCCAGCACGAACATCGAGCGCTCCTTGAGCACCTTGAGCTCGCGCAACTCCTTGATCAGGGCGGCGATCTCCGGGGTCTCGTGGCTTAAGGCCAGCGTCGTGACCATGCCGCGCTCGCTGCCGACGTCAAAGGCCTCAATACCTTTCGCGCTGACCACGGTGCCGCCCATGATACGGCCCTTGGGGTCGCTGACGCGCAGGAAGCCCCCGCTTGTTACGCGCGAGCCCTTGTTGCTCTTGCTGCCGACCATGGACAGGGCCCCGGTGACATCCCCACCAGCCTGGATATGGGCGTTGTGGGTGAAGGCCGCGCTGACGTTCCCGCCTGCCTCCACATAGGCCGCCTCATCGCCGGACATGAAGATGCCGCCGCGCACGATGACGTCGCCACCGGCGACGATGCGCGCGCTCTCCACCATGCCCTCCACCAGGATCTGGCCCGGCGCCTGGACCGTGAAGCCCGTGCGCACCGTGCCGCCCACGCGCACCGAGCCGAGCGGTAGCTCGACGTTGCCGGTTCCGTAGTCCACGTCGCCGGTGATGTTCAGCAGCTCGGACACGTCCAGGCTGCCCTTGCCGGACAGCACCACTCCGGGGATCTTGGCGCGGAACAGCGCGCCGTTCTCCAGGGCCTCCACGTTCTTGCCCAACGCCAGGCGCAACACCGCGCCGTCGCGCGCCGTGACCACCGCGCCGGTCACGTCGCGCCCAGGCACGCCCTTGGTCGGAGGCAGCAGCCGGGCGATGTCCTGGCCCTTCTCGGCCACGGCAAACAGCCCACGGTTGCGGTAGTCCAGCCGCGCCATCTCGTCCGGGGGCTCCTCGCAGGCATGCCCCCCGCACAGAAGCTCCAGGCGGCCGTTCTCGCCGTGTACCGGGGCCTGGCCCTGAGCCACCACGATGTCTTCCACCGCCTTGTTTATCGCGTGGGCCTTTGCCAGTCCGGCAACAATACGCTCCACCTGGATGCCGAAATTCACGCCCTGGCCGGCCAGAATCTGCACCAGGCCTTCGGCCGTGAGCCCGACACCCTGGGCGTCCCTGGCGTAGAGCGTGGCCAAAGCCTGGAGCTTGTCTGCGGAGATGCGCACCAGGGGCGACACCTCGATCTTGAGGTCGTCCATGCGCACCAGCCCGGCCACCTTGGCCGTGAGCACGCCGTCCCGGTCCTGGGCAATGCCGCCCGCCACGGAGATGACTCGCGCCGCAGCCTGAACTGGCGGCGGCACCAGATTCCCGGCGATATCCCGGCCTTCCTGGGCCATTACCGCCGGGTGCAGCTTGCCGATGACCTGTCCGGGGAGCACCGGGTAATTCGGCGACCCTGCGAGTTCGACCCAGGCATCCTGAGCAATCTGCGGAGGCATGCCCCTGGCGACGACGATGTGGCTGGCGTCCTTGCCGGACAGCAGCAGCCGCACAACCTCGGTCGCGTGCTCCTCATCCATGGGGGCCGTGATGCCCGTGTCGCGCAGCGACTGGCGCAGCAGTTCCACAGACAGGGGCCGCCCCGAGCCGCGCGCCGGGCAGTAGCGACTCACGCCGGCCTTCATGCGCGAGGGGGTGCTGCCGAAACGCAGGACAGCGTCGGCGTTCGCAGCATCCTTCGGGCAGTCATCCTGCACGGTCATTTACCGCCACTCTTGGGAGGCACGCGGCAGGACTCGCTGCAGCAGGTGCCGTACAAAAAGCCGTTGTAGGCGTGCAGGATGCGCTCCTCCTTGCGGCGGCGCTCCTCGGGCAGGGGCAGGCGTTTGGTGATGGCGTCGCTGGCTGCGACCAGGGCGCGCAGCTCGTCCCAGGTAGGGATGGCGCGCACGCCCGTGGCCCCTCCAATCGTATGAGAAAGTGGGTCACCGGTGGCGGTGTCCAGCACGCTGGCGCCGATGGAGTCCGTGGCGATGGCCACGGGCACCGGGCCGCCAGGGAACAGCCGGGCGCAACTCACGGTCTCGCGCTCGAAGCTGCCCACGTCTCCGGCGCAGAAGATCACCAGCAAAAGCGGACGGCCGGACCCGCCGGACGTATCGGACGTGTCGGACGTATCGTAGGCCACCAAGTCGATGTGCCGCCCGGTGTCCTGGCCGTCGATCTGGAACACGAGAGGCACCTTGGCCCTGAGGCTGTCCCTGGGGAAGCCCTTGTCCTCCACCAGCATGCGCGCCAGGGCCTGCCGGAACTCCTCGTAGGTGGTCTCCTCGATCTTCTCGCCGCTCAGGTAGTCCGTGAGCATGCCGCCGAGGCTAACTTCGTGCATAGCGCCTCCTTGATTCTGGAATTACGCTAACGGCTTAGGCCGGGAAGTCAAGGGGTGCAACAAAAAAGGCCCGCAAGAGCGGGCCTTTCATTGAACCAAAGCAAAGCAGGACTACGGCAGGAGCTGCTTGCCCGCCATGATGGCGAAGTCGAACACGCGGCCAGGCACCATGCCGAGCACCAGCACCAGGGCGGCCAGCAGGGTCGCGCCGCAGATGCTGAAGGCGCTGTTGTCCGGCGTGGGCACGTCTTCGCCAGCCTCGTGGGTGTAGGCATGGCGCACCAGGCCCAGATAGTAGTAGATGGCGATGGCGCTGTTCACGACCAGGGTGATGACCAGCCAGTTGTAGCCATGGTCCCAGGCCGAGGTGATCAGGAAGAACTTGCCCATGAAGCCGATGGTCGGCGGCAGGCCAACCAGGGCAAAGGCGCCCACGCCCAGGGCAAAGGCCAGGGCCGGGGCGCGCTTGTACAGGCCGTTCAGGTCGTCGAGCTGCAGGTTGCGGCCGTCGGAGGCCACGCGGCTGATGACCCAGAAGCAGAGCAGGTTCATGACCAGATAGGCCAGGGCGTAGAACACCGCCGCCGACAGGCCCATGGCCGTGCCGGAAACCAGACCGACCATGATGTAGCCCGCGTGGGCCACGGACGAGAAGCCGAGCAGGCGCTTCAGGTCCTTCTGGGCCAGGGCGCAGAGGTTGCCGTAGGTCATGGACGCGGCGCCCAGGACGGCCAGGAGCGTTGTGATCTCCAGACCGGGCTTGAGCAACGTGGCCAGGCGCACCAGCACGACCACCGCGCCCAGTTTGGGCAGGGTGGCGACGAAACCGGCGGTCTCGTTGCTTGCGCCCTGGTAGACATCCGGGCACCAGAAGTGGAAGGGGAACAGCGCCAGCTTGTAGAACATGCCGCCCAGGAACAGCGACAGTCCGACCACGGCCATGGGCGCGCCCTCCCAGGTCCAGGTGCGCAGGGCCAGCTGCGAGATGTAGCTCGTGTGCTGGCTGGCCAGGATGTAGGAGAAACCGTACAGCGCCAGGGCCGTGGCCACCGCGCCAAACAGAATGTACTTGATGCCCGCCTCGGCCGCGCGCTTGTCGCCCAGGCCGCCGGTGTTGCGCAGGGGGATGACCGCGTACAGGCTGTACGAGGAGATCTCCAGGGCCAGGTAGATGGTGATGAGCTCCACCGCCGAGGACAAAATCATCAGGCCCCAGGCCGAGAGAGCCAGGAACATGAAGTAGTCCGGGCGCTTGCGCTCCTCAAGGGAGGGCTGGCGGGAGGCGTTCAACACGGTCACATAGAAGCCTGCGGAAATGGCCAGCTTTATGAACTGCGAGAGCGCGTCAATTTTGTAGGCCCCGCCGAAGAGGAGCCCCTCCGCCCCCCAGGACACGATGCACACGAAGATGCCGAAGCCCGCGAAGAACGGAAGCCAGCGCTCCGCAGGGGGGGTGTCGGAGCCGTCGCCCAGGCTCTGGAAGAACAGGGCGAGGATCAGCAACAGTTGGTATAATTCCGGGACAATCTGGATGGGATTGAAAACCACGGCCGCCACTCCCTAATTGTTGACCGGTTCGGCAGGGACAACAACGGCGGCCACCGCAGCGGGCACGGCCTCAGCCGTCACCTTCTGCTCCACCGTGTTGCGCTGCTTGAAGTCGCCCACGAGCTTCTCGACGGAAGGATCGATGAGCTTGAAGAAGAAACCCGGCGCCAGGCCGATGTAGAACACGAATGCTGCCGGAATAAGCAGATAGGCCCACTCGCGGGTGTTCAGGTCGGGCCAGGTCTTGGCGCTGCTCGGCTGGCCCCAGGCCATCTTGAGCGACACGCGGAACATGTAGGCCGCGCCCAGAAGCGCGCCGGGCACCAGGAAAGCGCCCACAATGTAGCTCTTCTGGAAGGCGCCGGTGAAGACCAGCATCTCGCCCACGAACCCGTTGGTGCCAGGGAAGCCGAGACTCGCCAGGGCATACAGACCCCAGAAGCCCATGAAGGCTGGCAAATACTTGCCCAGGCCCATGTTGTCGACGATCTGACGGCTGTGGCTGCGTTCGTACACACAGCCGATCATCATAAACAGTGCGCCGGTGATGATGCCGTGATTGAGCATCTGGAAGAGCGCCCCCTCAACCCCGCGCTGGTTGAACAGGAAGATGCCCAGGGTGACGAAGCCCATGTGGCCCACCGACGAGTAGGCGACCAGCTTCTTGATGTCCTCCTGGCCGAGCGCGATGGCCCCGCCGTAGAGGATGCTGGCGATGGAGATGGCTATCATCAAGGGCGCGAAGTACTCGCTGGCCGCCGGGGTCAGCGGCAGGCAGAAGCGCAGGAAGCCGTAGGTGCCCATCTTGAGCAGCACCGCAGCCAGGATGACCGAGCCGGCCGAAGGCGCCTGCACGTGGGCTGCCGGAAGCCAGGTGTGGAACGGGAACATGGGCACCTTGATGGCGAAGGCCAGGGCCATGGCCAGGAAGGTCCAGAACTGGAACTGGAAGGTGAAGGGGAACTGCATCAGCTCCGGGATGGAGAAGGTGCCGCCCGTGATGCGGAAGGCCACGATGGCGGCCAGGAGCAGCGTGCTGCCGGCCAGCGTGTACAGGAAGAACTTGAGCGATGCATACCGACGCTGGTCGCCGCCCCAGACTGCGATGAGCAGGTACATGGGGATGAGCATGGCCTCCCAGAACACGTAGAAGAGCACGAAGTCCAGGGCCGCGAACACGCCGACGCAGGCCGCGGTCATGAACAGCAGGCAGAAGTGGAACTCTTTCACGCGCTTACTGATGTACGTCCAGGAGCACATGACGCACAGCGGCAATATGGCCAGCGTCAGCATGACCATGAGGTAGCTGATGCCGTCCACAGCGAGATGGTATTCCAGCCCCCACTGCGGCACCCAATGGGCACGCTCCACAAACTGCCATTCGGCGTTGTGTTTAAAGGTGAAGAGCGGGATGGCCAGAATCAGCTCCAGGATGGACGCTCCCATTGTGTAGGCGCGGGTAACCTGGGGGCTTTTGATGAAGAAAAGCCCCGCTGCGGCCAGAAGCGGAAAGACGATCAGTGTCGTTAAAACTGGGTATCCGAATTCCAAGGCTCGCTCTCCGTCTCGTTGCGAGGTTTAGGCGAAATACCAGACCACAGCGAACACACACAGGGCAAGGGTAGCCGCCAGGCCCAGGTAGTCCTGGATTCTGCCGGTCTGCACCTTGGCGCTGAGCACGCCCACGTTCTGGACCGTGTACGCCGAGCCGTCCACCACTGTGTCGATTCCCTTGGTGTCGAACCAGACCGTACCCCGCGCCAGGGTCAACAGGCCGCCCAGGCCGGCGACGCGATAGGCCTCGGTCCAGCGGTCATCAATCCAGGCCAGGGGCTTAGAGACCAGGGCGAGCACGCCCCGGCCGATGAGCCGGTAGAAGAAGTCGAAGTCCAGGTTGGTCTTGGCGTGCGGGGTGATGATGTCCCGCGTGAGATAAAAGGCCAGCCCGGAGAATCCGAGAAGCAAGAGCGACTGCAACACATGCCACGCGGTCCAGGGATGGTACGCATGTTCCATCTCAAAGGGCAGGTAGCGGTAGAGCATGTCCGGGTACAGGCCCTGGGCGATGCACAAAACCGCGCCCATGGCCATGCCCACGTACATGTTCACCGGGATGGGCTTGAGCTCCATCGTGTCGTTGGCGGGCTTGGCCCAGAAGGCGAAGTACGGCAGCTTGATGCCCACAGAGACGAAGGTGCCCACCGCCGCGATTTCCATGCAGATGGCCAGCCAGGTGCGATGCGCCTCGGCCGCGCCGGTGATGGTCATGGTCTTGGAGATGAAGCCGTTGAACAGCGGCATGCCCGAGATGGACAGCGCCGCCACCATGTACAGGACCATGACCCAGGGGATGCGGTGCACCAGGCCACCCAGCTTGTCCAGCTTGGTGGTGCCAGCGGCGTAGAGCAGGCAGCCGGTGCCCATGAACAGCAGACCCTTGTACAGGATGTGCGCGTAGGCGTGGGCCACCGCGCCGTTCATGGTCATGGCCGTGCCGATGCCGATGCCGGCCACCATGTACCCGACCTGGGAGACGATGTGGTAGGACAGGATGCGCCGGGCGTTGTTCTCGATGCACGCGTAGAGCACGCCGTAGACACACATGACGGTGCCGGCGATGGCCAGGGCCTCCACTCCGTGGAAGCCGCGCAGGAGCACGTAGACAGCGGTCTTGGTGGTGAAGGCGCACATGAACACCGAGCCGGTGACCGTGCCTTCGGGGTAGGCGTCGGGCAACCAGGCATGCATGGGCACCACCGCAGCGTTGACGCAGAAGCCGAGCAGGATCATCCAGTCGTAGGTCATCATCTGCGCGGGCGCCACGGCGTCGAAGCTGAAGTTGCCCACGGCCTTGTAGCGCAGGAGCAGGCCGATCAGGAGGAACAGCCCGCCGATGGTGTGGTACATGAAGTAGCGGAAGCCGGCCTTGGTCGAGATCGGGTTTCTCGCCAGCCAGATCAGGAAGGTCGAGCCGATGCTCATGAACTCCCAGAAGATGAAGAGCGTCAGGAAGTCCGCCGCAAAGGTGCAGCCGAACGCTCCGCCCACGTACACGCAGGCCATGATGTGCTGGAGCTTGTCCTCCACATGCATGGCATAGACCATGCCGATGAGGCTCATGACGGCGAAGACCTGGGCAAAGACCAACGAGAGCTTGTCGACCCGGCCGAACTGCAAGGTCTGGCCCAGGTACTGGAGCTCGCCGTAGTTCCCGGGGA
>Ga0154365_1015_pt5 | contig 10350 bp, 10 predicted proteins | sample RifGroA2_FD_115893 | JGI IMG/M metagenome (GOLD analysis project Ga0154365, IMG submission 115893) | Desulfovibrionales bacterium GWA2_65_9
CGAGGGGTCGCGCTCGCCGCGCATGGTCCAGTCGCGCAGGAAGGTGTCGCTGGCCATCATGGAGGAGATGAACACCGGGCGCACCAGGTCCTTCAAAATCTCGGAGTAGATGTTGTCCGAGGTCAGCGGCAGCTCCTGGGTCAGGATGGACTCGCGGATGGATAGGCGCGAGACGTGGTAGCTGATGAGCGTGGTGCTGAAGAAGCCGACGCACAGGAGCAGGCTCACGCCCAGGAGCAGGGTGCGTTTTTTGGGCACGCTCGTGCGCGCTGTGGGTAGCGTTGCGCTGGGCATTGTACGCTCCTGCCGGGCGGCTCTCCGGCGGGTGTGAAGCTACTCCACGGTGACGCTTTTGGCCAGGTTGCGCGGCTGGTCCACGTCCTTGCCCAGGTAGTCGGCCATCTCGTAGGCGAAGAGCTGCAGCGCGGGCAGGGTCAAAAAGGCCGCCAGCGGGCCGGTGGCCCTGGGCAGAATCCAGGGGTGCTCGACCTTGAGATCCAGGCCCTCGTTGGTCAGGGCCACGATCTCGCCTGCGCGCGCCTGCACCTCCACCAGGTTGCTCTTGACCTTGGGGAAGAACTCGTCGTCCAGCGCGATGGCAAAGGTCGGGAAGCGCGGGTCGATGAGCGCGATGGGCCCGTGCTTCATCTCGCCAGCGGCGTAGCCCTCGGCGTGGATGTAGCTGATCTCCTTGAGCTTCAGCGCGCCCTCCAGGGCCAGGGGGAAGCAGGGGCCGCGCCCCAGGTAGAGGAAGCTGGTGGTCTCGGCAAAGTGCCTGGCCAGGCGCAGGGCCTCGGCGCGCAAGGCTGGCAGGGCGTCTTCGAGAGTTTTTGGCAGGGTCTGGAGCTCGCGCACCAGCTCGGCGCAGGCGGCCTCGGTCATGGTGCCCTTGCGCCGGCCCCAGTACAGGGTCAGCAGCAAGAGCGCGGCCAACTGGCTGCACATGGCCTTGGTCGAGGCCACGCTGATCTCCGGCCCGGCCTGGCTGTAGACCACGAAGTCGGACTCGCGCGCGATGCTCGACCCGACCACGTTGCACAGGCCGATGACCGGCAGCCCGTGCTGCTTGGCCAGCTTGATGCCGGCCATGGTGTCCATGGTTTCGCCAGACTGGCTGATGGCCAGGACCACGCCCTTTTTGTCCAGGATGGGGTCGCGGTAGCGGAACTCCGAGGCGATTTCGGCCTGGACCGGGATCTTGGCGTATTTTTCCAGCAGGTACAGGCCCCACAGCCCGGCATGGTAGCTGGTGCCGCAGGCCACGATGTGCAGGCGCTCGGGCACGGGCAGCGCGTCCAGCTCCGGCAGGCGCACCTGACTGGTCACGGCGTCGATGCGGCCGAGCAGGCAGTCGCGGATGACCTTGGGCTGCTCGAAGATCTCTTTCAGCATGAAGTGTTTGTAGCCGCCCTTTTCCGCGGCCTGCACGTCCCAGTTGATGCGGCTCACGTCCTTCTGGACGGGCTCAAGGGTGTCGGTGCGGAAGACCTCCCAGGTGCTGGCCGTAAGGCGCACCAGCTCGCCGTCTTCCAGAAAGACCACGTCGCGGGTGTAGGGCAGGAAGGCCGGGATGTCCGAACCCAGGAAGTTCTCGCCCGTGCCCACGCCCATGACCAGCGGGCTGGCCACGCGGGTGGCCCAGAGGGTGCCCGGGTGGTCCGCGCTCATGAGCACGATGGCGTAGGCGCCCTCGGCCCGGGTGAGGGCCTGGGACAGGGCCTGCATGACGTCGCCGCCGGTGTGCTTCAGGCACTCACTGATGACGTTCACGAGCACCTCGGAGTCGGTGTCGGAGCGGAACTCGTAGCCCTTGGCCACCAGCTCGGCCTTGAGCGCCTCGTAGTTCTCGATGATGCCGTTGTGAATGATGGCCAGCTTGCCCGCAAAGTCGAGGTGCGGGTGGGCGTTTCTTTCCACGGGCACGCCGTGGGTGGCCCAGCGGGTGTGGCCCATGCCGGTGGTGGCCGAGAACACGTTCATGGTGGCGAGCTTCTGCTCCAGGCTCGCCAGCTTGCCCTCGGCGCGGATGACCGAGAGTTTGCCCGCCTGGACAAAGCTGACCCCGGCGGAGTCGTAGCCGCGATATTCAAGACGGCGTAGGCCCTCCACAACGAGGGGGACAGCCGGGCGATGCCCGCAGTAGCCGATGATGCCGCACATGGTTTGCTCCGTCGTTTTGGTTAGGCTGAAGCCTTGGCCCAGAAGGCGGGCCAGTCCTGCAGCAGGGCGCGCAGGGCCTGTCCCCGGTGCGAGCGCGCGTTCTTTTCCTGGGGCGAAAGCTCGGCCGCGGACCGGCCCAGCTCCGGGTCCAGGAACAGGGGGTCGTAGCCGAAGCCGCCCTGTCCGCGCGGGGCCTGGAGCACGCGGCCCTCCCAGCGGCCCTCGGCCAGGATCTCCGCTCCGTTCGGGGCATGCGCCGCCACCACGCTGATGAAGCGGCAGCCGCGCTCGGCCTCGGGCACGTCGGCCAGGGTGGCCAGCAGCTTGGCGTTGTTTGCGGCGTCCGTGGCGTCCGGGCCGGAGTAGCGGGCGGAATACACGCCGGGCGCGCCGGAAAGCTTGTCCACGGCCAGGCCGGAGTCGTCGGCCAGGGCGATGAGCCCGGTGGCGCTCGCCACGGTGCGGGCCTTGAGCCGGGCGTTCTCGGCAAAGGTGGCGCCGGTCTCCTCGATCTCGCCCAGGTCCGGGAAGTCGCCCAGGCCGAGCACGGCCACGCCGAAGGAGGCCAGCAGGGCCTCCAGCTCGGCGATCTTGCCCTTGTTCCTGGTGGCCAGAACAACGGTATTTTTCAGGGGGGAGTTCGTTTCAGGCATCCCCGGAGTTTACCCGGTTGGCTCCTGTTTCGCAACCGCCAGGTGCGGGGGCAAAAGCAGGGTCACGCGGGTGCCCTCGCCGGGGATGCTTGTCAGGTCCACGGTGCCGCCCAGGTCGTCGAGGATCTTCTTGATCATGGCCAGGCCCAGGCCCGAGCCCTTGCCCTTGGTGCTGAAGAAGGGGCCGAAGATCTTTTCGCGCAGATCCGGGGTGATGCCCACGCCGGTGTCCTCCACCTCCAGGAACACGTGGGCCGGGGCCAGGCCCGTGCGCACGGTGAGCCGCCCGCCCGAGGGCATGGCCTCCATGGCGTTCTTGACCAGGTTGACGAGGCACTGCTTGATGAGCTCCGGGTCGGCCTTGACCAGCGGAATGTCCGTGGTCAGGGCCTGGATGGGCTCGATGCCCTGGTTCTCGCAGGCCATGCCCATGAGGTCCATGGTGTCGCCCACGATGCCGTTGATGTCGGCCAGGCCCGGCGCGGACACCGAGGGCCGGGCAAAGGTCAGGATGCTCTTCAGGATGCCGTCGAGCCGGCGCGACTCGGCCACGATGATCCCGAGCTTCTCCCTGGTCTTCTCGTCCTGGGCCTCGCGCAGGAGCTGGTTGGCGAAGCCGCTGATGGCGAAGAGCGGGTTTCGTATCTCGTGCGCGATGTAGGTGGACATCTCGCCAATGGAGGCCAGCCGCTCGGACTGTTGCAGGCGCAGCTCCATCTGGGTGCGGCTGGTGATGTCGCGGCGGATGCACAACAGGCTCGACACCGCGCCCGAGTCGTCCTTGAGGGGGTAGATGTACTCGCGCACGTAGTGCATGCGCCCGTCGTGGTCCACCTGCGGCAGGGTGGCCTCGGCGGTCTCGCCTGTGGCCAGGGCCTGCTCCAGGGGCGACCCGCCGTTTCCTTCATCGCTCGCGCTGGAACCTGCGCTGGCGTCGTCGTTGGGAGCCGCCTCCGGCAGGAGGAAGAAGGTGCGCAGGTGCCGACCCGCCACCTCGGCCTTGGAGACGCCCAGGCGGTTCAGCAGAGCCTTGTTGCAGTCCAGCACCATGCCGTGGTGGTCGGTGAGGACGATCTCCTCCTTGAGCTGGTCGATGACGTTCTTGAGCAGCGTCTGGGTGTGCATCAGGTCGACCTTGCAGGCCACCCACATCTGGTCCGAGGACAAAAGGCGCAGGAAGAAGCTGGCCGCCGCGCGCTCGACCAGGGCCACCGTGGGGGGCAGCCCGAGGCGCAGATTCTGGATCAGCGCCAGCTGCCCTGTGGTTTCGATGACCATGCTGATCTCCGGGTGGGCGCCCATCATCTCGCGCCAGCCAGCGTACACGGGCAGATCCAGCGTTGGGGAGAAGCGCTCGCCAGCCGGGGACGTCTCGTGCAGGGCCAGGGCCACCAGGCCCAGCTGGCCGAGCACGCGCTCGTTGCCCAGGTTGGCGAAAAGCTCCCAGAAAGGCACCAGCGACGACTTGTCGCCGATGATGCCTATGCGGTATGGCTTCTCTGCCCGCAGGGAATCGACCATGTGCTGGGCTCCTTGCGCCGGGGGGACGCTCGCTTGCAAACACGTAAGCTCACCCTACAGGAGTTGGTGCAAAGTGCAATGCCTTGCTGCAAATGAATCTGCAAAATAGTGTAATATTGGAACATGTAAAGGAATCCTGATGTCCAAAGTCCGCGTGCACACCATCAGCCTGGGCTGCCCCAAAAACCGCGTGGACACCGAGCGGCTGCTTGGCGTGCTGGGCCGAAATTTCGCCCCGGCCGAGGCCGTGGACGGGTCCGACCTCGTGCTCATCAATACCTGCGGGTTCATCCGCCCGGCGGTGGAGGAGTCCGTGGAGACCATCCTGGCCGCCATCCGCGAGGTGGCGGAACTGACCCCGCGCCCGGCGCTGGCCGTCACCGGCTGCCTGGTGAGCCGCTACGGCCAGGCCGATCTCGCCGCCGACCTGCCCGAGGTCGACATCTGGCTCTCCACGCGTGAGCTGGAAAAGTGGCCCGGCCTTGTGGGCGCGGCCCTGGGCAAAAAGAAGCTTGAGGCCCTTGGCCCGCGCCGCCTGAGCACCGGGCCTGCCTTCGCCTATCTCAAGGTCAGCGAGGGCTGCTCGCACAAGTGCGCCTTCTGCACCATTCCGAGCATCCGCGGACACCACGTCAGCCGCCCCCTGGACGACCTGGAGCGCGAGGCGCGCCTCTTGGTCACGCAGGGCGGCGTGCCGGAGCTGGTCATCGTGGGCCAGGACGTGACCTCCTACGGCCACGATTTGGGCCTCAAGGACGGCCTCAAGCATTTGCTGGACCGGCTCCTGCCCATCAAGGGCCTGCGTTGGCTCAGGCTCATGTACCTGTACCCGGCCGGGCTCACCGACGGCCTGCTCAAGCACATGGCGGGCCTGACCGGACCGGGAAGTCCGCTGCTGCCTTATTTTGACATCCCCCTGCAGCACGCCCACCCGGAGATTCTTGCCGCCATGGGCAGGCCCTTTGCCAAGGACCCCTCGCTGGTCATCGAGCGCGTGCGCAGGCACTTCCCGGACGCGGCCCTGCGCACCAGCCTCATCGTGGGCTTCCCCGGCGAAACCGACGCGCACTTCAAGGCCCTCAAGGACTTTGTCGCGCGCACGAAGTTTGCGCACCTGGGCGTGTTCCCCTACCACCAGGAGGAGGGCACCCCGGCGGCCGGCCTGCCCGGACAGGTGTCCCAGGGCGTCAAGACCCGGCGCAAGAACGCCCTCATGAAGCTCCAGGAGACCATCAGCCGCGAGCATCTGGCCAGCCTGGTCGGCTCGCGCCTGGAGGTGCTGGTGGAGGAGCCGAGCCCGGAATGGCCGGGCCTGCACGTTGGCCGCGTGTGGTTCCAGGCCCCGGAGGTCGACGGCGTGACCTACGTCAGCGGACCCAAGGTCAAACCCGGCAAGATGGTCATGGCCGACATCGAACAGGCCCAGAGCTACGACCTGGTGGCCCTAGCGTAAGGGCAGAGTCTCCGGCGGCCAGCATCGGCACCGGCAAAACAAGGACGTGAGCATGTCCAAGCACAGGAAGCTCGGCCCGGCCGCCGCCTACAGCCACCGCGAGCACGTGGTCACCAACGTCAACGTGGCGTTCCGGGACACGCGCACCACCGGGCAGCGCGTGGCCGACGCCGTAGCGCGCATCGTTGGCGGCTGGCCGTTCATCATCTGCCAAAGCCTGCTCATTCTGCTCTGGATCGCGGCCAACGGCTACCTGGTCTACCAGGCCACGACCAATCCGGGCTACTTCAGCGTCTGGGACCCCTACCCGTACATCCTGCTCAACCTGGTGCTCAGCCTGGAGTCCGCCTACGCCGGACCCATCATCATGATGAGCCAGAACCGCCAGGACGAGAAGGACCGGCTCATGGCCGAGCAGGACTATCAGGTCAACATCACCGCCGAGGAAGAGATCAAGGTCATCATGGCGCATCTGGCGCACCAGGATGAACTCATCCTGGAGATCCTGGCCCGGCTGGAAGCATTCCGTCAGGCCGAAGCCAGCGCCGACAACGCGGAGTAAGCCCCCGGTGTGGCCGGGAGATGCCTCCGGCGGCCAAGGCCGGGAGATGCCTCCGGCGGCCAAAGGGCCTGAGGCCCTCTGGACTCCCCGTAGGGCCTGGGCCGGGGTGGCCTGGGCCGAGGCATTGGCGTGATGGGTCGTCAGAGGTCAGAGCCAGACAGCAGAGCCAGATATCGTAGCCAGATATCGTAGAAAGACAGGTCGCCATGAAAACGGAACTTGCGAATCCTTACCCCGGCAAGAATTGCTTTTTCTGCGGCAGTGGCAACGTCCATGGGCTGCACCTGAAATTCTACCATGATGATGAACGCTGCGAAACATCGGCGGAGTATGTTCCAGCAGACCATTATGCCGGGCAGGGCGACATCCTGCATGGCGGCATTCAGATGGGGCTCCTCGATGAGATCATGGGCTGGGCCAGTTTCGTCCATACCGGCGAGATGGCCGTGACCACCAAGATGGAGGTCCAGTTCCTGCGGCCCTTGTACATTTCCGGGCAGCCCGTCCGTCTCGCCTGCCGCGTGACCGGACGGAGCGGCCGGAAGGTCCATTTGCAGGCCGAGCTCGTCAACGCCGAAAACCTCGTCTGCACCCAGGCCGCAGGCATCTATCACATCCTCACGCCGGAGAAGCACGCGGCGCTGGTCCGGGCAGAGGACGCACCGCGCGCGCCCCACGCAACGCCGAAACAAAAAGCCCCGGCATGACCCGGGGCTTTTTCGTGCGCTTCACCTGACTCTGGCTACGGCATCTCAATCCTTTCCAGCCCCTTCATGTAGGGCCTGAGCGCCTCGGGCAGGATGACGCTGCCGTCGGCCTGCTGGCCGTTTTCCAGCACGGCCACCAGCGCGCGGCCCACGGCCAGGGCCGAGCCGTTCAGGGTGTGCAGGTACTCGGACTTTTTCGCGCCCTTGGCCTTGAAGCGGATGTTCGCGCGCCGGGCCTGGAAGTCCAGGAAGTTGGAGCAGCTTGATATCTCCCGGTACTTGTTCTGGCCGGGCAGCCAGACCTCGATATCAAAGGTCTTGGCCGAGGAGAAGCCGAGGTCGCCGCCGCAGAGCGCGATGACGCGGTAGTGCAGGCCCAGGCGCTTGAGGATCTCCTCGGCATGGCCGGTGAGCAGCTCCAGGTCGGCCATGGACTGCTCCGGGCGGGCAAAGCGCACCAGCTCGACCTTGTGGAACTGGTGCTGGCGGATGAGGCCCTTGGTGTCCTTGCCGTACGAACCCGCTTCGGACCGGAAGCAGGGCGTCAGCGCGCAGTAGGCCGTGGGCAGCTGGTCTTCCTCCATGACTTCGCCGGAGTGCAGGTTGGTCACCGGCACCTCGGCCGTGGGGATGAGGTAGTATTCCTGGCCCTCGATCTTGAACAGGTCCTCGGCGAACTTGGGCAGCTGGCCGGTGCCGGTCATGGCCTGCCTGTTGACCAGAAAGGGCGTGAGCACCTCGGTGTAGCCGTGCTCGGCCGCGATATCGAGCATGAACGCGCCCAGCGCGCGCTCCAGTTTGGCGGCCCAGCCGAAGCTGACGCAGAAGCGCGAGCCGGTGATCTTGCCTGCGCGCTCGAAGTCCAGGCCGCCCAGGGCCTGGCCCAGCTCCCAGTGTTCCTTGGGCTGAAAGTCCAGCACGGGCTTCTCGCCCCACACGCGGACCACCGGGTTGTCATCCTCGCCTGCGCCGTCCGGGGTGGACTCGTGCGGGATGTTCGGCACCTTGAGCAGCCAATCGGACTCTTGTTCTTCTATGATGGCCAGTTCGGCGTCGAGTTCCTTGACGCGCTCGCCCATCTTGGCCATGGCGGCCATGAGCTGGCTGGCGTCCTGGCCTGCGCGCTTGAGCTTGGCCACCTCGGCCGAGCCCTGGTTGCGTTCGGCCTTGAGGGCCTCGGCCTCGCGGATGAGCGCGATGCGGGCCTCGTCCAGGCGGGCGAACTCGGCCACGTCGGGCTCGGTCTTGCAGCGTTTTTTCAGGCCCTGGCTCACGGCGTCCAGGTTCTTTTGCACGAACTTCAGGTCAAGCATGGTCGTCTCCTCGAAAATGGGCGAACAGGGAAAGTCTCCCCGGCTGGCGTCAGTGGACGTTCGGCCAGGGCTTTAGCGCGACTTGCCGCCCCTTGACAACCCTTGCCCACCCTTCGGGCCGCCCGGCTCAATAGCGCGCTTTACGGCTCGATGCCGTCCTCGACATTCCTGCGGCGCACGTACAGCAGGTAGGGCACGATGATGGCCAGGCCCACCGGGCCCAGGTCCTGCTGCCACAAAAACCAGGCCGCAAGGGTCGCGCCCAGGGCGGTGAAGGCGATCTGGCGCTTCTTGCGGCGGTCCAGGGGCCGGGCCAGCCAGGCGCATTCCAGGCCGATGAGCCGCTCCAGCCAGGGCAGCAGGCCCTTCAGTTCCGTTTGCTCCATGGGCGGCAGGGGCAGGGCGCGGCAGCCGACCACCAGCCCGATCCCGGCCAGGGTCAAGAGGGCGGCGTTGTGCGTCAAGAGGCCCAAGGGCAGGAGGGCCAGGCTGGCCGTCTGCAGGCACCAGTTCCAGGGCTCGCGTCGGCGCAGGCGCAGCGTCTGGGCGATGTTCACGGCCCGCTCGCGCAGGCTGGTGAGGAATTCTCCGGTGTCCATGGGCCACAATTGCCACGCCCGGCCCCATCCTGTAAACAGTTGCGAACAAAAGGCGGGGGTGCTGGCATGAAAAAGGTGGATTTCCAGGTCCTGCTGGAGCAGGAGGGGGCGGAGCGCCTGGGGGCCTTGGCCTCCGAGGCTGCGCGGCATGTGCACAGCCAGGGCTGGCTGCTGGCCACGGCCGAGTCCTGCACCGGCGGCCTGCTGGCCCACACGCTGACCAACATGGACGGCAGCTCGGCCTGGTACCACGGCGGGGTGGTCTGCTATTCCAACGCCCTCAAGACCGGGCTTTTTGGCGTGGACCAGGCCCTGCTGGACGAGTTCGGCGCCGTGAGCGAGCCCACGGTGCTGGCCATGGCCCAGGGCGCGCTGAAGCTGCCGGGCATGCCCGAGGGCCGGGGCGTGGGCGTGGCCATCTCGGGCATCGCCGGGCCCACCGGCGGCACGCGGGAGAAGCCCGTGGGCACGGTCTGGATGGCCTGGGCCTGGCCGGGCGGCCTGCGCGCCGAGCAGTTCCTGTTCCGGGGCTCGCGCGCGGCGGTGAAGTCCCAGAGCGCCGCCGGGGCGCTGTTCGGCCTGTCGACTTTTGTCCGCTAGGCGTTCGCTAGGCATCCGGCAAGGCATCAGGTCAGGCCAGGCATGACGACCCAGCGCCCAACCCCCGCCCCTGCCCTCAAGCGCCCCCTGCGCTGTTTCATCGGGCTGCCCCTGCCGGAGGGCCTGCAGGCGGGCCTGTCGCGCGTGGCGCAGCGGCTGGCCGGGGCGCTGGCCTCGCGCATCAGCTGGACCCGGCCCGGCAACTGGCACCTGACCCTGAAGTTTCTGGGCGGCGTGGACGCGGGGCGCGTGCCGGAGCTGGCCGGGGCCCTGCACGGCGTCGACTTTGCGCCCTTTGCCCTGGCTGTGGGCCGGGCCGGGGTGTTCCCGACGGACGGCCCGCCGCGTGCGCTCTGGGCCGGGCTGGCCCTTGGTGCTGCGGAGAGCGGGTTGCTGGCGGCCAAGGTCGACCGCGCCCTCGTGCCCCTGGGCTTCGCGCCCGAGGCGCGGCCCTTCACCGCGCATCTGACCCTGGGCCGGGTCAAGACGGCGGCGCCAGGCGACGACTGGGCGCTTGTGGAGCGCGCCCTGGCCGGGGAGAGCTGGCCCAAAGTCGAGATCGGCAGCTTCGTGCTCTGGCAAAGCGTGCTCACGGCGAGCGGCCCGCAGTACTCCCGGCTGGCGGAGTTTCCGGCCCGAGTGGCCGGAGTGGTCCGAGTGGCCGAGTAGGCTGAGGCGCGGCCCTCGGACCTGTCTCCCAAACAGTCTGTTGCCCCCGTTGCGTCGTCGCCAGTTGATTTCGGTCCAGGGCTGTACCGGGGAGCACCCCCCCCCCCCCCCCC
>Ga0154365_1156_pt7 | contig 10127 bp, 8 predicted proteins | sample RifGroA2_FD_115893 | JGI IMG/M metagenome (GOLD analysis project Ga0154365, IMG submission 115893) | Desulfovibrionales bacterium GWA2_65_9
CATGCTCAAACTGACCATGAACGAGAGCGACGGCGAGCAGGTTGTATTCCCCCTGAACGCCGCGCGCGGCTGCCCTTTCAGCTGCACCTTCTGCTACCATGTTTTCAAGGGCCAGAAGTATCGCAAGTACTCGGAAAGCCTTGTCATGCAGGAGTTTCTCCGGCTCTCCAAACAATACGGCGCCACCTTCATCCAGTTCTGGGACGAGCTCACCTTTCCCAATATCGCCAGCGTCGAGCGCATGGTCGCGAACCTGGAACGGCTCGATTTCGTGACCCAGTGGGAAGGGGTCTCGCGCTGCAATCTCTTCTCGCGCAAGGACAGCGACCTCATCCGCAGGATGCGCGACTGCGGCTGCCGCAGCATCGCCTTCTCCATCGAGAACGCCAGCCCGGAAATCCTGGCGGCCATGAACAAGCACGTCTCCCACGACAAGACCGTGGAGCACGCCCTGGCCCTGTGGGAAGGGGGCGTCACGCCGCTCACCAGCATCATCTTCGGCTATCCGCAGGAGACCCCGCAGACCATCCGCCAAACCCTGGAGCTCTGCGAGCGCTGCAACATCTTCCCGAGCGTCGGATACCTGCAGCCCCTGCCCGGCACCCCTGTCTACGCCTGGGCCCTGGAGAGCGGCGCCATCAAAGACGAATACGCCTACCTGATGAACGCGGGCGACCGCCAGGACTTTCACGTCAACCTGACGGGCATGCCCACGGGCGAACTCATCGGGTGCGTTCAGGACGGCATGCGCGAACTGGCCCGGCGCATGGGGCTCTCCTTCAAGGATCCGTTGAAAACGGGCGTGTACCAGAAACCCAAGCAACCCCAGCCGGACGGCTCAGTCCAGGGCGAGTGACCAGCCCCCATGCTTCTGGAATCACAAATAATCACCCATGTGCAGGACGAGGTCGATACCAAGGCCTTCCGGCACTGCGGCGTGGACTTCTGGCCGCTGGTCAGGATGAGGATCTGCCAGCTGGTCTACTGCCACCGGGTGAACCTGCCCATCGTGGAGGCCACTGCCGGGGGCGCTGGCCGCAGGGTGTATGCAGGCCTGCCGCTGCCAGCCAAAGCCTGGCTCTTCTTGAAACGCCTGGCCCACAGGGCGCTCTGCGCCAGACGACAGGCGCGCCTGCTGCGGCAGATGCGCAGCCAGGCCCCGGTGGATGTGCTCTTTCTCTCGCGCGAGCAATACCACTCCGAGATCATGGACGGAGCCTGGTACGACCGCTGCGTGGACCCGTTCGTCGAGCTGGCCCAGGGCCGCTTCCGACACCTGAAGGTCGAGGTGACCGAGGAGCCCCGGCGCACCCCCCGCCGCCACAAGACCATCTTCATTGACCCCAATGACGCGCGCTACAAGGCCGGGGCGAGGCTCAGCTCTCCGCGCCAGCCGACTGCCGCGTTCCTGAAGGGGCTTTCCACCGCCGCCCGCGTGCTGGCTGACGCAGGCATCCACGGCGGGCTGGAGGCCCACGGGCTCCTCTGCCAAGTCGAAGAGGTGCTGCTCTACCGCGACCTGCTGGCCGAGGTGCTCAAGGCGGCGCGGCCCAAGGCGGTCTTCTTCACCTGCATCGTCGACCTCGTTTCCATGGGCGCGGTGGCGGCCTGCAAGCAGCTCGGCATCACCAGCGTGGAAATCCACCACGGCTATGCGGGCAACAACCACTCCCTGTACACCCACCATCGGAGCGTTCCGCCCCAGGGCTTCCAGCTTCTGCCAGACCTCTCCTGGATGTGGTCCGAGGACTCGGCCAAGGCCTTCGGCAGCTGGTACCCACCCGACTCGCCGCACCAATTCCTTGCTGGCGGCAACCTCTGGCTGGCGAAATGGGTTGGCCAGAACCCGCTGCCCACGCCACAGGAACACGCCCATTTTCTGGATTCACTGCCAAAGGGCAAACGCGTAGTGCTGTTCAGCGACGGCTGGGGGGAACCAATCGTTCAGCAGTTTCCGGAAACCTTGATCGAAACCATGCGGCAAAGCCAGAGTGACTGCATCTGGCTCATCCGCCTGCACCCGAACTACCGGGAAAAGGAAGAGGAAATCTCCAAATTATTGCGGGCCAACGGCGTCAACACATTCGAAATCAGCCACTCCACGCAGTGCCCGTTGCCCGCCTTGCTGCGAATCACGGACCACCACGTGACGCGGTTCTCTTCCGTTTTTTTTGAAGCCAAGCAATTCGGCCTCCACACCACCATGATCGCCGAAATGGCGGAGGTATATTTTACGGAATACCAGGCCGACCCCATGCTGCACTTCTGCCGCGACCCGAAAGAGATCGCCCGGAATGTGCGAACCTGCCCGCGCGAGGAACAGGCCGCCTCCCTGCTGGTGCGCCCGCCCGGTGAAGTGCTTGCACTCTTCACCCGCATCGTCACAGGCAAGATGACGAGACACTAAATGCAAGTCACGGCAGGGTAGCGTGGAGAGAGCGCAGTGATGCTCTCCAGGCCTGCCTGTCAACTATTTCTCAATTATTTTATGCATAAGGATGGAGGCTGTATGTGCGCGAGACTTCGTATTGCTCTTGGAGACTTACGACATTCCACGGTCGGGCGCCACACTGTGTCAATGCCGATAGGCATCGGCTACATCTCTGCCTATGCACTCTCCCGCCTGGGCCAGGAACGGCTGGATATCCGCCTATACGACGACCCCGACCTGCTGCTGTCGGAACTGGGTTCCTGGCGGCCTCATCTTGTCGGGCTATCACATTATTGTTGGAATTCTGAACTTTCCGCACTGATCTTTGCCCAGGCCAAGGCCCTAGACCCAACGGTTGTATGTTTGGGCGGCGGTCCGCACTACCCGGAGGATGAAGATGAGCGTCTGAATTGGTTCCTAGCTCGACCGCAGGTCGATTTTTTCGCCACAAGAGAAGGCGAAACAGCTCTGGTGGAACTTGTCGAAAGAATGCTCACCCGTTGGGATACAGGGGAGAACCGTCGTGCGGGCATCCCTGGTCACGACTGCCTGCATCCAGAACTTGGCAAGGTGGTACATGGCGAGACACTTGCCAAGATTCCTGATCTGGACGCAATCCCTTCGCCATATCTCACGGGACTCATGGACCCATTCTTCGACGGTGAGCATGAACCTACTTTTGAGACCGCACGCGGCTGTCCCCATACTTGCGGGTACTGTTGGGCGAGCAATGATTGGTATGGTCGGGTGGCGTTCTTTAGTGTGGACCGCATCAAGTCGGAGCTCGACTACATGGTTGATCGGATGAAAGGCCACGAGGACGTGCCGCTTTCCATCTGCGACTCCAACTTCGGCTCATACCCACATGATGAGGAGATTGCCGAGCATATTGCCACGCTCATGCACGAACGCAACTGGCCCAAGGCTTTTGATGTGAACACCGGCAAAACCGACTATGACCGTATCTTGCGGATTAGCGATAGGCTTGATGGTCGCATGAGTGTCAGCACCTCGTTACAGTCGAAGAACCAAAAGACGTTAAGAATAATTCGCCGCAAGAATCTTTCCGAAAATGATTTTCGAAGAATTTCCGCTGCGACCAGAGCCCACGGGGGGGTCACCAATACCGAATTTATCCTGCCCATGCCAGCAGAAACAAAAGCATCATTCATGGACGGTCTGCGCTATGCCATTGATGCTGGAACGGACAATATTCAACCATATACCACGATGATGCTGCCACAAACGCCTTTGGTATCAAAGGCGTTCCGTCAACTCTATAGTCTACAAACGCGATTTCGTGTAATTCCGCACTCTTTCGGAGAATACGAGGGCCAACGTTGTGTTGAGTATGAGGAGGTCTGCGTGGCCACCTCAACCCTTTCCTTCCAGGAATATCTGGAGTGTCGAGGGATGGGGCTCATGCTCAAGCTTTTATCCGGGCCATCCTTTGACGTTGTGCGTCGCCTATGCGCGGAATGGGGAGTTGACTATCTCGACGTGCTTGAAGCTAGCCAGAAGGCCATCACATGTTCTTCAACGCCAATTGCTAAACACTATGAGGATTTCATACGCGAGACAGAGGGGAACTTTTTCTTAGCGCGGAGCATCTCCGAAAGTTTTTCCGTGAACCGGACAACTACGCACGTCTTGTCTCTGGCGACCTGGGCGACAATCTTCTTCGCAAATACTCTATCCGAATGCTACTTGACTTTTCAGCGTTAGCTAAAATGGTTTTCGATGTGCTGAATCGATCCTGCCCACAGGCAAAAAAAGTCCTTGTGGAAGATGTGAAGCGGTGGATCTTGGCCACAAGAGACATCCGCCGAACCATGTACGAAGATCATAGACGCGATGAACAACAGACTCTTACTTTCAAATATGACGTAGAAGCTTGGTACGTTGCTTGTGGCAATCGTCCACTTGCGGACTTTGCAGGATCTGTACGCTACACCATCGACCGCGATGTGCAGTTCGTAGAGAGGATGGTCAGAGAGTTACGCGCCCTTTATGGAGAAGACATAGAATACTGTCTCGCCAAAAGCCTGGCCAATAACCCTCCAAGCATTTATTGGCGCAATGTGGCCCGAAGCAAGGACCAGCCATGAGCAGATGTCCACGGTTCCCCGCGAGTAGGAGCCACCGAATCAGGCAGAACAACTCGGCAGGAGCAGGCACATGAGCTTCCAGCATCAGAGCTACGACAAACATGCGGACATCGGACTCCAGCACCTGCAAGACGAGGAACGCATGCGCATTTCCGCCTCCTGGTTCAATGAGGACACGGCGGACTACTGGCGGCACGCCCGCGCCTACGAATGCGCCGACATCCTGAAGGACACCCCCGGCGGCACCTGGCTTACTGTCGGCGACGGCAGATGGGGGCTGGATTCCATCCGCCTGAAGAAGCGCGGCGTTTTTTCGGCCACACCGACAGACATCGCCCCCGCCCTGCTGGAGGAAGCCCACAAGCAGGGGCTGATCGCCGAATACTCGGTGGAAAACGCCGAAAAGCTCAGCTTCGCCGACGCCTCGTTCGACTACGTTTTCTGCAAGGAAGCCTTCCACCACTTCCCCCGCCCGTACCTGGCGCTGTATGAGATGCTGCGCGTTGCGCGGCTGGGGGTGTTCCTGATCGAGCCGAACGATGCGTGCAGTTCGGTGCGGCTCTCCGCCAAGGGCGACCCCTACTGGAAGATCGTGCTGCGCACGCTGCTGGGCCGCAACCTCATGAACCTCGCCGGGGCGCGGTTCGTCTATCCCGCTCCGAACTACGAAGACCCGAATTACGTCTACACCATCTCCCGCAGGGAGGCGGAAAAGGTCTGCCTTGGCCTCAATCTCCCCCAGCTCGTGGTCAAAGGCCTCAACGACCACTACGTCAAGGGCTGTGAGTTTGAGCCGGCGGACCCTGACCGTTCAACAATATTCCGCGAGATCGTCTCCACCGTCGAGCGGCAGGACAGGCTCTGCGCCGAAGGCAAGGCCGACCATGTGATGCTCATGCTCGGGTTCATGAAGCAGCCGCTTGACGCGCCCGCACGGCAAGAATTCTTGAAGCGCGGCTGGGACGTTCAGGATCTTCAGCGCAACCCGAACATCATGGGCTAGCCAGCAGCGGAGACCAGCCATGAGCCAGCGCGCCCTCACCCCCATCGCCTTCTTCGCCTACAAGCGGCCGGAACACGCCCGGCGCTCGCTGGAGTCCCTGGCGGCAAACACGCTGGCCGCCGAGAGCGAGCTGTTCATTTTCTGCGATGGGCCGCGCACAACGCAGGACGAACCCCAGGTGCGGGCCATGCGCGAGGTGGCCCAAAGCCGCGCCTGGTGTGGGCGGGTCACGGTCATCGAGCAGGAGCGGAACCTCGGCCTGGCCGCTTCGGTCACCAAGGGTGTCGATGCCCTGTGCGCCAGCCACGGCCGGGTCATCGTGGTCGAGGACGACCTGATCCTCTCCCCGCATTTCCTGGGCTACATGAACCAGGCCCTGGACCTCTACGCCGAGGCCGAGAACGTCTACCAGATCTCCGGCTACCAATTCCCGGTGGAGTTGCCCGCGCGCCAAGACGCCTTCTTCTCGCCCATGGCCACCTCCTGGGGCTGGGCCACCTGGTCGCGCGCCTGGAAGGCCTATGACCGCGAGGCCGAAGGCTACGACCGGCTGGCCCGCGATCCGGCCCTGCGCAGACGCTTCGATCTGAACGGCACCTATCCCTACTTTGATATGCTGGAGAGCTGGAAACAGGGCCGGGTCGACTCCTGGGGTATCCGCTTCTATCTAGGCATGTTCCTGAGGAACGGAATAGCCCTGCATCCCCGCCAGTCCCTGGTCGCCAACGTCGGCTTCGACGGCAGCGGCGTGCATTGCGGGGCCGGGGCAAATCGGATAGAGGATTCCCTATCGGCCTTTGTTCCTATCGTGTTTCCGGAGCAGGCCACCGCAGACACCGAGCTGACCGAACGGGTTTTCGAATATCTGCATTCGTGCAACGCGCCGAGCGCTCCGCGCCCGCTGGCCTGGCTCTCATCGATACGGCAGCGTCTGCGTTCGGCCATATTCAGCATGCGAGGACGCCCATGATCAAGGATGCCCTGCGCGCCCTGTGCCCCCCCCTGCTTTGGAAGGCCGCCGCCCGCCTCAAGGCCGCCCTGCTGCCTGCGAGCATCGGCCCCAAGGCGGTTACCGGCCCGAATACGGACGTCCAGGGTCCAGTGGAGATGCGCGGACAAGGCAGCACCGTCACCATCGGCGCCGACGGCCTGATCCAGGGCCATCTGGTGACCGAGACCCCCTGGGCCAGCATCCGCATCGGCGACAACGTCTTTGTTGGCGGGGGGACGCTCATCGACTGCTCCGAAGCCGTCATCATCGAAGACGACGTGCTGGTGTCCTACCAGTGCCTCATCGCCGACAGCGACAACCACAGCCTGCGCCTCTCGGTTCGCCGGAAGGACCTGGCTGACTGGAAGCGCAACCAGCTGAACTGGGAGCACACCGCGCGCAGCCCGGTGCGCATCTGCCAGGGCGCGTGGATCGGCGCGCGCAGCATCATCCTCAAGGGCGTCACCATCGGCCAAGGCGCTGTCATCGGCGCTGGCTCCGTGGTGACCAGGGACGTTCCCGCCTGGTGCGTGGCCGCAGGCAACCCCGCCCGCGTCATCCGGGAGCTTGGGCCGCATGAACGCTAGGATGACCTGGGAGCAGGCGGTCCAGTGGCTGCGCGAGCAGCCCGACATGCAGGGCCTGGTGCGGGCCTGCTATTTCGACGATCCCCTGGCCCAGGCCGCGGAGCGCTTCCGCGCAGGACCGGAGTGGCAGGGCATGCGCCGGTTGCTCCCCAGGCCCGGCAAAGCCCTGGACATCGGCGCCGGGCGGGGCGTGGTGGCCTATGCCCTGGCCAAAGAGGGCTGGCAGAGCGTGGCCCTGGAGCCGGATGACAGCGCCCTGGTGGGCGCCCAGGCCATCACCGACCTGGCCCGGAAGAGCGGCGTGGACATCGAGGTGGTGCGCGCAGCGGCCGAGGCGCTGCCCTTTGCGGATGCCAGCTTCGATGCGGTGATCTGCCGCCAGTCGCTGCACCATGCGCGGGATCTGCGGACCATGTGCCGCGAGGCCGCCCGCGTGCTCAAACCCGGCGGGGTCTTTCTGGCCGCGCGCGAGCACGTCATCAGCAGCGGCTCGGATTTGCCCGCATTTTTCGAACGCCACCCCCTGCACCGGCTTTATGGAGGCGAAAACGCCTACCCCCTTGCGGAGTACGTTGAGGCCATCCGGGCGGCAGGCATCGGGCTGACGCATGTGCTCAACCCCTGCCAGTCGGAGATCAACGCCTTCCCCGGCTCCTTGCTGGAGATAAAGCGCCGCCTTGCAGGCCCACTCTGGCCTTTGGCCTTCCTCATCCCCGACGCCATGCTCGGCCGGCTGGGCGACAAGGACAAGACCCCCGGCAGGCTGTACACCTTCCGGGGCATCCGGGCCGAATCCGGCGCATAGCCCTTCGCTCCCGGGTCTGGCACCCCGAACGCCCGTCACAGCCGGAATGCTTGCATCGGCGCTGGCGGGGCGATACACCACTGCTGACGAACGCACTCCCGAGGACATATTGGAGCACATGACACAAACCGTCCTGATCACCGGAGCCCATGGGTTTCTGGGCCGCCATGCCGCCCGGCACTTCGCGCAGCAAGGCTGGCAAGTGGTCGGCATGGGCCATGGCGACTACACCACCGAGCAGGCCCTGGCCTGGGGCATCCACACCTGGATCGCGGGCGACATCTGCCCGGAGACCCTTGCGCGCGTCCCCGCACCCCCGGACGCCGTGGTGCATTGTGCGGGCGGGGCCTCGGTGGGCCAATCCCTGGCCGCACCCCTGCGCGATTTCGAACGCACCGTCCACACCTGCGTGGCCGTGCTGGAATATGTGCGCGAACATGCGCCGCAGGCCCGCATCGCCTACCCGTCAAGCGCCGCAGTCTACGGCGGCACCAAGGCCGCCCACATCGCCGAGGACACGCCCGCCCACCCCATCTCGCCCTACGGGCTGCACAAGGAAATGGCCGAGGTCTGCTGCCGTGACTATGCCGAGCAGCATGGCCTGGCGGTCTGCCTGGTGCGCTTCTTCTCGCTCTACGGCAGCGGCCTGCGCAAGCAGCTCCTGTTCGACGCCTGCCAGAAGGCCCAGGCCGGAGCCTTCGAGTTCTTCGGCAGCGGGCAGGAGGAACGCGACTACCTGCACGTCACGGACGCAGCAAGGCTCCTGTTCCTGGCCGTACAGGCGGCCTCGCCCGCCTGCCCGGTAGTCAACGGCGGTTCAGGCCGCGGCCTGAGCACCAGGGAGGTGCTCACCGCCCTGGCCCACTGCTGGGGCGAGAACCTCGCGCCCCGGTTCAATGGCACCGTCAAGCAGGGCGATCCCCAGCGTCTGGTGGCGGACATCTCAGGCATCACAGCCTGGGGCTTCGCTCCCTCCGTGGACTTCCAGAGCGGCCTGCGCGACTACGTGGCCTGGTTCAAGCAGGGGCAGCCATGATCCGCGTGGGCATCGTCCTGGCCGACAGGCACTGGCAGGGCGGCATCAACTATTTCCGCAACCTGCTCCTGGCCCTGGACGAACTGGATGCACAAGGCGAGCGCCGCATCGAGCCCGTGCTCATCACCACCCTGCCGGAGAGCGACAAGAACAAACTGCCCGCGCGCCTGCAACGCTGCGAGACCCTGCACTACGCACCGCCTTCGGGCTGGCTGGCCCCGCGCATCAACTGCCGCATCGCGCGCTATTTCGGGCACGACCCGCACCTGACCGCAGCCCTGCGGCGCAGCGGCATCGAGATCCTCTCGCACGCCACCAGCGACCTCGCCACCCCCATCCCCGCCCTGGGCTGGATACCGGACTTCCAGCACCTGCGCCGCCCGGACTTCTTCACCCCGGAGGACATCGCCCTGCGCAGCCGCCTGCAACGCAAGCTGCTGGACAACGTCCAGGGGATCATCCTCAGCAGCAACGACGCCCTGGGCGACCTCGTGGCCTTTGCCCCGGACACGCCCGCGCAGCCCTACGTGCTGCCCTTCGCCGTGACCTGCGAGACCGGGGACGACATCCTAAGAGAGGGGCTGGAGCAGCGCCACGGCTTCAGCGGTCCCTTTCTCTTCGTGCCCAACCAGTTCTGGCGGCACAAGAACCACGCCCTGCTCATCGAGGCCCTGCGCGTGCTGAAGGACCGGGGCAGCCCGGCGCTCATCGTGGCCACAGGGGGCACCCACGACCCCCGGCACCCGGAGCATTTCCAGTCCCTGCTGTCCTGGGCCGAGGAACTGGGCGTGGCCCCCTGGTTCCGGCCCCTGGGCAAGATACCCTTCGCTGACGTGGTGGGGCTCATGCGCCATTGTGTGGCGGTCATCAACCCGTCCTACTTCGAAGGTTGGAGCACAACCGTGGAGGAGAGCCGCTGCATGGGCAAGCGCATCATCCTCTCCGACCTGCCCATCCACCGGGAGCAGGCCCCGGAACGCGCGTTGTATGTCGACCCGGACAACCCCGAGGCCCTGGCCGACGCCATCCAGACGGCGCTCCGTGAGCATGATCAGAGCATCGAGGAACAGGCCAGGACACGAGGCCTGCTGGAATACGCCCGTCGGCGCAAGCACTTCGGCGAGACCTACCAGGCCATCGTGCTCGACTGCATGGAGAGGCTGGGG
>Ga0154365_1148_pt7 | contig 10103 bp, 9 predicted proteins | sample RifGroA2_FD_115893 | JGI IMG/M metagenome (GOLD analysis project Ga0154365, IMG submission 115893) | Desulfovibrionales bacterium GWA2_65_9
TGGCGATGGCGCTGTGCGGCACCACGCCGATGGCCACCACCACCACTTCCGTTTCCAGGAAGCGGCCGTCGGTCAGGAGCACGCCCTTGACCCGGCCCTTCTTGTCGCGCTGGATCTCCTTGGCGGTGACGCCGCAGTTGACCTCGATGCCGACATTCTTCAGGCGGTTTGCGGCGAGCGCTCCGGCCTTCTCGTCGAAACCGGCGGAGAGGATGCGCGGGGCCAGCTCCAGGATGGTCACGGCCACGCCGCGGTCGTGCAGGCTCTCGGCGGCCTTGAGGCCGATGAGGCCGCCGCCGATGACCACGGCGCGCTTGATCTTGCTTGAGAGCTCGATGAGGGTCTGCGCATGGGTCAGGGTGGTGAAGCTGTAGATGTCCTCGCCCTGTACGCCGGGGATGGGCGGGATGAAGGGGATGCCGCCGGTGGCGATGAGCAGGCGGTCAAAGGCGATGGTCTCGCCCTTGTCCGTGGTCACGGCCTTCTTGGCGATGTCGATCTTGGTCACCGTTGTGCCGAGCTTAAGCTCCACGTTGTTCTTGACGTAGTAGTCGTCGCTGCGCAGGGCCAATTGGCCCACGCCGATCTTGCCCGCCAGGAGATAGGAGATGAGCGGGCGGCCATAGGCGGCGGTGTCTTCCGCGCCGACGACGACGATCTTTCCTTTCTGGTCGTGCCGACGGATGCCCTCGATGGCACCGATGGAGGCCACGCCGTTGCCGATGATCACGTAGGTCATAGCATCCTCATGAGCTTTGCGTTTCGTGACGGACATATGCCTCTCCTAGCGTTCCTCTTGCTTCAGCGCCTGATTGGGGCAGGCAGCCACGCAGGCCGGACCGCCGGGACGGTCAAAGCACAGGTCGCACTTGACGATTTTATTCTCCAGCGGGTGCCGGGCGATGGCCCCGAAGGGGCAGGCCATGAGGCAGGACCAGCAGCCCACGCACTTCTCGCGGTCATAGGTGGTGCGGCCGGACTCGGTGTCCTTCTGCAATGCGCCGGAGATGCAGGCGGCCACGCAGGCGGGCTCGTCGCAGTGGCGGCAGGACAGGGCCACGCAGGTCGGCCCGCCCTCGTGCACGTGCTTGCAGGAGCTCAGGCCCTCGCCCGTGCGCTCCACGGTGTAGGCCAGGATGAGGTCCTTGCTCTTGGAGTGCGCGGTGATGCAGGCCAGCTCACAGATGTGGCAGCCGATGCAGTAGTCCTTGTCGGGGTAGACGCGTTTCATGATGTAGAGTCCCCCTTTTAGCGACCGGCGTGCTTGACGCCGAGGATGTCCATCTCGGTGTCGGAGAGGCCAACCGCACGGAGCTTGTCGCGGTTGCCGCGCAGGCTCTCGATGGAATTGAGCCCCATGCCGCCGAGCATTTCTTCGATCTCATGGCCCCAGGCATGCACCAGGTTGATCATCTTCTTGGCCGCCACGTCCGGATTCTGGCGCTTGGCCAGCTTGGCGTCGTTGGTGGCGATGCCCCAGGGGCACTTGCCGGTGTAGCACTTGCCGCAGAGCGTGCAGCCGACAGCCAGCAGCGCGGCCGTAGCGAAGTACACGGCGTCGGCGCCCAGGGCGATGGCTTTCACAACGTCGGCGCTGCAGCGGATGCCGCCAGCGGCCACGATGGAGGCGCGGTTCCTTATGCCCTCGTCGCGCAGGCGCTGGTCCACCTGGGCCAGGGCCAGCTCGATGGGGATGCCCACGTTGTCGCGGATCATTCCCGGAGCAGCGCCGGTGCCGCCGCGCATGCCGTCGATGGCGACGATGTCCGCGCCAGCGCGCACGATCCCTGAGGCGATGGCGGCCACGTTGTGCACGGCGGCGATCTTCACGCTGACGGGCACGCGGTACTCGCTGGCTTCCTTCAGGGCGAAGATGAGCTGGTGCAGGTCTTCAATGGAGTAGATGTCGTGGTGCGGGGCCGGGGAGATGGCGTCGGAGCCCAGCGGGACCATGCGCGTGCCGGAGACCATCTCGTTGATCTTCTCGCCGGGCAGGTGGCCGCCGATGCCGGGCTTGGCGCCCTGGCCGACCTTGATCTCGATGCCCGCGCCCGCGTTCAGGAAGTCGCGGTGCACGCCGAAACGGCCCGAGGCCACCTGAACGATGGTGTTCTTGCCATACTGGTAGAGGGTCTTGTGCAGACCGCCCTCACCGGTATTGTAGCAGATGCCGAGCTCGGTTGCGGCGCGCGCCATGGCCACGTGCAGGTTGAAGTTGATGGAGCCGAAGCTCATGGCCGAGAACATGAGCGGGTAGTTCAGCTCGATGTTCGGGGAGAGCTTGGTCTTGAGCTTGGGGCTGCCGTCCTTGGACTTGCCGAACTCGAGCTTCACCGGCTTGGCGCCCAGGAAGGTCTTGAGCTCCATGGGCTCGCGCAGCGGGTCGATGGACGGGTTGGTGACCTGGCTGGCGTCGAGCAGGAGTTTGTCCCAGTAGACCGGGATATTCCCCACCGGGCTGCCCATGCCGGTCAAGAGCACGCCACCGGTGTCGGCCTGCTTGTAGATGTACTTGATGAACTCCGGCTTCCAGAGGGCGTTGTCCTTGAACTCGGACTTCTTCTTCTGGATCAGAAGCGCCGAGGTGGGACAGAGCGCCTCGCAGCGGTGGCAGCCGACACACTTGGCGTTGTCGTGCATGACCTTCTGGCGCGACTCATCCCAGTAATGCGCCTCGTAAGCGCACTGCCGGATGCAGACCTTGCAGTTGATGCAGGCGTCCTTGTCGCGGACAATGGAGAAATCGTGGTAGTTTCGGTTGATCGGTTGGAAAAGCAAAACCGTTACCTCGCTCCAAATGGTTTGGCTGTAAGGGCCTCAAGACCACCATCCCCGCCCAGGAAAAAATCCCAAGGCAACCAGGAAATGGGTCGCCAGAAAATCACAAGGTCAACTGGCTGTCAACAAATGTTTCTGCAAAACTGTCAGAATTGACAATAATGTCGTTGCGACTGGTTCAAACTGTGGACAGTATATGAAAAGGCTGCAAAATGTTAGGTGGTTAAATGGAGCGTGCAGCTGTGGAAAACATGTCTTTTACGGCTCCGCTGCCCAGTGCAACAGCCCCAGGGCGTGGGAATCAAGGAGCAGCGGGTGGTGCGGCAGGATGCGCACCGTGAAGCCGAAGCGGCCGGCCTCGGCGGGCAGCACCTCGCCACGGTACAGGTGCCAGCCGTCGCCCAGGTCCTTCTCCGGCGACATGACCGAGGTCTTGCGCTTGGTGAAGGTCGAGTCCTGGGCCACAGGGCCGTAGTAGATCTCCACCTGCACGTCGCGCGGGGTCAAGCCGTCGAGCTGTACCTGGGCTTCCACAAGCACCGGCTCCTCCACAAAGACCTTCTCGTGGGTCTCGGAGCGGATGTCGCGGATGGACAGCCTGTTCCAGCTGGTCATGAGCTTCATGCGCCACTGGGCCAGATCCTTGGCCGCGCGGAAATCGTCGCGCACGAGGCTCTGGTAGTTGCGGCACGAGGGCAGGTAGGCCTTCTCCGTGTAGTCCTCGACCATGCGATGGGCGTTGTAGATGGGGCCAAGCTCGCGCAGGGCGCTCTTCATCTTGCGGATCCAGATGCGCGGCAGGTTGCCGTGGCCACGGTCGTAAAACTCCGTGAGCACGTCGTTCTCCAGGATGTTGAACAGGGTCTGGCTCTCCACGAAGTCCTGGTAGATGCTGTCCTCGTACTCCTCTCCCCTGCCAATGGCCCAGCCCAGACTGTTGTCCTGGCGGTAGGCCTCGTCCCACCAGCCGTCCAGGGTCGAGAGCTGGAGCACGCCGCTGGCCAGGGCCTTCATGCCGCTGGTGCCACAGGCTTCCAGAGGGCGGCGGGGGTTATTCAGCCACACGTCGCAGCCCTGGACCATGCGGCTGGCGATCTTCATGTCGTAATCTTCAAGGAAGACCATGGACAGTCGGCAGTCCTCGCGGCGGCAGAGTTGCACCAGATCCTGGATGATCTTTTTGCCCTCGTTGTCGTTGGGGTGCGCCTTGCCCGCAAAGATGAACTGCACGCGCCGCTCCGTGCTGGTCAACAGGCGCACCAGGCGTTCCTTGTCCAGCAGCAGCAGGTTGGCCCGCTTGTAGGTGGCGAAGCGCCGGGCAAAGCCGATGGTCAAGGCCTGGGGGTCCAGGACCTCGTCGGCCTGCTGCAGCTCCTTGTGCCGCGCCCCCTTGTCCATGAGCTGCTTGCGCAGGCGCTTGCGCACAAAATCAACCAGCCGCTCGCGCAGGCGTTCGTGGGTGCGCCAGAGCTCGGCGTCGGGGATGCCCTCGGCCTGGTTCCACACGCGCACGCAGTCCGAATCCTCGCGCCAGTTGCCCAGGTAGCGGTCATAGAGGATGGCCATGTCCGTGGCCACCCAGGTCGGCGTGTGCACGCCGTTGGTGATGGCCCCGATGGGGACGTCCTCGACGGGATTCTGGGGCCACACCTTCTGCCACATGCGCCGGGAGACCTCGCCGTGCAGCTTGGACACGCCATTGCTGAAGCGTGAGAGCCTGAGCGCCAGCACGGTCATGCAGAACTGTTCGCCCTCGTCGCGCGGGTCTTCGCGTCCCAGGGCCAGAAAGACCTTGAAGGCCAGGCCCAGCTTGCGCGAATAGTCCTCGAAATAGGCCTGCATCAGCTCCGGCGGAAAGCGGTCGTTGCCCGCAGGCACAGGAGTGTGCGTGGTGAACACGCTGGAGGAGGCGGTGAGCTCCGAGGCGGCCTCGAAGGACAGGCCTTGGTCCTGCATGTACACGCGGATGCGCTCCAGGCCGGCAAAGGCCGAGTGCCCCTCGTTCATGTGGATGACCATGGGCTCGATGCCCAGGCTGGCCAGGGCCCTGATGCCGCCGATGCCGAGCAGGATCTCCTGCTGCAGGCGCATCTCCAGGCCGCCGCCGTACAGCCGCGAGGTGACGGCCCGCAGGTCCGGCGGGTTCTCCGGCACGTTGGAGTCCAGCAGGTACAGGCGCACCTTGCCCACATGCACCTCCCAGACCCGGGCGGAGAGCGGCTGTCCCTGGCAGTTCACGCAGACCACACAGGGGTTGCCGTGCACGTCCTTGGCCGGGCGCATGGGCATCTGCTCGAACTCGTGGCCCGGATAGCGCTCCTGCTGCCAGGCGTCGGGGGTCATGTACTGGCGGAAGTAGCCTTCCTGATACAAGAGGCCCACGCCAACGAGTGGGATGTTCAGGTCACTTGAGGACTTCAGGTGGTCGCCGGCCAGGATGCCCAGGCCGCCGGAGTAGATGGGCAGGCACATGGCGATGCCGTATTCCAGGCTGAAATAGGCCACGCAAGGCGAGTTCTCGTGGTTGGCGGGGAACTTGAAGGCCGAGTGCTTGCGCGCCAGGTAATGGTCCAGGGCGCGCTTGGCGTCGGCCAGGCGCTGGAGGAAGAAATCATCGCGCGCAAGTTCCTCGATGCGGCGCTGGGGCAGGCGGTTCAAGAGCAGCACGGGATTCTGCTGGCAGCTGACCCAGAGGTTGTGGTCGATGGTGGTGAAGATATTCGTCAGGTCATTGTTCCAGGAGAACCAGAGGTTGGTCGCGATATCCCACAAGGGCTCCAGCTTGGGCGGCAATTTGGGAACAACACTGAATACGCGCAGGGCCTGCATTGAGTCTCCTTGATTGAACAGGGGGGAATGACTTTGAAGCTAGCAGAGTATAAAGGCTGCGGAGAAAAAGCAAGCACCCTGGCCAGGCCCTTGCCCGGCCACTGCCAGCGCCCTTTCCTGCATTGACACGGCCTTGATTTCCAGAGAAAGGAAGGCTCTTTGCACAGTTGGAGGAACACGCATGAAAAAGGCCCCCACGTCAGCGCCGCAGCCCCTTGATGTGCACGTGCGCTTTCTGCATCCCGTCTGGGACGAGCACAGGCTCGCCTATGCCACGGACCACTCCGCCGGTCTTGACCTGCGCGCCTGCATCGACGCCGAGCGCCTGGACATCCCTGCCGGTGGCCGCGCGGCCATTCCCACAGGCATCGCCATCGAGATCTGCACGCCCGGCGTGGCCGGGTTCATCTTCTCGCGCAGCGGCCTGGGCACCAAGGAAGGCCTTACCGTGAGCCAGGGCGTGGGGGTCATCGACCCGGACTACCGGGGCCAGCTCATCGTGTCCCTGCTGAACACCTCCGGCGAGGCGCGAAGCGTGGAACGCGGGCAGCGCATCGCGCAGCTCGTGTTCCTGCCCTGCTTCACCGCGCGGCTCATTGCGGTCGACGAGCTTGGCGCCACAGAGCGCGGCGCAGGCGGTTTCGGCCATACCGGAAAGATTTAGCCATATATTAAGGAGAGAGTCATGACCCAAGCTCCGAGCCAAGCACCAAGCGCCGCCTACAACAGCCTCGTCAGCCGGGACAAGAAGGTGCTGTGCCAGACCTATGGCCGCTACCCCTTGGCCATTGAACGGGCAGTGGGCTCGCGCCTCTACGATGTGGACGGCCGGGAATACGTGGACCTGCTCTCAGGCATCGCCGTGGCCAACCTGGGTCACAGCCACCCGGAGCTGCTGGAAGTCATGTCCCGGCAGGCCCAGGACCTCATCCACATCAGCAACCTGTTCTACCAGCCCAAGCAGGTGGAGCTGGCCGAGAAGCTGCTCAGCACCTGCGCCTGCGACCGGGTGTTCTTTTGCAACTCCGGGGCCGAGGCCAACGAGGCGGCCATCAAGCTGGCCCGGCGCTTCATGCGCACCGTGCGCTACAAGGACGCCTTTGAGATCATCACGCTCTCCGGGTCCTTCCATGGCCGCACCCTGGCCACGCTCACGGCCACCGGCCAGTCCGGGCGCATCAAGGAGGGCTTCGAGCCGCTGCCGGAAGGGTTCACGACCGTGCCCTTCGGCGACATCGAGGCGCTGAAAGACGCCATCAGCGGCAAGACGGCCGCCGTGCTCATCGAGATGGTCCAGGGCGAGGGTGGCGTGCTGCCCCTGCCCGAGGCCTACGTGCGCCAGGTGCAGGACCTCTGCCATGAGGCCAACTGCCTGTTCATGGTCGACGAGATCCAGACCGGCCTGTGCCGCACCGGCCGCTTCTGGGCGCACCAGCACTTCGGCCTCTCGCCGGACGTTTTCACCACGGCCAAGGGCCTGGCCAACGGCCTGCCCATGGGCGCCATGCTGGCCAAGGAGCATGTGGCCAGGGGCTTTGCGCCCGGCTCCCACGCCACGACCTTTGGCGGGGGCGGGGTGCTCAGCGCCGTGGCCTCCAAGGTCGTGGACATCATGCTGCGCGACGACCTGGCCGGACGCGCCCGGGATCTGGGCAACCTGGCCATTGAAGCCTTCCGCAAGATCCAGACCGCATTGCCGGACAAAATTAGAACCGTGCGCGGGCTGGGCCTGATGATCGGCATCGAGCTGATCGGACCCGGCGAGGCGATGCACGCTGAACTGCGCGAGCGCGGCTTCGTCTGCAATCTGGCCCACGGCAAGGTCTTGCGGCTTTTGCCGCCCCTGGTCATCAGCGCGGACGATCTGCTTGCCTTTGCAGCGGCTCTGGAGGATATTCTGCGGACGGACACGTAAGGGGAAACAAACACGAGCGCAGGAGTTGACCAGGAGTATGCCATGAGCGTGGTTGACGCCATACGCCAGCAACAGCAGCCGCTGGAAACCGTGGATCAGCGCCCCCAGGGCGTGCCCATGGAGCCGCATCTGCCCGCTGGAAAGCCCCTGCGCTCGGTGCAACCCCTGCCCCTGCCCCTGATCAACCCGCAGGAGGGACCGAAGCCGGTCCTGGACGAACAGGCCATGCACAGGGAAGTGGCCATGAACCGCGCCGGAATAACCGGCACGGGCGTCATTGTGGACACCATCGCCTAAGGTCGCGCGACCTCGACAACACTCCAACACAACAATGGAATTGCAACCGATATGACCGTGTCCCTGCTCAAGATCGAGTTTTCGTTGCCCCCCGCCGACTACGACGAAGCTGTTGTCTTCCTGTCCGGAGCCATCCAGCACGGCTGGGAGGAATCCCAGGCCGTGGATGGCACCACGCACTTCAGCACCTACCTGGAGAACCACGAGGCCGGCCTGGATGTGGCCCGCCGGATCAAGGAGCTCTGGCCGGACTCGGGCATCCGCACCGAGGAAAGCATGAGCCAGGACTGGGGGCAGAGCTGGCGGGAATTCTTCACGCCCATCGAGTGCGGCGGACGTTTTGAGATCCTGCCGCCTTGGTTGTCCGAGGAAGGCCACGACAACCTGACGCCCATCATCATCGAGCCCAAGATGGCCTTCGGCACCGGGCACCACCCCACCACGGCCCTGTGCCTGGCCTGCCTGGCCGACCTGTTCCGCGCAGGCCACCTGGCCGCGGACATGGACTTCCTGGACCTGGGCACCGGCTCGGGCATCCTGGGCATCGGCCTGGCCAAGCTCGGCCTCACCGGCCTGGGCCTGGACATCGACCCCCAGGCCACGGCCTGCGCCGAGGAGAACGCCCAGATCAACAACGTGGCCGACAAGCTCCGCGTGGCCGTGGGCGGCATCAACAGCGTGCCCGAGGGCACCCTCTTTCAGGTTGTCGTCGCCAACATCCTGTCCAAGCCGCTGATCTTCATGGCCCCGGACATCGTGCGGCGCATCAGCCCCGGCGGCTGCCTGGCCCTGTCCGGCATCCTGGTGGAGCAGGCTCCGGACGTGATCCGGGCCTACGTGCGCCTGGGCCTGCCCGAACCGGAGCTGCGCGTGAGCGGCGAATGGTGCGCCCTGCTCTGGACCAAGCTGCCCACGCTCTCCGCTCCGGGAGCCTAGAGGGACTGATGTCCAAGCGCTCCGAGACCATTCAGGGACTCTACCGCACCCTTTCCGGGGCGCTGGGTCCGAGCCGCTGGTGGCCCGGAGAAACGCCCTTTGAGGTGGCTGTCGGGGCCATCCTGACCCAGAACACCAACTGGAAGAACGTCGAGAAGGCCATCGCCAACCTCAAGGCCGCGGGTGCGCTGACGGCCAAAGGTCTGCGCGCCCTGCACCCGGCCCGGCTGGAGGAGCTCATCCGCCCTGCCGGGTACTTCCGCATCAAAACCAAACGCTTGACAGATTTCCTCGACTTTCTTGAGCAGGAATCTGGACTAGAGATCGAAGCTTTGGCCCATCAGGAATTGCCGCAGTTGCGGTCAAAACTCCTGGCCGTGCGCGGCATTGGCCCGGAAACGGCGGACTCCATCCTGCTCTACGCCCTGGGCAAGCCGACCTTTGTCGTGGACGCCTACACCGTGCGCATGTTCTCCCGCCACGGCCTGATCCCCGAGGTCACCGACTACCACGAGGTCCAGGACATCGCCCAGTCCGCCATCGCGCCTGAGGCTGCGGACTACAACGAGTTCCACGCGCTCATCGTGCGCGCGGCCAAACAGTGGTGCCGCAAGTCGAAACCGCTCTGCGCCCTGTGCCCGGCCCGCGCGCTGTTGCCCAACCCCGACGAGTTGCCGTCATGACCCGCCTCGTCCGCCTGTGCTTCGCCCGTCTGTGCCTGGCCCTGGCCCTGGTGGCTGCGTTTTCGCCCGTTGCCCTGGCCGAACCCGGGCAGATCGAAAAGGCCCTGCAGCGCGAGCACCAGAAGGCTGCGGAGCGCAAGGGCGTGGTGCGGCAACTGGCCGAACGCGAGAAGGCCCTGCAAAGCCGCCTCACGGCCATCGAGGCGCGTATGCAGGCCGCCGAGGCGCGCATCGAGAAGCAGGAGGCCGAGCTTGCGGTCATCCGCAAAGAGGAGACCCAGTACGCCCTGCTTCACGATGCCGTGCGCGCCAAGCGCGAGAAGGCCGTGCGCGAGCTGCGCAGGCTGCTCGACCTGCTCTGGCCCATCAACGCCCAGGGCATGCACGAGGGCGCGCGCTCGGCCGACAGCTGGGACGCTGCGGACCGCCGTTTCCAGTGGACCGGCGCGGTCTACGCCAAGGCCCGCGCAGCGCTTGAGATCGTGCGGCTGCAGGAGCAGGAGCTGGCCGGTGTGCTGGTACGCCAGAAAGAGCTGGAAGCCCAGGTGGACAAGCAGTTGACGCTCATCAACGCGGACAAGGACGCTCTCCTGCGCGACCGGCTGGCCGTGAACTCGCGCATGGGCCAGGTGAGCACGCAGCGCCAGGATCTTGAAGGTGAGCTG
>Ga0154365_1006_pt1 | contig 10100 bp, 10 predicted proteins | sample RifGroA2_FD_115893 | JGI IMG/M metagenome (GOLD analysis project Ga0154365, IMG submission 115893) | Desulfovibrionales bacterium GWA2_65_9
GCCACCTCGCGAGAATTTTGGCAAGGGGGGGGCGGGGCCGATGAGGGGGTGTCGGGCGCATTTTCAGTTGAAGCGCTGGCCTATCTGTCGTAGCGTTGGCCTTGGGTTTCTTGCGCAAACGTTTTTTTTCTCGCGTGCTGGTGCATCCGGCCTGGAGGGGTGGTGGTGAGCAACTCTCGTAGCGTGTGGATTTCTTCGGCCAGCCCGGCGCTTCCGGCCTTGCTGCTCCTTTTGGCGCTTTCCCTGGCCCTTGGCGGCTGCGACTCCAAGGGCCAGAAGGTCGCCTTGGAGCGCCAGACCCCGGGCGTCACGGACAAGGTCATTTCCCTGGGGTCCTCCCTGGCCTTGTCTGGGCACGCCAGCTACCTGGGCACCCAGACCCTGCGCGGCGCCCTGTCCTACCTCAAGCACATCAACGATCAGGGCGGGGTCTTTGGCCGCCGCATCGAGCTCACGGCCTATGACGACTCCTACGACCCGCCGAGATGTCTGGCCAACACCCAGAAGCTCATCGTGCAGGACCAGGTCTTCGCCCTGTTCTGCTATGTCGGCACACCCACCACGGTGAAGATCCTGCCCCTGGTGGAGGACGCGCGCATCCCGCTGCTCGGCATGTTCACCGGGGCCAACGCCCTGCGCGAGCCCTTCAACCGCTACGTCATCAACATCCGCGCCTCCTACTATCAGGAGACGGCTGCGGCGGTGCGCCACCTGGTCAAGGACCTGGGCCTCAAGCGCATTGCGGTGTTCTACCAGTACGATGCCTACGGATTCGACGGCCTGACCGGCACGGAGCTGGCCCTGAAGGAGTTCGGCCTGGAACCCGTGGCGCGCGGCTTCTACGTGCGCGGCACCCAGGACGTGGCCGACGGCCTGACCAAGATCCAGAAATCCGGGGCCGAGGCCGTTGTCATGATCGGCACCTACGACCCCTGCGCCAAGTTCATCCAGCTGGCTTCCGAGCGCAACTTCCAGCCCATCTTCCACACCGTGTCCTTTGTCGGCGCGGAGGAACTGGCCCGCCGCCTGGGCGACAACGCCGAACAGGTGGTGGTCATGTCCCAGGTGGTGCCCCCCTTCGAAGGGCCTGAAGCGCGCCAGCTTCTGGGCAGCGCCGAGGAGTACGTGCACCTGCTGGCCAAATACTTCCCCGACGACAAGCCCAACTCCGTCGGCCTGGAGGGGTACATCAACGCCCGCATCCTGGTGGAGGGCCTGAAGCTGGCCGGGCGCGAGCTGACGCGCGAGAGCTTCATCAGCGCCATCGAGTCCATCCGCGACTACACGCTCGGGCCGGGCACCGTGGTCTCCTTCGGGCCGGACAACCACCAGGGCATGGAGCGCGTGTATTTCACCCGGCTCACGGGCGGCCATTTCGTGCTCATCAGCGACTGGCCGGAGGTTCTGCGCGCCCTGGACGAGGTCCGGGCACGGGTGCAGGCCAAGCCTCAGCCCAATGCCCAGGCGGAGGCGCAGCCATGAGCTATTTCAAGGACTCCCTCAAACGTTACGGGAGCTTGAGCCTGAAGAACAAGATCTTCAGCTCCATCCTCGTCGTGGTGCTGCTCATCAGCGTGGCCATCGCCTTTGTGGCCCGCTGGATTCTGGTGTCCTCGCTGACGGCGGAGCTGGAGATGCGCGGCAGCGCCGTGGCCCACTCCATCGCCGAGCGTGGCGGCACCTTCATGCTCGACAAGGACTATCCCCAACTGCTCTCGCTGATCTTCGACGAGGCCCGGCTGCACGAGCGCAAGCACCTCATCTCCTACATCTTCATCACCGACCAGGGCGGCGAGGTGCTGGCCCACACCCTGACCAGGCCCTTCCCCAGCGAATTGCGCCTGGCCAACCAGGTGCCTCAGAACGAGAACCGCTCCTTGCGCCTGGTCAACGTGGAGAGCGAGTCCATCCACGACATCGCCGTGCCCATCAAGGAGGGCCTGTACCGCATCGGCACGGTGCACGTGGGCCTGTCCAAGAGCCACATCGACAGCCTCATCTCCAAGCTGCGCCTGACCTTCCTGGGCTTCATCTCGGCCATCATCGGCATCATTTTCTTCCTCAGCAACCGCATCACCCAGTACATCACCCGGCCCATCTCCAAGCTCACGCGCATCTCCGACGAGCTCTCGCGCGGGAATTTCGACATCTCGCTCGACTTCCAGGAGGACGACCAGAACTGGCGGCCCACGGAATGCCCGGCCTACGTGAACACCGAGATGCCCTGCTGGCACTTCGACCAGTCGGCCCGGCAGGCCGCCACCCACCGCACGTGCAAGAACTGCGTGTTCTACCGCAAGCGCAGCGGCGACGAGGTGGTGCAGCTGGGCGACAGCTTCCGCAACATGGTCTGGAGCATCAAGCTCTACCGCAGGCGCCTGCGCGAGAGCGAGGAGAAGTACCGCTCGCTGTTCGACTCCGGCCCGGACCCGGTGTTCGTGGTGGACTGCGAGAATTTCCACATCGCCGACGCCAACCCGCGCGCCCAGGAGCTCTACGGCTACGAGAAGGAGGAACTGCTGGGCATGTCCTACCTGGCCCTGGGGCCGGAGAACCGCAGCGACTGCCTGATCACCTACGAGGGCCGGGGCGGCGGCACGGGCTGCCTGTACCACCCCAAGGTGCTGCACTACAAAAAGGGCACCAAGCCCTTCTACGTCAACGTCCACGCCTGCCCCATCTCCTACAAGGGCCGGCATGCCATCATCATCGCCGTCACCGACATCACGGAGATGATCGAGAAGGACGCCCAGGTCATCCAGGCGGGCAAGATGAAGTCGCTGGGCGAGATGAGCGCGGGCATCGCCCACGAGCTGAACCAGCCGCTCAATGCCATCAAGATGGGCAGCGAGTTTTTGGCCCTCATGGAGGAGCAGGGGCGCACGGCCTCGCCTGAGCAGTTCCATCAGGTGGTGGTGGAGATCAGCGCCCAGGTGGACCGCGCGGCCGAGATCATCAACACGCTGCGGGCCTTTGGCCGCAAGGCCGAGATGCTCAAAGAGCGCATCGACGTGAACAAGCCCATCGGCAGCGTGCTGACCATCGTGCGCCGCCAGTTCGAGCTGGACAACATCCGCTTCAACCTCGACCTGGGCCAGAATCTGCCGCCCATCCTGGCCCAGGACAACCGCCTGCAGCAGGTCTTCTTCAACCTGCTGACCAACGCCCGCGACGCCATCAACGACGCCAGCCAGGCCTCGGACATGGACGCCCGCCGCTCCATCGGCATCCGCACCAGCGCCGAGGCCGGGGGCGTGGGCGTGGACATCTCCGACACCGGCGTCGGCATTCCCGACGACGTGCTCGACAAGATCTTCGAGCCCTTCTTCACCACCAAGGAAACCGGTCAGGGCATGGGCCTGGGGCTGGCCATCACTTACGGAATCGTGCGGGACTACGGCGGCCAGATTCGCATCGACAGCGAGCCTGGGCGGGGCACCACCTTCCACCTGTTCTTCCCGCAGACGCATTAACGACAGGAGTGTTTTCGTGGAGAGAAAGATTCTCGTCATCGACGATGAGCAGCCGACGCTGAACATGTTCCGGCTGCTCCTGGCGGCCTACGGATATGAGATCATCACCGCGGCCAACGGGGCCGAGGGTCTGGAGGCCTTCGAGCGCGAGCGGCCCGGCGTGGTTTTGACGGACATCAAGATGCCGGTCATGGACGGCATCGAGGTCCTAAAGCGCATCAAGGAGATCGACCCCCACGCCGAGGTCATCGTCATCACCGGCCACGGCGACATGGATCTGGCCATCCGCGCGCTCAATCTCGACGCCACGGACTTCATCAACAAGCCCGTGCAGCGCGTGGCCCTGAGCCAGGCCCTCAAGCGCGCCGAGGAGCGCATCGCCATAGCCAAGAGCAAGGCCGAGGAGATCAGCGTGGAGGACGTGGACGGCGCCGCCATCCTGACCATCCGGGGCAGCGTCACCGCACGCAGCGAGCCCTTCCTGGCCCGGGCCATGGAGCGCGCCCGCGAGCTGGAGCGGCCGCGCATCATCCTGCACTTCGACGAGTCCGCCTCCACCAATGGCGCGGGCCTGGCGCTTCTGACCCAGCTTCTGCTGGAGGCGCGGGAGCGCGGCGAGCGGGTCTGCATCGCCGGGTTGTCCGAGAACTTCCGCAAGGTCTTCGAGATCGTGGGCATCGCCAAGCTGGTGGTGATCTACGAGTCCGACGCCGCAGCCCTGGCCGCGCCCTGATAAGCAAGGAGACGCCCATGAGACCGTTCATCAAGCCCACCCTGCTCAGCATTCTGCTCCTGCTTCTGCTGGCTGGCCAGGCCCTTGCCGCCGCCGCGCTCCCCGCGCCCGGCCAGACCCTGCCTACCTTGAGCCTGAAGGTCCCGGTCTTTGGCCAGGACGCGAGTGAGCTCGGCGTGGCCGGGAAGAAGACCTTCCGTTTGCAGGACGTGAAGGCCAAGGTCATCGTCCTTGAGGTCATCGGCGTCTACTGCAACGAATGCGCGAAGCAGGTGTCTTCCTTCAACACCCTCTACGCGCGCCTGGCCCGGCGCATGCAAGCCGGAGAGGTGCGCATGTTCGGCCTGGCCGCTGGCGGCACGGACCTGGAAGTGGAGGGCCTGCGCAAGACCGGCATCTACAAGTACCCCCTCGTGGCCGACGAGAAGTATAAGAACCACAAGCTCCTGCGTGAGCCGAAGACGCCCTTTACCATGCTCGTGACCCCGGCCGGGAAGGTGCTCTACACCCACCTCGGCATCGATGACGACATCGAGGGCCTGCTCGCGCGCATCAAGGAGGAGCTCAAGTAGCATGGACACGGCCGCAGGCCATCTTGCAGCGGGCCCGGATACGGGGCAGGCCCTGCGCCTGGAGCTTGAGCGCAAGCGCCTGAGTTTGCGCGTGCTGTTGGAGACGGCCCAGGAACTTTCGGGCATCCTCCAGCCGCGCAAGATCATGGAGACCTTCCTGCTCACGGCCATGGGCCCCATCGGGGCCATGGGCGGGGTGGCGGTGCTGGCCCGTCCGGCGTCCTGCGAGGGCATGGTCCTGTCGCGCGGGCTGCCGGCCCGCGAGGCCGAGGCCCTGGAGCAGCATCTGCCCGACATCTGCGACGCCTATTTTCCCTACCGCGACCTGGACGGCGACTTCCCGTCCTCCAAGATCCGCGCCATCCGGCGCGACCAGGCCGGGGGCGACAGCCTGCTGCCAAGGGGCATGGACATCCTGCTCTGCTTCAGCGTGGACGATGAACACTGCGGGCTCTTGGCCCTGGGGCCGCTTTTGGCCGGGACCAATGCCGACGCTGGGCCGGATGCCGACCTGGGGACAGGTCTGGACGGCGCCCTGGACGAGGATGCGTCAAACCTGCTGCACAGCCTGCTGCATCTGCTCATCGGAGCCCTGCGCGGGGCCTTGGCCGTGAACAGCATCCGCCAGCTCAGCGTGGACCTGGGCCGCAAGAACGACCGCCTGACCGAGGCCCTGGCCTCCTCCCAGACCGTCCAGCGCGGCCTGGACCGCCGGGTGCACCAGCTGGCGGCCATCAACGAACTGGCCGAGGAGATGGCGCACCTGCACGAGGTCCAGGGCATCCTGGACAGCTTCCTCTTGACCATGCTCGGGGCCTTCAGCGTGAGTTGCGGGCTGGCGCTGGTGCTGGACCGCGCCAAGCGCTGCGTGGACCTGGCCGTCCGGGGCGCACCGGACACCGGGCTCTCCAGCTACGGCACGGCGGATGTGCTGGTCTACAAGGCCTTCACCGCCTCCGGCGCGCGCAGCGTGGACCCGCTCACGGTTGAGCCGGTCAGTGATCCGGCTACTGCCCTGGCGGGCTGCGGTCTGCCCTTTGAGGGCCGCTGCGCCATGTATTTCGCCCTGGACCGCGACGTGCAAGGCGTGCTGGTCCTGGGCGAGACCCTTTCCGGCGAGGCGCTGGAGGACGAGGACGCCCAGATGCTGCGGGCCCAGGTGGGCACGCTCCTGGGCTACGTCCAGGGTGCGCGGCACCTGGCCATCATCACCGCGCTGAACGACGACCTTCAGCGTCAGAATGAAGAACTCACGCGCACCGTGACCGAACTCACCGAGGCCCGGCAGACCATCGACCTCCTGGAGCGCGCCGGAGAGCGCGTGCGCTCCTTCCTGCATGCCGAAGGCCTGCGCTCACGGCGCTTCTCCTGGATGGACTGTGGGATCATTCTCGTGGCGGCCATGCTCTTGGGCTTTCTGTTCAACCTGGCCAGTCCGAACGGCGTGCCCCTGGTGCCCGAGCACCTGAGGCGGCTCCCGGCCCAGACCGTCACCGCCCAGAAGGCCAGGGAGCTGCAGCAGAGCGAGGGCGCGCTCATTGTGGACGCGCGGCCCCAGGCCTTTTTCGACCAGCAGCATGTGCGGGGTGCGGCGAATCTGACCCCGGCCCTGTTCGACATGATGTACCTGATGCGCTTCGCCCAGGTGCCTTTGTCCACGCCGCTCATCGTCTACGGCGGCAACATCAGCCGCCGCTGGGACGAGGATGTTGCGGCAAGGCTTGCGGCGCGCGAGCACGAGCGCGTGCTGGTGCTGGAAGACGGGCTCCCGGCCTGGGTCGCCAGGGGCTATCCGGTGGAACCATGAGGAAGAATATCTGGCGCGACGTGTTGGGCCGCTGGCTGGCCCTGGCCTTCCGGCTCTATCTGGGCGGGGTCTTTGTCTACGCCAGCGTCTACAAGATCGGCTACGCCGCGGAGTTTGCCGAGACCATCGCCAGCTACCAGATCGTGCCCGCCCTGGCGGTGAACGCCGTGGCCCTGGTCCTGCCCTGGCTGGAGCTCATTTGCGGGGCCCTGCTGGTGGCCGGGGTGCGCGTGCGCACGGTGAGCGCCATGCTGGGCGCGCTGCTCGTGGTCTTCTGCCTGGCCGTCGCCGTGAACCTGCTGCGCGAGACGCCCATCGACTGCGGTTGCTTCCACACCCTGGACGAGCGCATGACCTGGATGACCCTGGTGCGCGATCTGACCTGGCTTGGCATGGCCATCCACGTGTTTTTCTTCGATTCCCCACTGGCGCTGGAACGCCGTTTCCCGAGCACACTCAAGGAGATTGAGACGTGAGGCGGATGCTTTTTTGTACGCTGGCCCTGGCTTTGCTGCTGCTGGCCGGGTGCCGCGGCACTGTGGATGATCTGGCGGGCGACTACGAGTCCGAGCGTGTGGACTTGAGCCCGGCCCGGTTGACCCTGCGCACGGATGGCGGCGGCTCGCTGACCGTTGGCGCGGAGGAGGCCCCCTTCCGTTGGGAGGTGCGCGATGAGGGCCGGGTGGTGCTGCACACGCGCCAGGGCGGCATCATCTCGGCGCGGCAGGGCCGGGGCACGCTGGAACTCGACATGCCGGGCTCGGGCAAGCAGGTCTTCCGCAAGAAGGCGAAGTAGGCCGCAGGGCTGTGCTGGCGCGGCATGACGCCAGGGCGGTGACACTATGATGAGGGCGTAAAAAAAGGCCGGAGCAGGGCATTCCCCGGCTCCGGCCTTTGCGCGTGCGTCGTGTTCTAGAAGCCCCAGGCCGAGAGGGTGGGGCGCTTGTAGCCCTGGCCTTGCGCCAGCACGTCCAGGGCCACGGTGGCCATGTCGTCCAGGGAGGGCAGCACGGTCTTGTCCAGTTCGCGGTAGTCCAGGGTCTTGACGTACATGGAGCAGGTCTCGCAGACGCCGACGACCACGCCGGGGTACTCCGCCACGCGGAAGAGTTTGAGCTTGGCCGTGTCGCCCTCGTCGCAGTAGGGGCAGCATATGCGCCGGACACGGTGCTCGTGCCCGCAGAAGGAGCAGGCCCCGAAGCGCAGGCCCTCCTTCTCGCGCAGGAAGGTGATGTACGGCAGGCTGCCGCAGAGCGGGCAGTGCCCGCGATCGTGGGGCAGGTTCTCGGGCAGGTGCTTGGCCAGGGCCAGGGCTGCGGCGTTTAGGCCGGGCCAGAGCGCTGAGGCGGCCAGGAAGCTGAGCGCCCGGGGGCTTTCCGGCAGGCGCTGGCGCCAGACCGCGAAGAGCGTATCATCTCCGGCGGGCAGGGCGCGCAGCGCCTGGGCCGGGTCGAGCTCGCCAGCGGCGATGGCCGCGCGCAGGGTGTCCGCCGCCTGGGCGGCCGCTCCGCCTGTGCCCGCCAGGATCTCCAGCAGGATGGGGAACAGGCGCAGGGCCTGGTCCAGATCGTGGGGAAAATTCTCGCGCATGATGAGCGGGCTGCCTGCAAACATGGCCTCGTCCGAGGCGCAGGAGGCCCGATCGGGCAGGGTCACGTGGGCCGCGTTGCGCGCCTCGATCTGCACGGGCAGCACCTGCTCCACCAGGGCAACCAGTTCCTCGGGCAGCATGTCCGTGGCGCGGATCGAAGCCAGCTTGCCTTCCATGAGCCGAACAAAAACCTGATCGTCAGAGTGCATTGGACCATCCTTTGGGAGATTGGCGGGGAAGTACCCGCATCCTGGATTTACCCTAACCGTCCCTGGCGGCAGATGCAAGACAGAGCTTAATTTCGTAGTTCTGGCACTTGCGCGTGGCGTACAGGGGGGCTATAGAATAACAATTGCCTACGCCGCTGGGCTTGATCCACCGGCGGAGAAGGGGGATGCATGGGCGCGACAAGGGTTCTGACAGGGATTAATCTGGTTTCTCTTAAGGACGCATTTGTCGGGAGTGAGGACATTCTCGAGCAGATGCTCGGCCTTTTTGAAACCCAGGCCCGTGAGCGCATGGTCCAGCTGAAAGCGGCCCAGGCCGCCTGGGATGTCACGGCCGCCCGCCTGTGCCTGCATTCCCTGGTGAACATCTCAGGCGCGGTGCACGCCTATGGCATGTCCGAGCAGACCAAGGCCCTGGGCGATGCGGTCAAGAACGACGATCGCGACATGGCCGGGCAGCTGCTTGAGGCCCTCGAACGTGAAGTCGATCTGGTCCTGCGTCAGGTTGTGGTGCTCCTGGCCGCCCTGGCCAAGGACCCTGCCAGCGTCTGGGACGCCGTCCTGCCGGACTAGTCCCCGCAAGCCTGGCCCTCCAGACAAGAACCGCCCGGCCCCGCCAGGCCCGCTCTCTGCGGGTTCCTGACAGGACCGGGCGGTCCGTCGTTTCTGTCGTCTGCTACAGATTGGCGATGAGGATCTCGCCGAACTCCTTGCAGCCCACGGCCTTGGCGCCTTCGATCTGGGAGGCCAGGTCCACCGTGACCTTGCGCGCGCCGATGGCCTTGGCCACGGCTCCGTGGACGAGGCTCGCGGCCTCGAACCAGCCCAGGTGCTCCAGCATCATGGTGCCGGAGAGGATCAGGCTGCCGGGGTTGGCCATGTCCTTGCCGGCGATGGCCGGGGCGGTGCCGTGGGTGGCCTCAAAGAAGGCCAAGGTGTCGCTCATGTTCACGCCGGGCGATAGGCCGAGCCCGCCCACCTGCGCGGCCAGGGCGTCGGAGATGTAGTCGCCGTTCAGGTTCGTGGTGGCGATCACGCTATAGTTCTCGGGGCGGATGAGCGCCTCCTGGAACATGGCGTCGGCGATGCGGTCGTTGATGACCACCGGCTTTTTTGCGCCCTCGGCGGCCTCGACCTCGGTCATGGTGAATTCGCCGAACTCCTGCGCGGCCATTTCGTAGCCCCAGGCGCGGAAGCCGCCCTCGGTGAACTTCATGATGTTGCCCTTGTGCACCAGGGTCAGGCTGGGGCGCTTCTGGTCGATGGCGAACTTCAGCGCGCGCCGCGTCAGGCGCTTGCAGCCCTTTTCGGTCATGGGCTTGATGCCGATGGCGGCCAGGTCATCAAGCTTCGCGCCCATCTCGTCGCGCAGGAAGGCCACCACGCGTTTGGCCTCTGGAGAGCCCGCCGCCCATTCAATGCCCGCGTACACGTCCTCGGTGTTCTCGCGGAAAATGACGATGTTCACGCGTTCGGGGTGCTTCACCGGGGACTCGATGCCGGGGAAATATTTGATGGGCCGGATGCAGGCGTACAGGTCGAAGACCTGGCGCAGGGTCACGTTCAGGCTGCGGAAGCCCTTGCCCACGGGCGTGCCCAGCGGGCCTTTCATGGCCAGTTCGGCTCCGGCCAGGGCGTCCAGGGTGGCCTGGGGCAGGTTCTCGCCTGTCTCGCGCACAGCCTTCTCGCCAGCCAAA
>Ga0154365_1012_pt2 | contig 9927 bp, 7 predicted proteins | sample RifGroA2_FD_115893 | JGI IMG/M metagenome (GOLD analysis project Ga0154365, IMG submission 115893) | Desulfovibrionales bacterium GWA2_65_9
GCAGGTGCTCGCTGGTGGTGCGCAGTTCCTCCTGGGCGCGCTTGATGTCGGTGATGTCGGTGATGGTTTCCAGGCGCGCCAGGCGTCCATCGACCCAGCGGAGGGTCTGCACGCGCACCAGGCTCCAGGTGCCGGAGGCCGGGTCGTGCTCCTGACGGGTGTGTACGCCCAGGGGCTCGCCGTGCTCGTCCAGGAGCCCCTGGCGCGGGCAGTTCCGGCACTGCGCGTGGCCGCCGCGCACGGCCTCCCAGCAGGGCCGGCCTATGATGTCCTGGCCGACGATGTCCTGATCCACGATGCCCGGGCCCATGGCGTCGCGCACGACCTTGTTGGCGTAGAGCACGATGTCGGTCTCGGCATCGGCCACGAAGATGGCGTCGGCCTGGTTTTCCAGCACGCGCAGGAAGCGTTCGTTGGAGCGCTTGAGCTCCATCTCCATCTGGCGCCGCTCGGTGATGTCCGTGGAGAAGCCCTGCACGCCGATCAGGTTGCCTGCGTCGTCAGTGAGGGCGCGCGCGGTGAGCGCGGTCCAGAAGGTGCTGCCGTTGCGGCGGTAGGCCTCATGCTCGAACCGGGCGGCCCGGCCTTCGGTGCGCAGCAGGTGCAGCAGGGTCTCGCGCCGCTTGGGGTCCACGTAGAGTTGCCGGGAGATGTCGGTGACCTCTGCCTGGAGCTGCTCGAAAGAGTCGAAGCCGTACATTTCGATGTGGGCCGGGTTGGCCTCCAGGTAGCGGCCCTCGGTGGTGGCGACGAAGTAGCCCTCCTGCGAGTTCTCCAGGAACTGGCGCAACCGCTGCTCCGAGCTGCGCAGGTTGGCGTGGGATGTCTCCAGGGCCTCGGCCATGCTGTCCACGGCATTGGCCACCTCGGCCAGCTCGCCTTTGGCCTGGCTGCGGATGCGCACGGAGAGGTTCCCGGCCCCCAGGCTCCTGACGGCCCCCAGCACAGCGCCTGTGGGCTTCAGGATGGTTCTGGCCACCAGCCCGGCCGCCAGGAGGCTCAGGGCTGCTGCGGCAAGGAGCCCCAGGGCGTTCTGGCGGCCGCTGGCCTCGGCCGGGGCGAGGGGCAGCGCCACTGGAATGCCCACGCGCACGTAGAGCTCGCGTCCCGGCTGGGCAGAGAGGGGGCTGTAGGCGTAGGCCCGCTGCACTCCGTCCTGGTCCAGCTCCTGGATGATTGTTTCGCCCCGGCGCACCCGGTTCATAACCCCTCGCGAATCGGGAATATATTTTGCATGTTCTGCGGTGCGCGCGGGGAAATGGGCACGGATGTCCCCCTGGGCGTCGACCACGCACACGGTGGAGCCCGGCGGAAGATTCAGGGAGGCGGCAAGTTGCTCAAACCAGTCGAAACCTATGCCGATGCTCATGGCGCCGACCAGGCGGCCTGCGGAATCCAACACCGGGCAGCCCTGCACGATGACCGGGAGTGCGGAGGCGCGGCTCACGACGAATTCGCCCTGGGTGCAGGCGAGGGTTTCCGCGACGCTCTGGAACCAGGCCCGGTCGGCTGCGTTGAAGGGCTTGGGGTCCGGCAGGGAATTGGCCACGAGGTCGCCCCGGACGCTGAAGAGATTGCAGACCACGTAATGCGGCGACTGGCTGACGATGTCGCGCAGGAGCGGACCCACGGCCCTGTTGCCGCGCAGTTGCATCTCGGGCAGGCGGGTCAGCGCGAAGAGCATCTGCCTGCTCCCGGCGAGGACTTCCCGGCCCTGGGCTGCCACCCGGTCGGACTGGGCCTGCACCTGCTGCAGGGACTCGCCCTGCAGGTGTCGGCGGAAGTCCTGGTTCAGGGACACGGCGACCAGGATGGCGGGCGCGAGGGAGATCAGGACCAACAGGCCCAGGCGGAAGGTGAGGCTGTGAAAGAAGGACGATCGCATGACCCAGCACCCCAGGCGGAGCGCACGCTGACGCCCCGTTTGACAAGCGTAGCATTGTTGCCGCGTCGGCACAATGCCTCGCCACGCCAGGAGTTTGCCCATGCTCGCAGCTGAGATTTCTGCACCGCTCCGACCCCCGCTGGTGAGCGTGGTCATCCCCTGCCACGACTACGCCCGGTTCCTGCCGCAGTGCCTGGAGTCCCTGCTGGCCCAGGACCTCGACCCGGCGAAGCTGGAGGTGGTCTTTGTGGATGATGAGAGCAGCGACGGCTCCCTGGACGTGGCGCGCGCTCTGTTGGGCGCCATGCCCTTCGGCTCCTGGCAGAGCCTGGGCCTCGGGCGCGTGGGCCGGCCTGGCCCGGTGCGCAACGCCGGACTGGCCCTGGCCAGGGGCAAGCACCTGCTCTGCCTGGACCCGGACGATCAGCTCCTGCCGGGCTTTCTGCCGTGCTGCCTGGAGGCCTTGGCGCGCACGGGCGCGGACGTGGCCTACACCGGATATTTCGAGGACTCCGGCACAGAGCGCCGGGAGGTCACACCGCCGGACTACAGCCCCCTGCTGCTGGCCAACCAGAACATCCTGCACACGGCCTCGCTCATGCGCCGGGCGGTTTACGAGCGCGGCGCGCGCTACCGCAGCGCCACGGCCTACGAGGACTGGGACTTCTGGGTCCAGGCGGCGGCCCAGGGCGCCACATTCGTGCGCGTCCAGGGGCCACAGTTGGTCTACCGTCTGCACGCGGGGGGCTATTTCCAGGATGCGCAGAAGCAGGACGGCGAGTCCAAGGCGCGCATCGTTGTGGACAACCCGGCCTTTTTTCCGCCCTGGACCAGGGCCTGGGCGCGGGGCCTGCTGCGCGGCGAGGCCTGGGCCGAGCCCTTTGGGCGCGGGCTCATCCCGGTGCTGCGCGAGCAGACCGGCCTGGCCCGGCAGGGGACGGAGCACCCCCCTGGACCGCCCTGCGGGAATCAACTACCCTGCGGGGGCGCGCAGGGTACGGTGGGCGAATCCTGTTGATGAAGAAAGACGCAGCTGAAATGGGCAGACATGGCGAGATGAAATGAGCGGCCAGGGCGACACCAACAACGGGCATCAGTGCCTCCCCGAGACCGAGCACCGCCGCTACGGCCGCATCCTCATGGCCATCACCGTGGCCGGGACGCTGTTCTGCGCCGGCCAGGCGGTGCGCTGGTGGCAGGAGCACGCCCGGGCCCAGCGCCTGGAGCGGGCCGTGCACGAGGTTTACCAGCGCGCTCTGGGCGGCGATCCGGGCAAGTCGCCCTATGGGCGGCTGCAGTTCGAGCTGGGCAAGCTCCGGGCCGAGGCCTCGCAGCGCCTCGACCTGGTGGAGCTCTTGGCGGCGCTCTCGCGGCGTGCGCCGGAAGGGCTGCGCATCACGGAAGTGTCCATGGCCGCGCAGAGCGGCGTGGTCAGCGGCACGGTGCTAAGCGCCCAGGATCTGGAGCGCTATCAGTCGGCCCTGGCCACCGAGGGTCTGTTCACGTTCTCCGTGCGCGCGGTCGAGGCCTTTAAGACCCCGGTGCGCTTCGAGCTTTCGGTGAAGGCCCGCGACCGGTCCGCGCCGCCCAAGGTGGACCGATGACCTGGCAGCGGATGGCGCGCCTGACGCACCTCACGGCCTCGGCCCAGCGCCGTCTGTGGCGGCTGTTGCTGCTGGCCTGGAGCGTTGGCCTGATCGCGGCCTGGGCGGTGCTTTCGGCCTTTACCCGGGTGGCTGAGAAGGCTTATGAGGACGCCGGGCAGACCTATGTCATGGTGGCCCCCCTGGCCGCAGAGGTCATGGATCTGCGCGGCCGGCACATGGTCCTGGGGGCGGTGCCCCCGCTCCAGGCTGCGGAGCAGGTGGCCCAGGCCGTGGGCATCGGGCCGGAGCGCCTGCGCATCCTGCCCGTGCAGAGCCTCCAGGGACCGGAGCGGCTGACCATGACGGCGCGGGGCTTGAGCCTGCGCGAGCTGGTGGACATCCTGCGCGACCTGCGCCTGCAGGCCGGGCTGTCCACCGAGTCGGGGCACATCTTTCTCCGGTCGGACAAGGACAAGCGCGTGGACCTGGAACTGGTCCTGACGCATTAGGACCAAAGGCGCACATGAGCACGCAGCAGACACAGCCCGCAGGCGACGGCGCGGCCCGGAGCCCGGAACGGAACGGGCAGAATCGACAGGGCGGGCAGGCCGGACAGGGCAGCCCGTGCGCGCGGCGCCTTTGGGGCGGTGCCGGGGCAGCGGCGCTCTGCCTGGGGCTTCTGGCCGGGCTGGTGCTCTACCTGCCCTGGGACACCATCTGGCACCTGGGGCTCAAGCAGTATGCCGCGCGCCATCCAGAGCTGCGCATGAGCTGGCAGAACGTGGACCGCGCCGGAATGCTCGGCTTCCGCATCAACGGGTTCGCGGTGGACTCGCCGGGCTGGAACGTCTCGCCCCGGATGCAGTGGGTGGACGTGCGCCTGGGGATCACCCCGCTGGTGACCCTGCGCGTGGACAGCGGCGGCCGCGAGGCCCGGCTGGTGTATTTCGATTCCGGCGCCTTTGACATCCAGGGCCAGGTCAATCTGTCCTGCCTGGGCCGCCGCGACATCCAGGGCAGCCTGGACCTGCGCAGCGACGGGGTGTTCCTGCGCGACCGGGGGGTCCTGGAGAAGGGCTTTCTGGATCTGCGCGGGGTCTCCCTGACCCTGCCCGGCAGCCTGTGGCTGGGCGACGTGGCCTTGGCCCTGGCCTACCAGGAGGGCGGCCTGCGCATCCGCTCCTTCACCCTGCGCGCGCCCGTGCAGGTGCGCGCCGAGGGCACCGCAACGCTGCGCCTGGACGACATCCTGCGTTCGCCCTTCAGCGTGAGCGGCGAGGTCATCCGCGGCCGTGAGCCCGCCCCCTTCACCTCCGAGGGCATCCTGGGCGATTTCCTGGGCCAGGCCGCCCTGCCGGAGTGAATTGCCCTCCGCCGCAAAAACGGATACAATCAAGCGTTTGACACGCACCTGAAGCCTTGGCTGCGCGGGGAGAAAGCCCTGTGGCCGTGGGGAGCCATCGCATGGGACGCCCTGGAGTTCCGGGAACCTGCGGCCTCATTGCCGCCCTCGTGCTCTGCCTGTTGGGCAGCCTGGGCCTGTGGCCCGCGCCCGAGGCCCGCGCCGGGGCCGAGGACCGTGCCGGGGGGCTGCGCATAGGCCTGGAAGATGCGGCGTTCAAGGATTTCATTCTGTTCATGGGCCAGTTCTCGGGCAAGAACCCGGTGTTCCGCGTGGACCAGCTGCCCGATGCCACGGTGACCCTGGTCTCGCGCCAGAGCGTGGCCGAGGCTGAACTGGCGCAGATGCAGGCCCTGGTGCTCAGCGTTGCGGGCTTGAGCGCCATCCCGCGCGGCGAGGTCGTGTATCTGCTGCCCGATTCCAGGCGCCCGGTCCAGCCAGCCGGGCCGACGCAGATCCTGGCCCTGCGGCTCAGCCAGGGGCTCGCTCCGGGGCAGGTGGCCTGCGTGCTGGAGCGTCTGCGCTCAGACGTCGGCCAGGTGGCCGCCGCCGACCAGGGCCGCTGGGTGGTCCTGCGCGACCGGGCCGAACGGGTGGCCCGCGCACGCACGGTGCTCACGGCCCTGGAGTCCGCGCCGACCGGGGCTGTGCTTGAGCTTGCGCCCCTGGGGCGGGCCGAGGCGCGGCTGGCGGCGCGCAAGCTGGACATGCATTTTCGGGGCTTGCCGGGGCAGGCCCCGGTGGTTCTGGCCCTGGAGTGGAGCAACTCCGTGCTCCTGGCCGGGAACGTCGATCAGCTCGCCCAGGCCCAGCGCCTGCTCGCGCAGATGGACGAGGGCGGCCGCGAGGCCCCGGCGCTCAGGGCCTTCCGGCTGCGCTACGCCAGGGCCGAGAAGGTGGCCGGGGTGCTGCGGGGGCTGGCCGGGTCGGACAAGCGCCTAGCAGGCCTGCGCGTGCGCGTGGACGCCGAGGCGGGCGCGGTGGTGGTGCTGGCCGAGCCGGAGCTCATGGTCCGGGTGGAGCGCCTGGTGGAGGATATGGACCAGCCCCGGCCCCGGGTGCTGGTGGAGGCCCTGGTGCTGGAGCTGCCGACGCGGATTTCCGGCCAGGCCCCGGTTCTGGCGGTAACTCCTGGTCCGGGGGGCGGGGCGCCGGTGCTCGCGGACCCGCCGCCGGGTTCGCCTGCCGACTCGCGCGGCTTTGACCAGGTGGCCGTGGGCCTGGGCGTGAGCCTGCGCGGGCGGATGCCGGGCGGGTCCGCGGCCGGATCGGCAAGCGGATCGGCGGTCGGACCGGCGGACGGAGCCTCAACCGCGCAGACCGGACCGGCGGAGCTGGACGTTTTGGCCGCGCAACTGGCCGCAGACTCCGAGGTGCGGGTGCTGGCCCGGCCCAGGGCTGCAGTTCCGGATGGCGGCGACATGCGCCTGAGCATCACCCGGCCAGCTCCGGTTGGGACAGGACCGGGCGTGGAGAGCCAGCGGCTGGCGTTCACGCCGCACCAGGACGCGGAGGGCGGACCGGTGTCTGTGCGCGTGAGCCTGGAGCATGCCGAGGCTCCGGGCCGGCTCCAGGTGGCCGAGGCGCTGTTGCCCGAGGGCGCGCTGTTGCTGTTGGTGGCCGAGTACCCGGACGCCAAGGAGCCGGGGGCCAAGGACGCAGGTGGCGTGGTCCAGGGTGGAGCGGATACTGGCGCAGGCTGGACCTTGTTTTCTTCCCGCCAGCAGGCCCAGGCCGGGTCTCGGCGGATGGGCATCGTGCTCATGGCGCGAGTGATTCGGGGCAAGGAGCCAGCGCCGGGCGCAAGCCGGGGCTTAGGCGAGGCAAAACCATAAGGCAGGCGGAAACGGCATGAAGGCCTTTTCTCAGAAGTATGCGCAACTAAGCGAGTTCCTGGACGAACGCCCGGTTTGGCGGAAGGACTGGAAATGGCTTTTGGTCATCGCGCTCATGGGCTACGGGGGGACGCTGGCGATCCGCCTCATGGACGCAGGCAACTGGGCCGGGCCAGGCCTCATGGCGGGCGGGGAGAAGCTCCTGGCCACCCATGACTCTTACGGCTGGCTGGCCGGAGCCAAGGGGGTGGGCAATTTCACGCGGTACGGCATGTCCTTGCTGGCGCGTGTCTTGAGCGGTTTCTTTGAGGCGCCCCTGTGGAAGGTCGCCTTCTGGGCACCGGCCTATCTGGGCAGTTTTATTGCTGTGGGCACGGCTTTCTGGGGCTGGCTCCTGGGCGGCCGCCGGGCGGCCATCGCCGCGGGCCTGATCGGCGCGCTTGCGCCGGGCTTCTACTACCGTTCCCGGCTTGGGTACTTCGACTCCGACCCCTTCACCCTGCTCATGCCCCTGCTGCTGGGCTTCATGCTGGCGCATCTGCTCTCGTTTTGCTGTACGCGCGGCTGGTTTGCCACGCCCCAGGAGCGCCAGGAAGGCGAGCCCATTCCGGCGGCCCTGCCTTGGCTGGCTCTGGGCTACGGCCTGGTGGCGCGCGTGGCGCACTTTGCCCACGACGACATTCGGATGATCGGCGTTGCCCTGTTCTGGATAGCCATTTTCCTGGCGGCGGCCACGGGCCGTCCCGGCCGTCGGCTGGAGGCCCTCAAGCTCCTGATGGTGTATGCGCTGGCGGCGTATGCCGGATTCCGGCAACACGGCATTGACGTGTTGGTCCCGACGCAGTTCGGGTTGGCCATTGCTGGCGCGACCATCGGTCTCGTCGTGCTTCTCTGGCGCAGGCCCGAGCGCTTGCGGCCCCTGCTGGACCACCCCTGGGTCTGGTTGATCGCGCTGCTGATCCTGGCTGTGCTCTGCGACATGTTCGAACCGTTTGGACCGTTTGCCGCGAAAGTGACGAGCTACCTGAAGCCTGTGACCGACGCGGCCCCGTCCGGCGGCGCAGCCGCAGGGGTGGGGGCCGTGCCAGGCCCCGTCTATCCCGGCATCACCCAGAGCATTCGCGAGGCCAAGAACGTGGTGGACTGGACGACGTTCTTCGCCGGGGTCTCGGTGACACCCTGGACCGGGGTTCTGGGCGGGCTCGGGCTGGTGTTCATCCTGGTGCTGCGCCCGGCGTTTTTGCTGACGTTGCCGCTCACGGTCCTGGGCGTGGGCAGCCTGTTCATGGGCGTGCGCTTCGCCATGTTCGGCGGTCCGTCCTTTGCCCTGGGCCTGGGCCTGGGCGTGCATTGGCTGGCCAAGGCCATCCTGGACCGCACCGGCGCGCGCGAGAATGTCCTGACCCTGGTGCAGATCCTTTTGGCCGGAGGCTGTCTTTTGGGCTACGCGGGGATCTACCGCAACCTGGCGCCCACCCCGGTGCTGGCTCCGGCCCACGCCGAGGCCTTGATGAAGCTCAAGACCATTGCGCCCAAGGACGCCTCGGTCTGGACCTGGTGGGACTATGGCTACGCCACGCAATACTATGCCGAGCGCATGACCCCGACCGACGGCGGCAGGCACGCTGGCCGCGACATCTATCCAACGGCCCTGGCCCTGATGTCGCCCTCCGCCCGCCAAGCGGCCCAGGTCATCAACATGAGCGCGGGCTTGAACCATGACCCGGCGCGCCGCTGGGACAGGCAGTCGGCCGCCGAGGTGCAGCAGGAGCTCGCCATGCTGGCCGCCTCGGACCAGCCCATGAAGCGCCCGCCCACGCAGTATGTGGTGGTCTGCTGGGAGAACATGAACCTGCTGCACTGGATGGGTTTTTACGGCGGCTGGGACGTGCTGGCCGGGAAGGGCACGCCAGCCAGAACCCAGGCGATCGACGAGGCCTTCAATATTGACCAGGGCCGTGGCGTTATGGTCTTCCGGGCTGGCACCGCGCCGATTGCGATCAAGAGCGTGGACATGCTCGCGGAGCGGGGCACGCGCCGGGTCAGTTTCGCCGTGAACCCGGCCGCGCCGCATCTCGTCATCAACGACGTGGCCAAGCAGGTCCGGCTCATGGATGACACGGCCTACAACAGCATGGCCGTGCAGCTGCTCATCGGCGACCCGGCCCGGGCCGAGGTGTCCAGCTACTTCAAACTCGTGCACGAGGGCTTTCCCCTGGTGCGCATTTACGAGGTCCTGCCCCCGGCCCAGGAGCCGCGGGGACAGGCGGAGGCCTTTACCCAATGAGCATTCCCTTCATCGACCTGAAGACCCAGTACCGCCGCGTGGCGGCCGAGGTGGAACGCGGCATCCAGGCCGTGCTGGCGTCCGGCGCGTACATCAACGGGCCGGAGGTGGCCCGCCTGGAGGAGCGCCTGGCCGGATACTGCGGCACGCGCTACGCCGTGGGCTGCGCTTCGGGCACGGACGCGCTGATGATGGCGCTTATGGCCCTGGGCGTCGGCCCGGGCGACGCGGTGTTCTGCCCGCCCTTCACCTTCATGGCCACGGCCGAGGTGGTGGCGCTTCTGGGGGCGACCCCGGTGTTCGTGGACGTGGACCCGGTGACCTACAACATGGACCCCGCGCAGCTCGACCTGGCCGTGCGCGCCGTGCGCAGCGGGGACGCCGCCCTGTACCCGCTGCCGCAGCACGAAGGTCCGCTCAGCCCCAAGGCCGTGATCCCGGTGGACCTCTTCGGCCTTTTAGCCGACTACCCGGCGCTGCTGGCCGTGGCGGCGGCGCACGGGCTCTTCGTCATTGAGGACGCGGCCCAGGCCTTCGGGGCCACGAGCGAGCTCTCCGGCGCCACGCGCCGGGCCTGCTCCTTCGGGCAGATCGCCTGCACCTCGTTCTTCCCGGCCAAGCCGCTGGGCTGCTACGGCGACGGCGGCATGTGCTTCACCGACGACCCGGAGTTGCTGGAACTGCTGCGGTCCATCCGCGTGCACGGCCAGGGCGCAGACAAGTACCAGAACGTGCGCCTGGGCATCACCGGGCGGCTGGACACCATGCAGGCGGCGGTGCTTTTGGCCAAGTTCGAAATCTTCGAGGACGAGGTGCGCCTGCGCCAGGACGTGGCCCGGCGCTACGCCGAACTGCTCGGCCCGCTGCCCGGCCTGACCCTGCCCGTGGTGCCTGGCGGGAACGTCTCGGTTTACGCCCAGTACAGCATCCTG
>Ga0154365_1013_pt5 | contig 9910 bp, 8 predicted proteins | sample RifGroA2_FD_115893 | JGI IMG/M metagenome (GOLD analysis project Ga0154365, IMG submission 115893) | Desulfovibrionales bacterium GWA2_65_9
TGCTCGACTTCGGCTCCGTGCTGGCCCAAGGCCGCCCGGACGAGATCAGCGCCAATCAGGACGTCGTGGCTGCCTACCTCGGCACCGAGGACGCCACCTTCTTCGGACGCTAGGCGAACAGGAACCTCCCCCATGCCCAGAACCTACGACACCACCCTGCCCGCCCTGCTGCTCGCGCAGGCAAGTAAGCGCCCACGCAAGACCGCCCTGCGCGAAAAGCAGTGGGGCGTCTGGCAGCCCTATTCCTGGCGCGACTACCTGGGCCTCACGGCAGAGTTCGCCTGCGGCCTGCGCCACCTGGGCCTGGGCAAGGGCGACATGGTCATCCTCATCGGCGACAACCGGCCCGAATGGCTCTTTGCCGAGCTGGCCATCCAGGCCCTGGGCGGCATGGCGCTCGGACTCTACCAGGATTCCTCGGCCGATGAGGTGCGCTACATCTTCGAGCTCTCCGAGGCCAAGCTCGTGGTCGCCGAGGACCAGGAGCAGGTGGACAAGATCCTGAGCCTGCGCCCGGACCTCAAGAAGCTCAAGCACATCATCTTTCACGACCCCAAGGGCCTGACCGGCTACGAGGACGAGGACCTGCTCTCCTTCGAGGCTGTGTGCGAGAAGGGCCGCAAGGCCGTCACCGACTCCGTGGCCGAGTTCACGGCCATGAGCGCCAAGCTCAGGCCGGAGGACCCCTGCCTGGTGGCAACGACATCGGGCACCACGGGCCGGCCCAAGCTGGCCGTGCTCTCGCACCGCAACATGCTCTCCATGGCCGCCAACCTGGGCCAGGTGGACCCCAAGCGCGAGACCGACGAGTTCGTGTCCTTCCTGCCCCTGGCCTGGATGGGCGAGCAGATGATGGCCGTGGCCTCGAGCCTGCTCTTCGGCTTCTGCGTGAACTTCCCGGAGGAGCCGGACACGGCCCAGGCCAACATCCGCGAGATCGGCCCGCACCTCATCTTCTCGCCGCCGCGCGTCTGGGAGGGTCTCTCGGCCAAGGTCCGGGGCGACATCCTGGAGACCACGCCCTTCAAGCGCTTCCTGTACAACTTCTTCCTGCCCATCGGGCTCAAGTTTGTGGACGAGACCTTTGCCGGCCGCAAGCCCGGGCCGCTCCTGGCCCTGGGCAACTTCCTGGCCGACCAGTGCCTGCTGCGCTCCCTGCGCGACCGCCTGGGCTTCTCGCGCATCCGCTCGGCCTCCACCGGCGGCGCGGCGCTCGGGCCGGACACCATCCGCTTCTTCCACGCCCTCGGCGTCAACCTGAAGCAGATCTACGGCCAGACCGAAATCGCGGGCATCTCCTGCATCCATCGTGATGGAGCGGTGGACTTCAACTCCGTGGGCTTGCCCATCCCGGAGACCGAACTGAGGCTGTCCGAGGCGGGCGAGATTTTGTCCAAGAGCCCGGCGGTATTCCTGGGCTACTACAAGAACGAGAAGGCCACGGCCGAGACCCTCCAGGACGGCTGGCTCCTGTCCGGCGACGCCGGGTACTTCGACGACGCCGGACGCCTCGTGGTCATCGACCGCCTGAAGGACGTCATGCACCTGAACGACGGCACGCAATTCTCGCCGCAGTTCCTGGAGAACAAGCTCAAGTTTTCGCCGTTCTTGCGCGAGGCCGTGGTGCTGGGCGAGAAGCGCGACACCGTCACGGCTGTCGCCTGCATCGACATGAACATCGTCGGGCACTGGGCCGAGGGACGCATGATCACCTACACCACCTACCAGGACCTGGCGGCCAAGGACCAGGTTTACGCCCTGGTCAAGGATGAGATACGCAAGATCAACAAGAGCCTGCCCGAGGCCACGCGCATCCGGCGCTTCGCCCTGCTCTACAAGGAGCTGGACGCCGACGACGGCGAGCTGACCCGCACGCGCAAGGTGCGCCGGGGCACCATCAATGAACGCTACGGCGCGCTCATCGACGCGCTCTACACCGATGCCTGCTCCTTACGCCTGGACATGGCCATCCAGTACCAGGACGGGCGCGTGCAGGAAATGTGCGGCGACATCCGCATCGAGACCGTGGAGGACAAGTAGCCCGTGGAATATTATCTGCAACTTTTCATCAACGGGCTCGTGGTGGGCAGCATTTACAGCCTCGTGGCCCTGGGCTTCGTGGTCATCTACAAGGCCACCAAGGTCGTCAACTTCGCCCAGGGCGAGATGGTCATGGTCGGCGCGTACGTCTGCTTCGGGCTCACGGTGCAGCTGCACGTTCCCTTCATCTGGGCCTTCCTCATGACCCTCGGCTTCTCGGTGCTGCTGGGCCTGGCCGTAGAGCGCCTGGCGCTGCGGCCGCTCATCGGCGAGGCGCACATCTGCGTGATCATGGTCACCATCGGCCTGTCCTCGGTGCTGAAAAGCGTCGTGCAGCTCATCTGGGGCACGCAGATCAAGGTCTACCCGGAGGTCCTGCCAACCACGCCGATCATCATCGCCGGAATGCCCGTGGCCCCGGTGTACATCGCGGCCTTCGCGCTCTCCGGCGTGCTCTTCGCCGTGTTCACGGTGTTCTTCAAGTACTCGCGCATGGGCATCGCCATGCGCGCCACGGCCCACGACCAGCAGGCCGCCCAGAGCATGGGCATCGGCATCCGGGGCATCTTCGCCCTGTCCTGGTGCATCGCTTCCGTGGTCTCGACCGTGGGCGGCGTGATCCTGGGCAACATCAACGGCATCAACTCGCACCTGGGCGTGCTGGGCCTGAAGGTCTTCCCGGCGGTGATCCTGGGCGGGCTGGACTCCTTGCTCGGCGCGGCCCTCGGCGGGCTGATCATCGGCGTGCTGGAAAATGTCTGCGACGGCCTGGCCAAGGACCTCTTCGACCTGGGCGGCTTCCGCGAGGTGGCGGCCTTCGTGGTCCTGGTGGCCATCCTGATGATCAAACCTTACGGACTCTTCGGCACCGAAGAGATCGAGCGGGTGTAGTCCATGCGCGGCAAGTGCGGACTGTTTTTCGAGAGCTACCGGGCCGAGGCCGCAGTGTTCCAGAGCGGGTTCCAGAAGACCTGCCTGGGCCTGTTCGTGGCCGCGCTTTTGCTCTCGCCGTGGGTGCTGGACAGCTACGCCGTGTCCATGCTGAACCTGATCTGCATCGCGGTCATCGGCGCGGTGTCGCTCAGCCTGCTCACCGGCGTCTGCGGGCAGATATCCCTTGGCCACGGCGCGTTCCTTGGCGTGGGCGCCTACGCCGCGGCCCAGGCCACCATGCACGGGGTGCCCTTCCTGGCGGCGCTTTTGCTGGGCGGATTTTCTGCGGCGCTGGCGGGCATGGTCTTCGGCGTGCCCTCGCTCCGGCTCAAGGGCATCTACCTGGCCATCGCCACCCTGGCCGCCCAGCTCATCCTGGAATACGTGTTCCTGCACTGGGAGTCGGCCACAGGCGGCTCGCGCGGGCTCATTGTCGACGCCCCGCAGATCCTGGGCTTCTCCTTCAACAATGAACGCCGGATGTTCTACCTGCTCCTCGTCGCCGCAGCCTTGTCCCTGCTCATGGTCACCAACGTCCTGCGCACCCGGCACGGCCGGGCCTTTGTCTCCATCCGCGACTTCTACCTCTCGGCCGAGATCGCCGGGGTGAACCTCTTCGCCTACAAGCTGGCCGCCTTTGGCCTGTCGTCGTTCCTGGCCGGCGTGGCCGGGGGCCTGTGGGCGCACTACACCCTGTTCCTGTCCGCCGAGCAGTTTGGCATCTCGCTGTCCATCTCCTATCTGGCCATGATCATCATCGGGGGCCTGGGCAGCATCACCGGTTCGGTCATGGGCGCGGTGTTCATGACGCTGCTGCCGGAGGTCTTAAACGGCCTGTCCGGCTCGATCTCAAGCGTGCTGCCGGACATCAGCCAGCACATCAACGCCCTGCGCGAGGGCGTGTTCGGCCTGGTGCTCATGCTGTTCCTAATCTTCGAGCCCGAGGGCCTGGCCAACCGCTGGAGGCTCATCAAGGCCTACTGGAAACTGTATCCTTTCGCCCACTAGGCGGCGCTTTTGTCCGGGTCCGGGCGGGCCTGGGCACACCGTGTGGGCGTTGGTTCAACCGTCAGAGAAATATTTAGGGGGGAGCTTATGAAAAGGATGTTCAGATTCGCGGCCCTGGCCGTGGCCATCGTGTCCACGCTGGCGCTCGGCGCCTGCGGCGGCGAGAAGAAGGACGACAAGGCGGCGGGGGCCAAGGAAATCAAGATCGGCGGCATCATCGACCTCTCCGGCCCCACCTCCTCGGTGGGCGTGCCCTACTCCGAGGGCGTCAAGGCCGGCGTGGCCTACTTGAACGCCCAGGGCGGCATCGCGGGCATGAAGATCATCTTCGACCTGCAGGACGACGCCTACAACGTCCAGCAGGGCCTGACCATCTACAAGAAGTTCGCCCAGGACAAGGTCGTGGCCATCCAGGGCTACGGCACCAACGTCACCGAGGCCTTGATGCGCTCTGCGGTCAAGGACGAGATCACCTACTTCTCGGCCTCCTACTCGGCGCACCTGACCGACCCCAAGACCGCGCCCTTCAACTTCTTCACCTCTGCCGACTACTCCACCCAGGTGCGCGCGGCGCTCAAGTACTTCAAAGAGAATTGGAAGGAGGCCCGCAAGCCCAAGCTGGCCCTGCTCTATCCCGACCACCCCTATGGCATTTCGCCCATCCAGGCGACCAAGGACTACGCGAGCGAACTCGGCTTTGAGCTCGTGGGCGAGGCCAACGTGGACCTGAAGGCCATAGACGCCACCACCCAGCTTCTGCCCCTCAAGAACAAGAAGCCCGACTTCATCTGGTGCGGCGGCACCACCCCGTCCACGGCGGTCATCCTGAAGGACGCCAAGAAGATCGGGCTCAAGGCCACCTTCTTCACCAACATCTGGGGCTCGGACGAGAACCTCATCAAGATGGCTGGCGACGCCTGCGAGGGCGCGTTCAGCCTCCAGGCCGCCGCAGTCTACGGCCAGGACGTGCCGGGCATGAAGACCATCCTCGAGGTCAGCAAGAACCAGCCGCAGATGACCCACTACATCCGCGGCTTCGTGTCCATGCTGGCCATGGGCGAGGGCATCCGCCTGGCCGCGGCCAAGGGTCCGGTCACCGGAGCCTCCATCAAGGCCGCCGTTGAGACCATGAAGGACTTCGACCCCATGGGCCTGGCGCCCAAGATCAGCTTCCTGCCCACGGACCACCGCCCGAGCATGGCCGTGTTTCTGTACAAGATCGTCGGCGGCAAGCTGACCTTCGTGACCCAGGAGACCCTGGACCGCAAGGCCGAGTGGCTCGGCAAGTAGGGTTATGAACAACGCGGTGATCGCAAGAGATGTGCTCCAGGTGGAGAACCTGGAGGTCGTGTACAACGACGTCGTGCTGGTGCTCAAAGGGCTCTCCCTGGCCGTGCGCGAGGGCGAGATCACGGCCTTGCTCGGCGCCAATGGCGCGGGCAAGTCCACCACCCTGAAGGCCATCTCCGGACTGCTGCTCAGCGAGGACGGAGAGGTCACGGCAGGGAGTGTGGTCTACGACGGCAAGCCCATACAAGGCATCGCGCCGGAGCAGATCGTGCGCCGGGGCATCTTCCAGGTCATGGAAGGCCGACGCATCTTCGTTGACATCACCGTTGAGGAGAACCTGCGCTGCGGGGCGCACACCAGGCCCCGCAGCGAGTTCGCCGAGAGCATCGAGAAGGTCTACAGCTATTTCCCGCGCCTGGCCGAACGCAAGAAGCAGCTGGCCGGATACATGTCCGGCGGCGAACAGCAGATGCTGGCCATTGGCCGGGCCGTCATGGCCAGGCCGCGCCTGCTGCTGCTCGACGAGCCGAGCCTGGGCCTGGCCCCGCTGCTGGTCGAGGAGATCTTCGAGATCGTCACGCGCATCAACAAGAACGAGGGCGTCACCGTGCTCCTGGTGGAGCAGAACGCGCGCGCGGCCCTGTCGGTGAGCGGACGCGGCTACATCATGGAGAACGGCCGCATCGTCATGGAAGGCGAGGCCAAGAGCCTGCTGGACAACCCCGACGTGCAGGAGTTCTACCTCGGCATGGGCCACGCCGGAAACAAGAAGAGCTACCGCGACGTCAAGCACTACCGCCGCCGCAAGCGCTGGCTGGGCTGATCGGCAAAACGGACAGGCGCACGCCGCGCCCCCGGCCAGGCCCCAGAATCGCTCAGGAGGTGCCACCGATGTTGTACCACGATCTGGAGACCCAGAGCCCAGAAAAACGCGAAGCCCGGCAGTGGAAGGCCATCCGCAAGCTCCTGGAGCGGGCCGCCCAGGACTCCGGCGAGTTCCGGGCACGCCTGGGCCGCGCCGGACTCGCCCTGCGCGACCTGGACTCGCTCACGGCCTTTTCCGCGCTGCCGCCCCTGCACAAGAAGGAACTCATCAGCCTGCAGGCCGAACGCGGCCTCGCCTGGCTGCTGACCTGCAAGCCCGGCGAGCTTCGGCGCATCTACCAGTCCCCCGGCCCCATCTTCGACCCCGAGGGCACAGAACAGGACTACTGGGGTTGGGCCGAGGGCTTCTTTGCCGCCGGTTTCCGCCCCGGGGACCTGGTGCAGATGACCTTCAGCTACCACCTGACCCCGGCCGGGCTCATGCTCGAGGAACCCCTGCGCGAGATCGGTTGCGCCGTGATCCCGGCTGGCCCCGGCAATACCGACGTGCAGGTGGACCTCATGCGGCGGCTGCCCGTCAGCGGCTTCGTGGGCATGGCCAGCTACCTCAAGGTCATCGGCGACAAGGCCCGCAGCCTCGGCCTGGACCTGCACAACGATCTGTCCGTCCGCAAGGCCTTTGTGGCTGCGGAGCGCCTGCCGGAATCCCTGCGCCTGGAGGTGGAGGAGATGTTCGGGGCCACCGTGCGCCAGGGCTACGGCACCGCCGACGTCGGCTGCATCGCCTACGAGTGTGAGCTGCCCCAGGGCATGCACCTGTCCTCGCGCGCCTATGTCGAGATCTGCGACCCGGAAACCGGCCGGCCGCTGCCCGTGGGCGAGACCGGCGAGGTGGTGGTGACGCCCTTCACCCGCGACTACCCGCTGCTGCGCCTGGCCACGGGCGACCTGTCGAGCCTCATCGAGGCCCCCTGCCCCTGTGGCCGAACCACGCTACGGCTCGACGGCATCAAGGGCCGCGCCGACGACACGGCCAAGGTCAAGGGCCAGTTCATCTATCCGGCCCAGGCCGCGCAGGTGGCCTTGCTGTTCCCGCAAATTACGGCCTGGCAGATCGTGCTCTCCAACCCCGGCGGCAAGGACCGCATCAAAGTGCGCCTGGCACTGGCGGGCGAGATCGACGTGCAAGCCTTCCAGGCGGCCTTCCAGGCCACTTTGAAGCTCAAACCCGAGGTGGAGGGCCTGACGGCCGACGCCATCGCCCAGGACGCCAAGAGGCTGGTTGACGAGCGCAGCTTCTAGCCGGCTTCTGAAAGCACCGCAGACGCCAACAAAAAAGGCCGACCCGCGAGGGTCGGCCTTTGATCGTTCTGGAGCGGGAAACGAGATTTGAACTCGCGACTTCAACCTTGGCAAGGTTGCACTCTACCGCTGAGTTATTCCCGCTCGTCTGTGAGCGCCCGGAGATGTCCGCCTGGACACGCTCCCCGGGGGGATGAAAAGGGGACCGGCCTTGAGGCCGGCCCCCGAAAAGAGCCTGGAGCGGGAAACGAGATTTGAACTCGCGACTTCAACCTTGGCAAGGTTGCACTCTACCGCTGAGTTATTCCCGCTCGTTTGGAGGCGGCATCCGGATTTGAACCGGAGGATGGAGGTTTTGCAGACCTCTGCCTTACCACTTGGCTATGCCGCCTTTTCTATTGGAGCGGGAAACGAGATTTGAACTCGCGACTTCAACCTTGGCAAGGTTGCACTCTACCGCTGAGTTATTCCCGCCCAACAGGGGGCTCCTTCTACATTTGCTCTCAAAATGTGTCAAGCCTCTCGAGGCATGTTTTCAAAAAGCCCGCCAAATACCGCCCGCTCAAAAGCGAATACGCACCAGGCCCCTGCCAGCAAGGCCAGCCCAGTCGGAGAAGCAGAACCGGAAACTCAACGAGAGCGCCGATTTCTAGGCCCTTTACAAGTCCTTTGCTTTTGGTTTATCAGGCGCATTCGCATTGAACTCGGAGCGGCGCGGACCCATCGGACGGTCCTCCCGCTCCTCCCATTGAGGAGATTTCGCATGGAAGCCAAAGATATCCAGTTTTTCCGGGACATGCTCAACGCCATGCTCGAGGAGATTCTCCAGAAGGGTCAGGCGACCATTGATGACATGACCGAAACCGTTGAAGTTTACGCCGACCCTGCGGACAGGGCCACGGCCGAGTCCGACCGCGCCTTCACACTGCGCCTGCGCGACCGTGAGCGCAAGCTCATCAAGAAGATCACGCAGGCCCTCCAGCGCATCGACGACGGCGAATTCGGCGTGTGCGTCGAATGCGGGGACGATATCGGCATCGCCCGGCTCAAGGCCCGGCCCATGACCACCCTGTGCATCAACTGCAAGAGCAAGCAGGAAGAAGACGAGATGGTCCGGGGCGACTAGCCCCAAAGACGTGTTCCGCCAACCGTCCAGCCCAGGGAGGCCCAGGTGGAAGCCAACTTCTTCCGCTTCCTGGCAGGCGAGCTGTCCACCGCCCTCACCGGACAGCGCTTCGAAAAAATTCATGGCCCGGCAGACGGGGTCCTTGTCTTTACGTTGCACGGCCAGGGCCGCACAGCACACCTGATCTTCAGGCCCGCCAAAACGGCGGGCCTGCTTTTTTTGAGCCCTGACCGGCCAGCCAACCCTCCCGAACCACCCATGCACGTCATGTGGCTGCGCAAACGCCTCACCGGGCGGCGGCTGCTCCACGCCCGCGTGGACTGGCCGAACCTCAGGCTGGCCTTTGCCCTGTCCCCGCGTGACGTGCCCGCAGCCGGGCAGTGGATCGTGTTCGACCTGCGCGCAGACCTATCTGGCGGGCTCACCCTGGCCGAGGACTTCCCGGAGCCGCAGGAGCCGTCCTGGCCGACCCTGGAACGCATCCTGGATGCGATCAGTGACAACGCCGAGGTCTGGCGCGAGCACCCGCAAATCACCCCGCCCCTGCGCAAACGCCTGGCCGCCCTGGCCGCCGAGAATCCCACCCAGGCCGCGCGCCTGCTCACGCGCCTGCAAAACGGCGCGGCAGACACCTTCTTCCTGTCGCCCGCGCCGCTGCGGCCCGAAAGCCCGCCCGCCCCGCCCCTGGCCTGGGACGCGGGCATTCCCGGCGCCGAGCGCTTCACCAGCGCCAGCCAAGCGGCCACGACCTTTGGCCAGCGCACCCTGTTCCCGCAGCTCAGCCGGGCCGAGGACGCCGAAAGCCTGGACCAGGCCGCCAAGACGCGCAAACGCGTGCAGCGCCAGCAGGCCCTGCTCGACCAGGACGAGGCCCGGCACAACAAGCTCGTCAGCCTGTCCATGGCGGCGGAGGCCCTGCAGATCGCCCTTTCGGGACTGAAAGCCACCCCGCAGCAGCCGAGCATGGTGCTGGAACACCCGGAGCATGGCCCGGTGGAAGTGCCCCTGGACCCGCGCCTGAGCCCGGCCGAGAACATGGCCCAGCTGTTCCAGCAGGCGGCCAAGGGCCGCCGGGGGCTCGCGCACGTGCAGCGCAGGCGCGGCCTGCTCGACGCCGGTGCCGGCCCGGAGCTGTTCCCGGCCCAGGCCGGCCGCGACAAGGCGTTCAGCAGCCACGACAAAACGCCAAGCAGCCGCCCGGCCCCGGTGGTCCTGCCCAAGCGCTACCAGGGCTTGGCCGTGGCGCTCTTCCGCACCTCGGACGGCTTCCTGGTGCTGCGCGGCAAGAGCAGCCAGGCCAACCACGACATGCTCTCAAAAGCCGCAGGGCCGTTCGATCTCTGGTTCCATGTGGCGGGCGGCCCAAGCGCGCATGTGATCCTCAAG
>Ga0154365_1171_pt5 | contig 9872 bp, 8 predicted proteins | sample RifGroA2_FD_115893 | JGI IMG/M metagenome (GOLD analysis project Ga0154365, IMG submission 115893) | Desulfovibrionales bacterium GWA2_65_9
GGCCGCAGCCGTGTAGGCATGCTGATACTTGATCAGGCTGGCCATCTCTTCATCCAGGTTCACGCCGGATATGGACTGCTGGCGGTCGTCCAGGTCGCCCGCCAGGGTCTTCTTGTACTCGTAGCTGAACTTCACCTTGGCCGTGTCTGCGCCCACGGTGGCCACCAGGCTGTCGTAGTACTTGACCACGCTCTGGCTCACGGTGCCGCTGCGCACGGTGGTCACGTCGACCTTTGTGCTGCGCAGGTCGGCAATGGCCTTGGCCGCTGTCGCGTCGCCCTGGTTGGCCTCGCCCGCGCCGTTGACATGCCCGGTGCAGAGGTTGTCCTGGTTGGTGGTGATCTTGGTGTTCACCTGCAGGTCGCGGCAGTTGGAGCCGTCGAAGAAGGTGTTCAGCCCCAGGCCCGCCACCAGGCCCGTGGTGTCCGTGCCAAAGGCGAATTCGTAACCGCTGCTGGCCGAGATGGACAGCTTGTGGTTGACCACCGTGGCCGTGAGGCTCCCGGCGAAGGTGGCGTTGATGGCGTCGCGCACGTCGTTGATGGTTGTGGTGGCGGGGTCGAAGTTCTGCTGGCCCGCCAATGCACTATTGAAATCCAGGGCCGCCCCGGAAACAAGCAGGCCGGTGCTGGTGTTGTAGACGTAGAGGTTGGCGCTGCCAGAGGTGAGCTTGCTGGCGTAGACCAGGCCCGAGGAGCCGCTGGCCAGAGCGCGGGCGTCATCGACCACGGAGTAGGAGCCCTGCACGTCGGTGAGCTTTTCCAGGCCGACGCCCTGGCTGTGGCGGCGGTTGAGCTCCCAGGCCAGGGTTTCGGCGATGGAGTCCAGGTTCTCGCGGTACTTGCCCACGTAGTCGTCCCGGAAGTTGAACAGGCCCGCGAGCTTGCCGCCGGAGAGCCGGTTGGGCTGGTCCACGCCGGTCAGGCTGGTGATGGGCGAGATGTTCTCCTTGGTGGAGGTGTTCTGGTTCCAGTACAGGGCCTTCTTGGGCACGATGGTGAAGCGGTCGCCCTTGGTGAAGGCAGTGCTAGGGGTCGCAGCCGAGTCTGTATCGCTGCCGAACCACACCTCAATGTTGCCCACCTGAACCATGTGGTCCTCGGGCCGGGCGTAATAGATCTTGTCCGTGCCGTCGGCATTCTTGAGCCAGGTGTTGCCGCCGTCCACGGAGACGCGAAAGGTGGCGGCACCGGCGCTGCTGGCGACATTGAAGCTGGCGCTGGCGTTGCTGGTGACCTCCAGCGTGTATTCAAGATTGTCGCTGCCCTTGAAGTACACGTTGCCGTCAAAGGACGACTCCGCCATGAGCGACTTGGTGGACTCGGCGGCATCATAGGACAGGGAGAAATACTGCTCGTTGTCAATCAGGGTCTGCCCGGCCTTGGTGGTGATGGTGATGTTTCCGCTGCCCTTGTCGATGTAGTTGATGTCCACAAGCTCGGCCAGATCGCGCACGAGCATGCCGCGCTGGTCATAGAGCTGGTTGGCGTTGTTGGAGCCGGGCACATCGTGGATCTTGATCTGGGTGTTCAGGTCCGCGATCTGCTGGAGCAGGTCGTTGACGTTCCCCACTTCCTGGGTGATGGCCGTGTCGGCCTTCTGCTGCATGAGCACGAGGTCGGCATCGGCCTGGTGCAGGGTCGACACCAGGGTCTGCGCGCCCTCGATGACCTGGCTGCGGCTGCCCGCATCCTCGGGCCGCTGGGTCAGGTTCTCCCAGTTGTCGAAGAACGTGGACAGGCTCGAACTCAGGCCGAAGCCCTGGGACTCGTTGAACAGACTCTCCGTGCCCTGGAGCTGTGTGTAGAGCGTGTCCCAGCGGTCGCGCAGGGTGGCCTGGTCGTAGTACTGGGTCTCCACGTACTGGTCGAAGTGACGCTGGATCTCGCCAGCCCAGACGCCCGTGCCGACCTGGCCAGGCATGAAGTCGATGTTGTAGGCCTCGTCGAAGCGGACGGTGCGGCGGCTGTAGCCCTCGGTGCTGACGTTGGCGATGTTCTCGCCGGTCACCGAGATGGCGGCCTGGGCCGCAAAGAGCCCGCTGCGGCCGATGTCGAGGATGGAGTTGGCGCCGAACATTTAGAGCCTCCCGCTGAAGAAGCTGGCCTGGCCCTGCGGCGGCTTGGTGAAGCGTCCGCGTTTGCCGTACACGTCGCCCTTGCTCGGCTGGATGGCCTGGTGCAGGTGCGTCAGGAGCTGCATGCTCTGGTCGAAGAGGCCCAGGGCCAGCTGGCGGTTCTTGTCGGCCTGCATGGCGCAGAGCTGCTCGCTTCTGTCCATGTTGGCCAGATCGGCGCTGAGCTTCGCGGCGGTCTCGGCAGGGAGCTTCGCCATCACGTCGCGCATGCGCTCCAGGCCGGGATAGCCCGCGCCGATGAAGCGCCTGAGCTGCATACGCTCGACCACGAGCTGGCGCATCAGGTCCTGCACCGAAAGCTCAAGGACGCTCACGTCCTGAGGCTGACGCCCCATGAGAGCGGCAAATTCTTCTTCCAAAAGGGAGGAAAGAAGCTCCAGCGCGCACACCTGACGGGACAAATTTGCCTGGATAAGTTGCAGCATGCCGGCCTCCTCCATCTAAAAAAATTCTATTATTTCAGTGGTTATTCGCATCGCCTGCGGCCTGACCAAGGGCAGCGGGCAGCCTTCTAGCCAATAACTGCAAGTCTGCGGCCAGTGGCCGCGCCTGCGCCGTCTGCGGACTGGGCCCGGCGGTCGTAGGCATCTTCGATGCGCTTGGCCAGGGCCTCGACATCGGGCATGACATCTCCCGGCACAGAGGCCGGGCGTGCCGGGGCCTGGACCTGCGGGCGCTGGACCAGCGGGTTGAGCTGCCTGGCCTCCAGCACCTTGGCGGGATCGCTCAGCGGGGCCGCCACAGCCGTCGCGGGCTTCGGGGCCGGACGCACGGAGGTCGCGCCGTCGGCCTGGATGGTCTTGGTGGAGTTCAAAAGCTTGCCCTTGAGCTGGCCATAGAGCATGTCGCCCAGGCCGATGCCGCCGTCCTTGGCCATCTTTTCGGAAAAATCGCGGTCGAACATGGAGCGGTACATGTCCTCCTGGGGCGACTGCAGGTAGCCGCCCTTGGGCACCGTGGCGCGCATCTGCTCCCAGAGCTTGCCGATGAACACGGCCTCAAAGTTCGTGCAGGCCTCGCGCAGCTTCTTTTCCTTGGAGGGGCCGGGGGTCAGGTCGCCGCGCAGGCGGTCCACCTGGGTCTTGAGCTGCACCAGCTCGCTGTCCTGAGCCTTCTTGGCCGCCAGCGAGGCGTCCATCGTCATGTCCGCCATGCTAGATCACCTCCAGGTCGGCGTGCAGGGAACCAGCGGTCTTGAGGCTGCGCAGCACCGAGATCAGGTCGCGCGGGGTGGCCCCCACGGAGTTCAGGCCGTCCACCAGCTCCTGCAGGGTCGCGCCCTCCATGAGCAGCAGGCGGTTGTTCTGCTCCTTGATCTTCACGTCGCTCTGCGGGGTCACCTGGGTCGTGCCGCCGGAGAAGGCTCCGGGCTGGCTCACGTTGGGGGTCTCGGCCACCACGATCTGCAGGTTGCCGTGGGCCACGGCGACCTTGGTCAGGCGCACGTTGCCGCCCAGGACCACGGTGCCGGTCTTTTCGTCCACCACCACCTTGGCGCGGGAGTCGGGCGAGATGTCCAGGTTCTCCAGCGAGGCCATGAGCGGCACCAGGTTGCCCTGGAAGCGGGCCGGGATGGCCAGCTGGATGGTGGCTCCGTCCATGGCCTTGGCCATGTTCCCGCCAACGGCGGCGTTGATGCGGTTGACCACCTGCATGGCCGTGCCGAAGTCCGGCGTGCCGGAAAGGTTGATGGTCAGGCCTTCCTGCTTGTTGAACTGGAAGCCCACCTCGCGCTCCACGGTGGCGCCGTTGGGGATGCGGGCCACGGTGGTGATGTTCTTCTGGGCCGTGGCGGCCTGGCCTTCGGCCGAGTAGCCGCCGAGGGTCATGGAGCCCTGGGCCACGGCGTAGACCTTTCCGTCCAGCCCGCGCAGGGGCGTGATCAGCAGCACGCCGCCGAGCAGGCTCTTGGCGTCGCCAACCGAGGACACGGTGACATCGATGGGTGAGCCGGGCCGCGACGAGGCGGGCATCTTGGCCGTGACCATGACCGCTGCGGTGTTCTTGGGCTTGAGGTTGGCCGGATTCACGCTGACGCCCATCTTCTCCAGCATGTTGGTCATGGAGCGGATGGTGAACTCGTTGGTGGTGCCGTCGCCGGAGCCGGAGAGGCCGACCACCAGGCCGTAGCCCACCAGCTCGTTGCTGCGCACGCCGGAGAAGCTGGCGATGTCCTTGAGGCGCACGGCGTGGGCCGGTGCCGCCCCGGCAATGATGAGCACGGCCAGGCAGAGCAGGATCAGGGCCAGATTCCGGGCCAGTTCCTTGCGGCGGTCGATGCGTGCGTCGTTGATCATGATCGTCTCCCGTTGCTGCGCGGCCAGAAGGGCCAGACTTAGAAAGGCCAGACGTTGTCGAGGAGTCTGGAGAGCCAACCGGCGCGCTGCTTGTCGGTCAGCATGCCCTGTCCGTAGACCTCGATCTTGGCGTCGGCCAGGGCCGAGGAGGCCACGGTGTTCTTGGAATCGATGTCGCGCTGGCGAACCAGGCCGCGCACCACCAGGATCTGGGTCTCGGCGTTGATGCGGATCTGGCGCGCGCCTTCCACCTGCATGACCTTGCCCGGGAGCATGCGGATGACCCGCGCAGCCACGGTGGTGGTGAGCGAGGTCTCCTGCTTGGTCTCCCCTGTGCTCACGAAGTTGCTCACGCTGCTGGCGCCCACCTGGGGGCTGCCCAGACCAGTCACGCCTGGCACCACCTTGCCCAGGGTGCCGTAGATGCCGGTGTTGGGTATGGCGGTGATGCCATAGGTGTTGGTGTTGGTCTTCTGGGCCGTGGTGTCGGACTTGTTCTTGCCGTTGGTGGTCTCGGTCACGAGCACCATGACGATGTCGCCGACCTTGTTGGCCCGGTTGTCGTCGAAAAGGAAATCCGACTGTCCGGACTCGTAGAGCGAGGCGGGGTTTTTCGCCGGCTCGGCCTCCACGGGGTTGGGGTCCGTCAGGATGGGCGAAGGCATGGGCCGGTTCTCAACGGCGCAGCCAGGCAGAACGGACAGCAGGGCCAGGGTCAGGAGCATCTTCTTCATGGTCGCATCCTCTAGTATTAGAACAAACGGGCTAGCGGACCAAAACGGTCTCGGCGTCCAGCACGGTTCCCGTGATCTTCCTGTTGCTTTGCACATTGCGTACCTGAACCGTCTGACCGATGCCGGCGTCGGCCAGGGCCACGGCCTTCACGGAGAGGCGGATATTGGTGCCCTCGTAAACGAGGTTGACCTGGCCGCCCTTGGCGATGACCGGCACGGGCTCGACGCTCTCAACCGTGATGACCTGGTCCGTGCCCACGCTCTTGGCCACGCGCCAGGGCCCGCCGGAACCGTCCCAGGCGTTCTGGTTGAAGGCCATGTTCTTGCGCTTGAAGGTGACCATGTCCGGAGTCACCAGCTGCAGGCGGTTGATGGGCCGGGTGGCGCAGGCCACGGGCCGCCAGAGATTCACAAAGGCCGACCCGGCTACGCGGCGCGTGGTCTTGCCCTCGCCGGAGACGACCTCGAAGAGCAGGTTGTTGCGGCCGGGCCGCACGGCTTCGCTCATGACGATGTTCAGGCGGTCGCCGGGGTGCGCCAGAAATACATAGTCGGGCGAGCGCATGTCGGTGATTTCCAGATCACCACGCAGGCCAGCGCCGCCAGCCGTCAAAAAGTCAACGCCCATGCGCGCCAGGGTTGCGCCATCCACGGCCTTGCCCCCGCGCTGCACCACGATCTGCTGCGGCAGCACAAAGGACCCGGCCTCTTCGCCCAGATAGTGGCGCAGCATGGCGGCCAGGCGTTCGCGGGACAGCGCGGTCTGGTGCCCGGCCTTCTCCGGCGAGGCCCACAGGGATTTGGCGGCAAGTTCCTTCCACAGCGCAGGGGGAGTGTTCGCGCTGGCGTCGGCGATCTCGCCCAGATGCACCACCGGCCCGGCCACGCAGGCGGCATTGCGCACCTGGATGCGCCAGTCCCGGCCAGTCTGCTCCGCAGCGGCGGCGCTGGCGGAAAGCAGCACGGACAGGGCCAGGGCGGCCAGGAGCAGCGCTGCTGTGCGCACCGGGCAGCGGCCCGAGCGGAGGTTGTCCCAGCGGTGGTGCTCTTGTGCGCAATACATGAGCCGTTCCCCTTGTCAGTCCTAGCGCTTCACGTTGATGGCGGTCTGGAGCATGGTGTCCGAGGTGGTCAGGGCCTTGGAGTTCACCTCGTAGGCGCGCTGGCCGATGATGAGCCCGACCATTTCGTCCACCATCTCCACGTTGGAGCCTTCCAGGAAGCCCTGGGCCAGGGTGCCGAAGTTGGTGTCGCCGGGGGTGCCGGAGGTGGCCGCGCCGCTGCCGTCCGTCTCGGTGTAGAGGTTGCGGCCCTGGGCGGTCAGTCCGGCGGGATTCACGAAGTTGTAGACGGTGATGTCCGCCCCGGAGAGCTCGGTGCCGGCCTTGTCCATGGCCGCGATGTGGCCCTTTTCGGTGATGACCAGGCTGGCGGTGCCTGCGGGCACGGTGAATTCCGGCTGCAGGGGGTAGCCATTGGCGTTGACGATGCGGCCGTTGTTGTCGAGCTTGAAGTTGCCCGCGCGGGTGTACACGTCGTTGCCGTTCTGGTTCAGCTTGAAGAAGCCCTGGCCTTCGATGGAGATGTCCAGCTGGTTGCCGGTGTTCTGGAAGGCGCCCTGGGAGAAGAACTTGTGCACGGTGACCGGGCGCACGCCCATGCCGACCTGGAAGCCCGTGGGCAGGCGGTTGCCGCCCTCGTTCAAGGCGCCGGCGATGTTCATGGTCTGGTACATGAGATCCTCGAACTCGGCGCGGCTTTTCTTGAAGCCCGTGGTGTTCACGTTGGCCAGGTTGTTCGAGAGCACGTCGATGTGGGTCTGCTGGGCGACCATGCCGGTTGCGGCGGTCCAAAGCGAGCGCATCATAATGTTTATCCTCCTAAAATAATGGCAGTCTAGCCGACCTGGCCGACCTTGTTGATGACGAGTGATTCCATGCTGTCCGTGGTGGTCATGATCTTTTGGTTGATTTCAAAGGCCCGCTGGGCCTCCATCATGTTCACCATCTCGCCCACGATCTCCACGTTGGACTTTTCCAGGTAGCCCTGCTGGACCTGCGCGTTTTCCGCAGGAATCTCCGTGGCCTTGCTGCCCTTGCGGATGCGGTAGAGGCTCTTGCCGACCTTCTCCACGGACTTGGGGTCAGAGACGTTCACCAGGTCGAGTGCGCCAAGCTCGCTGCCATCCGCGCTGATGATGCCCTTGGCGTCGATCAGGATCTTGTTGTCGCGCGGCAGGCTGATGGCGCTGCCGCCGCCCAGGACTTCAAAGCCCTGTTCGGTGATGAGGCGGCCGTCAGCGGAGAGCTGCAAGCTGCCGTTGCGCGTCAGGAAATCGCCCTGGGGCGTGCGCACCTTGAGGAAGCCCTCGCCCACCAGGGCCACATCCAGCGGGTTTCCCGTGACCTGCATGCTGCCCTGGGACATGTCCGAATACTGGCCGCCCATCCTGGGGCGGGCCTGGATGTACGGCTTGGGCCAGAGGTCATTGGCGCGCACATAGGGCTTGTCGTCGACCAGAAAGTCGTGGGCGAAGCGCTGGAACGTGTCGTGGAAGGCGTAGTTGTCCTTCTTGAACCCGTTGGTGCTCGAGTTCGCCAGATTATTGGCAATGACGTCGAGCCGGTGCTCGTTTGTCATGGCTCCAAAAAGGGCGCTGTACATGCTTTCGCGCATTGGTTCCTCCTGTGCTGCCCACGAACATGCAAGTTGTGCGCCACAAAACCTGGACAGACCCCCCTGCCTGGACCACCACGCCCCGTCAACATCCGGCGAAAATACCCGTCTGCCGTGCGCTGAAGAAATACTTGCCAGGATCTGCTTTTCCGTTGACAATGGCATAACGCGCGACTAGATAGGCCGTGCGGGCGGGTGTAGCTCAACGGTAGAGTACGAGCTTCCCATGCTCGGTGTTGCGAGTTCGATCCTCGTCACCCGCTCCATGGCCTCAAGGATTTTACCGCCTGAACCTCGTTGGTTCCTCGAGAGATGGTGGGCCTTTTGGTCCACTTTTTTGTTTTCAGGAACCAGGATCGGAGACGCACAGGCATGACGAAAACACCCCTTGCAGAAAGACTCACCGGGATCATCGGCCCGGCGGTGAGCACCCTTGGGGTTGAACTCTGGGGCGTGGAGTTCGCCTCCGCCGGCAACCGCATGGTGGTCCGGGTCTATATTGATGCGCCGGGAGGCGCCGCCGAGAGCTGCGCGCCTGCTGCAGCGGATGTTGACGCGGATGTTGACGCGAATGTTGAAGCGAATGCTGAAACGGGCGCGGACGACGCCGCCTTGCACGAAAGGCCCCTTGGCGTGACCATCGCCACCTGCGCCCAGGTCAGCCGCCATCTGGGCACCGTGCTGGAGGCCGAGGACGCCGTGCCCGGAGCCTACGTGCTGGAGGTCTCCTCCCCGGGGCTGGAGCGCCGCTTCTTCGCACCGGAGCAGCTTCCGGCCTATCTGGGCCGCATCGTGGACGTCCGCCTGCACCAGGCCCAGGACACGCGCCGCCATTTTCGCGGGCTCCTGGCCGAGAGCGGACCGGACTTTCTGGTGGTGGACGAATCCGGCGTGCTGACCCGCGTGCTGTGGCCGCACGTGAAGACCGCACATCTCGTGCATGAATTTCCAGGCGCAGCCGCTTAGGGGCTGGCGCCGCAATCGTGTTTTCATCCCCCGCCTCCCGCGCGGCCTGACAAGGGCCTTCGCAGGTGGCGGAAACAGATGCAGAATCTCACGCCCACGCGCACCGGGACTAGAAACCGGACGCCGGGCGGCACCGGAGGGAGCGCCATGAGCTCGGAACTGAAGAAGACAATAGATCAGATCAGCAAGGACCGCGGCATCGACCGTGACCTGCTCATCGACACCCTGGAAGAGGCCGTCCGGTCCTCCGTGGCCCGCAAGTATGGCGACCAGATGGACATCGAGGTGACCTTCAACGAGGAAGCCGGCGAGATCCAGGTCTACCAGTTCAAGGTCGTGGTCGCCAAGATCACCGACCCCGTGAGCGAGATCACCCTGGAAGAAGCCCGCGAGCACGACCCGAACATCAATCTCGACGACGAGATGGGCTTCAAGGTCAAGATCGAGGACCTGGGCCGCATCGCCGCGCAATCCGCCAAGCAGGTCATCATCCAGCGCATGCGCGACGCCGAGCAGGAGATCATCTACGAGGAATACCGCGAACGCCAGGGCGAGATCGTCTCCGGCATCGTCCAGCGCCGCGACCGCACCGGCTGGATCATCAACCTGGGCCGCACCGAGGCGCTGCTGCCCAAGGACGAGCAGATCCCGCGCGAACGCTACAAGCGCGGCGACCGCATCCAAGCTTACATCATCAAGGTCCAGAAAGAGTCGCGCGGACCGCAGATCGAGGTCAGCCGCTCGCACCCGGACTACATGGGGGCCCTCTTCGCCCGCGAAGTGCCCGAGGTCTTCGACTCCACCGTCAAGATCATGGGCGTGGCCCGCGACTCCGGCCTGCGCGCCAAGGTGGCCGTCAGCTCCCGCGACCGCGACGTGGACCCGGTGGGCGCCTGCGTGGGCATCCGCGGCTCGCGCATCCAGAACATCGTGCAGGAGCTCAAGGGCGAACGCATCGACATCGTGGTCTGGAGCCCGGACATCGCCGTCTACGCCCAGAACGCCCTGTCCCCGGCCATCATCAGCCGCATCATGGTCGATGACGAGGAAAAGACCCTTGAG
>Ga0154365_1015_pt4 | contig 9859 bp, 10 predicted proteins | sample RifGroA2_FD_115893 | JGI IMG/M metagenome (GOLD analysis project Ga0154365, IMG submission 115893) | Desulfovibrionales bacterium GWA2_65_9
GCCCGCAGCCCTCGCCCATGACAAAGCCGTCGCGCTCCTTGTCAAAGGGCCGGGAGGCGTGCTCGGGGTCGTCGTTCCTGGTGGACAGGGCCTTCATGGCGTTGAACCCGGCAAAGGCCAGCGGCGTGATGGTGCTCTCGGCCCCGCCGCAGATCATGACGTCGTTGCGGCCGAGCTTGATCTCGGAGAAGGCGCAGCCCACGGCGTGGGTGCCTGAGGCGCAGGCCGTGGTGGTGCAGATGTTGGCCCCGCGCGCGCCGTGCTCGATGGAGACCATGCCCGCAGCCATGTTGGCGATGATGGTCGGGATGAAAAATGGGCTGATGCGGCCGGGCCCGGAGTCCGTCAGCTTCTTGTGCTGGGTCTCGATGCCCTCGAGCCCGCCCAGGCCGACGCCGATGATGACCCCGGCGCGGTGCGCTTCCTCCGGCGGGATGGTCCACCCGGCCTGGTCCATGAGCATCTTGGAGGCGGACACGGCGTACTGGGAGAACTTCTCCATGCGCCGCGCGGCCTTGTGGTTGATGTACTTGGTGGGATCAAAGTCCTTGACCTCGCCGGCGATCTGCGTGTCGTGGCCGGTGGCGTCGAAGCTGGTGAGCTTGGCGATGCCGATCTTTCCGGCCAGCAGATTGGTCCAGCTGGAATCGAGGTCGTTACCAAGGGGGGTAATGGCGGCCAAGGCCGTGACGACAACCCTGTTCATGGGGGAATTCCGTGGTTCGGGTTCATCCCTGGCGGGAAAAGACGGAGCGCTCCACAGGCACGCGAGCCGGGAGCGCTCCGGACTGGTCAAAGAAACAGGCCGCTTGAGGCCGCCGTTTTACTTGTGCTTCTCGATGTACTCGATGGCGTCCTTGACCTTGAGGATCTTCTGGGCTTCCTCGTCGTCGATCTCGATGTCAAAGGACTCTTCCATGGCCATGATCAGCTCGGTCAGGTCGAGCGAGTCGGCTCCCAGGTCCTCGACAAAGGAGGCCTCAGGCTTCACTTCGTCGGCGGACACGCCCAGCTGCTCCACGACAATGGCTTTCACTTTCTCGGCTACAGACATATTCCCTCCAGAAGGTGTTTTTAACGTGATGGTTACATGTACATGCCGCCATTGACAGCCAGGACCTGACCAGTGACATAGCCAGCGCCCGCTCCGGAAAGGAACGAGACGGCGCTTGCGATGTCCTCGGGTCCGCCCAGGCGGCCAAGGGGAATGTTCTCCAGCATTTTCGAAATAATGGCCTCGGGCAGCGCGGCGGTCATGTCGGTCTGGATGAAGCCGGGGGTGATGGCGTTCACCGTGATGTTGCGTCCGGCCAGCTCGCGCGCGGCGCTCTTGGTCAGCCCGATGAGTCCGGCCTTGGCGGCCACGTAGTTGGCCTGGCCGGCGTTGCCCATCTGCCCGACCACGGAGCTGATGTTGACGATGCGGCCCCGGCGCTGCTTGACCATGATCTTGGCGGCCTCGCGCAGGCAGGCGAAGGCCCCGGTCAGGTTCACCTGGATGACCCGGTCCCAGTCCTCGTCCTTCATGCGGATGAGCAGGCCGTCCTTGGTGATGCCGGCGTTGTTGACCAGCACCTCCAGGGTGACCTTGTCCTTGATCTCCTCACTGAAAAACGCCGTCACGGCCTCGCGGTTGGAGGCGTCCAGGCGGAAGGCCTTGGCCTCGCCGCCGTCACCCGTGATGGCGGCCACGACCTTTTCGGCTTCCTCGGGGCGGCTGACAAAGGTCAGGTAGACCTCGAAGCCGTCCTTGGCCAGCCTCTCGGCGCAGGCGCGGCCAATGCCGCGTGAACCGCCCGTGACCAGCGCAACCTTGGGCAAGTCGCTCATGATTTCCCTCGTTCGCGGCGGGTTTGCCCGCCGGGTTGATCGCACGCTCGTACCCGAATTCGCGCCGGACTGCAAATATCCGTGCGCCAGCGCCCCGCCTTGGTCCTAGAAGCGCAGCAGGGCCGAACCCCAGGTGAAGCCGCCGCCAAAGGTGCTCAGCAGCACAAGATTTCCGTCCTTGATGAAGCCCTCCTCGCGGGCCTCGGAAAGCGCGATGATCACCGAGGCGGCCGAGGTGTTGCCGTATTTCTGCAGATTGGTGAAGATCTTCTCGGTCGGCATCTCCAGGCGGGTGCCCACGGCATCGATGATGCGCAGGTTGGCCTGGTGCGGGATGAACACGTCCACCTGGTCTTTGTCCAGGCTGTTTTTCTCCAGCATCTTCTTGCAGATGCTGCTCATGGCGCGCACCGCGTACTTGAAGACCTCGCGGCCGTTCATCTCCACGAAGAAGTCGCGGCGCACGGTCTCGCCGGGCTTGTAGGGCGCGCCGGAGCCGCCGCCCTTGACGGTCAGCAGGCCGTGGGCCGAGCCGTCGGTGGCCAGCAGCACGTCGAGCACCTGGGCGCAGCCAGCCGGGGCGAGTCCGGTGTCGGCGGTGACGATGGCCGCGCCCCCGCCGTCGCCGAAGAGGATGCAGATGCTGCGGTCGGTGTAGTCCAGGCGCGAGGACACGACGTCCGTGGCCGCGACCAGGACCTTGGCCTCGGGGTGCAGGCAGATGATCGCCCGCGCCGCCTCTAGCGCGAAAAGAAAGCCGGAGCAGGCGGCGGAGATGTCCATGGCCGTGCGGCCGATGATGCCCAGGCAGTCCGCCAGCATGCAGGCGGACGAGGGGATGTAGGCATCGGGCGTGAAGGTGGCCACCAGGATGTGCGTCAGCTCCTCGGCCTGCATGCCTGCGTTTTCCAGGGCGCGCAAGGCCGCCTGGTGCGAGAGGCTGACCGTGGTCTCGCCCAGGGCGGCGATGCGCCGCTCCTTGACGCCGGTGCGCGAGGTGATCCATTCGTCGTTGGTGTCGACCATGCGTTCGAGGTCGGCGTTGGTGAGCCTGGTCTCCGGCACACAGTGGCCCAGTCCGCGAATGATGCAGGGAGTTGTCATGAGGTTCGCTCGGTGTGGTGTTTGCCGGTGCTTACCGGCGGTTATCCTCGGCCCGGCCGCGGCTTGCGCCAGGGGCCGGGCAGGGGCGCATCAGGCCTTGTGCCTGCTGAACTGCGCGAGTTCAGTATGGGCGGAGAGCTCTGCCGCCAGGTGCTCGTGCGACTTGCGCTCGACATAGGTCGCGGCCATGCGGATGGCGTTGGTCACGGCCTTGAGATTGCTCGATCCGTGGCAGACGATGAGGATGCTCTTGAGCCCCAGGAGCGGGGCTCCGCCGTACTCGGCGTAGTCCATCATCTTCGCGAAATTCTTGAGCGAACCCATGGACAGCGCCGCACCCACGCGTGAGAGCATGTGCCGTTTCAGCTCGCGCTTCAGCACCCGGCCAAAGCTGCGCGCCAGGCCCTCGGAGAGCTTCAGGCAGACGTTGCCCACAAAGCCGTCGCACACGGCCACGTCCAGGTCGCCGGTGAAGATGTCGCGGCCCTCGACGTTGCCCACGAAATTGAGCGAGGTCTTCTTCAGGAGGTCAAAGGCCTCCTTGACCATGACGTTGCCCTTGCCCTCTTCCTCGCCGATGGACAAAAGGCCCACCCTGGGCTTGTCCACGCCGAGCACGTCACGCGCCAGCACGTCGCCCATGATGCCGAACTGGGCCAGGTGCGAGGCCTTGGAGTCCACGTTGGCGCCCACGTCGATGAGCACGATGGGTTCCTTCTCCGTGGGCATGATGCTGGCCAGCGCCGGGCGCTCCACGCCCTTGATGCGGCCAAGGGTAAAGATCCCGCAGGCCACGGAGGCCCCGGAATTGCCTGCGCTGACCACGCCGTCGGCACGACCCTCCTTCACCAGCTGGCAGGCCACCTGGATGGAGGAGTCCTTCTTGCGGCGCAGGGCGTCAGACGGCTTCTCTTTCATGTCCACCACCTGGGAGGCGTGGACGATGTCGATGGGCAGGCCGGGCTCTGCGTTCAGGCGCGCAAGCTCGCCACGCAAGGCTTCCGCATCGCCCACCAGGGTGATGCGGATGCCTTCGCGGGCGGCCTGGAGAGCCGCAGCCACGTTGATCCGGGGGCCGATGTCGCCCCCCATGGCATCAACGGCGATGTGGGGCGGGGTCTCAGGCATTCGCGATGCTGACGGCCTGGCGGTCCTTGTAGTTGCCGCAGGCGGAGCAGGCGCGGTGCGAGATCACAGGCTCGCCGCACTTGCACAGCACGACGTTGGGCGTGGCCACGTGGTCGTGGGCGCGGCGCATGTTCTTGCGGGACTTGGAGGTCTTTTTCTTCGGTAAGGCCATGAGGCACTCCTTATTAATGCTTGCCGCGCGGGGGGAGGGACTCCTCCGGCACGCGGGCTATTATAGCTTCAAGTTGCGCAGGACCGCAAGCCTGGGATCGCCCTTGTCCTGGGCGCAGGAGCAGGTTTCCTGGTTGCGGTTCACGCCGCATTTGGGGCACAGGCCCCGGCAGTCCTCGGCACACAGGGGGCTCACCGGCAGGGCCAGCATGAACTGCTCCCAAAGGTAGCCTGCGACGTCCAGATCGAGGAAGCCCTTGCCGCGCCGGATGCGGCACTCGTCCAGGCTGTCGTCGTCCTGGGCGCGGGGCTCCTCAAAACTCTCGAAGTCGCCGGCCAGGGGGACCTCGATCTCCTCGGCGCAGCGGTCGCAGGGGACCAGCACCGAGCCGGAAAAGCTCCCGGCCACATGAAAGCCCTCGTCCTGGGGCGTGATGAACATCCGGGCCTCGAAGTCCTGGCCGGGCTTGGCCTGAAGGCCATACTCACGCATGGGGCCGGTCCACAGGGACTGGTCCGTGAAATGAAATTCCCGGCCCTCGGCCGGGATGTCCTTCAGCGTGATCCAGAGTTCAAACATATCGCCTCGCAGGCCGCATCTCTATACGGAGGGGTTTTTGTTTGTCAAGAAAAAAGCACTTGCGTTTTTCCGTGCCTGGGGCTACAAGTCCTCTTCCCTGATGCCGGGGAGCCCGGTTTCAGGTCCTGCGCGGCGTTTCCGCGCGATGACAGAGCTCGTTCATTTCAGGAGGTTTCCCCATGTCCCAGACGTGCGAAATATGCGGCAAGCACCCCAGTTCCGGCAATAACGTGAGCCACGCCAACAACCGCACCAGACGCCGCTTTCTGCCGAACCTGCAGCGCGTCCGGGCCCTTTTGCCCTCGGGCGAAGTGCGCGCCCTGCGCGCCTGCACCCGCTGCATCCGCAGCGGCGCGGTGGTCAAGCCGCCCGTGCGCGTTATCCCTGCCGCTTAAGTTCTGCAAGATCAGGCCCTGGCCTGTCAAAGAGCCCCGGAGCGATTCGGGGCTCTTTTGCGTTTTCCGCGCGCCGGGCGCCAGGGCGCGGGCCATCAGGGTGCCGGTCATCAGGGCATAGGCCATCAGCTGCGCTGAACGTCCCCATCGGCACATGCCATTGGACCTCGGCCCGCGCCTCTGGCATGAAGGGGCTGCCGGGCTGGCCTTGGGGCCAGCGGGCGTATCGCCAGGAGGACCGCCATGTCGAGCAGGGAGTATTTCGCCCAGGTGGCCGGGGACTGGGACCGACTGCGCGCCGGGTTCTTTTCCACAGCCGTGCGCGAGGCCGCGCTCACCCTCGCCGGGGTGCGTGCGGGCCATTGCCCAGGCCAGACCGCCGCCGACCTGGGCGCGGGCACGGGCTTCGTCACCGAGGCCCTGCTGGCCGCCGGGTTGTCCGTGGCCTGCGTGGACCAGTCGCCGCAGATGCTGGCCACGCTGCGCGCCAAGTTCGGTTCCGGCCGGACCGGGGCCGGATGCGGGGGGGCGTCCGGGGGCGGGCGCCTGACCACCCTTGAGGGCCAGGCCGAGGCCCTGCCCCTGCCCGAGGCCTCGGTGGATTTCGTCTTTGCCAACATGTTTCTGCACCACGTGGACGACCCCGGCCAGGCCATCCTTGAGATGGCGCGGGTGGTGCGGCCCGGCGGGCGCGTGGTGCTGACCGACCTGGACAGCCACAACCACGCCTTTCTGCTCACCGAGCACCACGACCGCTGGCCCGGCTTTGCCCGCGCCGACATCGCGGCCTGGTTCCGCGCTGCCGGGCTGGTTAACGTGCAGGTGCAGAACGTGCAGGTTCAGAATGTGCAGGTTCAGAACGTGCAGGTTGGAAACATCCAGGGCGCAAACGCCCAGGCCGAAAGTGCGCCTGCGGGCCGCCCCGAGGGCCAAACCTGCTGCGCCGACTCCAGCGGTCAGGCCCAAACCTGCTGCGCCGACTCCGGCGGCCGGGGCGAGGTCTGCTGCGCCGAATCCTGTGACGGCTCGGACAAGGCCCAAATCACCATCTTCGCCGCCCACGCCACGCGGCCGCTCTGCGCCATCCCGGCTGCCCAGGCCGATCCGCTGGCCGTGGGCGCGCGCGCGCGGGCCTTGTTCGCCGGAGTCGAGGGCGACGCCGCGCCGCTGCTCTGCGCCGAGTCCGTGCTCCAGGCCGTGGCCGAGGCCCTGGGCGTCCATTCGCCGCTGATCCCGCGCCTGGCCACGGGCTTTTGCAGCGGGCTGTCGCGCACCTGCGGGCCATGCGGAGCGCTCAGCGGCGGGGTCATGGCCCTGGGCCTGGCCCTGGGCCGGGACTCGGGCCGGGACGATCTGGACGAGGCTTACGGACCGGTGCAGGAGTACCTGGAGTTCTTTTCCGAGACCTTTGGCAGCGCCAACTGCCTTGAACTCACGGGCTGCGACTTCGGAACCGCTGCCGGTCAGTCGGCCTTCCGCCAGCGTGGGGTCAAGCAGGACGTCTGCCTGCCGCTGGTTGCCGCCGCCGCCGCCCAGGTGGTGCGCATCCTGGCGGAGCATCAGACCGTGTATCTGGCCGCATATTCGGCTGTATATCCGGCCGGGCAGCGGGCCGACTGAGGTATGTGGGGCATGGAAGGCCGCGCCATATTTCTCGACGCCAGGACCGGGGCCTCGCCCGACGCCATGACAGGCGCCAGCGGCTGGGGCCGGAGCCTCAGCTTCGGCTTGCCCGTGGCCGTGCGCCGGGCCGAGACGCTGGACGGCGTGCCCGGCGTGGTGGACTGGGCCGAGCAGCAGTCTGGCGCGGGCCGCTTCGTGGTGCTGGCCCTGGCTTACGAGGCCGCTCCAGCCTTTGACTCCGCCCTGTGCGCGCACCTGCCGCAGGACGGCCTGCCCCTGGCCTGGGCCGCCAGCCATGACGGGCCGTCGCCTCTGTCTTCGCTTCTGCCGTCACCTCTGTCTTCGCCTCTGGCCGCGCCCGTGCCTGCGCCTCTGTCCTCGTCTCTGCCGCTGCCTCTGCCCGGTTCGCAGCCCTGCTTGCAGTCTGGCTCGCAGTCCGGCTCGCATCACGCGTCCGGCGCATATAGCCACGGCCCCTGGCGGGCGCTGGTCCAGCCCCAGGACTACGCCGCGAATTTTGCGCGGCTGCAGGCCGAGATCGCGGCGGGCGAAACCTATCAGGCCAACTACACCGTGCCCTTTGAGTGCGCCTTCGCGCCCGGCTCCGAAGCCAGTTCCGCAGACGGCGACCGGGCCTGGTTTGCCGAGCTGGCGCAGGCCCAGGCCGGGGGGTTCTGCGCCTGGCTCGACCTGGGCCGACACCGGGTGCTGTCGCTGTCGCCGGAGCTGTTCTTCAGCGTCGAGATCGGGCCTACGGGGCGCGAGGCCCTGGCCCGGCCCATGAAGGGCACCGCCCCGCGCGGCAAAACGCCCGCAGAGGACGCTGTCCTGCGCGCGGAGCTGGCCGCAAGCCCCAAAAACCGCGCCGAGAACGTCATGATCGTGGACCTCTTGCGCAGCGACCTGGGCCGCGTGGCCAAGCCGGGCAGCGTGCGTACGCCCCGGCTCTTCCATGTGGAGGAGTACCCGACCCTGTTCCAGATGACCTCGGACGTGCGCGCCACGCTCAGGGATGGCGTGGGCCTGGCCGAGGTGCTGTCCGCGCTGTTCCCCTGCGGGTCGGTGACCGGCGCGCCCAAGGTGCGCACCATGCAGATTTTGCGCGAGATGGAGCCGCACCCGCGCGGGCTGTATTGCGGGGCCATCGGCCTGCTGGAGCCGGGCTCTTCTTCCGGCTGCGGGCGCATGACCTTCAGCGTGCCCATCCGCACCCTGGTGCTGGACCGCCACACGGGCCTGGCGCGCTTCGGCGTGGGCGGCGGCGTGACGCATGATTCCGAGGTCGGCTCGGAGTACGCCGAGTGCCTGACCAAGATGCGCTTCCTGACCCCGCCGGGCCAGGACTTCGCGCTGCTGGAGTCGTTGCTGCTGTTGCGCGGGCGCTACCCGCTGCTGGAGCTGCACTTGGCGCGGCTGGGGCGCTCGGCCGCGCATTTCGGCTTTGCCCTGGATGGCGATGTCGAGGCGGCGGTGCGGGAAGCCCTGGCCGGGCTGGCGCTGACCAACCCCTCGGGCCGGTTCAAGGCCCGGCTCACGCTGGCCCGCGACGGCGCGCTCACGGCCGAGGCCGCGCCGATATCCGGCAGCAGAGAGGGCGGGGGAAGGATGCCCCGGCTGCGCGTGGGCTTTGCGCGTGCGCCGGTGGACTCGCACGATGAATTATTGCGGCACAAGACCACGCGCCGGGCGCTCTACGAGGCCGCGCTGGCTTCCCGCCCCGGCTGCGACGACGTGCTGCTGGTCAACGAGCGCGGCGAGGTCACGGAGTCCACGCGGGCCAATCTGGTGCTCAAGCTTGGGGGCGAGCTGCTGACGCCGCCGCTGACGAGCGGGCTTCTGCCCGGCGTGTTCCGGGAACTCCTGATCAGGCGGGGGGTGGTGCGGGAGCAGGTGCTGTTCCCGGCCGACGTGCTGCGGGCGGAACGGGTCTGGCTGGTGAACTCGGTGCGCTGGTGGATGGCCTGCGAGGTGGCGGGGTAGGGACTTGTCTCAGCTCAGCCTGACGCAGTTCCGTCCGGCGCCCTTGGCCGCGTACATGGCCGCATCGGCCCGGCCCACAAGGCCATCCACGGACTCCTGGGGTTGCAGCTCGGCCACGCCGATGCTCACCGTCACCAGGCCCGAGGCCAGCTCGGCCAGGGGCAGGTCATTGGCCACGGCCACGCGCAGCTTTTCGGCCAGCTGCAGGGCCGCGCTCGCATCGCAGTCCGGCACGATCATCAGAAATTCTTCGCCGCCCCAGCGGCACACCGTGTCCGACTCGCGCAGGTTCGTGCGCAGGTTCAAGGCCACGCGGCGCAAAACCTCGTCGCCCACCAGGTGGCCGTGCTCGTCGTTGACGGCCTTGAAGAAGTCCACGTCGGCCAGCAGCACGCTCATGGGCGTGGCCGAGCGCCGCGAGCGCGTCATGGCCTGGTGCAGGAGCGCGTCCAGGGACTGGCGATTGAGCAGTCCGGTGAGCTTGTCCGTGGTGGCCAGCTCCTCCATGCGCACCTGGTAGCGACTGAGCGCCAGCCCGGTGATGCCCACCACCAGGAGGGTCACGAAGGCGCACACGGCCAGGTTCACGAACAGGGTCCGGCGGACGGCCGCCAGCGCCTCGTCCTCGGTCTTTTCCACGAACAGGAACCACTTGAGTTCCGGGATGTAGCGTACGTTGAGCAGGTGCGTCTTGCCGTTGCTCAGGTACTGGTAATTGCCCGCGCCCTCGGCCAGGATCTTTTGGGCCTGATCGCGCAGGCCGTCCACCTCGTCGATGTTCCCGGCTCGCATGCCCGCGCCGTTGCCGTAGAGCACAATGCGCCCCGTGGCGTCCACGAAGCTGATGCTCCGGCCGAAGCGCTCCTGGTAGGCCCGGAGCGCGCTGCGCACGGAGTCCATGGCCAGGCCCACCCCGGCGGTGCCCAGGAAATGGCCCTCGTAGTCCAGCACGCGGTAGTTGATGAAGATGGTCAGCAGGTTGCGGTTGGCCAGGTCCGGGTCCACGTTGATCTCGTAGGGCTCCATCAGGCGGCGCACGCGGAAGTAC
>Ga0154365_1013_pt8 | contig 9857 bp, 10 predicted proteins | sample RifGroA2_FD_115893 | JGI IMG/M metagenome (GOLD analysis project Ga0154365, IMG submission 115893) | Desulfovibrionales bacterium GWA2_65_9
GGCGCGGGTGCGCGCCGAGTTCGGCTTTGGCGAGCGCGAGACCGTGCTGGCCCTGGTGGGCCGCTTCGACCAGGTCAAGGGCCAGCGCGAGACGTTAGAGGCCGTGGCCCGGCTGATCCACAAACAGGGCTACCGCAAGCTTAGGCTCATGCTTCTGGGCTTCGGCAGCGCATTGGGCCAGGACGAGGTTGAAGCCTGGGTCCGCGAGTTCAAGCTGGAGCGCTTCGTGCGCATCACCGGCAAACGCGACGATGTGGCCGCCTGCCTCTCTGCCGCAGACCTTGGCATCGTGGCCTCCCTCTGGTCCGAGACCATCGCCCGCGCAGCCCTGGAGATCATGGCCGCCGAGCGCCCGCTCCTGTCCACCAACGTGGGCGTCATGCCCGACCTGCTGCCCCCGGAGGCCCTGTTCGAACCCGGCGACGTGGACGCCATGACTCGGCTCATCGCCAAGGCCCTGGACGAGCCGGACTACCGCAAACAGCTCCTGCGCGCGCAGGATCTCACCCTCTCGCAGCTCTCGGGGCGCGACTTCCTGCAGCGCACCCTGACCCTCTACGAAGGCCTCCTGGACTAGGCCTGTTTCTAAGATCCCCGCGAGGCCTCGCTCTCTGTCAGGCGTTCCGTCGGAGCCCCATACGCTACGAGAAACGGGCGGCAGCCTTCTTGAGCATGGCCTCCCGCGCCGCGTCCGCGTTGTTCGTCGAGATGGTTATTGCCCGGACGCGCAGCTTTTTCGCGGTTTCTCCCCAGCCAGGAGGAGAGATCGTCTTCGAGGACGCGACATCGGCACATCAAGTCTGATCTGGCTGCGCGGCGTTAGAAACAGGCCCGGGACGGCCATTGCGGGCCAGGCCTCCCCGGCCCCAGGCTAATAGCCGCTGTCCGAGCCGCGCAGGCGGTCGGCCACGGCCATGATGGTGCGCGTGTAGGTATGGGAATGGTTGTAGCGGTAGAGCACGGCCATCTGGCGCTCGCGGGGGAGATCCGCCTTCCAGCCGTTGGCCTTGAGGTAGCGGGCGGTGCTGAGGAGCGCGTCGGCAACGCTGAACAGGTCCACCCGGCCATCGCCGTCCAGGTCTGCGCCGTAGCGCACGGCGTTTGTGGGCATGAACTGGCAGATGCCGATGGCCCCGTAGACCGAGCCGGGGATGCTCGCCGGATCGAAGCCTGCGGCCTTGGCATAGACCAGCAGGGCCTTGAGCTCCTTGTAGGCCCAGGAAGACTTCTGGGCCGTGCGCCAGCGCAGCCACAGGGCCAGCTGGGGCGCTATGTCGCGGCGTTCGATGAGCGGGGCCACCAGGGCGAAATCACCAGCCAGGGCCATGCTGGCCAGGGTCGTCAGCGCGCCCTTGGTGCCGATGGTGCGGCCGAGCTTGGTCTCCACCAAGAGCAAGGCCACGAGGATCTCCTCGGGCACGTCGTAGCGCGAGCGCGCCTCGCGCAGTGCGCTTTGCTGGTCTTCCAGAAAGCTTTTGGCCTGCATGAGGAGCAAGGGGTTCAGGTAGCTCAGGTAGATCTCCGGGGCCTCGGCCTTGGGCTGTTCCTGGGAGAGCTTCACGTCGAGCAGGGCGTTCATCTTGCGCGCCATGACCTGGGGGTCGAAGCGCACCTCGGGCCGGGCGAAGAGGGCCTCCATGCGGCTGCGGTCAAAGCCGTCAGTCTCCAGACGCCGCACCAGGGGGGCCCACTCGTTCTGGGCCTGGGCCAGCACTGGGGTCATCGTCAGCAGAATGAAAAGCGCGGCCCCCAAGGACCGCGCCACAAAAGATCTTCCGAGCCCCGGCCTGGCAGGGGCAACCGCAGTGTTCAGAAACAGGCTGCGGCGGGACTCACAGGCGGTCCAGCGGCACAAAGGCCACCTCCTCCTCAAAGTCCTCGTCAAGCTGCCGGGAGAAATCGCGGATGGGATGTGTGGCGCCGCAAACCTTGCAGCGCAAAGAGACCTCGCGTCAGGCCCGGTTGACGAACAAGGCCCCCCCGCAAGCCGGACAGCGCAGCCCCTCCAGGGACTGCGGCTCCGGCCGCCGGCGGTAGGAAGACAGAAAACCCATGGTTTGCCCCTACTTGAGGGTGGAGAGTTCGGGATTCTTCTCGCCCATGGCCACGTACAGGCTGGAGATGGCCGTCTGGTAATCGGTGAGGGCCTGGGAGAGCTGGGCCTCGCTGTTGCTGACCTTGGCCTGGGCGTCCAGCACATCCGTGTTGGTGCCGACCTGGGCCTGGTAGCGCGCCAGGGCCATGCGGTAGGACTCGCGGGCGGCGTCCACGCTCTTCTTGGCCACGCCGATGCGGTCGGCGGCCTCGCGCTGGCTCAGCATGCCCTGTTTGACCTCATAGCCCGCGCCGAGGCGGGTGTTGTCCAGCGCCGCGCGCACCTTGTTCACGGTCTCGTCCGCGCTCTTGTACTTGTAGAAGGTGCTGCCCCACTGGAAGAAGGTCCAGGAGGCGCTGGCCCCGACAGTCATGTAGGACTTGCCGGTCTCGGACAGGTTCGGGCTGCCGGAGAGCCCCGGCTGGTCGCCCTTCCTGTAGAAGTCCATGTCCGCAGTCACCTGCGGGTAGAAGTCGCTGGCCGTGATGCCCGCGTCCTTCTCAGCCATCTGCACGCTTTTGATGCCCATCAGGATGTCCGGGCGGCTCTTGTAGGCCCGGTTCAGGCACTCGTTCAGGTCCAGGCCGAAGGGGGCGTAGACCAGATCGCCGACATATTCCACCGGAGCTTCCAGGGGCAGGTTCAGCAGCGAGTTAAGCTTGGCCCGGGTGGTGTCGTGGGAGTTCTTGGCCTTGAGCAGATTCTGCTCGGCCGTGGCCAGATCCACCTCGGCCTGGAGCACGTCGAGCTTGGGCTTGAGGCCCACATCGAAAAAGGCCTGGGTGACCTTGAGCTGCGACTGGAGGCGCTCCACCGAGTCCTGGGCGCTCTTCACGTCCATCTTGGCCTTGAGGTGGCCCAGGAAATTGGTCTGGATGGCGCTGATGAGGGACAGCTCGGCCTGGGTCAGGTTGGCGTCGTTCTGCTCCTTGGTCAAGCGCGCCTTCTGGTGCGTGTTCAGGAGCTTGAAGCCCATGAAAATGGGCTGGTGGATGTTCAGGCGCCCGGTCCAGGTGGTCTGGTCGCCGGAATTGGCGCCGGCAGTGGTCTTGGGCTGCTCGCCATAGCGCGAAAAGCCGTAGGAAGCCGTGGCCGTGGGGAAAAAGTCGGCCAGGGACGAGTTGACCATGTAGTCCGAGCCCTGAAGCTGGGCACGGGCTCCGACGATGGTCGGGTTGGCCACCAGGCCGCGCTCAACGCTCTGCCTGAGGTCCAGGGTCGTGGGCACGGGCAGGGCCGCAGCCTGGGACTGGGCCTGGGACTGGGACTGACCCAGGATCGGGGTTTCGGCTTTGACCGGGGCCTGGGCCGACGCCTGGGCCGACGCCTGGGACTGGTCCTGGGCCAGGGCCGGACCAGCAAGACAAACCGCCAGGCCAAGGGCCACGGCATGTCGAAGGGCTTTGGTACGCATGGTCGGTATCCTCATGAACGAATAATAGTGACAGGCGAATATGCGCCTGATGCTGTATCGGCAACTTTCAAACAACTGTTTATACCCCACGTCCGCATAAACCGCAAGCAGCGGGCACCTACACAGCCGCACAATCCGAGGGGTCGCCCTGGAGCTTCTCGATGCTGTGCGCCAGGGCCGGAACAAGCGCGCCCAGGCATTCGCGCACGGCCTTGGGACTGCCCGGCAGATTCACGATGACCGCGCCCCCCAGGGTGCCGCACACCGCGCGCGACACCGCCCCATGCGGCGTCTTGGCCAGGCTGGTCATGGTCATGGCCCGCTCGAAGCCGGGCAGGCGCTTCTCGATGACGGCCAAGGTGGCCTCCGGGGTGACATCGCGCGGGGCCACGCCCGTGCCGCCCGTGGTGCAGATGAGGTCATAGCCGTCCTGCAGGGCCAGTTGCGTCAGCAGCGCACGGATGCCGCGCTCCTCGTCCGGCAGCACGAACCCGCGCGCCAGGGAGAGCGGCATGGCCGCGCGCACAAGCTCCTCCACCAGCGGCCCGGAGGCGTCCACGCGCTGCCCGGCCGCGCCTTTGTCGGACAAGGTGATCCAGGCCAGGGCAAAGCCCTCGCGCGCGGCCGAAAGCCTGCGCGTATCGTCCAGGCCAACGGGCGCCGGGACCAACGTCTCCAGGAGCCAGCAGGCGGCGTCGGGCATCTGGGCCTGGCCCGGCCACCACAGCCGCCCCAGCACCCGGTGCTCCTCCTGCTCGCCGCGCAGCACATGCCCCGGCCTGAGAGGAGCCAGGGGCCCGTCCATATGGGCGCAGGGCACGCCGGGCTGGGGCGCGTGTCCGGCAAAGAGCAGGAAGCGCTGGCCAGGGGTCTGCCCGGTATTTTTAGAAAACCGCAGGGTGATCTCGCTCATGTGTGCACCATTTTCCTAGGCCAGTAGAACTGCTATGATTCCAGCAAGAAAGATGCCGTCGAACGTGCCCGCCCCGCCGATGGACAACAGCGGCGCATCGAGCATGGCCCAGGTGCGGCGGTTCAGCAGGTGCAGGATGTCCGCGCCGATGAGGGTGCCGAGCGTCCCGGCCATGTAGGCCGCGCGCGGGGCCAGGGATTCGTGCCCAGGCAGATCCGGGGTCAGCAGGATGGCTGTGAGCGCGGCCACGGCGGGCGGCAAGAGCACCGGCACGGCTATGCCGATGCCCGGAGTCGGGCGCGCCAGCAGGTAGCAGGCCAGGGCCGAGATCACCACGCACAGGGCCAGCCAGCCGCCCAGCATCCCGCTGGCGTGCATCTGCCAGAGGAACCAGGCCGAGAGCAGGCAGGGCACCAGGCAGCCGCCCACATTCACGGCCACGACCTGCTCGCTGAGCACCAGGTCGTCGCCCTGGGCCTCGCCCATACTTATCCGGCCTGAATGCATCTGACCAAAAGAATCCTGCCCGGGGCGCACGCGGTGCATCCTGAACAGCTGGCTGGCCGGAGCTGCAATTCCTCGCACAAGGCGCGTGCCTTTGTGCAACGGGATGTTCACGCTGCTGCCCAGGATGGTCGCCAGAAACACCACCATGCCCTGCAGGCCCGTGAGCCCCAGTTTGCCGAAGGCCGTGGCCACAAGGCTCATGGGCAGGAACACGAACAGCCCGAAAAGCGCCACCACCACAAGAAAGAGGAGGAACAGCGGCGGGCCGGACCGGAAGAACAACATGGCAGCTCCCTGCGCTGGCTGGCGGCGAGATCGCGGACGAAGGAGCGCGAAATATCGCTGGCCAAGCGCGGTCTGGGCGGTCTGGGCGGTTGCCAGGGCCGCAGGAATCAGGATATCGAGCCGGGAGAGTAGCAACCCGGACGCGCGATGTAAACCGCGCCAGCCGTTTAAAACACGAGGGAGAGGCCACATGAAGGGCATCATTCTGGCGGGCGGATCAGGCACACGGCTGCACCCGCTGACAAAGGTCATCAGCAAGCAGCTTCTGCCCGTGTTCGACAAGCCCATGATCTACTACCCGCTGTCCACGCTCATGCTGGCGGGCATCCGCGACATCCTGGTCATCTCCACTCCTTCCGACCTGCCGCGCTTCCAGGAGATGCTCGGCGACGGCTCGAACCTGGGGCTCAACTTCTCCTATGTGGCCCAGCCAAGCCCGGACGGCTTGGCCCAGGCGTTTGTCTTGGGCGCCGACTTCATCGGGGACGACAGCGTGTGCCTGGTGCTGGGCGACAACATCTTCCACGCCCAGGGGTTGTCCGGGGTATTGCAGCGCGCGGCCGCGCTGACCAGGGGCGGCACCATCTTCGCCTACCCGGTGCGGGACCCGGAGCGCTTCGGCGTGGTCGAGTTCGACGAGGACCAGAACGTGCTGAGCATCGAGGAGAAGCCGCGCATTCCCAAGTCGCGCTATGCGGTGACGGGCCTGTACTTCTACGACAACGACGTTGTTGCGATCGCGCGCAATCTCAAGCCCTCCCCGCGCGGCGAACTGGAGATCACGGACGTGAACAACGCCTACCTGAAGCGCGGCGACCTCAAGGTGGAGCTGTGCGGGCGCGGCTGGGCCTGGCTGGACATGGGCACGCACGAGTCGCTCCTGCGCGCGGCCAACTTCGTGCAGATGGTGCAGGAGAGCCAGAGCCTGCGCATCGCCTGCGTGGAGGAGATCGCCTTCCGCATGGGGTACATCGACGCCGGGCAGCTGGAGAAGCTGGCCTGCTGCATGCTTAAGAACGATTATGGGCAGTATTTGATGGAAGTGTTGCGGGGGTGAGGCCGTACTGACATCTTACAACTTGTCGGCCTTGGATGTTTTTGCGCGGACCGTCTCCGAAGATGTCCGTCAAGCATTGCGTACGCGTGACGCCTTAATTTGGTTGCGGCCACAAGCTTTGGCTTGGTAGAGCAGCTCATCCACTTGGCGAACGATGTTCATGAGCGTTCCATCTACAGTACACCGAACAGCTACAACACCAAAACTGGCACTAACGTAATCAGCTACGTTCGACCCTTTGTGTGGAAGGGCAAGAGCCAGAATGCCAAGACGAATCTTCTCAGCAATGGCGACCGCACCATCAAGGTTTGTCTCCGGCAGAATGCAGGCGAATTCTTCACCACCATATCTGGCTGCCAGATCAGCGGGACGGGAAACACTTTCCTCTAAAACATGGGCAAGCTGCCGCAGGCACTCGTCGCCTGCAACGTGTCCGTATATGTCATTAAAGGCCTTGAAGTAATCAATGTCCAAAAGGATCAGTGACAGATCGGCCCCTGAGCGGGTATGCCGGGCATACTCCAAGGCCAGCACCTCATCAAAACGCCGTCGGTTGGCTATTCCCGTCAACCCGTCAGAAGCGCTCAAGGCTTCAAGCTTGTGGCTATACTCCTCCAACACCTTCTCGGCGCGCTTGCGTTCGGTGATGTCCTCGAAAATGGCCACGCCACCTAGGGACACGCCATCAATGGTCTGGAGAAGTTTGAACAACGCTTTAACCGAGGTTGTATTGTTCCCCGTGACTGAGGTGTAGTCGCCCTCGTAACTCCCCAAGGCACCATTAATGGAATCCTGGACGGCCTTGATCATACCCAAGTCTGTCAATTGTCTGAGCATATTGAAACCCAGAATCCTTTCTTTGGGTGCACCAATGATCTCGGCAAATTTCAAGTTAAGGTCCACGATGGTGCCACGTTCGTCGAAATGCATAATCCCAACGGGAGATTGGTCGAAAAGCAGGCGGTAGTGCTCCTGACTATTGAGCAAAGCCCGCTCTCGACGCCCCAACTCCTGGAACAAGAAGGCATACGGCTTGACGAGTCCGGTCTGGAATACAGCCTTGTACAACAAGTAGGAAGCAGCAATGCGTATACAATGCCCGACGAAGTTGGAAAATCCGTAAACACTCACATAAAACGTGAAGGCAAGTTCGGAAAGGGCAGTAAAAACTAATGACCAGATAATCGTAATATATACGTCTCGGTCAAATGCCTCTCTGTTTTCATAAAGAAGGTAGATGGATGTAGCAAGTATGATACAGATAATATACTCTGCGTATTTCTTGAACGGGGTCAATCCACTGCCTTCTATGAAACAATCTGGAAAGTACCCCTGAAAGATTATGAAGACAAATATTCCGGCAATAGTGACAAAGGTTATCAAAGGCAGGGTGCGGTGGAATCGCAGTTTAAGAAATAGTCCGGCCACAAGCATAGAGATGGATTGTAAAATACGGGCTGCAATCCAAAGCTGTGTTGGCAGGTTAGGATCATTATCTCCAAACAACATCATGCCTTTATACGACAATGCATGCAGCAAGTCTATAAAGCCATAGTTAAGGCATGCAATGCCAACGATCAGCAGGTAGCGATTGGTCATGTGGTGTGCGGTATTCCAGACCAGCAAGAATACACAGCACGAGATTATAACGGTAAAAAACTCAGCCAGGGTATGGAAGAGCAAAAAGTTATTCGTGGAGAGAAAGAAGAGCACCGCAAAGATCACCACTGAACCCGCAGCAAAGGCTAACCGCTGGGTATTGAAGAGTGATTGGCGTGCAATCTGGTCCATATTATTCTCACTTCCAATAATTACTGAAATTCTCAATGGAGAACTTCTGGCTCAATTTCACAAAGCTGTTGCTTCATGCCATCCTTACCACCGCCAACCTTCGCGGCCTTGCCCAAGCCGCCCCCCCCTCTACCGCCGCCCCTCCTTGCACGCCCGCAACTCGTCCACACACCCACGCTCGCAATGCTTGAGGTTCAGCATGTCGCCGTTCGCGGCGTAGTCGTCCTTGCACTGGATGCGGCAGATGGCCAGCTTGTCGGCGCAGCAATGCGGGTCGGACGGGTCGCGGCCAGGGCGGCAGTCGCTACGGTAGTTCTTGAGCGAGGGCGAGGACTTGCGCAGGATGAGCACGCCCTCGGCGTACGCCGGGTCAGGGTTGCAGCAGACCAGCAGCAATGCCAAAGTAAACCACAGCAGCAGGCGCATGGCGTCCCCCTCCTGTGACAGGTTGCAACCCTACCCGCCCTCCTGCCCGTCCTTCTGCCCGACAAGCCGCCGCGCCAGATCCAGCGCCGCGTTAAAGCTCGTCAATTTTGCTTTGCCCGTGCCCACCAGGTCATAGCCCGTGCCGTGGTCCGGCGAGGTGCGGATGATGGGCAGGCCGAGGGTCACGTTGACGGCCTCGCCGAAGTGCAGAAGCTTCAAGGGCGCAAGCCCCTGGTCGTGGTACATGGCCAGCACAGCGGCGTAGCGCCCGCGCGCGGCAAAATGAAACAGCGTGTCCGCCGGGATCGGGCCTTCAACGTTCAGGCCCGCGGCCTTGGCCTCGCGCACTGCCGGGCCGACCACCTCCTCGTCCTCGCGGCCGATGCGCCCGGACTCGCCCGCATGCGGGTTCAGCCCGCAGACCCCGATGGGGCCATGCCCTGGACCGGCGAGGCCCAGGCGCGCCACGAACTCCGCCGTGTGCCTGAGCGCCCGCAGGATGCGCTCACGCGTCACCAGCCGGGGCACGTCCGCCAGCGGCGGGTGCGTGGTCACCAGGCTCACGCGCAGCACCTGCTGGGACTTCTCACCGGGCAATGGCTCTGTCGGCATCGGCCCGCAAAGGTGCATGGTTACGCCATCACGCCCGACCCCCAAGCCCTCGGCCAGGAACTCCGTGTGGCCGGGGAAGGCGAACCCGGCCTGCTGCAAACAGGCCTTGTTCAGCGGACAGGTGACGACCCCCTGGATTACCCCGGCCTTGGCCAGGCGCACGGCCAGCTCCAGGCTGCGCCCGGCGGCGATGCCTCCGGCCGTGGCCGGTGCGCCGGGCGGGTAGTCCAGCTCGGACAAGCCCTTGGGCTCGATGAAATAGGCCCCTGGGGGCCGTTCAGCCAACTGTTCGGACACCGGGGCCGAGTCGTCCAGGACCTCGAAGAAGCGCGGGCGGCCCTCACAGGCGCGCACCAGCGCCGACAGCGGCCCGATGATCAGCAGGCGTTCGCCGCGCTGCTGGTAGTGCTGCGGGGTGTCGGCCAGGGTGCGCACCACCAGCTCCGGCCCCAGCCCGCAGGGGTCGCCCAGGGTGACGGCCAGGGTGATGGCCGGAGTTTGTGCATGCAGCTTCAAATGTCCCCCTAGGGCCTGTTTCCAAAAGATGGATTTTGTTCCCTGGCGAGGAGCGGGCCTATTTTGAGGCCAGGGAGTGTACTCATGCAGTACAGCCCTGGACCCAAATCGGCTCGCGCCGACTTCCAGGCGCCGTCCAGGGGGCAAAAGACGCTTTTCGGGACAGGCCCTAGCCCGGCATGAAGGCCATGGCCGACAACGGCGGCAGGGTCAGGGTCAGGTGCGTGGCCCCGCCCTGGTC
>Ga0154365_1163_pt1 | contig 9814 bp, 14 predicted proteins | sample RifGroA2_FD_115893 | JGI IMG/M metagenome (GOLD analysis project Ga0154365, IMG submission 115893) | Desulfovibrionales bacterium GWA2_65_9
GATATTCCCAACCGGTTTGGAGGATACCTTTGTCCTGCCCCTTGGGGATGATTTCCGCCTGCAATTTCTCCACAAATTTTCTTTGCCGGAAGGCTGGAATAGTGTATGCGAAAAATAAGAAAGACCCTCCGGAGGTAAGCCATGGCGATTGTCTGCTGGGACGGCTCGCTCAAGATCGGCGTTGAGGCTGTGGATGCGCAGCATCGCTACCTGTTTGAGATCATCAACAACATGCAGGGCAAGCTGGCCCTGGGCCACGCCAGCGAGGCGCTTTTGGACGGGCTGGACAGCATGCGCACCTACGCGCGCTATCATTTCGAGACCGAGGAAGGCCTGCTGGAGGAGCAAGGCTACCCAGAGCTGCGCGCCCACCGCCAGGCCCACCAGGAGTTCCTGGAGGCCCTGGAGCGCCTGTCCGGGCAGGCCGCGAGCCCGGAGCTGGCGCACCAGGCCCTCGGTTTCCTGCTGTCCTGGCTGGCCGGGCACATCCAGGCCATGGACGGGCGCTACGCCCCCTTCCTGGCCGAGCGCGGCGTGCGCTGAAGCCCAAGCCCGCCTGCGGGCCTCCCCGCCCCGCCTCCCCTCCGGCATTGGACAACCGCCGGGCAATCGCATATGAAGCGCCTCTGGCGCGCGCGTGGGCGCTCATTTTTGCCCGGCGCGCGCACGTCGAGAGATATCCAGAGAGACACCCAAGCGAGAGGTTTTCATGCTCCGACCAGATTTTGCCAAGTGCCAAGGCCTGGTGCCGGTCATCGCCCAAGAGGCCACGACCGGAGAGGTGCTCATGCTCGCCTACATGAACGAGGCGGCCTGGGACAAGACCCTTGAGACCGGCGAGGTTTACTACTACAGCCGCAGCCGCAACACGCTCTGGCACAAGGGCGGCACCTCGGGCCACGTACAGAAAGTGCATACCATCCGCCTGGACTGCGACGCCGACACGGTGCTGGTCCAGGTGACCCAAGTGGGCGGGGCGGCCTGTCACACCGGGCGCAAAAGCTGTTTCTACCGCGAACTTGCGGGCGACACCGAACGCGAGTGCTCGCCCATGGTTTTCGACCCCAAGGAGGTCTACGGAAAATGAGCACCACCAAAAAACTCAAGCTGGGCGTGCCCAAGGGCTCGCTCCAGGACGCCACCATCAAGCTGTTCGAAAAAAGCGGCTGGAAGATCCGCCTGCACTCCCGCAACTACTTCCCGGACATCGACGACGACGAGATCACCTGCAGCATGTGCCGCGCCCAGGAGATGAGCGTCTACGTCGAGCAGGGCGTGCTGGACTGCGGGCTCACCGGCAAGGACTGGATTCTGGAGAACAACTCCGATGTGGTGGTGGTCAGCGACCTGGTCTACTCCAAGGTCAGCAACCGCCCGGCGCGCTGGGTGCTGGCCGTGGCCGGCGACTCGCCCTACACCAAGCCCGAGGACCTGGCCGGCAAGAAGATCGCCACCGAGCTGGTGCAGTTCACCAAGAGCTACTTTGCCGAGCGGGGCATCCCGGTGGAGGTCAGCTTCTCCTGGGGCGCCACCGAGGCCAAGGTGGTCGAGGGCCTGTGCGACGCCATCGTGGAGGTCACCGAGACCGGCACCACCATCCGCGCCCACGGGCTGAAGATCATCGAGGACCTGCTGTTCACCAACACCCGGCTCATCGCCAACAAGAAGGCCTGGGAAGACCCCTTCAAGCGCGCCAAGATCCAGAAGATGGACCTGCTGCTGCAGGGCGCGCTCAAGGCCGAGCGCATGGTCGGCCTGAAAATGAACATGCCCAAGGCCAAGATGGACGTGGCCATGACCCTTCTGCCCAGCCTGACCTCGCCCACGGTCTCCGGCCTGTCCAACCCGGAGTGGCTGTCGGTGGAGATCGTGGTCGACGAGAGCATCGTGCGCGAACTCATCCCGCAGCTGAAAGAGCTCGGGGCCGAGGGCATCATCGAGTACCCGCTGAACAAGGTCATCTAGAACGAGTCCGGGGCGCTCCACCGCATTGGGCGGGGCGCCCCGTTATTCATTCCCGTTTTTCATCCCTGTTTTTCATCCGGCCCGATCCCTGATCCTGCCGCACCCGGGAGGCGCGATGTTCACAAAGGCTGGCCTGCTCATCGCCGTGGCCCTGGTGCTCCTGGGCTACCGCTGGGGCAAACGCAAGGCGCAGGCGCGCCTGAGCCCGCCGCCCGTGCAGGCTGTTCCAGTGCAGAACGCCTCCCTGCCCGCCGACGCGCCGAAGAAGGAATGGGTTTCGGTCAAGGCCCTGCTCGTCATCGTGGCCGTGCTGCTGCTCATCGCCATCCTGTCCAGCCTGGGCGGCAAGGTCGGCTAGCCGCCTACCTCTTGAAGCAGTACTTGCACTCCCTGCAATTCTTCTTCAAACGCTTCAGCACATTCTCATAGTCGCTGCCCGAACCCACCGGAAAGACCTTGTGCTCCCCGTCGCCCATGCGGTCCAGGTTGCAGCTCTCGCTAAGCTTTGAAGCCAGGTGGATCTCTTTGTTGTCGAGATTGACAATGAAGATGTCTTCTTCGTGACTGTTGACAAACACATGCGCCTCACTTTCTGCTCTTGTTTCGCCGCGCAACAGGACGCGGCCCATGCTCGCCCCGGCCAAGGATGTTCTCCTGGCCGGAAATTTCTCCCACCCGGGCGCGGCGGCCCGGCCTGTCCGGACCCTGCCGCCGGGCGCAATGCCCTGGCCCAGGGGCGTGCACACGACCCTGTACAATAAAAAACGCTGGCAGGGGAAGTGCGCTGGGCGTTTATTAGGCCCCGGCGCCGATCCAGATAAGCGCCATCTGGCGACCCGTGACGCGCGCGGCGCGGAAGGAGAAGAAATCCTGGTGGTTTGACTGCGTGCACTGGTCCAGGCCAAAAATGCGCTCCGGCCTCAGGCCCGCAGCTTCGAGTTGGCAGCGCGTAAGCCGCCAGAGGTCCACGGTCTGCGCGGAGGCGTCATAGAACTCCCGGAAGCCCGCGCCGAACTCGGTCGCGAAGTTGGTGAACTGCGCCTGTTGCGGGCCCAGGCTCGGGCCGCGCACGGCGAACAGCCCGGCCGGGTCGCAACCGTAGTGCGCGCAAAGCCGGGCCACGGCGCTGCCCGGCAGGTCCAGCACATTGCCGCGCCAGCCCACGTGCAGGGCCGCCACAAAGCGCCCGGACGCGTGCGCCAGCAGCACCGGCTGGCAGTCTGCGGTCTTGATGCACAGGGCCAGGCCAGGGGCGCTGGTGGCCAGGGCGTCGCCCTCAAGGACCGCGGCGGTTCCCAGCGGGGTCGGGGCGGGCTCGATGTGCAGGACATCGCCGTGGACCTGCCGGCACTCGCACCAGCGCGAAAGGCCCAGGCCAGCGGCCAGTTGGCGGCGGTTCACGGCCACGGTTGTGGGCGCGTCGCCCACGTCGAAGGACAGGTTGACCCCGTCAAAGGGCGGCAGGCTGTGCCCGCCCCGGCGGGTGGTGAACACGCACGAGATGCCGGCCAGGCCCGGAAAACGGAAGGGGATCAGCCCCAGGGGGGTCGGCTCAAAAGGGATCGGCCTGAACGGGGTCGGGCCTAGCGGAACCATTTGAGCTCGCGCTCGGTGCAGATCCCCTGAACAGGCGCATCCCACGCGTTCATGGGGAAGGACTCGATGCGCTGGAACTCGTAGCACAGGCCGAGCGTCACGGTGTCGTCCATCTCGGGCCGGGCCATGAGCCGGTCGTAGTAGCCGCCGCCAAAGCCCAGGCGGTAGCCGCGGGCATCAAAGGCCACGGCAGGAACCAGCACCAGATCGGGCACAAAGGGCTCGCCGGAGTCCTCGCGGGTCATGCAGCACGGCGCGGGCTCCATGATGTTGAAGGAGCCCTCGGTGAGGTCGTCCTCGCAGGTGCAGGCGCAGATGTCCATGAACCCCGGCTGTTCCGGGCGGCAGCGCGGCAAGAGCGCCATGGCCCCGCGCTCCCAGAGTTCGGCCAAAAGCGCGCGGGTGTCGATCTCGTTCTTGATGGGCCAGTACAAAAGGACGCTGTAGGCGTTCTTCCATTCGGACAGGGCGCGCACGCGCTCGGTCACGGCCATGCTGGCCTGCTTGACTTCTTCCGGGGAGAGCGCCATGCGCCGCTCCACCATCATCTTGCGAATCCTGTCTTTTTCCTGGCTGGCCTCGTTCATCCGCACCCCCTGAACCTGACAAAATCAAGCGCCCCCATTGCCTTTGCGCCCGGAGTATGTGTATGCTATGAATGGCCTTATTGGAAGCAAAAAATATCCGCCTTTTTGGGTCGGGCTCACAGCACTGACTTGAGCCGCGCCCGCAACGATGAATTGCCTCGCCAGGCGGCGAGCCGCGCCAGGAGACAACCATGTACTGGATCGCTGTGGGCGATGTGCATGAGAGCACCGGGGTGCTTGAGTCCATCCCCGGCATCCATGAGGCCAAGGGCCTGATCCTCACCGGCGACTTGACCAACCGGGGCCGCGAGGACAAGGCCCGCCGCGTGCTGGACTTGGCCCGCAAGGCCAACCCCACCCTGCTGGCCCAGATGGGCAACATGGACCACCCCGAGGTGGGCGAGCTGCTCGTCCGGAGCGGGGCGAACATCCACCGCCAGGCGCGGCTGCTCGCCCCCGGCCTGGTGCTCATGGGCGTGGGCTGGTCCACCCCGACCCCTTTTGGCACCCCGTCCGAGGTCCCCGAGGCCGAGCTGGTCCGCTGGCTGGACGAGACGCATCGGCTGGCGCAAGCGCTTGCCGCCAGGGACGGCGCTGCCGGGGGCTTTCATCTGGTGGCCACCATCCACACCCCGCCGCTGGGCACCACGCTCGACCGCACCTCCCGCGGCGTCCATGTCGGCAGCGCAGGCGTGCGCGCCTTCATTGAAAAGGCCCAACCCGAGGTCGTCATCTGCGGACACATCCACGAGGCCGTTGGCGAGGAGCACCTGGGCCGCAGCCACGTGCTGAATCCCGGCCTGCTGGCCGAGGGCGGCTACGTGCGCCTCGGCCTGACCAACGGTCAGCTGCGCGCCAGCCTGGAGCGGGTCTAGCGCCCGTGGCAGCGCAAATCTTCTGCCTGTTCGTGGGCAAGTGCCGCGAGGCCAGCTTGCGCGAAGCCGCAGACCTCTACGCGCTCAAGCTCTCGCGCCTGGCGCGCTGCGAGATTGCGCTCGTCAAGGACGCGGCCTCGGCCCTGCCTGCGCCGGAGAAATGCCTGCGCGAAGGCCGCGACCTCCTGGCCCGCCTGGACCCCCGGCACCTGCCCAACGCTGTGGTCATCGCCCTGGATGAGCGCGGCGACAACTGGTCCAGCCGCGAACTGGCGGCAAAGCTCAAGGCCTGGGAGGATGCGGCGCGCACGCCCTGCTTCATCGTGGGCGGAGCGTTCGGCCTGTCCGACGAGGTGCGCGAACGCGCCCGGTCGGGCGGCGCGCTGTTTTCGCTGGGGCGCATCACCCTGCCGCACGAGCTGGCGCGCGTGGTGCTCCTGGAGCAGCTCTACCGGGCGGCCAGCATCAACAAGGGCCTGCCCTACCACCACGATTGACACAGCCGGGACAATTGACGCAGCCGGGACAGTTGACGAAAATCGGCGCGACCGGCAATAACCGCTGCACCGGCACAGCGCCGCAGGCCCACCACTCGCACCACGGGAGACCAGCACCATGCTCGACCAAGCCTACCTGGACAAGCTCGCCGAATACTTCGCCTCCGGCGACCTGGAGTTCGACTTTGAACACGGCGACGAGACGCGCCGCCAGATGATTCTGGGATGCCTGGAGCAGCTCATGGACCTGGCCGATCAGGCCGACGAATTGGCCACCAAGCTCATTTTCAAGGGCGGGATGCTTCAGGCCATGGCCGGGATCAGGGACCAGAAGTAGCGCTCTTTGCCGCTGGCCGGATAGCTCCGGCTGGCCTCGACCACGAACCCTGCCCCAATCTCGGCGAGCTCCTTGGCTGACGGCGGCGGCTCGTTGGCCAGCACCACCAATCGACCCCCACCCTGCCCGGTATTCGGCGCCAGCAGCTCCGCGGCCAGGGGCAAAAGCTTGGGCCAGGGCATGAAGGCCCGGCTCACGATCAGGTCCGTGCACGGCCTGAGCCCCAGGCGTTTCAACTCGACCTGCGTGGCCTCGGCCCGGCCATGGAACACGCGCACGCCCGATAGGCCCCCGGCCTGCTGCAGTTCGGCCACGGCCTGGCGCAGGAACACCGCGCGCTTCTCGCGCAGCTCCACCAAAACATAGTCCCCCGCGCCCCAGAGCACCCGCAGTGGCAGGCCAGGCAAGCCCGCGCCCGCGCCCAGATCAAGCGTCAGCGGGGCCTCCGGCAGCTGTAAGCCCGCCAGGAATTCCGCCAGATGCAGGCTGTCGGCGGTGAGGTCGCGGAAGACCTCGGGCCAGCCCGCGCGGCCCACGAGGTTCATGGCCCGGTTCCACTTGAGCAGCAGCGTGAGGTATTGCGAAAGCAGCCCGGCCTGGGCCTTGGTCAGGTCGAACCCGGCGCGGCGGGCCTCGGACGCGACCTCGCCGGGGGCGGGGGCATAGGCCTTGGGTGGTTGCTTGGGCGGCTGGGGCATGGGAAGGTTGTACGCGGGGGCAGGGGCGGGGGCAAGGGCTGGACTTGGGGATGGAGAAGCGATAACAAATTGCTACTTGCTCTTTCATTTGCTGGTGCCACCTCAACTCATCTATTATTTGGCAGTACCTTGTGCCATCTTCAACCTAGGCAGAAGCAATGCAACAGATGCTTATAACTATGGATCTTATTCTTTCACTAATATACGTGTGCAAGCAAGAGGGGATAGCGGTCCCCTCAAAAAATCATACCGATGAAATCGTTAGGCGAGCGACTGCGTTACTCTCTGGGAAAACACTCCCCAAACAAGGTGAATCTCTGGCTGTATCTTTGCTCGCGCCTAAAACTGCTGCACTCGCACACGACAGGGTTCTTCGCGTTCCAATTATGGGCAGAGATATGCCCGAGGAGGTTAGCTACTTCTACGCCTCAGATCAGGACAAACTCATGATCTTAAATATGCTTTTGGCCCTCTACGCAAATTGCAAACCAGATCGCATTGATGAAGCCTTGGATATTTTGAAGGGGAGCGATCATGATACAGTCGCTGCCGATTCAATAATTAAAAACATGGTCAAATATAATATAAGGAAGTTCAACCATACCCCAACAATATATTACACAACTGCAACTGCATATGCTGCCGAATTTCCTACTGGCCCACAGCAAGTTCTCACTGCAGCACTTGAAAACGTCGCATTGGTCGATGAAGACTCACTCACCTGGGAGCAAGTCCTTGATTTTCGCAAAGACACCGAGGCGCGGGCCAAATACAAGCGGCTCGTCCGCTGGATTGATGAGGAATTGAAGACGAAAAGCCCGACAGCGGTACAGGATTTGATCGCCATCCGGCTCGACGACTACACATGGAGCTGCAAGAAGCACGGATTCAGGACAGTGACGGGAGCCCTCTCTTGCATCATGGACCCGAAGTTTCTACTCGCGGCGTCAACCTTGGTCGGCGCATCAAAATATGCGGGTGGGGATCTGTGGGCAGCTTTGTCCGGCGCAACCATCGCCATCGGCGGCGCTGCCGTGAGCTTTGGCAAGTCGTACATCGACTCCCTGGACGAGCGGCGCAAGGACAACTACGAGGTCGCGTACATCCACGACATCAAGAAGAAAGCGACCTAGCTTCCCGGCCCTGCTCCCGCGCCTACTTCTCGCCCTACTTCGCAGATGTCGCCAGCTGCCCGGCCAGCTCCTGGATGTCCTCCAGGTACTCGCGGTGCATGTCCAGGTAGAAGGACAAAGCCTTACCGAAGTTGCGGCCCACCAGCCCGTCCAGGAAGACCTGGCTGATCTCGCGCTCGCGCAGCAGCACGTATTGCGAGAGCAGGAACACCCGGCGCTCCTCCGGCCCCATGTCGCGCAGGTAGCCCGCCAGGACGCCCCGCGCGCGCGGCTGGTACATCCAGAAATACAGCAGGTCCAGCGCGTTGACGATGATGATGCTCTCCAGGCCCTTGTGCTCGTAGCTCATGGTCAGCATGAACTGCTTGGGCGATTCGAGCAGCGCCAGGGCGTCCTCCTGGGGGAAGAGCAGCTCCAGCTGCTGGAAGGTGTCGAACAGCTGGTTCAGCTTGCCCCGGTAGTCCCAGGCGCGCAGGCGGATGAACAGGTCGCGGTCGGCCAGGCCCTCGATGACGCCGGCTGCGCAGTCCGAGGCCAGCTTGGAGATCACCGCGACCCAAGGCCCCACGGCCCTTGCCGCGTCCGGGTGCCCCGTGGCGGCCACCAGAAGCACGATGGCTTCGCTGTAGACCAGCGCCAGGGGGATGGACAGCACCGAGCGGAACAGATTGGCCACGGCCGCAGCCATGGGCAGGCCGCGCAGCACGTTGTGGCTGAAGATGTACAGCCCGTTGGCCACGGCCATGACCGAGTACAGCACCAGCGGGTTGGTGACCAGGGTGATGCCCAGGGCCTCGTTCAGAAGCTTCGTCTTCACCAGGTAATCCAGCAGCGGCACGGAGAAGCCCGTGTACAGAAGCGAATCCGCCAACCGCCCCCAGCTCACCAGCCCGTTCCATTGCAACAAGGACGAGCGCTTGAACCCGCCGCTTCCGAGCACCATCTGGATGACGTTGCGCACGCCGGTGATGCCGAACCAGATGAACGCGCCGAACCAGGCCAGCACCCACCAGTCCTTGGTCAGGGCAAAGGTCAGCGCCGCCGGGAGGAACCCGGCCAGCACCTTCAGCGCGTTCTTGAGGTACGAATTGAGGTAGCGCAGGTGCGGCAGGCGCTGGGACTTGGCCGGCGTAGGCTCATGCTCCTCCAGGCCCACGTCATGGCCTTGCTCGCGCTGCACGCCGCCCATGAGCGACACGTTGCCGGGCCTGCCCGGGGTCAAGCGGTAGTTCTCGGCCAGCCACTCCACGCTCTTGTGCCGCGTGAACATGCGCAGGGGCGGAATGACCGCCGCCAGACCGTGCAGCAGGTCGAAGCGCGGCTCGCACTCGTCCTCGGGCAGGGCGGTGATGCGCCTGCGGGCGCTCACGCTGACATCCAGGCGCTTCTGCTCCGCTCCGGGCGTGCCGGCCAGGGCGCGGCGCGCGCGCGCGGGCAGGGTGTCGACCACGGCCATGCCCATGCCGTAGAGGCGGCTGGACTGGCCCGTGGAGTCGGTGCCGATGCAGGAGGCCAACGGAGTCTTGAGGTAGTACGAGCGCAAGCTGGAGATGTCGTAGAGGATCTCCTGGAGCTTTTCGCGCCGGGTGCGCGAGCCAACGCTCTGGATGATGTCGCGGATGAGCTTCTTGAGCTTGATGACGTTGGCGGTGTTGAGCGCCTCCTGCAGGGCGTGGATGCGCTCGGGGTCGATCTCGCGCCCCAGGGCACGGTCCTTCATGTTCACGATCTCCAGGTGCGTGATCATGCCCTGGCAGTCGTAGAGGATCTCCAGCACGTCCTCCGCACGCAGGGCCCCCAGGCTCAGCGTGATGCGCCCCAGGGCATGGATGCCGAGCAGCCGAGCCGCCAGCTCGTGCGGGGCGAGCTTGAGCAGGTCCGGCACGTCGGGACCGTCCGTGGGCACGCCCGGATCGACCAGGGTCGGGTTCTTGGCGGGCTTGAGAAAGCGCTCGATGATCTCGTCGGTGTCCAGGTCGCGCAGGCGCTTGAGCTGCAGGCGGATCTCCTCGCGCTCGGGGCCGGTGGCGGTCAAAAGCTCGTGGCGCAGGAAGGCGGCCTGTTTCTGCATGATCGGCAGCAGGCGGTCGTGGATGAACTTGCCCAGGTGCTCGAGCGAGGCCTGG
>Ga0154365_1021_pt6 | contig 9726 bp, 7 predicted proteins | sample RifGroA2_FD_115893 | JGI IMG/M metagenome (GOLD analysis project Ga0154365, IMG submission 115893) | Desulfovibrionales bacterium GWA2_65_9
CGTCGAGACCGAGGGCGACCAGCACTAGTACGCCCGGCCCGCCTCGGCTGCCGTGAACCGGTCAAGGCCGGTCGGGCTTGGGCCCAAAGGCCCATGTCTGCTCATCGTGCCCGGCCAGTGAAACGCAACGCCTTTGGCCCGGCGCGCCTGCCCTGGCAGGGCAACGCACAAGCCTGCGCCCTCCTGGCACCCTACCAGCCACACAGACAGGAGAAAAGCGGAAAATGCCCCTGGAAATCGAGGTCAAATTCCTGGATGTGGACCACGCCGCCCTGCGCGAGCGCCTCGCCGGACTGGAGGCGCACTACGTGGGCCGCTGGTTCGAGGCCAACATCGTGTTCGATGACGCCCAGCGCAGCCTGAAGGCCACGGGCACCCTGCTGCGCCTGCGCGAAAAATCTGGGCACGTTGTCCTGACCCTCAAGCGCGCCGTTGGCGACACGGCCACGGTCAACGCCAAGGTCAACGCCACGGCTAACGCCAAGGTCAACGCCAAGGTCAACGCCAAAATTTACGACGAAACCGAGACCGATGTGGCCGACGCCGCGAGCATGCGCGCGATCCTGGCGGGCCTCGGCTATACTCCGGCCCTGCGTTACGAGAAGATCCGCGAAAAGTGGACGCTGCTGGGCTGCGAGGTCTGCCTGGACACCTTGCCCTTCGGGGATTTCGTGGAGATCGAGGGCGACGAGGAGGACATCAGCGCCTGCGCAAAAGCCCTGGCCCTGCCCAGGGACAAGGCCTCCACAGCCACCTACCACGACCTGAACCGCCAGGCCCGCGAAACCAGCGGCGCGCCACCCGACGAGTCCTTTGTTTTCGACGACGCGGTCAAGGCCAGCCTCCTGGCCCGGCGCGCCACAGATATGTTTGCGCCCGACCCCCTCGACAGGCGGCCCCGGAGTGCCTAATATGCTCAGCGTGGACACATCCCCGACTTCGGAGTCCTTTGGAGAGAACGTGTTATGCACATGAGTACACGGACATGAGCGAACAGACTGGCACCCGCTTCGCGCCGGGGCTCTTCGACGAGAGCGAGACCAGGGAGCCCCGGCGCTTCAAGGTGCTGCTGCACAACGACGACTACACCAGCATGGAGTTCGTTGTGCACGTGCTGCGCGGGGTCTTCCAGAAACCCGAGCATGAGGCCATGCGCATCATGCTGGCCGTGCACCAGCAGGGCCTGGGCGAATGTGGCGTCTATACTGCCGAGGTGGCGGAAACAAAGGTGGACACGGTCCACGCCATGGCCAAGGCCGCAGGATTCCCCCTGCGCGCCAGCATGGAGGAGGTCTAAGCCCATGTTGAGCAAAGGACTGGAAGCCGTCCTCACCAGCGCATTCCACGAAGTGCGCAAGCGCCGGCACGAATACCTGACCCTGGAGCACCTGCTCTTCGCCATGACCAGCGAGGCCGCCAGCTCGGACATCCTCGACGCCTGCGGCGCGGATGTGGACAAGCTGCGCACCCAGCTCGAAGGCTTCTTCAGCGAGCACATGGACGCCCTGCCCCCGGATTCCGAGAGCGAGGTCGTGCAGACCTTGAGCGTGCGCCGGGTCATGCAGCGCGCCGTGTGGCAGAAGCAGTCCTCGGGCAAGGAACTCGTCGAGGTGGGCGATGTCATCGCCGCCATGTTCGAGGAGGAGGACTCCTTTGCCGTATTTTTCCTCACCGGGCACGGGATCACGCGCCTGGACGTTCTGGAGTACATCTCCCACGGCCTGCCCCACGAAGCTGGACCAGCCGAGGATGAAGGCCGGGAGCGCCCCGGCGGCAAGCCCGAACACACGCAGCGCAAGAACCCGCTGGAGGAGTTCACCCGCGACCTGACGGCCAAGGCCAGGGAGGGCTGCATCGACCCGCTCATAGGCCGCACGGCCGAGCTGGAGCGCACCATCCAGGTGCTGGCGCGCAGGCGCAAGAACAATCCCATCCTGGTGGGCGACCCCGGCGTGGGCAAGACCGCCATGGCCGAGGGCCTGGCCCTGCACATCGCCCAGGGCCGCGTGCCCGAGCAGTTCGCCGAGTCCAAGGTCTTTGCCCTGGACATGGGCGCGCTTTTGGCCGGCACCAAGTACCGGGGTGACTTCGAGGCCCGGCTCAAGGGCGTGCTGGCGGAGCTGAAAAACATCCCGAACGCCATCCTCTTCGTGGACGAGATCCACACCATCGTAGGCGCGGGCGCAGTCTCCGGCGGCAGCCTGGACGCCTCGAACATCCTCAAGCCCTTCCTGGCCTCGGGCGAGATCCGCTGCATCGGCTCCACCACCTTTGAGGAGTACCGCACTCATTTCGAGAAGGACCGCGCCCTGTCCCGCCGCTTCCAGAAGATCGACATTCTGGAGCCCAGCGTGGAGGAGACCATCGAGATCTTGAAGGGTCTCAAGCCCTACTACGAGCAGTTCCACGGCGTGACCTACACGCCCCCGGCCATCAAGAGCGCAGCGCAGCTTTCCGCGCGCTACATCACCGAGCGCTTCCTGCCGGACAAGGCCATCGACGTGCTGGACGAGGCCGGGGCGCAGTTCAAGCTCTCGGCCAGCGCAGCCAGCGCAAAAATCAGCGGCCAGGACAGCGCCAAGGACGGGCGCAAGGCCAGCCCCAAGGACGGACGCAAGGGTGGACGCATCACGGCCCAGGACGTGGAGCGGGTCATCGCCCGCATGGCCCGGATTCCCGCCAAGCGCCTCTCCGGTACGGACAAGGACCGCCTGCGCGATCTGGAGGACGAGATCAAGAAGGCCGTGTACGGCCAGGACGAGGCCGTGACCGTGCTCTGCAAGGCCATCCGGCGCTCGCGCGCGGGCATGAAGCAGCCGGGCCGCCCGCTGGGGGCCTTTCTGCTCACCGGGCCGACGGGCGTGGGCAAGACCGAGCTGGCGCGCCAGCTGGCCCAGGTCATGGGCGTCCAGTTCCTGCGCTACGACATGAGCGAGTACATGGAAAAGCATGCGGTGAGCCGCCTCATCGGCGCGCCTCCGGGCTACGTGGGCTTCGACCAGGGCGGTCTCTTGACCGAGGCTGTGCGCAAGAGCCCGCACTGCGTGGTGCTCTTTGACGAGATCGAGAAGGCGCACCCGGACGTGTTCAACATCCTGTTGCAGGTCATGGACTACGCCACGCTCACCGACAACACCGGCCGCAAGGCCGATTTCCGGCAGACCATCCTGCTCATGACCTCCAACGCCGGGGCCGAGGCCCTGGCCAAGGGCGGCCTGGGCTTCTCGCGCAGTGATCCGCAGAGCGCCCAGAGCGAGCGCAAGAGCGGCTCGCTCAAGGCCATTGAGCGGCTGTTCAGCCCGGAGTTCCGCAACCGCCTGGACGCCATCGTGCCCTTTGACGCGCTCTCGCGCGAGACCATGCTCAAGGTGGTGGACAAGAACGTGCTCGAACTGTCCGAGCAGCTGAAGGGCCGCCGCGTGAGCGTTCGCCTGACGGACGCCGCGCGCACGCACCTGGCCGTGCTGGGCCACGACCCGGCCTATGGCGCCCGGCCCATGGCCCGCGTCATCCAGGTGGAGATCAAGGACGCCATCGCGCCGGAACTGCTCTTCGGCAGCCTGCAAAAGGGCGGCGAGGTGCTGGTGGACGTGGCCCCAGGGGTGGACCCGGAGGTCAAGGCCATCAGCTCCAAGAGCTCCAGCGGCGCCTGTTCCGGGGACTTCGCCTTCAGCTACACCCCGGCGCAGCATCACACGGACAAGCCGGGCAAGTAGCCGGGCGCGCGGCGCATGACCATCTACCGCCTCTTTGACGAGCCCGTGTTTCCGGACCCGGCAGAGGCGGACCCGGACGGCCTGCTGGCCATCGGCGGAGACCTCTCGCCCGAGCGCCTTGTGGCGGCTTACGCGGGCGGCATCTTCCCGTGGTATTCCGCGAATTCGCCCATCCTCTGGTGGTCGCCGGACCCGCGCCTGGTGCTGGAGCCGGCGAGCCTGCACGTGCCCACGAGCCTCAAGCGCGTGCTCAATTCCGGACGCTTCCGGTTCAGCCTGGACACGGCGTTCTCCCAGGTCATCCGCGCCTGCGCGCGCAGCCAACGGCCCGGCCAAGGCGGCACCTGGATCATGCCGGAAATGATCACGGCCTATGAAGGCCTGCACGCGTTACAACTGGCGCACTCGGCCGAGGTCTGGAACGGGGAGCGCCTGGTTGGCGGGGTGTACGGCGTGGCGCTGGGCAGCGTGTTCTTCGGCGAGTCCATGTTCTTTACTGAAAAAGACGCCTCCAAGGCGGCCTTTGTGTTCCTGGCGCGCTGGCTGGGCAACCGGGGCTGCACGCTCATCGACTGCCAGCAGACCACGGCGCACCTGCTGCGCTTCGGCGCGAGGGAGCTTTCACGCCCGGAGTTCCTCAGGCGCGTGGAGCAGGGCCTGAAGAGCCCGGCCCTGTCTGGAAGGTGGGTGCTGGACGCCTAGGCGGCCAGTCCAAGTCCTAGATCAATCCTTGCAGAAGCGCACGACCTCGGCCGCGATGGCCGTGAGCGGCATGATTTTTTTCACGCCCCCGGCCTTGATGGCCTCCTGTGGCATGCCAAAAACAACGCAACTGGCCTCGTCCTGGGCGATGGTGTAGGCCCCGGCGTCGTGCATCTCGCGCAGGCCCTTGGCTCCATCGTCGCCCATGCCGGTCATGATGACGCCCACGGCGTTCTTGCCCGCATAGCGCGCTCCGGAACGGAACAGCACGTCCACTGAGGGCCGGTGGCGCGACACGAGCGGCCCGTCCTTGACCTCCACATGATAGCGCGCGCCGCTACGCTTGAGCAGCATGTGCATGCTGCCTGGAGCGATGAGGGCCTGGCCGCGCAGCAGCGTGTCGTTGTCCTTGGCTTCCTTGACGGTGATGCGGCAGATGCTGTCCAGGCGCTTGGCAAAGGCGGCGGTGAAGTTCTCTGGCATGTGCTGGACAACGGCGATGCCCGGGCAGTCCAGGGGCAGGGCGGTGAGGAACTTCTGCAAGGCCTCGGTGCCGCCGGTGGAGGCCCCCACGAGCACGACCTTTTCCGTGGTGCGGAAGTTGATCGGGGCCGGACCGGCCTTGGCCAGCATGACGTCAGCGTCGAGCTTCGGGGCCACCTTCATGGGCATGGTGGCCGAGATGGGCCTGAGCTTGGACTGGGCCGCGGCGCGCACGGCATCGCAGATGCGCACCCGCGATTCCTCCAGGAACTTCTTGGTGCCGAGCTTGGGCTTGGTGATGATCTCGACCGCACCGTACTCGAAGGCGCGGAAGGTGGTCTCGTCGCCGTCCACGGCCAAGGACGAGCAGACGACCACGGGGATGGGGTGCTGGGTCATGAGCTTGCGCAGGAAGGTCAGGCCGTCCATGCGCGGCATCTCGATATCCAGGGTGATGACGTCGGGGGCAAGCTCGCGCATCTTCTCCGCGGCGGCGATGGGGTCCACGGCCGAGCCGATGACCTTGATGTCCGGCTCGGACTCAAGGATCTCGGTGAGCGTCTGCCGCACCAAGGCTGAATCGTCGATGACGAAGACGCGGATCTGCCTGCTCATTCGGGGGGCTCCTCAAGACCTAAATGCGTCTGTAGACTGTGGGAGCCACCGGCTCCAGGGGAAGATCCATGCCCGCCAGGCTCTCGGAATGGCCAATGAACAGATAGCCGCCGGGCGAGAGCTTGCGGCAGAAGCGGCTGAAGAGCGTCTCCTGCGTCTGGCGGTCGAAGTAGATGACCACGTTGCGGCAAAAGATGATGTCCAGCTGGCCGTCGAAGGTGAACTCCTCCATGAAGTTCAGACGCCTGAACCGCACATGGCTGCGCGCCTCCTGGGCGATGCGCACCACCTTCCTCGTGCGGTCCTTGCTGCGCAGGAGGTAGCGCTTGCGGCACTCCACCGGGATGGGCGCGATCTTGGTTTCGGGGTAGATTGCGCGCACGGCCATGCGCAGCACCTGGGTGGAGATGTCCGTGGCCAGGATGCTGAAAGTGAAGCCGGAATTCAGGCGGCCGAACTCGCTCAAGACCATGGACAGGGTGTAGGGCTCCTCGCCGGAGGAACAGCCCGCGCTCCAGATGTTCACACTGCGCGACGACGTCCGGCGGGCATGGAGATCAGGCAGAATGGTGCTGGAAAGCAGCTCGAAGTGCTTGGGCTCACGGAAGAAATCCGTTGTGTTGGTGGTCACCACATCCACCAGGTTCGACAGCTCCTCTTCCATGCCTGCGGCGCTGAAAAGATACTCGCAGTACTCGTCGTGGGAGCCCATGCACAGCTCGCGCAGCCGCTTCTGAAGCCGCGCTTCAAGCAGGGTCTTCTTGGTGGCGGGCATCTTGATGCCCAGCTCGGTCTTGATGAATTCGCTGAAGCGCTCAAAGGTGCGGTCGTTCATGCGCAAAAGATGCGTCGCCTGCTGCGGCGCGGTGCACATGCGAGCATCGGTGCTTTTTTTGTTGTCGGACATGTAGTGTGGTGTTCGTGCTGTCAGTTTGCAATTTCGGCCACGACGGAGCGCACCAGGCGCGGCACGTCGAGGATCAGGGCCAGGGTGCCGTCGCCCTTGATGGTGGCGCCGGAGATGCCTTCCACGTCGCGATACACCCGCCCCAGACTCTTGATGACGGTCTGGTGCTCGCCGACGACCCTGTCCACAACGATGCCGATACGCTTGCCCTCCACCCCGGTGATGACGATCTGCTCGATGGCCGGGGGCTCACCTTCCATTTCAAACCAGCGGCGCAGGTGAATGTAGGGCACAAGCTCACCGCGTAGGTGGATGATCTGCTGCTGGCGCGTGGGGTCCACATCCTTGCTGTGCAACTCCACGCATTCCTCCACCAGGGACAGAGGGATGACAAAAAAGGCCCCCGCCACCTCGACCTGCAGGCCCTCGATGATGGCCAAGGTGAGCGGCAGGCGGATGGTGATGGTGGTGCCCTGGCCGGGCGCGCTCTTGATCTCGATGACCCCGCGCAGGGAGTCGATGGCCCGCTGGACCACGTCCATGCCCACGCCACGCCCGGAGATATTCGTGATCTTGGCCGCAGTGGAGAAGCCCGGCAGGAAGATGAGCTGCAGGGCCTCCTGTTCGCTGAGTTCCGCATCCGCCGCGATGAGGCCCTTTTCCACGGCCTTGTTGCGGATGACCTCGGCGTCCATGCCCTTGCCGTCGTCGGTGATGCGGATGAGCACCTCGCTGCCGGAATGCACGGCCTCAAGCAGGATTGTTCCTTCCGGGCGCTTGCCGGCGCGCTTACGCTCCTCGGGCATGTCGATGCCATGGTCGATGCTGTTGCGGATGAGGTGCACCAGCGGGTCGCCCAGGCGCTCGAGCACGGTCTTGTCCAGCTCCGTCTCCTCGCCGCGCGTGACCAGCTCGATCTCCTTGCCCAGCTCGGAGGACAGGTCGCGCACCAGGCGGCGGAACTTGCTGAAGGTGGTGCCGATGGGCAGCATGCGGATGCCGAGCGTGCTGTCGCGCAGGTCGCTGCTCAGGCGCTCCAGCTGTTCCGAGAGCACTGTGAGGATGGGGTCGGAGCGCTCGGTGACGACCTGGGAAATCTGGGCCTGCACGATGACCAGTTCGCCCACGAGGTCCACCAGCAGGTCCAGCTTGTCGGCGGCGACGCGCAGGCTGGTCCCGGCGTCCTTCTGCTGTCTGGCTGCCGAGGCCTCCCGCGTCTGCTGCTGCCGGGCGATGGCCTGCTCGACCTGCTCCTCGGACACTAGGCCGGACTCGGTGAGGATCTTGCCGATGGGTTTTTGCTGGCCCAGGGCACGCTCCAGGTCGTCAGGCTTGATGGCCCCGTCCTGGACCAAAAGCTCACCCAGCTTGGGGGCGGCAGGCGGCAATGGTTCGTCCAGGCTGGTCGGACGCTCCTGCTCTGGAGCGCTCTCGCGGTCTGGTATGGACTGATTCTTATGAATATTCTGAAGAATCGGTATGGGAACGGCTGTGGGCGCGCCAGGAACAATCACCTGTATGTCCACATCAAGGTCCACGTCGGTGAACAAGAACAGGTCGCGGATGGACTCCTCGCCAACAGCGGTGGTCAGGTCCACTTCCCAGTTCAGGTACAACGTCTGCGGGTCAAGCCCGCCGAGTTCCGGCAGGCCGCGGTGGTCCAGGCGAACGGTGCACGGCCCGAGATTGCGCAGTTCCTCGAACAGCTGCTCCAGATGCAGCTCCTTGCCCACAACGCGCTCACGCGGGCTGATGAGGAGGCGGTAGCAGACGGCTTCCCCTGCGAAAGACTCCTCTGGCTCGGGCGTTGGCGTGGGCTCGGGCGTTGACTCAGGCGTTGGCTCATCCGCGGCGGAAACGCACAGTCCCGGCTCAAAGGACGCGGCGGCAGGCTGCTGCTCCGGAACTGTTTCCGCCTCAGGCGGCGCAAGCAATCCGCGTATCTGGCCCAGGATCTCCTCGCCCTTTTCCGGCGTGCCGTTGCCTGATCCGTCAGGCCCATTGAGCAATCCGAGGATATGATCGCGCGCGGCGAAGGAGATGGAAATGAGTTCCTTGGTGACCGCAAGCTGCTCGTTGCGCACCTTGTCGAAGACGTTTTCCAGGTCGTGGGTGAAATCGGCGATGTCGTCGAAGCCGAACATGGCTCCAGAGCCCTTGATGGTGTGCAGGGCGCGGAACACCCTGTTCACCATGTCCAAATCGTGCGGGCTTGTTTCCAACTCCAGGAGTGTGGACTCCAGTTCACCCAAGAGGTCGAAGGCCTCTTCGCGGAAGATTTCCCGGCTTTGATCGTCGGACATGCGCAGCGTCCTTATAAACTATGTTAGCGGCCAGCAGGGCACACCTTCAGGCAGCTCCATGCCCCTTTGCCTCTTTGAACCGGCAGTAGCCACACTTAGCATTACGTAGCCAGTTGCAATGAAAATTGCAATGGCTTCAGTGCAATCCAGTGTGTTTGTGGTGCGAACAGGCAACACAAAGAGCGAACAGAGGGGAGAAGACTGGAAAGGACTGAAAAGAAGTTAGTCCAGGACATCAAACTTGGCGAATTTCATGACAAAAGATGCGCGCCCCTGGGTTCCGGACCTAAGCGAAGTGGAAAAGCCGAACAACTGCCGCAGGGCCGCAAAGGCCTGGACGGTCTTCTGGCCGCCACGGTCGATGATGTTCTCAATCTTGGCGCCCTTGGCTCCGAGCTGGCCCACCACCTCGCCCACAAAGGCGTCCGGGGCGATGACCTCCAGCCACATGATGGGCTCAAGCAGCATGGACTGGGCCTCGGCCAGGACGCTACGCAGGGTCATGGCCGCAGCCATGCGGTATCCGGCAGGGCTCGACTCGCCCTCCTTGCGCGGCATGTCCAGCACACGGATCTTCACGTCCTGCACGGGATAGCCGCCGATGACGCCGCACTGCAGGCCATCGCGAAGACCTTCATTCACGGCCTCTGTCCAGGCCTGCGGCGTATGGTCCAGGTCGACTTCAAAGAGCACCACCCTGCCCTCGCCGCGCCCAAGGGGCTCGATGGCCAGACGGACCGAGCCATAGTGCATGGTCTCGCCCAGTTCGCGGTGGAACTCTTCCTGGGCCTCGGCGCTTCGGGTGACGGTCTCCTGGAAGACCACCTGGGGCTTGCCGGTGCGCGGCTTCAGGTTGTGCTCCCTGGCCATGCGCTCAAGCAGCACCTCCAGGTGCAGTTCGCCCATGCCGGAGAGGATGACCTGGTTGGTCTCCGTGTCGCGCAGCACGGTCAGCGTCGGATCCTCCAGCAGGTAGCGCTGGAGCACCTCGTCCAGCTTG
>Ga0154365_1023_pt1 | contig 9687 bp, 7 predicted proteins | sample RifGroA2_FD_115893 | JGI IMG/M metagenome (GOLD analysis project Ga0154365, IMG submission 115893) | Desulfovibrionales bacterium GWA2_65_9
CTGCTTCAGGTTCTTCCTGAAGCAGCCCGTTCGGCGTAAAATGGGGATTCCAAAGGGCCTAAGGCCCTTTGGCAGGGTCCAGGGGCAGCGCCCCTGGCCGCCGGAGGCATATTCTTGCCCTACTGCACCTGCGTGGTGACTTTCAGCCCGTACTTTTCGATCTTGGCGATGAGCGTGGGGCGCGAGAGGCCGAGCAGCTTGGCCGCGCGGGTGCGGTTGCCGCCGGTGATTTCCAGGGCCTCGGCCACGGTGCCGCGCGCCACGGTGTCCAGGATATGTTCGTAGGCGGCGTCTCCGGCCTGGTCCAGCAGCGCCCGGCGGATGAAGGCGCGCAGGGGGTCGTCGGTGGCGTTTGGATGCGCGCCCATTGCGGATGGTTCCGGTTGGTTGTGGTCGGCTGTGAAGCCGCCCTGGCCGTCGCTTTTCAGGCCGCTTTTGCCGCTGCCCTTGCCCAGCGCCTGGCGCATCTCGTCCGCGCCGATGGGGCAGCCCCGGCTGAAGATGAGCGCCTTTTGCAGGGCGTTGGCCAGCTCGCGCACGTTGCCGGGCCAGCCCTGGGCCGAGAGCAGGTCCAGGGCCTCGGGGGTCAGCCCCGGGCTCTGCATGTCCATCTCCCGCGCCAGGCGGGACAGGAAGTGCCGGGCCAGCAGCGGCACGTCGCCTTCGCGGTCGCGCAGGGGCGGCAGGCTGATGGTCACGACCTTGAGGCGGTAGTACAGATCCTCGCGGAAGCGGCCCTCGGCCACGGCGGTTTCCAGGTCGCGGTTGGTGGCGGCCAGGATGCGCACGTCCACCGGGATCAGCTCGCGCCCGCCCAGGCGCTCCACCTGCTTTTCCTGCAACAGCCGCAGGATCTTGGCCTGCACGTTCATGGGCATGTCGCCGATCTCGTCCAAAAACACGGTGCCGCGCTGGGCCTGCTCGATCTTGCCCACGCGCCGGGAGCTGGCCCCGGTGAAGGCGCCCTTCTCGTAGCCGAAGAGCTCGGCCTCCAGCAGCGTGTCCGGGATGGCCACGCAGTTGATGACCACAAAGGGCTTGGTGGAGCGGGCGCTGTGCTGCCACAGGGCGCGCGCCACCAGCTCCTTGCCCGTGCCGGACTCCCCGCGCACGAGCACCAGGGCCTCGGTGGGCGCGGCGCGGCCGATGGCCTTGAAGATGTCCTGCATGGCGCGGCTCTGGCCCACCAGGGCGTCGCCCTGGGTATCCTCGGCCTCGTCCTTGAGCCCGTCGTGCAGGTTGACGGCCACGCGGGCGCGCGCCAGGCGTCCGGCTTCCAGGGCCTGGTGGATGAGCCGCAGGATGTCCGGGATGTCAAAGGGCTTCAGGATGTAGTCAAAGGCCCCGAGCTTGGTGGCCTCGATGGCCGTCTCGGTGCCGCCGTAGGCGGTCATGATGATCACCGGCAGGTTGGCCACGGCCGCGCGCATGCGCTGCATGGCCTCGATGCCGGTGATGCCGGTCATGCGCACGTCCATGACCACCAGGTCCGGGGCCGCGCGCCCCACCTCGTCCACGCCGGCCTCGCCGGAGGCTGCGGTGCGCACCTCGAAGCCGTCGGCCTCCAGGATCTTGCCGAAGCTCTGGCGCAGCTGGGCGTCGTCGTCAACAATCAGGATCTGGGCCATGTCTTCTCCCTGCGGTCGGAGCCGAAGGTTTCAGGTGGCGGTGGTTTTCAATGAACCCGGCGAAGCCGGTCAGGATCTGAGCCATACCTTCTCCCGCAGCGGCAGCACCAGGACAAAGGTCGCGCCCTGCTTGTCGGATGGTTTGAGGTGGATGTAGCCGCCGTGTTCGTCCAGGATGCGCTTGGCGATGGCCAGGCCTAAGCCCGTGCCTTCCTCCTTGGTGCTGAAGAAAGGCTGGAAGACCTTGCCCTGAATTTCCGGCGGGATGCCAGGGCCGGAGTCGGAGAGCTGGAGGATGGCCACGCGGCCCAGCGGATCCATGAACCCGGTCTCCTCGGTGATCACGATGCGCCCGTTCTCGCCCATGGCGTCGCAGGCGTTCAGGATGAGGTTGACCAGCGCCTCTTTGAGCTGCTCCGGGTCCACATCGACCTCGGGCAGGGTCCGCTCACGCACCAGGCGCACGTCCACCCCGTACGTCTCCAGGCGGTGCTTGAGCAAGACGAGGGTCATGTCCACCACATCGGACGGGCTAATGTGCTGGAACTTGGGCCTGGGCGGGCGGGAGAACTCCAGAAAGTTGCGGACAATGGTGTCCAGGTGGCGGATTTCCTCGCTGATGACCTCGAAGTCCTCGCGCTGGGCGGCCGAGAGGTCCAGGCCGCGCTCCAGCGAAAACAGGCGCATCTTGACGCTGGTGAGCGGGTTGCGCACGCTGTGGGCCACGCCTGCGGCCAGCTTGCCCACCAGGGCCAGCTTCTCGGACTGCATCAGGTGCTGGCGCGATTCCTCCAGCAGGGTGTGGGTCTGGTCCACGTCGCGCAGGAGCCCGTGCACCAGCTCGCCCACGGCGCGCACCTCGTCGGCGTCGCCCTGGTCCGAAGACTGGGGCAGGCCGCCGCCCTCGTCCGCGCCCAAGGGTGGTCCCATGGCCGCCCCACGGGCCAGGCTGCGGATGGGGCCCAGCACCTGGCGCAGCAGCACCCAGCCGAGCAAAAGGCCCAGTACCGCGCCCGCCGGGATGACGAACAGCGAGGCCGTGGTGGCCGCCCGGGCCAGGGAGCGCATGGCCGACACGCCCAGGTCGGCGTCGCGGCCGTGCAGGGCGAAGAGTTCGCTGGCCGCATTCTGGGCCGCCTCGCGCTGGCGCACGGCCCGGATCATGATCTCCGCGCCCTGGCCCGGCTGGCTCTCGACCAGCTCGCGCAGGGCCAGGGCCTGGGCCTGGGTGGCGGCGTCCATGCGCGTGATGAGCTCGCGCCCGGCCTCCAGGGGCTCGCTGGCGCGCACCTTGAGCAGGGTCCGGGCCACGGTCTGCTGGCGGACCTGGAAGTCCTGCAGCCGTTCCGGGTTCTGGCGCGCGGCCAGGGCGTCGGCCTCCAGGCTGATCATCTGCTCCGAGAGGGACAGCGCGCTGACCTGCTGGCTCAAGTTCACCTGGCGCAGGATGTCCGTGGCGTCCAGGTAGTGCGGGGCCAGCCAGTAGGTGGCCCCGGCCCCGGCGCAGGCGCAGAGCGTCAGCCCCACGAGCAGGGCGAACACGCGCCCGCGCAGCGAGGGCTGGATGCGCTGGGCCAGACGCTTGAGCGCCGCGCGCAGGAGGGCTTCGGCCTGGGGTTTCATGTGCGGAGCATACCCCACACCGGGCGTATTGTCAGCCTGTCTGCCGCGCCCCCAAGCCGCCCGGCTCGTCCGACGCACAGTCAGCCGCTGCCCGGTCATCCGAAACACGGTCCGCCCGGTCCGGCCAGCCAATGCGCAGGAGGGCGCGCAGAAGGGGGCACGCCGGAGCTTTGCGCAGCCCTGTGCGCACCCCCCCTGTACCCCCGCCTTCCGCACCTCTGTGCACCCCCCTGTCAACCGGGAATTTTTGTCCTTTTAGCGGCCAAAACCATGCCATTTTTGTCCAGGCCCAAAACCCCGTGCTATACTCCCGCCGATGAAAAACACACCCGCCGACACAATGCTTCTGCGCTACAAGGCCCCGCCCACCATCGCCCGGTTCATGGCCTGCCCCGCGCTCTACCGGGGCCTGCTGGGCCCGGTGGGCTCGGGCAAGTCCTCGGGCTGCTGCATGGAGCTCATGGCCCGCGCCTGTGCCCAGGCCCCTGGACCGGACAACGTGCGCCGTTCGCGCCTGGCCGTGGTGCGCAACACCTACCGCGAGCTCAAGGACACCACCGTGCGCACCTGGCTGTCCTGGTTCCCGGAGGACGCCTTCGGGCCGTTTGGCCTCACGGACCTCTGCCACAGCGTGCGCCTGCCCCTCACCGACGGCAGCCGCGTCGAGCTGGATGTGCTCTTCCGCGCGCTGGACCGGCCCCAGGACGTGAAGAAGCTGCTGTCGCTGGAACTCACCGGGGCCTGGATCAACGAGGCGCGCGAGATGCCGCTGTCCATCGTCGAGGCCCTGGGCGACCGCGTGGAGCGCTTCCCGGCCGCGCGTGACGGCGGCTGCGCCTGGGCCGGGGTCATCATGGACACCAATCCGCCGGACAGCGACCATTGGTGGTACCGCCTGGCCGAGGAGACCAGGCCCCAGGGCTGGGCCTTCTTCCGCCAGCCCGGCGGGTTGGTCGAGCAGGGCGGATCGTTTGTGCCCAACCCCCGCGCCGAAAACCTGGAGCACCTGCCGCCGGACTTCTACCAGCGCCGCCAGAGCGGCAAGACCCCGGCCCATGTGCGCGTCTACTACTGCGCCCAGTACGGCTTTGTGCAGGACGGAATGCCTGTGTACCCCGAGTTTAACGACGCCCGGCACGCCTCGGCAATCGAACTCGCGCCAGTCGAGGGCCTGCCGCTCTTCGTCGGCCTGGACTTCGGCCTGACCCCGGCGGCCGTCATCGGCCAGCGTCTGGCCTCGGGCCAGTGGCTCTTTCTGGACGAGCTGGTCAGCCGCGACATGGGCATGGTGCGCTTCGCCGGGTTGCTCGGCGAACTCCTGCGAAACCACTACGGCGACCACAAGGTGGAGATCTGGGGCGACCCGGCGGGCATGGCCCGGGCCCAGACCGACGAGCGCACGCCCTTTGACATCCTGCGCGCCAACGGACTGCCTGCGCGGCCCGCGCCCAGCAACGACCCGCTGCTCCGGCGCGAGGCCGTAGCCGCCGCGCTCTCGCGCGACATCGACGGGTTGCCGGGCCTGGTGCTCTCGCCGCGCTGCGTGACCCTGCGCAAGGGCATGGCCGGGGCCTGGCACTACCGCCGCCTGCAAATCGCAGGCGAGGCCCGGTTCATCGACACGCCGGACAAGAACCGCTTCTCGCACGTCTGCGAGGCCGCGCAGTACCTCCTGCTCGGCGCAGGCGAAGGCCGCAGGCTGCTCCAGCCAGACCAGCCGGACGGCCCGCGCCAGGCGCGCAGCGTGAATAGGGCGCGGGGGTGAGGGAGAGACGGCCGCCGGAGGCTATTGGCTCAGGCCGCCGGAGGACTCCTGTCCGCCGCTGTCCTGCCCCGGCGCAAAGTCGTTGCCAGGGTCGGCGGGAAAGGGTAACATCTTTTCCCGAGTCGCCAAACGCGACCCCGATAACCCGTGAACCCATTGTAAAGGAAGGCCCGTGGCAAAGCCAAACTATCAGTACGAGAAGCGCTCCAAGGAGCTGGCCAAGAAGAAGAAGAAGGAAGAGAAGCTGCGTCGCAAGCAGGAAACCGGCCACCGTGGCGGAGATGTGGACGAGTTCGGCAATCCCGTCGAGCCCGGCCAGGCCGAAGCCGGTCAGCCCGAGTCTGCTCCGGTTGCTCCTGTAGAGCCCCAGGCCTAAGCCTTCCCCTTGCCGCCGGGGCTTGCCGGGCGCGGCGGTCCCCCTGCCTAGAACGTCACCGACAGGCTGACGGAACCGAACATCTGCGGGCCTTTCTGCCCGCCGAACTCTTCTGTCCTGTAGACATGGGTGTAGGTCAGCTTGGCCTTGCCGAGCACCAGCCCGACGCCCGCCATGAGGTCTGCCACCAGCAGCTTTTTCGACACGTGCGGGCTGTGCTCCCAGGTGTTGCCATCCAGGAAGACGTTGCGCGCCACGGCGCGGCCCTCGGCCCCGGCGAAGAGGTGCAGGCCAAAGGACGTGTCCCGCCTCAGGCGCGGGTCGTCCGGGTCTGCGGGCGCGCTGACGCCTCCGCCGGGCTGGATGAGCGAGGTGCCGAAGTCCCAGGGCAGCCGGTAGCCGACGCGCGTCTCGAACCCGGCTGCGGCGTGGGTCTGCACGTTGCCCACGGTGACGCGGGCATGCGGCAGCACGTCCCAGGCCACGTCGCGGCCCAGATCCACCCGCTTCGCACGGAGTGTCCGCTGCCAGGAGAGCATGAGGCCCGGCTCGTCGTGGATCTGGTTGCGCCAGCCCTCGACGCGCTTGAAGCCCATGAGGGTGTGGTAGTTGTTCTGGGTCTCGCCCGCCTTGGCCGAGGGCCCGATGATGCCGAGGCTGGTCTCGAAGCTGTCGAGCTGGTTGGGGGTCTTGGCGTGCAGGGCCAGGGAAACGTACGTCCAGCCCGCGTACGGGCGGTCGTCGGGCTGCGGGGCCTCGGTCTGGGTGTTGCGCGGAACGTACATGTTCTGGCCCAGCGACAGGGCCACGTTGTACTGCTGGCCGGGCTCGTTCACAAAGGGCAGGGCGCGCAGGTAGGGCAGGACAACGTCCGGCAGGCGCTCGTCCTCGGCGTATTTCTTGAGGTCGCCGGAGATCCAGGTAAGCTTCATGCCGTTGGTGTACTGCTCGTCGGTCCCGGCGAAGAAGTCGTTCTCCTCGGTGAGGATGAGGGTGGAGGCTGTTCTGGCCGCCGGACTTTCTGCCGGGTTGGCTGCCGGGTTGGCTGCCGCGCTGGCATCGGGCTTGGCCTCGGCTGCCAGGGCCGGCCAGGCCAGGGCCAAAACCAGGAGGGCCGCACAGGCCAGGGTGCGTGAGAAGCGGAAGCGGGCGAGCATTGTCGAGCTGTGCCCGCGCATTGCCGCGCTGTCAAGGATTCCTGGTGTTTGAAACACCTGGGCGGCCTGTGCAGGGACTGTTCAAGCTGCGCCAAGGCTGCTAGGGTATACGCAAAAGCCGTCCATTGCCGGTTCGCACATTGCCTGTTTGCCAAGGAGGCCTGACGATGCACCCCATTCGGATCACCCTGACCCTGAGCGCCGTGCTCCTTGGCGCTTTGCTGCTCGGCGCCTGCTCCAGCCAGCCCAGCGTCGAGCGCGTGGACGTGACCTGGGTCAGCCTGGACCCCTCGCCGCGCTGGGGGCTGTATCCGGGCGCCCGCCAGGAGGTGCAGTTCAAGCCGGGCTCGGCGTACCAGGTGGACGTGTTCTCCGGGGGCCAGGCCGTCACCGGCGGCATGGTCGGCGACACGGGTTCTTCCCTGGCCTTCCGGCCCACTGCGGGCGCGCGCGACATCGAGGCCGTGGGCGCAGGCCCGGCCGGGCTGACCCTCTACGTCACCCTGAAGGACAAGAAGGGCGGGTCGTACCGCATGGAGTGCCTCAAGGTGTTGCACGCGGGGGACAAGATCTGGTTCGAGGTTCCCAAGTAGACGCGCAGGCTCAGGGAGCTCCCGCTCCAGCAGCAGCCAGGCAGCGGGGATGGGGCGGGTATCGGCAAAAGCGGACCACGATTAGGTCCATAAATTGTCAAGGCTTTCTCAAGAGCCGCGTAGTTGTGCGGTATGCTTTGAGGTGTTCGCTTTGCCGCCCTGGCCGCAGACACAGCCTCGGCACCCTGGGGGCATCGGCAATTCCACTGGGGGCATTTGCCCGGCAGGTGCGCGGCGCGGCCATGACTGCCCTGTTGCGCTGCCGCTGGCGGTGGTTGAACATTTCTAGAAAAGTGTGATTGTGGCGCTTGGCCGTGGTTTTGCCGCCCGGGGCAGCCGGGTGGCGGCTTCAGGCCACGCCGGGCCCGCTGACGGACCCTGTCCGGCCATTATGGGTGGACGCGGAGGCGCAGAATGAGGTAGCCGGGACCGATTGACACTGCTTGAACCAGGAGGTTCCCATGGCCCTGTCCCGCCGTTCTTTCCCCCCTGCGCTGCTGCTCCTGCTGCTGTGCGTTCTGTGCCCGGCCCGGGCGGTCCTTGCACAGGCCGACCCCCAGGCCGGCACCCAGGCCGACGCCGAAGGCCGCGTGCTGGCTGTTCTGGACGCGGACGGGCGTGAGCAGGTGCTGGCGCTGCACCGCACGCTCACGGCCATCCCGTCCAACGGGCCGGAGAGCGGCGGCGCGGGCGAGGCCAAAAAGGCCGAGGCGGTCCTGGCCTGGCTTAAGAGCCAGGGCCTGCGCGACGTCCAGCGCATCGACCTGCCGGACAAGCGCGTGCCCTCGGGCCAGCGCCCCAACTTCGCAGTGGTGCTGCCCGGCCGCGACACTGGCCGTACCCTGTGGATCATCTCGCACCTGGACACCGTGCCGCCGGGCGACCTCCAGGCCTGGACCGGCGATCCGTACACCCTGCGCGTGGAGGGCGACCTCATGTTCGGCCGGGGCGCGGAGGACGACCACCAGGGCATCGTCACGGGCCTGCTGGCCGCCGGGGCGCTCAAGCGTGCGCGGGTTGTCCCGCCGCTGAACCTCGGCCTGCTCTTCGTCTCCGACGAGGAGGTGGACGACACGGGCATCAACCACGTGTTCAAGGTCCGGCCCGACCTGCTGCGGCCCACGGACCTCATCCTCATCCCGGACGGAGGCACGCCGGACGGGCGCACGGTGCTCCTCTCGGAAAAGAAGCTGCTCTGGCTCAAGCTCACTGTCCTCGGCAAGCAGGGCCACGGCTCGGAGCCGGGCAAGGCTGTGAACTCCCTCACTGCGGCGGCGGACCTCATTGTGCGTCTGCGTGGCCTCTACAGTGAGTTTCCCGAGCAGGACCCCAAGTTCGACCCGCCTTCCTCCACCTTTGAGGCCACCAAGGTCGCGGCGGGTGTGCCGAGCGTGAACATGGTGCCGGGCCAGACGGTTTTTTACATGGACATGCGGCTCTTGCCCACAGCGGACGTCGCGGCGGTGCGCGGGCGCGTGCGGCAGCATGCCGATGCCGTGGAGCGCGCCCGGGGCGTAACGGTGCAGGTGGAGGTGGAGTCCGACTCCGTGGGCGCACCGGAGACCCCGGTGGAGGCCGAGGTGGTGCGGCGGCTGTTCCGGGCCATCCGCGCCGAGTACGGCGTGGAGCCGCTGGCGCGCGGCATGGGCGCGCGCACCTTCGCCTCGGACCTGCGGGCGCGCGGGCTGCCCTGCGCTGTCTGGATGAAGAGCACAGCCACCTGGCACCAGCCGGATGAGCGCAGTTCCATCAGCAGCAACGTGGGCGACGCCAAGGTCGTGACACGCATGCTCTTCGAGGCCGCGCAGTGAAGCCTTGAGGGCTTCTGCCCAGCAAGCCTGACGGGTCAAAAACAAGAAGGGCCAGCGGATCATTTCCGCTGGCCCTGTTGCTTTTCTCTCTCTCCCCAACGGGGATTCCAAAGGGCAATGAACCCCGAAGGGGGCCTTTGGCCGCCGGAGGCGCGCTCCGGCCTAGTTCGCCGGCAGGTACACCAGTTTCTCGTTCAGGTTCGTGGTTCAGGGGGCCTTGGAGTTGCGCCAGCCGTCCTTGGTGCGCTTGCCGAAGTCGGGGCTGGCCTTGTCCGCCACCTTGTCGCCCTCGAACCCATCGACCATGCTGTAGACGTTGGTGAAGCCCGCCTCGGCGGGCTTGTGGGTGGCGCTGACGCTGCGGTGGCCGGAACGGCACAGGAGCACCAGCGTGTCAGCGGGCTTGAAGCGCTGCTTCATGGCCTCCACGAACTTCGGGTTGTCCGCCAGGGGGAAGGCCTTCTTCTGGGCGTCGAAGTTGCCTGCCCAGAGCTGGACCGGGACGTTGGGAGCCATGGTCGGGTGGCCCAGGAATTCGTATTCCTCGGGCGTGCGCACGTCCACGATGAAGACCGAGGCGGGCGCTGTGCGCCACATCTCATAGGCTTCCACGGCCGTGGCGTACATGCCGAGTTTTGTGTGCTTGCGCTGGTCCTGGGGCGGGTCGGCCGCCAGGGCTGTGGTGGCGAAGGCAAGGCAGAGGGCGAAGGTGCAGAGCCGGGTCATGAGAAGGC
>Ga0154365_1175_pt2 | contig 9670 bp, 9 predicted proteins | sample RifGroA2_FD_115893 | JGI IMG/M metagenome (GOLD analysis project Ga0154365, IMG submission 115893) | Desulfovibrionales bacterium GWA2_65_9
GCGGTCCAGCCAAACGACCTGGTGACCCTTGAGGGCATCGTCCTTGGCGACAAGGCCGAGCTTGAGCCTACGCTCTCGCGCTTCGTCATCGAACTTGAGGCCTCGCCGCTGTTCAGCATGCCCGTGGTGCACCAGACCAGCTTGAAGGAGCTGGGCGCAGAGGGCCAGGTGCTCCACTTCATCCTGCACATGGGGGTGCAGTGATGGACCTGTCGCGGCTGAAGAATGTGACCCTGACCCCGGAGCAGCGCACCCTGGCCCTGCGGGTGGTTCTGGGCCTGCTGCTGCTGGCCGCCGCGGGGTATGTCCTGGTGTTCTTGTCCGTGCGGGAGCACACGCGGATAAACATCCAGATCACCGACGTGCGCGAGCAGATTCGCCGCCAGCAGGTGCTCCTGCCCGCCTGGTCCAGCATCGCGGCCATGAGCCACAACGCCAGCCTGGAGGCCGTGGCCCTGCCCGCACCGGAGCCCGCGTTGCGCACCAGGGTCTACCTGATGCCCGAGCAGCTGGCGCACATGGCCCGGGCCGTGGGCGTGGAGCCCCTGGAGGTGACGCTCAACCCGGCCTCCCTGGGCCAGGACCCCACATCCATCCAGGCTCAGGGCGTATTCTCCGGGACGCTGGAGGGCGTGCGCGAGCTGCTCATGAGCGTTGCGCGGATGCCGTCTTTGGCGCGTCTGGAGCGTGTGGAGCTGCGCGCGGCCGATGGACGGGTGGAACTTTTTCTCCAACTGCGCATCGCGCTGGCGAACTAGCGCGGGCGCGGGCAGGATAGGGCGGATGCAGAAACGCGAGAAACAACTCCTGGGCGTCATGGCCGTGGCCCTCATGGTGGGGGCCTACATGTACGTTTCCGCGCCCGGGAAGCCCGCGCCCGCCCCTGTGGCCACAGGGGCGAGCAAGGTCGTGGTGGACGAGGTGGCCAAGGCGATGGACCAGGCCCGGCTCACGCCCCAGCAGGCCTACCGCCTCGGCCTGCTGGCGGACAACGCCACCGGCAACCCCTTCTACGGCGGCAGCGGCGGCATCTCCCTTGAGGAGGACCGCAGCCTGGGCGGCCCGGGCGCAGAAGGCCCGGAGTTCGTCTATTCCGGCTACATGAAGCTCGGAAAGAAGCTCTTCGCGGTCTTAAACGGTGTGGAGTACGCCATCGGAGACGAGCTGGCCGAAGGGGGCTACCGCGTGCAGGGCATCGACAGGAATTTCGTGATACTGGAGCGAACGGATGGCTCCACGGGACGCAAGCTCACCAGGCGCGTTCCCCTCGTCGAGGACGACACGGACAAGATCCGCATACGGGTGGTCAAAAAAAGATGAAGCACAAGCCCTGCACCTCCCCGGCGCTCCTGGTCGTGGCGCTCTGTGCGCTGCTCTTCTCCTGTGCCCAGCAAAAGCCCCAGATCCCTTCGGCTCAGGAGTCCGTGGACACATGGAAGGCCATGGAGAAGCAGGCCCAGGGCCACTCCCCGCGCGGGCAGTTCCTGCTGGCCGAGCCGCCCACCGTCATCGACCGGCCAGCGCAGCTCGATGCGGACAAACGCGATGCCCAGAAGAAGCTGCCGGACACGCGCATGTCCCTGCGCATGCACAACGCCGACATCGTGGCCGTGCTCCAGGCCCTGTCGCGCGCGGCGGGCAAAAGCTTCGTGGTCAGCCCCGGCGTCGCCGGGGTCATCAACGTGAACTTCGTGGAGCGCCCCTGGGACGAGGTCTTCCGGGCCATCCTGGCCTCCAACAGGCTGACCTACGCCTTTGACGGCGAGACCATCCGCGTCATGGCCCAGGCCGACCTCCAGGGCAACCTGGACCTGGCGGCCATGAAGCGCAAGACCCAGGCCGAGCACATGGCCAGCCTGGCCGAGGAGCCGCAGGTCACCAGCGTGGCCAAGGTGCGCTTCGCCGACGCCAAGCTGTTGCAGAAGACCGTGGAGAGCTCTCTGTCCAAGACCAGGGACGGCAAGGCCATCGGCAGCGTCCAGGTGGACGAGCTGACCAATGCGCTCATCATCCAGGGCGTGGAGCAGGACCTGGCCAAGATCGGCAAGCTTCTGGCCCGGCTCGACGCCCCGCGCGCCCAGATCAAGCTCAAGGCGCACATCGTGGAGACCACCAAGGAGGTCGCCCGCGACCTCGGCATCATGTGGGGCGGCGGCTACAACGCGAAGATGGGTAACAACTACCAGCTGGCCGCAGGCGGAGCTTATTCCATAACAACCCTTGGCGACGTCTCAACGGGCACTGCGGCCCTCGGCACGGGCACCCTCGGCGCCCTGGGGGTCAAGCTGCCAGCCACCGGCGTGGCCAGTTCGAACACGGGCGCGGCTCTGGACCTCGTTTTCGGCAAGGTCGGCGGCAGCGTTTTGGAAGCGCAGCTCCAGGCCCTGGCCACGGACAACAAGCTGAACATCATCTCCAGTCCGTCCATCGCCACCATGGACAACCAGAAGGCCTACACCGAGTCCGGCGAGAAGGTGCCCTACCAGACCGTTTCCGGCACCGGCACCAGCGCCACCTATTCCGTATCCTTCCAGGAAGCCGTGCTGCGCCTGGAGATCACCCCGCACATCATCGACGAGGAGTTCATCAAGCTCCAGGTGCTCATCCAGAAGGACGAGGTCGACTCCACCCGCGCCGTGGCCGGCAACCCGTACATCGTGAAGAAGAAGACCGAGACCACCCTCATCGCCCGCAACGGCGAGACCGTGGTCATCTCCGGGCTGTCCAAGCTGCGCAACTCCCTGCGCGAGGCCGGTGTGCCCGGCGTCAAGGACATCCCCGGCGCGGGCTGGCTGGCCAAAAGCGAGTCCAAGATTGACCTCAAGGACGAGTTCATGATCTTCATCACCCCGACGGTGCTGGCCGACTGGCGCAAGGGCGAGCAGCAGAAGAGCTACGAGGAGCTGGACAGGGAGACCAAGGCTGCCCGGCGCGAGGCCGAGCGCCGGGAGTCCGGCGAGGACACCGTGCGCGAGTTCAGCAGGTCCGGCGACAGCACCGTGCGCCTGAAGGAGATGCCTGCGGAGACCATGGGCGGCAGGAACGCCGCCCCGGCTCCGGCTCGCGCTCCGGCCCCGGCTCCGGCCCCGGTATCCAGGGCTCCGGGCGGCGGCACCACGGCCATGTACCTGCCGGACAAGGCCGTGGAAATGGACCTTGTGGGTGCGCCGACGCAGGACCCGGCCCCGCCCGCGCGCACGACCCCTGGCCCGGCCCCGGCCGCAGGGTCTTCCTCGGTGACCATCAAGCAGATGCCGACCATGGCCGTGCCCGAGCAGCCCGCCCCGGCCCCGGTCGAGGCGGACCCGATGGCCAATCCTGCCGTGGCCCAGACCCGGAACCCCGGGCCCTACTCGGTGACCATCCGGAACGCCGACCCCGACGCCGCCGCCGCCACCATCGACCCCGCCGTCGATCCCGACAACGCCCTGCTCAACGCTCGGCCCAGAAAACCCGGACTGGGAGGACGCCGATGAACCTCTACGCCAACCTTGACCTGGAGCGCGAGCCCTTCTCCAACTCGCCGGACCCGAACTTCCTGCACCAGACCAGGCAGCACGCCACCTGCCTGCAGGAACTGGAGATCTCCTTGCGCCTGCGCCGTGGGCTCTCGGTCATCACCGGCGACATCGGCACTGGCAAGACCACGCTTTGCCGCGGCCTGTTGCGCGCCTTTGGCCAGGACAGCGAGGCCGACATGCACCTGCTGCTGGACCCGCATTTCAGCACCCCGGAGGAGTTCCTGCGCGTGATCCTGGGCAGCATCTCCAGGCTCACCCCGGACCCGGCCATGGGCCTGTGGGAGCTCAAGGAGGCCCTCAAGCAGCAGCTGTTCCGCCTGGGCATGGTCGAGCGCAGGCTGGTGGTCCTGATCATCGACGAGGGCCAGAAGTTGTCGCTGGAGAACCTGGAGATCCTGCGCGAGATGCTCAACTACGAGACCAACTCCTCAAAACTTCTGCAGATCGTGATCTTTGGCCAGCGGGAGCTGGAGCCTTTGCTTGCGGCCATGCCGAACCTGGTGGACCGCATCAACGTGCGCCGGCGGCTGCGGGCGCTGACCCTGTCCGAGACCCGGCAGATGATCCGGCACCGGCTCAAGGTGGCCGCAAGCGCTGGCGCCGCGCCCCAGGTGGACTTTTCCGGGGCGGCAATCTGCGCCATCCACCTGGCCTGCAAGGGCTCGCCACGCAAGATCGTGCGCCTGTGCCACATGGCCATGCTGGAGATGCTCGTGCGCGGGAAGACCCGCGTCGGGCTGGCCGAGGCCCGCGCCGCCATCCGCCCGGACGATGCCCCCCGGCCGCGCAGCCGCCGCAGCCTGGCCCTGGCCGCGATGGTCGCGCTCGGCCTGGGCCTGGGCTCCCTGTGGCTGTCTGCGGCCCCGACAGGTCCGGTGCTCGGCCCTGGGTCCGGTGTTTCCGGCCAGGGCCCAGGCGACCGGATTTCAGACGGCCCAGGCGCCCAGCCGACCCTGCCAGCAACCGGGTCCGCCCCGGCGGACGTCCGGCCCGAGGCCCCGGCGGGCATCCAGTCCGGGGTGTCGGCAGACATCCGGCCCGAAGGCAAGGCCGAGGCCAGGCCCGAGACGCGGTCCGACAGCCGTTCCGCCGCCCTGGCCGCCGAAGGGCTGACCCTGCTGCCCGAGGGCGACGGAACCCAGAGCGCCCCGGCCGGGCTGACGCTTTTGCCCCAGCGCGACCAGGGCCCCAGCCTGCGCAGCCCCATCGCCCGCAGTCCTGGCGCCCGCAGCCCTGGCGCACAGGAGAGCCCGGCGCGCCTGCACGTGGCCGCGCCGCAGCAGGGCGGGCAGAGGGCCGTTGCCCTGTCCGGAGAGCCTGGAGCCCCCGGTCCGGGCGGCCCGCACGGCCAATTCCGCACTGTGGCCTTCAGCATGGTCGGCCAGTGATGCCCGGCCCCAGCCGGAAGCCCAGGCCAGGACGCACGACGTGAAACGCGAACGCAAAAGACTTGGCGAACTGCTCGTCGAAGCCGGGGCCTTGACCGATGCCCAGGTGCAGACGGCCCTTGCCGGGCAGAAGAAGGCGGGCGTCAAGCTCGGCCAGTACCTGGTGCAGTCCGGCACCCTGAAGGAATCCGTCATCATCGACGCGGTGAGCGGGCAGCTGCGCATCGAGCGCTACACCCCGGACAAGCACCCCTACGACGACCGCATCGACTCGCTTTTGACCGAGGCCCTGGCCCAGCAGTACCGCCTGGTCCCGCTGTCCCGGCGCGGACACCTCCTGCTCATCGCCATGACCGACCCCATGGACATCAACGCGCTCGACGCCGTGGAGATCGCCACCAATCTCGAGGTGGAGCCGGTGATGTGCGCGGAGAAGGACTTCGAGATGCTCTTCGGCGCCATCTACGGCCGGGGCGAAACAGCGAAGGGCCTTTTCGAGGGCATGGCCGAGGAGGACGCGGACATCACCACCCAGGTGGGCGGCGAGGAGAAGGAAGACATCGCCATCGACGCCCTGCAGGACCAGGCCTCCCAGGCCCCGGTCATCCGCATGGTCAACTCCATCCTGGGCCAGGCCGTGCGCGAGCACGCCAGCGACGTGCACCTAAGCCCGGAGAAGGACAGCATCCAGCTGCGCTTCCGCGTGGACGGCAGGCTGCGCATGATCCCGGCCCCGCCCAGGGCCAGCTTTCTGCCCCTGGTGTCGCGGCTCAAGATCATGGGCAACATGGACATCGCCGTGTCCAAGATACCCCAGGACGGGCGCTTCACCTTCATCACCCAGCGCCGGGAGTTCAACGTGCGCGTGTCCTCCCTGCCCACCGTGCATGGCGAGAACCTCGTCCTGCGCCTGCTGGAGCGCTCGGCCTCTGGCCTGAACCTGTCCGAGGTGGGCCTTGTCCCGAACGACCGCGCCAAGGTCGAGTCCGCCGTGAACAAGCCCTTCGGGCTCATCGTGGCCGCAGGCCCCACGGGCTCGGGCAAGAGCACCACGCTCTACGCCGTCCTGAAGCACATCAACACGCCGGACATCAACATCATCACCCTGGAAGACCCGGTGGAGTACCGCATGCCCACGGTGCGCCAGGTGCAGCTGAACCGCAAGGCGGGCATGACCTTTGCCTCGGGCCTGCGCAGCATCCTGCGCCAGGACCCGGACGTCATCCTCGTGGGCGAGGTGCGCGACGCCGAGACCGCGGCCATCGCCGTGCAGGCGGCGCTGACCGGCCACCGCGTGCTGACCACCCTGCACACCAACGACGCCGCCCAGGCCATCACCCGGCTCATCGAGATGGGCATCCAGCCCTACCTCGTGTCCTCGGTGCTTTTGGCCTCCATCAGCCAGCGCCTGGTGCGCAAGAACTGCCCCCACTGCCTTGAGCCCTACATGCCACGCAAGGACCTGCTTCTGGCTTTCGGCATCGGCGAGCAGATGCTGGGCAAGTTCTCCTTCCGCCGGGGCAGCGGCTGCCGCACCTGCCACCAGAGCGGCTATTCCGGGCGCATGGCCATCTATGAGGTCTTGCAGGTGGACGAGCTGGTGCAGGACATGATCATCAAGAACGCCACGGCCAAGGACATCGCCAAGGCCTGCGTGCAGGCCAGAACCCTGCGCACCCTCAAGACCGACGCCCTGAACAAGGTGGCCCAGGGCCTGACCACCCTGGAAGAGGCCGCCGGGGCCGTGATGGTCTAGGAGAAACGCCGTGCCCTACTACAAATACCAGGCCATCACCGCCAGCGGCGGCAGCACCTCGGGCGTGGTCGAGGCCCAGAGCGTGGAGGCCGCCCAGGACTCCCTGGCCTCGCGCGGGCTCATGCCCACCAGCGTCTCCGAGACCAGCGGACCAGATGGCTCAAGCGGCGGCTCGGGCGGCGGGGAGGGTATTTTGGCCCAGTTCAGCCTGGGCATGCAGAAGATCAAGCCCCAGGACCTGATCCTGTTCACCAAGCAGTTCAAGACCATGCTCAACGCCGGCATCCCGGTGCTGCAGTCGCTCGACGTGCTGGAGGCCCAGACCGAGAACCCCAAGCTGAGGGCCGCCATCGTCAGCATCGCGGCGGACATCAAGAGCGGCACCACCTTGTCCAAGGCCTTCTCCAAGCACCAGAACATTTTTTCCGAACTCTACTGCAACATGATCCGCGCGGGCGAGATCAGCGGCACCCTGACCGAGGTGCTGGAGCGCCTCATCTACATCGTGGATCACGAGTTCAAGGTCAAAAAGGACATCAAGAGCGCCATGACCTACCCGATGGTGGTGCTGACGGCCCTGGTCATCGCCTTCTTTGTGCTCATCCTCTTCGTGCTGCCGCAGTTTGTGACCATGTTCGCCAAGACCGGGACAGCCCTGCCGCTGCCAACCCGCATCTGCCTGGGCATCTATGACGTCCTCATCCATTACTGGCACCTGGGCCTGGTCCTGCTGGGGGGCGCGCTGTTCCTGATAACGGCCTATTTCCGCACCGAGGGCGGCAAGATCTTCCGCGACGGTCTGTTCCTGCGCGTGCCCATCATCGGATCGGTGTTCAAGAAGGCGGCCATGGCCCGTTTCGCCAGCATCTTCGCCATCCTCCAGGCCAGCGGCATCACCGTGCTCGAATCCATGGACATCCTGGAAGGCACCATCGGCAACCATTACATCGCGCGGGACTTCCGCAACCTGCGCCAGCAGCTGGAGCAGGGCCGGGGGCTCTCCGGCCCGCTCCGGTCCTGCCCCTCGTTCACGCCCATGATGGTTTCCATGATCAACATTGGCGAGGAGACCGGCAACATGGAGGAGATGCTGAAGGAGGCCGCCAGGCACTATGACTACGAGGTGGAGTACGCCGTCAGCAAGATGAGCGAGCTGCTTGGCCCGATACTGGTCGCGGGTCTCACCGGAGTGGTGGGTTTCTTCGCCCTGGCCATTTTCCTGCCTCTGGTGGGGATCATGCAGAACGCCATGAAGGGCCTGTAAAGACCCTTGGGCGCGGGCGGCGGGAGCCCGCAGCGGGAAGTTGACATCAACGGCGCAGATGATACGATCAATGAACGAAATGTTACAGCCTGCGGGCAAATAGTGCCACGGCACGGATGTTGCTTTACGCAACCCGCCATCCGGGCAGGAAATTTTAGTGCAGCAGGGGGGGAGGTTTCCCCGCAATACCGCCCTGCGAAGCAGCGGAAGGAATAGGGCTGAGGCCCGCGTAGCGTGGGCACGAACTGGAACACAACCTCCGGCCTTCTGGCCGGGAAACACGGAGGCAGGAATGGAGACGACTCTCATGCTCAAGAAGGCTCAGGCCAGGCGCCGCCAGGGTGGTTTCACCCTCATCGAACTTATCGCGGTCATCATCATCCTGGGCATCCTGGCTGCTGTGATCACGCCCAAGTATTTCGACCTGACCGACAAGGCCAAGCAGGGCGCGGGCAATGCCGCTATTTCCGAGGGCATCGCCCGCTTCAACATGGGCTATGCCAATTACATCATGACCACCTCGAACAAGCCCGCCAACCTCGCCGCTTTGAGCGACACCTACGTCAACGCCACCATCAACGCGGGCGACTGGGCCATTGGCCTGAGCCAGGCCGGCACGACCATCACCGTCGGCGCCTATGACAACAAGGACCACACCATCGTGGACGCCGCAGCCGGCATTCCGGCGGGTACCCCGACCGTGACCAAGACCTTCACCTTCCCCAACTAAGCCCGGTCCAGACGCGACAAATCCCAGGGGGAGGAGCAATCCTCCCCTTTTTCATTGCACATGGCGATAATGCCGTGCTAGGCCACCGACATGAGTTCCTGCAAACTTTTTGGACATGGTCCGCAACGCCGGGCGTTTGATCGGGGCTTCACGCTCATCGAACTCATCATGGTCCTTGTGCTTCTGGGCGTTCTTGCCGCCGTCGTCACGCCCCGCTATATCGGCTTCGTCGAGCAAAGCCGAGACGTCGTCGCCAAGGGCGCTCTCAGTGAGGGCGCGGCCCGCTTCAACATGGGCTACGCCAGATACATCCTGGACACCGCAAAAAAGCCCGCCGACTTCGCCGCCCTGGCCGACACCTACGTCAACGCGACAATTAATCTGGGCGACTGGGCCGTGGGGCTTAGCCAATCTGGAAGCACCATGACCATCGGTGCGTATGACAACAAGGACGGAAGCATTCCCAACGCCATAACAGGCCTTCCGCCGGGAACCGCGAGGGTCAGCAACTCGTTCTCTTGGCCCAATTAGGGCCGCTTGCGCTTCGGCAACGCCAACCCCCGCCCCGCATTTCCCCTTTGATTTCCCCTGCCCGCCGGGTATAGATGGCCTTAAGGGTCCGCGTGCGCGCGCCCAATAGCATCCCTTGAGGAGGCCCCAGGCCATGGCCCAGATCAACGCCTTTTTTGAAATGCTCCACCAGTACGGCGGCAGCGACCTGCACCTGACCAGCGGCTCCCAGCCGCTGTTGCGCCTGCGCGGCCAGCTCCAGAAGGTCAAGTTCAAGCCCTTCGAGCACGACGAGCTGAAAGCCCTGCTCTACGAGATCACGCCCGAGGCCAAGGTCAAGCAGTTCGAGGAGACCGGCGACGTGGACTTTGCCCACGAGGTGCCGGGCCTGGCCCGCTACCGCGTCAATTTCTTCATGCAGCACCGGGGCATCTCCGCCGTGTTCCGCGAGATCCCCCAGGAGATCATGACCGTGGAGCAGCTGGGCCTGCCCGACCGCCT
>Ga0154365_1163_pt3 | contig 9650 bp, 13 predicted proteins | sample RifGroA2_FD_115893 | JGI IMG/M metagenome (GOLD analysis project Ga0154365, IMG submission 115893) | Desulfovibrionales bacterium GWA2_65_9
CACGTCGCAGACGATGCGCAAAAGATCGTAGTCCTTCTGGTCGAAGAACGCCCGCGAGGGACGTATAGCCCCGAAGTCCTCCACCGTCTGGCCGCAATAGGAACCGCTGCCTTCCATGCTCCCCCTGTGCGCCGGCTCGGGGCGCAACACCCCGGCAGAACGTGACTGTTTTCACAATCGGCAGGAGCGGGCAAAAAGTCAAGGCTTGGCCGCATTTTCCGCCCTGCCTGGGCCGTTTTGGCACGTCCGGGCGAATAGGATTTCCGGCGCGCGCATTGCCGCTGTTTGTGGAATGTGCTAGGAAGACGGCAAGATCAACGCAGAATCCGCAACAATTCCATAACAAACTGGAGGTATTTCATGAAACGACTGCTGTCCGCCTGCCTGCTTGCGATCCTGGCCTGCTTCGCCACTGCGGCCCTGGCCGCCGATGTCCCGAACCTTGTCGGCACCTGGGAAGGCGCGCCCTCCGTGCATGGGCCCAAGGTCGGCTTCCGCACCGGCAAGCTGGTGCTGACCATCGTGGAGCAGCAGGGCAACTCCTTCCACGGGGTCAAGACCTATCAGGTGCCCATGGCCAAGAAAGACCGCACCGAAAAATTCAGCGGCACCATCAGCTCCGGTGGCCAGCTCTTCATCGCCGACCACGACGAGGGCTTCATGCTCGGCGACGTCACCAAGACCGGTGAGCTGGAGTTGCAGTACGGCCACCATGGCAGGAAGGCAATCGCCGTGCACGTGATCCTGAAGAAGAAGTAGCCCAGCCTCGACCTTCGGTCCCGCGCGGCCCGGTTCTCCCGAAAACGGGGGCCCGGGCCGTTTTCTTGCGTCCGCCGAAAACCCTGTCAACCGGGTATTTTTGTCTTATTTCCGGCCAAAAACGGGTGTTTTTTGTCCGGCCCGGATTTCCGGGTGTATGCTCGCTGGAAATACGGAGGACACCCATGCGTGAACAGACAGACAAGCATTTGGCAGACCTGCACCTGGCCTATGCCCGGGCCTTTGAAGGCGAAGCCGGGCGGCTGGTCCTGGCGGACCTCTCCCGTCAGGGCTTCCTGCACGAGACGAGCTTCAGCCCGGACTCGCAACGCGCGGCCTTCAACGAGGGCCGCCGCAGCCTGGCGCTGCATATCGGCAGGATGCTCGGGGGGCCGGAGCCACGGCGCCGGGCAGAGCCGAACGGCCCAAGCGATCCGAACGGATCGGGCGCGAACGGATCGGGCCAACGGTGACGTCGCCCAAAGGACAATTGAGGCAACGGACAACAGGGGCAAAGGGCAACATCCGGCAAAGGACGAGGCCAGACCAGACAGGAACGTTGGCGGGGGAGCATGAGCGCTTAAGTGCCCTCTGCCGGGCAAGGCCTGGCAGAGGGCAAAAGAAGAGGGGGCCTTGCGGCCCCCTCTTCGGATGGACAGATGCCTTGAGCCTTAGGGCTTCTTGGCTTCGGCCGGCTTGGCGGCGTCAGCAGCGGGAGCGGCCGGGGCGGCGGCTTCAGGGGCCTTCACTTCAGCAGGAGCGGCAGGAGCGGCGGCGGCAGGAGCGGCAGCGGGGGCTTCAGCCTTCTTCTCTTCGGCTTTCTTCTCGCCGCAAGCGGAAACACCAAGGGCCAGGGACGCAACGATCATGACGGCGAACAGCTTCTTCATGGGAACCTTCCTCTCTCTTAAGTGGTGGTGATGAAACACGGACACGAAATTCCTGCACCTCCGGCGAAAGTCCCACCCGGGACCCGTCCCCCGACCGTTCGCCCCAAGGCTGGCGGTCCGTGGGAGCCGGAGGAGGCTTCGGCCCTAACGCACGCTCACGGCAGTGCCGCGACCGCACGAGGGTCCGTACCCTCACGCGCAGTCATTATACCCGTTGCTTATGGTTGGCAACAAAAAAGTCGGACATTATTTTGAGACTGCGAAACGTCCTGAGTCCCTGCCCTGTCTGGGTAAAACAGAAAAATCCTTTGACCACGGAGAACGATCATGACCATCACTGCGGAAACACACGCACATCCTTCGCTGTCGGGCTTGCAAGACCCCTGGCGAATGCGCTTCTACACCCTCTTTGACGACACCGGCCAATACGCCGCAGCCGCCTTGGCCGAGCACCCGGACGCGCTGGAACTGCACCTCACGGTGCTGCGTTTCGGTCCGGCCACGGTGCGCGCCCTGCGCGCCGACATGGAGGAGCTGAAGCGCATGGCCAGGCGGCTTGGCAAAACGCGCATCGTGGGCCTGCGCGTGGAGCCCGGTTCAGAGGCCGACCCGCGCTGGCCCAAGTTCACACGCCTGTTCGGCTTCACCGGCCAGCGGGTGCTCCAGGCGGCGGAACTCCGCCTGCTTTGAAACCCTGTCAAGAGGGAATTTTTGTCTTTTTACCGGCCAAATATAGGGAATTTTTGTCCGGCGGCAAAACCAGGGGTATACTGGGCCGAGCGCCCGGCCCGGCACGGGGCCGCGTCCGGGCCTGCCATCCACCCGGCACCAACCCTTTGACCAAGGAGACCATCATGCCCGATGCCCCCACCCCGGCCCAGAAACGCGCCCAGACCCAGAGCCCAACCCCCGACGACTGGCGCTCAGCCCTGTCCGGGGCGATCACCGCGCCCGGCCGCGACGAGTCCGGCCACGAGGTGCAGATCCCCCTGCGCCAGCACCCGGCCCTGGCCAAGTACGCCTCGGCCGAGGAGGCCCTGAAGGCCCTGGTGCACGCCCAGCGCCTGCTGGGCCGCAAAACCGAGCCGGAGGGTTCGCTCTTATCCCAGGGGTTGCCCCGGGATTCGGCCATGGCCGCCCGCCCGGAGTCGCCGGAAGCCTACCAGCTGCCCGAGATCGAACTGCCCGAGGACTTCCGCGTGGACGCGGCCCTGCGCGGAGCGTTCCTGGCCAAGGCCCATGAACTGGGCCTGTCCGACGCCCAGGCCGGCGGCCTGTACGCCTGGTTCCTGCCGCTGAACGTCGAGGGGCTGCGCGCCCATGCGGAAATGGCCGTGACCGAGCGCGCAAAGCACCGCGAGCGCGAGCTGTCCGGCCTGCGCCAGGCCCACGGCGGCGATGCCCTCTCCGTGCTGGAGTGCGCGCGCAAGGCGGTCCTGGCCCTGGGCGGGGCGACGCTCATGCAGGCCCTGGAGCAGAGCGGCGCGGCCGACAACGCCTGCGTACTCCAGGCCTTTGCGCGCATGGCCCCGCTGGTGAGCGAGAGCTCGCTGCGCGGCAAAAACGCCGGGGCTGCGGCCAGCCTGACCCCGCAGCGCCTGCGCGAGATGATGCGCGACCCGCGCTACTTCGACCCCTCGCGCCGTGACACCGAGTTTGTGCGCCAGGTGCAGCAGGGCTTCGAAGCCCTGTACCCCGGCGAGCAGGCCCCGGCCCTGCGCGCCTCGTAAGTCCCTCAACCAGCGAACGGCAACGGCCCGGTCAGGTTCTGCCTGGCCGGGCCGTCTTGCGCTGGGGAGGGCTTGCGTTGGGCCGTGCGAGCGACGGACGGAAGTGCACGGACAAAGGCCTCTGGACTGCTGGCTTGCACGCAGGCGCTTGGCCAGAGGCGTCCGGAGGGCGGCGTTCCGGCTGCTGCTCTCAAGCCGAGGCATTCAAGCGAAGGAGTTCGGGCAAAGACGTTCCGGCGAAGGTCTTCAGGCGGGTGCGTCACCCGTTGCCTGGGGACGGATGTGCTCGGACTGCGTCCGGGCTGCGCCTACCGCGCCCGCAGCCTCACGCCGCCCTGAGTTTCTGGGCCAGCCGCTCGGCCCGCGCGCCCACCTGCCCCGCCCATTTCGAGCGCAGCATCTCTGCGGCCGCGTCGGCGTTGCGCCCGGCCTGGAGAAACGCCAAGGTCTGCCGGAACTGCAGCAGCCCGGCCAGTCCCAGGTTGAAGCACAGGTTCACCAGCACCTCCTGCACGGCCTCCGGGGCCTGCATGACCCAGGGCTGCGACGTCACCAACTGGCCCCAGAAGGACTTGATGTCGTTGTCCAGCAGCAGGAGCGCCTCGGACTCGGTAATGCCCCGGTCGTCCAGGTTGCGGCCCACGCCGATGGTCAGCCGCCCGGCAGTGCAGCGGTAGGGCTTGAGCCGCAGCCCCTCGTCGCGCAGCAGGTCCTCGGCCAGGCGCTGCGTGTTCATCGGCCCGCCCCGCGGCCCATGCCGCCGCCCGTTTTCTCTCCACCCATCTTTTCGCCACCCATCTTCTCAATAGTCCTGAGCGAGCCCATGCCGAGCATGCCGAACATCAGCTGCCAGAGCATGTCGTCCAGGGCCGGAGGCGGCGGCGCGGCAGGCCACCAGACGCCCGAGGCCCAGGCCCACAGCGGCCGGGCCAGGTACTGGAAGGCCAGGGCGGCCGCGCAGACCCAGCCGATGGCCGGCCGCCAGCCGGCCACAAAGAGCGACGGGCTGGCGGCCTCGGCCTTGTTGATCTCGCGCTGGTCAGCCTCGGACCTGGCCGCGATGTCCAGAAGCGCGCGCTGGTAGTCCTCGGCAGCCTTGGCCCGCGCGCCCGGGTCCGGGATCAGGTCGAGCAGCTTCTGGGCCGCCGCGCCGATGAGCGGGATGAAGTCGAGCAGCATGGTGTGTTTCTCCTATTTCAGCACGGCCCGCAGCACGAACGGGCCGACAAGTTGCAGCACCAGCCCCGCGCCCAGGCCCACGTAGACATGGAAACGCAGACGGTTCACCGCGCTCCACAGGTCCGCGCGCTCAGTCAGATGCTCCTCGCGCTCTTTCGCGTGGGCCTCGCGATGCTGGTCCGCGCCGCGCTCCAGGGCCCCCAGGCGCTCGGCCTGCCGGGCGCAGAGCTCGCGCCGGGCCACCTGGGACTCGGCGATGCGCAAGAGCGTCTCGCCATTGGCGCGCGACTGCTCGGCCACGGCCTCGATGCCCACGCGCATCTGGTCCTTGAGCCCCAGGAGCGCGTCGCGGATCTGCTCCATGAACTGGTCGTGGAAGGCGCAGGGCTGGTGCATGAGCGCCTCCTACCCGGCAGGCACGGCGGGCCGCAGCCGCGTCCGCTCCGCAACCGAGGCGTTAAACGAGGCCACGGCGTCCCAGCTTGCGGGCAGGCGCAGGGCCTCCTGATGCGCAGGCACCGTGACCAGCGCCATGCCCAGAAACTCGCCCTGCGCACCAAAGAGCGGGCGGTCCTCGGCATAGGCGGGCACGTCCACGATGACCGAAGGGAAGGCCGAGGGCGGCGGCCCGTTGCCGGACGCAGCCAGGGCCGCATATTCCTCGCGCTGGACCGCACTGGTCCAGTCCACGCAGCCGCAACCCTCCGGCAACGTTGCCAGGAGCTCGCGGGACAATTCGACTTCAGGATGATGCAACAGGATCATGGTCTGGTCCTCCCTTAGATGGTGAAGGTGTTGACCGAGCCGGCGCCGCCAGCCCCGCCGTTCTTGTGGGATGCGCCTGTGGAGGCCGCACCGCCGCTGGCGCGGACCGTGCCCGCGTTGCTGTAGCCTCCGGCGCTGGCGACCAGGACGACGCAGCCGCCGCCAGCGCCGCCAGCGCCCGTTTGGTAGGTGTTCGACCCGACAACGCCCGGTGCGCCATCAGCAGAGACAACGCAGCCGGACGCGATGGCGATGACCGGGGCGATGAGCATGAGCAGGCCGCCGCCAGCACCACCGCCGGAGAGCCCGCCGTACAGGCCTGTGCCGACAGGGTCGCCGGAACCGCCGCCTGTGGCGATGCGGTTGTCATCCGCGTAGGCGTTCTGTCCTGGCCCGCCGTAATCTCCTGCGGCAGGAGCGGAATACGCGCCAAAGTTGGAGACGCACGCGGCCGAGCCAGCGCCCCCGCAACAGGGACCGCCCTTGCCACCAGGGCCAGAGGCGGAGGAGCCGTTGGAGTTGACGCCTCCGGAACCGCCCCCGCCCGTCTGCATGGCCGCCGCAGCAGAGCCGGTGTTGCCGTCTGCGTAGGTCACAGCCCCGGCAGCGCCCGCCGCGCCCTCGCCCTGGACCGCGTAGACATCAGCCAGACCCTTCTTGAGCGTGCGCCGGATGCTGGCCGGGGTCAGATCAAGGGCTGTCAGGTTGCCGAAGTTCCCGGCCTGGCCCAGAGCGTTGATGTGGCAGGTCGCGCCGTTCAACAACTGAATCCTGGTCTGGGCATAGATGACGAGGCCCTTGCTGTTGGTCGAGGGCGCAAGGGCGGCCGAGGCCCCGTCAAGGACGAGGGTGTCGCAGCAGAGGACCGCGGCTCCAGTCACGGCGTCCGGGGCGATGGTCGCGGCTGCGGTGATGGTCAGCACCCCGGCCACAGGCTGGAGCACGCTGCCGCCCTGCATGACGTTGCCGGAGTAAGAGCCGTCGCCGAACATGGACTTGGAGCCGCCCAGTGGGCCGGGAGGCAGGCCCCGGACTCCGCCGGGCCAGGCCCCGCCGCCGCCGTGAGAAACGAGGCGCATCATTCGCGTTCCTCCCCTGCCCGGTCAACCGGGCCATGCGTCGCGGGGCGCATGGCTAGTACTTCCCACCGCGCGCGAAGACCCACATCTTCTTGCCCGTGCTCGGGGCTGCGGCTTCCTGGGCGCGGATGGACCAGCCCGGAGGCAGATTCAGGAACGTGTTGCCGCTGGCGTCGGTCATGATCTGCGCCGCCAGCATGGAACTGCCGAGGACGTTCACGCTCGCGATGGCGTTGGTGTTGCCGGAGCTGAGCGGGACATTCACCAAAGCGGCCGTCCTGCTGGCCGTGCCGTCGTGGAACAGGATGATCAGATCCTTGTCCGCCGTGTCGTCGGTGCTCACAGCCAGCACGTCCACGCGGGTGCTCTCCGTGGCGTCGCCTGCAAAGACGACGGTTTCGGTGGTGTCGGAGAGTTCCGTGATCTTGCCAATGATGCTGCCGATGAAGATGGGGTCCGTGTTCGCTGCCATGATCTACATGCCTCCCAGGAGTGCGTGGTTGAAGACGCGGCCAGCCACCATGGCGGGCCGCAAGGTCAGACTGAGGATCGAATTGGTGGAAAGCTGGTCCGGGCCGGAGCCGATATCCGCCGCCAGGCCCGCGGCCGTGCGCGAGAGCCCGCCGCCGGGCGCGACCCGGACCCGCAGGAGCCCCTCGGCCAGCTCCAGGCCGGGGTCCGCAGCCAAGGCGAGGGACAGCCGCAGGGCCTCGTCCGCGCCGGGGAACAGCAGGGTCTCGGCCAGGCCGTCGCCAGCGGCGAGTTTGGCCGAAAGGCTGCCGGGCGTGGTGTCGCCAGCGCTCACGCGCAGTCCGCCCACCGAGGCCTGGGCCTGGCCCACGGCGACTTGCGCCTGGAGGACACAGTCCCCGGCCAGTCCGGCCTGGATCTGGGCCTGAGCGGCCGAGGCGCTGGCCTGGGCCTCGGCGGCCAGGGCGGCCTCGCGGGCGCCCTGGCAGGTGTCCAGGAAGGCCGTGGAGTCGCGGATGTCCTCCTGCGGGGTACTCACGGGATAGAGCACGGCGCGGCCGATCTTCTCGTCCAGGGCCTGGCAGATCATGGTCAACAGATCGAGGGCGGCCTCGTGGGTTTCGGCCGGAAAGGCCGCGTTCTCCACGTAGTCCACCTCCTGCACGATGGCCGGAGCGCGGTAGAGCACCAGGGTGGTGCCCGTGGCCGGGGGCTCGGCCATGGTGAGACTGCCGCCGGACGGGCTGCCCTCGCCTGCGATGCTGTAGTGCGTGCCGGGCAGGAGCGACATTTCCGCGCCGTCCTGGCGCAGCAGAACCTTGATGTCGTCCCCGCGCGTGAACGGGAAGGGCACGGGGAACACGGTCGTGGCCCCGTTGCCGGTGTAGGAGGTCTTGGAGGTCTGGGTGGACAGGGTCATCTGGGGGACTCCTTTGCCGCGCGCGGGCGGCCTGTTGGGGCTATTCGCCGGGACTATTCGTTGATGGCCAGGGTCGGCGCCACAAGCAGCACGGTCATGGGCAGGGGCTGGTCCTGCAGCACGGTGAGCAGGCCGTCCGTGCCCCAGCCCTGGGGGAAACGCACGGACTTGTCGCCGCTGAACAACGCGGGCGGGCCGTCCATGAGGTCGGCACTGGTGCGGTAGAGCAGCGGCTCCAAGTGTCCCGTGTCCGGGCCGACCTTGCCGCCCAGACTGCGGTACAGACGCACCGAAACCTCGGTGATGCGCTTGGTGCGCGTCTGCGAGCTGCCGCGCGCCCCGGAGAACTCCAGGCGCATGGGCCTGAGCACCGAGGTGTAGCCCAGCCCGGCGTGGACCTGGCTGGCCGCGCGCGGCAGGGTGATGGCGCCCTCCGGGGACACGGTGCGCTCGGGCAGCACCGCGCCGTCGGCCAGCACCTGCACGCTGCGCCCGGCCAGGTGCGCCAGGCCCGTGAGTTCGGTCACCGGCTCACCCGCGTAGCTCAGGCCCGCATCGAGGAAGAAGGCCTCGGAGGCGCTCGTGGCGTCCTCGGAAAAGGCCGGGTCCAGGGCCTCGATGAAGCGCCGGGTCAGGGCAACGCCGCCTGGGCCGGGCACGCTGCGGCGCACCACGAGCCAAAGCTCGTCGCGGCCCTGGGCATCGTTGGCCACCACGCACACGGCCTCCACCGCGCCGTCGGTGACGATGCGCGAGAAGGCGCAGACGTCCTGCTCTGGCAGATAGGTCATGGCCAAAAGCACACCATCGGCGCGCACGCAGAAAAGCACCGGGTCCGGCTCCTGGGCAAAGGCCAGCTGGGTCAGGCCCGGTGCGGCCACGTGGGCCGAGAGCAGGGTCAAATCGCGCGAGGTGCAGGCATCGGACTCGAAGCGGTAGGCCATCTCGCGCACCTTGCGGCCCGAGCGCTGAACAAAGAGCGTGGCATGGCCAGCCGGGCAGGCGGTGGCCTGGGCCGCGCCGCTGGTGCCCTGGCGGTCGGCCTTGACCCCGCCTGGGGTCACCGGCGCGCCAAGGGAGCTTCCGGACACGGTCCATTCGCCGCAGGTGGCGCCGACCCAAAGCTTGTCGCGCGGGGCTAAAAAGCAGATCCGCCCGCCCTGCTGGGCCGAGAGGGTGATCTCCAGGCCGTCGTCGTCCAGCGGATCCGAGCCGGGGTCGGCAATGATCCGCTGGCCCACGGCGAACTCCTCCCAGAACCCGGCGTTCAGCGCGCCAGCGGCGTCGCGCACGCTCTCGATCTCCGCCGTGGTGCTGGGCGTGTCCCGGAAGGTGGCGCGCAGGGAACCGCTCGACGCCGTGATGATGCGCTGTCCGGTGTAGCGGTAGTAGCGCGGGGTGGCCGCGCCGCCCGCATCGTAGACATCGCCGCACAGGGCCGAGCCCTGGCTGAAGGTGTCGCCCCCGAGCAGCAGGAAGGTGTCGCCCGCCCGGCCATCGGCCCGGGAGTCCCCGGAGCCGTCGGCGATCTCGAAGTCGTCCCAGCCGGACAGCGGCACCTCCCGCGTGCACAGGCGGAAGTCCCGGTGCCCGGAGGTGCGCGAGAACCACAGGGTGAAGGGCTCGCTTGGCGTGGCCGCGAACACCAGGCGGTCCTCGTGCAGGCAGCACAAGCCCGGCCAGTTGCCCGCGCCCCAGGCTGCGGGGGTTTGCGTGAGCGCAAGCGCGGCCAGGGCGAAGCCGCCCTCGAGCGTGCGCGAAAGCACCTGCGGGGCCACCAGCGGGTGGGTCAGGATCAGCTCCTGGCGGTCCTGCACAACGCGCAGCTCCTTCAGGTATTCCGCCGCGTAGGGCGTGG
>Ga0154365_1025_pt1 | contig 9603 bp, 11 predicted proteins | sample RifGroA2_FD_115893 | JGI IMG/M metagenome (GOLD analysis project Ga0154365, IMG submission 115893) | Desulfovibrionales bacterium GWA2_65_9
CACTGCATGGCCGCACCATTCGCCCAGAGCTGCTTGGCCTGGCGCTCGGAAAAGTTCTGCTGGCTGCGGCCAAACTCGACCATGGCGTCCACGGCCCGCTGGTGCGCCAGCCGCGCCACGTCGCGCACGGTCTTGCAGTTGGCGGCGCGGAAGTCCGGGTCCTCGGGCGCGGGCAGGGTCAGCGGCGAGAGCAGCGTGAGCAACTCCACCAGGCGCTGGTGCACCGGGCTGCCCTGCATGTGCGTGCGCGGGCCCTTCGGGTCGACTATGGGCGTCTCGCCCTTGTCCGGCGGGTTGGCCTCGTCCTCGTCGGGCGGCGGCAGGGGGCCGCAGCGCAGCACCTGCATGTCGCCGTCCTTGGTGTCGCCTGGGGTCTTGATCCACTCGAACAGCGCCGGTGCGCCCAGGCCCTCTTCCAGCCGCCGGGACAGCGCGGCCAAAAGCTTCGCATCTTCCGGCCCCAGGCCCGCGTTCCGGGCCGAGGACTCACAGGATGGGGTGCGGCAGGCGCCGCGCAGGCACTCGCCCTCGGCCCCGCGCAGGCCGCCCTCCTCGTCCTCGGGCAGCCAGTCCTCCACCGCGCCGGGCACGGCCAGCACGCCCACGCAGATGGCCACGTCGATGTCCGGGATGCCGCGCATGAGCCTGCGGCGCATGGCCTGCACGGAATACTTGCCCGCCAGGGCGCGGCGGTAGGCCGTCAGCACGTCCTCGCAGCGCACGCCGTACTGGGCCGGGTAGACGCCGGTGAAGCCCTGGAGCTCGCCCATGCTGCACGGCAGCACGCTCACGCGGGTGCAGCCGCAGGCCTGCGCGAGGTGCCCGCAGGCGTCGCCGATGGCCTTCTCCAGCGCCTCGGGCAGGGGCGCGGCGAGGATCAGGGCCTGGATCTCGCGGCTCATGACCGCCAGGGTGTGCGCGTCCGGGCCGTAGATGGCGGGTGCGAGCGCCGTGGCCGCGTCACCTGTCTCGTCCAGGCCGATGGCATGTTCGTACAGCGTCTGGGTGCGCCGGGCGATCTCCTCGCGCAGGCCCGGCTGGGAGGCGAAGGCCTCGTAAGCGCAGGCCCCGATGACGAAACCCTCGGGCACGGGCAGGCCGAGGCGGTTCTTGACCTCGCCAAGCTCGGCCAGGCGCGCGCCCACGAGATCGGCCGCGGCCGCGTCGACACGCGCCAGGTCCGTGACCAGATCGCCGCAGGCCGGGGCCTTGCGCCGCCCCAGCACCTCCTCGACCTCGGCCAGGATGACCGAAAAGCGTTCGGACAGACACCCGGCAGCGACTGCGTCCAGGGTCTTCAGGTGCGAGAGCATGCGGAAGGCGTCGACCGCTGCGCTGGTGGTGCCGGCGCGCAAAAAGGCCATGCCGAAGACGCGGCCGTCGGTGGTGGCGCGCTCCATGTCGGCCAGGAGGGTCAGGAGGCGCTTGCCGGAGGTCAGGAGCAGGCGGAAATTGGTCTGCTTGCGCCGGAACTCTGCGCCCAGCGCATCGGCGGCCAGGGCGGCCTGGCTAGGCGTCAGCTCCGGGCTGGCCTCCTCCCGCAGGAGGAGAGCGCGTAGTTTGGCGAAAAGTCCGGCCACGTGAACCTCCAGTCAGCCACCCTTAGCGGGCCGGGCTCAAAAAAGCAAACAGCCCCCGGAGGTTGTCTCCTCCGGGGGCTGTGAAGCGGATGGAATGCAGGGCCGGGAAGGCTCGCCTAGGTCTCCTGAGATATGAGGGAAAGGCTCATAGCCGCAGGGAGTCCGCTTGGCTAGGCTTCGGACTTGGCCTTCGACTTGGTCATGCCCAGGCCGATGCCGCCGAACATGTCGAAGATGGCGTAGCCGTACCACATGGTGTAGATGACATAGAACACCAGCAGGCCGACCAGGGGCAGGACGTTGTCCAGCACCTTTTCGCTCTTGATGCCGTAGAAGTTGTAGCCGGGCTCAAGGCCACGCTTGTTGACCTGGCTCACAACCTTGGCCTCCTTGATCATCTTCTGCTTCTGCAGCTCCTTGATGGAGGGATCAAGCACGGTCCACCAGGCCTTGACGATGGTCTTTTCGGCGTCTTTTTCGGTCGCGCCGTAACGGGCGACCACGGCCGGGCCGCGGTCATTGAACAGGTCGTCGGCGTCGGTGAGCGCGGCGGCGAGGATCTTGCCCAGGTCGCCGGAGTAGGTGATGGCGCCGTCCTTGAACTCGGCCGTGGCCCCGGCCTTGACCAGGTTCTCCACGGCACGCGGGGCCAGCGTGGCGTCCTTGATCTTGGCGGTGACGGTGACCTGCTTGCCATTCATCTCCAGGACCTGCTTCTGCACGCCGGGAATGAAGTAGCTGGAGCCCTTGGACAGGCGGTTGAACATGTTGTCCGCCGCATCCAGGCCGTTGCCGGCGCCGCCCCAGATGGGCAGGAAGAGCGACACGAAGATGCACAGGAACGAGGCCATGAGCATCAGGCCTTTGTTGAAGAGCTTTTGGTTTCTGATAAGCATGACTTATGCCTCCTGGCGCAACTTGCCGATGTTGCTGAAGAACTTGCTGAAGATCCAGAAGCCGAAGCCGGCCACCACGATCCAGAAGACGATGTTGCCCACGAACTCGATGCTGTTGCACAGCCCCAGGTCCAGCTTGATCATCTCCAACTCCACCAGCTTCTTGGGCAGCACGGAGATGCGGTTGATGAAGCCGGCGATGATGCTGATGGCGTAGAAGCCGCGGATGTGGATGCCCTTGACCACCTTGGTGGTCAGCGCGCCAACCTGGATGCCGAGGAGCGAGCCGATGAGCATGCCCATGGCCAGGGTGTAGAACACGTAGCCGTAGATGGCGTACTGGCCCACGGCCGCAAAGCCGGCGGTGAAGATGATCTGCAGGATATCGGTGCCGACCGTGGTCATGCTGGACACGCCGAAGATGTACACGAACATGGGGAAGGTGATGAAGCCGCCGCCCACGCCCATAATGGCCGCCAGGATGCCGACCACGACGCCGCCGCAGGCCACGATCCAGCCGGAGATCTGCTTGCCGCCGGGCACGAAGTCCTCGTCAAAGGTGATCATGGGGGCCAGCTTCACCTTCTGGATGGCGGTGGCCAGGCCCGTGGTGCCGGAGGAGCCGCCGTGGGCGTCATGGCCGCTGCCGGTCTCGCCCTTCTTGCTGGCCGAGAGGAAGTCGAACAGGGCGTAGAAGCCGAGGAAGCCCAGCAGCACCGCGTAGATGGAGCTGATGAACATCTCGGAGAGCAGGGGGTCGGTGTCGTACAGGGTCTTGTTGATCCAGCCGCCGACAACGGTGCCGCCGCCGGAGCCCACCAGGAAGGCGATGGCCAGCTTGGTGGAGACGTTGCCGAGCTTCTTGTGCACCGCAGTGCCCATGATGGCCTTGGCGAAGATGTGGAACAGGTCGGTGCCGACGGCCAGGATGCCCTTGACGCCAGCGGCCATGAGCGCCGGGGTGATGATGAAGCCGCCGCCCGCGCCGATGCAGCCGGTGATGAGCCCGGCGGCCAGGCCGACGAAGATGGACACCACGAAGATCTGGGTGGTGTAGAAGGCCGGTGCGTAGGCCGTCTTGCCGCCGATCATGTCCGCCGCGAAGGCGAAGTTGATCAGCAGGATGGGCAGCACCATCAGGCCGAGGATGACAAGTTTTTTCCTGCTGCGGACAATGGACAGGGACATTTCAATGTCCCATTTGGCGTGCGCGGCGCTCGCCTGCTTGAGGAATTCGAAGACGTCTCTACCGAAGCCCATCAATCTCCCCTCCGTGTAAAAAAGTTTGTTTCAGTATCCCGGAACCGGCCAGAACATCGTCCCGGCCAGAAAACAGCCCCGGATTATTGCCCCACCAAAAAAATGAGCGCGCCCGCTTATGCGCCGGGCTTGCCCTTGAGTGCCTTGTGCTCGCAGGCATCCTGGAGCTTGAACACCAGCTCCTCGATGTCCACGGGCTTCATGAGATAGTCGAACGCGCCCAGCTCCAGGCCCTTCATGGCCGTTTCCACGTGGGCGTGGCCGGAGAGCATGAGCACCGCCACCCCGGGGTGCGTGGCCGCGATGTGCTTCAGCGCCTCGATGCCGTCCATGCCGGGCATCTTCACGTCCAGCACCACGGCGTCGAGCTCTGGGTGGGCCTTCATCCAGGTCAGGGCCTCCACCGCGCTGGCGGCTGTCGAGGCCTCGATGCCGCGCCGGTTGAGCCGCTTGGCCAGCGTCTCGCGGAAGTCCTGCTCGTCGTCCACCAGAAGAACCTTCATGCCCCCTCCAACATTTCGCCCCAGTTGGCGAGCGCGGCCCGGACAGCCCGGTCCAGCTCGCGCGTGTCCGCCTGCTTCTCCACCACCAGCGCGCCCGCTACGCCATAGCCTCCGGCCGGGATCTCGGCCTCGGGGAACACATGCAGCACCAGGGGCACCCGCGCGGCCAACTCGGCCAGCCGTTTGGCCAATTGCCCGGTCTGGTCCCCAGTCATGTTAAAGGCCTCGGGGTCCAGCACCACAACCTCCGGCGGCGACTGCGAGGCCATGCTGGCTGCGAGTTCCGCCGTGTCGCGCAGGGCCAGGGCGGTAAAACCGTGGTCCTCGAACTCCCGGCACAGCAACTCCCGCACATGGGGATTCCTGTCCAAAATCGCCAGCCGCGGTCGTGCTGCCCTTGCCATGCCCGTGCCTCCCGGTTGCAGAAGCGTAAAGGCAAGACCCGTGCCAGCGTGCACCAGCAGCCAACCATCTGGAATATCATATATAATATTTATGTGGCCGATCACTGCCGGGGGTATTCCCAGGCCCAGGTGTCAGGTTCCTTTACAGTCCGTCAAGGCGGGGAAATTTTCATGCCGACATGTTGACATTCCAAGACGACCGGTCTAGTGAATTTCCATGCGCGACACGACGAAAAAAGACGACACCCGCCAGCGCCTCATCGAGGCCGGGGCTGGAATCATGCACCGCAAGGGCTACAATGGCACCGGCATCCAGGAGGTGCTGGACGCCTGCGGCGTGCCCAAGGGCTCGTTCTACCACTTCTTCCGGAGCAAGGAGGACTTCGCCCTCCAGGTGGTGGACCACCAGGCGGCGTTCATGGCCGAGCGTCTCCGGCAGCTCTTCAGCGATGCCGCCATCGCGCCGCTGGAGCGTGTGCGCAAGTTCTTCGACCTCTCGATCGAGCGCACGCAGGACCCGGCCAACCCCTTCGGAACCTGCGGCTGCCCCATCGGCAACCTGGTGCAGGAGATGGCCCACATCAACCCGGCCTTCCGGCAACGGCTGGACGGGGTCATGCGCCGGCTGGAGCGGGGCCTGGCCAGTGTGCTGCGCGAGGCCCAGGCCGCAGGCGACCTCGGCTCCGGGGCGGACCCGGACGAGCTGGCGCGCTTCATCGCCGCCTGTGGGCAGGGGGCCATGCTGCGCATGAAGGCCGAGGGCAGCCCGGCACCCCTTGCGCGGGCGCGAGACTTCCTCATGGCCATGATGACCGCCCGCTGAAGCCGACGCCCAGCGCTGCGACGGGAGTGGCCTCCGGCGGCCAAAGGGCCTGAGGCCCTTTGGAATCCCCATTTGTTCGCGTGGAATGCCGGGGCGGAACCCGCCCCGGCATTCCACGCCAAACGAGGGGGTCTGAGGGGAATCATCCCCCCCGAAAAAATATTTCCGTCTTTTCATGTTTTGAATAGACCGGTCTAGTATAGTGCGCGCGGCGCGCTTCGCCGAAACGTTTAGCCAAGGAGATTCACATGTTCCGGATTCAGACCACGCCGCAGGCAGAGCTCACCGGCAAGGCGGCGGAACTGTTCGCCATGTTCCCCCCCCAGCTCGGCGTGCCCGAGCCCCTGCTCCTGCTCGCGGGCAGCCCCGGCCTCTTGGCGGTGAAGGCCGCTGCCGTCGAGTATTCCCGCAGCCACCCGGATCTGGGTTTCGAGATGCTGGCGGCAATCCGCCACCTGGCCGCAAAGCAGCTTTCCGCCCCGGCCTGTGTGGACTTCAACGCCAAGCTGCTGCGGGCCGCTGGCCTGGATGACGCGGAGATCGCCACCCTGCCCGAGGCCGGGGGCGCGTTCACCGAGGCCGAGCGCGCCCTGCTGGGCTTCGTGCTGCGCGCCCTGCGCCAGCCCGGCAGCGTCACCGATGCGGACATCGCCGAGCAGCGCGGCCACGGCTGGAAGGACGCCACCATCCTGGACGCCCTGGCCCACGCGGCCGACATGCAGGTGCCCGCGCTGCTGATGCGGGCGTTGAAGCGTTAAGCCTCTGCGGCGGGGCGATCCTGGGCGGGCAGGTGGCTGTTGCGCTGCTCAAGAATCCAGCGTTTGAGGTCTTCGGGCAGCGCGCGCCAGGAACCGGTGCCGCCCCGCCGCCAGGCTGGCAGGCCCAGCTCGTCCACCAGGAAATTGATTTGCTTGGGGTTCTCGCCCACAGCTTCGCAGATGGCGCGTGCGCCCTTGATGCAGATGTCCATGCACGTCTCCGTGGTGTTGCTTGTGATTCAATCGCAGGGGACGAACCCCAGGCCGGGCAACTCGTCGCGGGTGACCAGGGGCAGGCTCAGGCAGGGGTTCTGTCGGCAGTGGCCGCAGCGGGAGGCGAAGTCCGCCAGGAACGCTCACGGTCCCCGGTGCGCAGCAGGGGCGAAGCCGCACCCGCGCCTTGCCTCAGGCCTTCCCTGTTTCCCTTCTCTCCTCCTTCCAGAGAGGGCGTGCCCGCATCCCGCCCGGATAGTGCCGGGTGGGTTGTCTTTGGTGTGCCTGCCAGTTGCCCGGCAGCTTGCCCCTGATCTTGTCGGGTGACAGGTCCGGATGGACGCCTGCCGCCGCGTCAAGCCGCTGATCGTATTGCCAGTTGACAATGCCAATGAGCCTGCCTCTGGCCGTGCCGCGCACCTCCATGCAGCCGGTCTTTTTGCCCAGGGCCAGACAGCTGCGCACCTCCTTCCGGGACAGCCCGGTGCCTGCGCTGATCTCGGCCAGGGCTACGGCCATGTCACCGGGGCGCAAGAAAATCGGACTGCGGCCCAAAAGCACGGCGCGCTCCTTCCAGGAGGCCCGCAGTGAGCACCCCGACCACAACCGCCAGAGCTTGACGTCTTGCCAAACCAGGGCGTCGAGGGACTTTCGCCAGAGGAGAAAATAGCCGTTGCCCATGTAAATATTTTGTCAAATGTATAATCATTTGTCAACACGTTACGAGCAGAAAAATGTGGACATGGGCAAAATGTCTGGTACAATTGTGCCATACGACCAACAACGCGCCTCCCAGGCGCGTCAAACAGGGGGGAATGCGATGGACTTCACCAGCAATCTGAGAGAGATGCTCTGGGGACAGGTGGGCGAGAACCGCGCCTACGCCAACCGCAAGCGCATGGCCGACGCCCTGGACATCGACCCCTCGCAGCTGAACCGCTTCATGGACGGCGAGCGCGGCCTGTCCGTCGAGTCCCTGGGACGCATCCTCGATGGCCTCTCGGCGCGCATCGTGCTGCCGAACGCTCTGGAGGCCGAGGGCGCGCGCGAAGTCTGTTTTGTCAGCCCGCGAACCACCGGCGCCAGCCGCGAGGCCACCCCGCCCGCAGCCGAGGACTACTTCGCCGTGCCCCTGGCCAGCGAACCCGTGGCCGCCGGACCGGGCCGCGTGCCCGAGGACCAGATCCGCGGCTGGGTGCTCGTTTGGCGGCACCACGAGTCCGTGCGCTTCCGCACCGACCTTGTGGCCGTGGAGATCGGCAAGAACCAGCTGTCCATGACGCCCACCCTGCACCCAGGCGACATCGTGCTCGTGGACCGCGCCGAACGCTCGCCCGACCCGGCCGGCAAGATCATGCTCGTGTGCGAGCCCGGACCCGAAGGCGGCTGCGCGGTGAAGCGCGTCAGCACCAGGCCCGTGGACGGCGACATGGAGTTGGTGTTCTACTCCGACAACTCGCGCGAGTTCCCGCCCTCGGTGTACCGCCTGAACCGCGATTACGGCGGCGAACTGTCCCACGCCATCGCAGGCCGGGTGGTCTGGGCCTGGAGCGACATGACCCGGAAATAGCGCGCAGACCCCGGCCAAGCGCAGACCCCAAATAACGCTGGATTTTTGCAAATTCTGCGTTTAAAGTTCCGCTGACGCTGTGCCAAAACGCGTCCAGCGAGGCCTGTGATGAAGTGGTTTTCCAAATTATTTTCCGATTCCTCCGCAGATAATTCCTCCGGAGAGCTCAACGCATTCCTGGGAGCCGGCACGCGGTTCACCGGGCATCTGAATTTTGAAGGCTCGGTGCGCATCGACGGCATCTTCCAGGGCACCATCGCCTCCACGGGGACCCTGATCCTGGGCCGCGAGGCCGTGATCAAGGGCGAGATCGACGTGTCCAGCCTCAACGTCAATGGCTCGATCATCGGCACCGTGCACGCCACGCGGCATGTGCACCTGCACGAAAACGCCGTGGTCGACGGGCTGCTCGTCACCCCGGCCCTGGGCATGGACGAGGGCGCCATCGTCAACGGCACCATCGAGATGAACCGCGCCACCCCAACCAGCGAACCGGCCGAAGCCCTGGACAGCCAGGACGTGCCCTACCTGCCCAACGCCAGCGCACGCACCGCCATCTCCATCACCATGCCCGAAGCCTGCTGCACCGCACCCGCGCCCGACGATGCCCAGAAACAAGACGAGGACGGCGGGTAAGAGAGAGAACATGCTCCGCAGGCTGGTGCCCCCTTCGGGGCTTCATCGCCCCCCAGCCCCCCCATTGCGCCGAAAGGGCTGTTTCAGGAGAACCTGAAACAGCCCTTTCGGCTTGTGCGGGTAGAGGAAGGCACGGGAGGGCGTCCTTGCACTTCACCCTCCCGCCCCCTTGCTCTTTCGCTCTCGCAACTAGACGCTTTTGGAGCCTGCCAGGTCACTCTGCCCCAGGGCGCTTAAGGACCGCACTTCGGTTCTCCGCTCCCCCCTGCTTCTTGCCACTTCTTCCGCGCAGCCTTGAATGCGCTCATGTCCTGCTTCATTCTGCCAACCATCTGGTTCAAGGCGCCCATCTTCTCGTCGGTCAATGTGCTGAGACCATCAATCTGCCCTGGCAGATAGGCGAGATAGGCAAGGTTCTCCACAACATCGACCGTGGTCACCAGGAGTCCGAGTTCTGGATTGCTCTGTGCTATCCTGAGGGCTCCAAGGAAAAACCGAAGTGGTGCATGGTCCGGGTCATTGACCATGCCGCTTCCAGCGCCGTAGACCTTTTTGGCGGCAGCTATGTCATCGATAAAGCTGCGATAAGACTTTACCCTTCGGCGCAGGTCTGTGTCTTGAGCCATCTTGTACAGAGCATCAACGAAGCGCTGGTCATGCAGTCCGAGATCCTTCAGTTTCACGACCTCCTTGTGCACATTGTCCAGCTTGAGTGACAGCACCTTGTCGGCGGTCATGCGCCCCGCTTGAAGACCCTGGTCGACAAAAGCGGAGAGCAGCTTGCCCTTCAACTCTGTTCTCTGTGCTGTCGCGACCTGTTCAAACCGCTCAAATGATTCCCTTTCGGCTAGAAACGACATTTGCCGGATCGCCTCTTGGTCGGCGGCGATTTTTCGTTTCGCTGTACAGACTTTTTGCGTCAGCGCTGGATCGGCGGTGATGCGCTTACAGACAGGGGGG
>Ga0154365_1176_pt3 | contig 9567 bp, 11 predicted proteins | sample RifGroA2_FD_115893 | JGI IMG/M metagenome (GOLD analysis project Ga0154365, IMG submission 115893) | Desulfovibrionales bacterium GWA2_65_9
GCGGCCAGCCCGCCCCAGGCCTTTACCCTGCGCGTGTACCCGGACGCCCAGGCCATCCTGGCCGCGTCAGGCTCGTTCATCACCCGCTTCCTGGGCCTCGCGCCGTATCTCCTGGCCATCTGCCTGCTGCCCCTGGTCCTGGTGCCCATGGGCGTCTGCTTTCTGCTCTCGCGCAGGATATCTGAAACCCTCCACGCAGCGCGCATGGCCGATGTTTACCGCGCCATGGCCGCACCCAAAGACGCACCCGAAGGCACCCCCGCAGGCCAGCGCATCTTTTTCTGCCCCGGCCAGGGCCACGGCTTGATGCCGGGCGACCTGGTGGAGGTGCTGGACGAGCGCGGCAAGGATGTCGTCAGCACAGCAGAAGTATTCGAAATTGTCCGCAAAGACGTTCAGGCCATCATGCACGGCGGCGCCAAGGTGCGCCCCGGGGCACTGGTCCGGTTGCCCCAGACGCACTAGGGCCTGTTTCCAAAAGATGAATTTGGTTCCCTGGCGAGGAGTGAGCCTGTTTGGGGGCCAGGGGTAGTACTCATGCCGTACAGCCCTGGGCCAAAACCGGTTCGCGACGCTCCCCCCGAATAGGCGCGTGGCGAGGCCCAGGCGACGAAAGACGCCTTTAGCGACAGGCCCTCATTTCCCTTTTTTCTTTTCTCTTGTATGGGTCGTTGGTGTCTCTGCGCCGGCGCGAATGTTCCCATGCCCTTCTCCAGCCCCAAAACTACGCCATTTCGCACGAACCTGCCCTGAACCCCCTTCCCTTGAAAAACCAAATCGGATAAAGGGCTGCGTTCTTGCAAGTTCATCATGTTTTTGAGGGGGTTTGATCACATGATCGATGTCTACATCGGGCTTCTGGTTCTCTGGCCCGTGGCCGCCGGACTCGCCAGCCTGGGCCAGCGCAGCCCGGCTACGCGCGCCGCGCTGGTCATGGCCACTGCTGCGGTTCTGGCCGCAGCCGCCGTGGGTCTGGCCACCCAGGCGCCGCTCACGGCGAGCCCAGCCTTCCTGGCCTCGGCCACCGCGCTGCACGTGGCGCAGGCCGCGGCCTTCCTCTTCCCGGCCTTCTTCCTGTTCCAGGGCCTGAAGGAGAAACACGCGCTGGTCATCGTCTTCGCGCTGATGCAGCTGGCCCTGGCCGCCTTTGGCGAGTTCGGGCTGGCGGCCCCGGCTGCGGTCCAGACCGCCGTGGCTGTCGACGGCCTGGCCCTGGCGCTGGTGCTGGTGGTGTCCCTGGTGGGCTCGCTCATCTGCATCTTCGCCCTGCCCTACATGAAACACCACGAGGAGCACCTGCACCTCCAGACCTCGCGCCAGCCGCAGTTCTTCATGATCCTGCTGGCCTTCCTGGGCTTCATGAACGGCCTGGCCCTGAGCAACGACCTGCACGTCTTTTCGGCCTTCTACGAGGCCACAACGCTCTGCTCCTTCCTGCTCATCGGCCACGACCAGACGGCCGAGGCCAAGCAGAGCGGCCTGCGCGCCCTGTGGATGAACAGCATGGGCGGCGTGTTCCTGCACGCAGGCATCCTGCTCATCCAGAAGCAGCACGGCCTGGCCGACATCCAGGCGCTGGTCAACCCGGCCCTGTGGAGCGGCATGTCTTTGCTGCCGCTGGCGCTTTTGGCCGTGGCCGGGTGCGTCAAGGCCGCCCAGCTGCCCTTCCAGGCCTGGCTGCTCGGGGCCATGGTCGCGCCCACGCCGGTGTCCGCGCTGCTGCACTCCAGCACCATGGTCAAGGTCGGCGTGTTTTTGTGCCTGCGCCTGGCCCCGGTGTTTGAAGGCACCACAACCGGCCGCATCCTGACCCTGGCTGGCGCCATGACCTTCCTCGGGGCCTCGGCCCTGGCCCTGGGCCAGAGCAACGCCAAAAAAATCCTGGCCTACTCCACCGCCGCCAACCTCGGCCTGATCATCGCCTGTGCGGGCCTCGGCACGCCTTTGGCCATCGCCGCAGGCACGGTGCTGCTGGTCATCCACGCCGCCACCAAGGGGCTCCTGTTCCTCTGCGTGGGCGACATGGAGCAGGCCATCGGCAGCCGCGACCTGGAAGACCTGCGCGCCGTGATCGCCAAGACCCCGGTGACGGCCCTGGCCGCTGTTGCCGGGTCCATGGCCATGATCCTGCCGCCGCTGGGCATGCTGGTGGGCAAGTGGGCCGTGCTGGAGGCCGCCGCCGCCAGCCCCGTGCCTGTCGTTGTGATCGCCATGGTCATGATGGCCGTGGGCAGCGCGCTGGGCGTTGTCTGCTGGGTGCGCTTCAGCGGCACCCTCATGTCCGGTGTTGCCGTTGGTCCGCAGCCTGCGCACACGTCCCCGCTCTCCACCGGCCTGACAACCGGCCCCATCCTGACCCTGCTGGCCGGGGCCGTGGGCCTGGGTATGGCCGCTCCCTGGCTCAACGCCCTGCTGCTCGGGCAGGGCAACCCCTTGGCTGGGGGCTGGGGGCTCCTGCCGCCCTTGTTCATCGTCGCCATGCTGGGCTGGATCATCGGCCTGAAGGTGCTGGGCCGCCAGAGCCAGGCCAGGCTGGCCACGCCGTACCTCGGCGGGCTGCCGCAGGCCCAGCCCGGCAGCTACGTCGGCCCGCTGGGGCGCAACTGGACCCTGTCCGAGGGCAACGAGTACGCCACGGAGTTCTTCGGCGAACCGAAACTGACCCGGCTCGCCGGAATCGTCGCGCTGGCCTTGCTGCTCGCCCTGGTGGGAGGTGCGCTCCTATGAATCTGAATACCTTCTCCCTGGCCCTGGCCGGACTCGTCCTGGCTCCGCTGCTCGGAGGCGTCGTCGCCGGTGTGGACCGCGTGGTCACGGCACGGCTGCAATCACGCCTGGGCCCGCCCCTGCTCCAGCCCTTCTATGATGTCGGCAAGCTCTGGTCCAAGGTCATCGCCCCGGCCAGCCACTGGCAGGGCCTGTTCGTGCGCTGGGCCCTGGCGGCCTCCCTGGCCTCGGACGTGCTCCTGGCCGCTGGCGGCGACGTGCTCATGTGCTTCTTTGTCCAGGCCGCCAGCGCGAGCTTCGTGGCGCTGGGCGCCTTCTGCGGCAGCTCGCCGTACAGCAAGCTCGGCGCCCAGCGCGAGCTGTTCCAGCTTTTGGCCTACGAGCCCGTGTTCATGGTCGCCATCCTGTGCCTGGCCAAGGCTGCAGGCGGCTTCGACGCCCTGAGCATCATGGCCGCCCAGGGGCCGCTGCTGTTCAAGCTGCCGCTCCTGGTGCCCGGCCTCGTCTTCGTGGTGCTGGTGAAGCTGCGCAAGTCGCCCTTTGACATCGCAGCCTCCCACCACATGCACCAGGAAGTGGTGCGCGGCGTGTATACCGACTACGCCGGACGCGACTTTGCCCTGCTTGAGATCGCCCACTGGGCGGACGTCACCGTGGTGCTGTGGATCTGCTCGTTTCTGTGGGCCACCGGCCCCGTGCAGATGCTGGTCACGGGCCTCGTCTTCCTGTTCGCGGCCGTGGTCATCGACAACATCTCCGCACGGCTGACCTGGCGCACCATGCTGGGCCGCGTGGCTCCCATCACCCTGATCCTGGCCACGGCGAACCTCGTCTGGCTGTATCTGGAGTAAGCCCATGTTCGGATCATTCCTCAAAACATCCCAGGTCAAGAGCCCCTGGCTCATGCACTTCGACTGCGGCTCGTGCAACGGCTGCGACATCGAGACCCTGGCCTGCCTGACCCCGGTGTACGACGTGGAGCGCTTCGGCGTCATCAACGTGGGCAACCCGCGCCACGCCGACGTGCTCGTGGTCACCGGCACGGTGAACCAGCGCAACGCCGTGATCCTGAAGAACATCTACGACCAGATGCCCACGCCGAAGCTGGTCATCGCCATCGGCGCCTGCGGCTGCTCCGGCGGCGTGTTCCGCGAGGCCCCCAACGTCCTGGGCGGCATCGACAAGGTCATCCCCGTCGACGTGTACGTGCCGGGCTGCCCGGCCAAGCCCGAAGCCATCATGGACGCCGTGGTCGTCGGCCTGGGCAAACTCAAGGGCATTCTGGAGGCCAGCAAATGAGCATTGATGCAACGACCATCGCCCCGGCCAACCTGCTGGCCGAGGCGAGCAAACTCAAGAACGACGGCTACCGTTTCGTAACCCTGACCAGCGTGGAGCTGGACGAGACGAACATGGAGATCTTGTACCACTTCGACAAGAATCTCACCCTCAAGAACCTGCGCGTGCCGGTACAGAAGGGCGGCACGCTGCCCTCCATCTCCGGCCTGCTCTTCGGGGCCTTCCTGGTGGAGAACGAGATTCGCGACCAGTACGCCCTGACCTTTGACGGCCTGGTGCTGGACTACCAGGGCAAGCTCTACAGCGAAACCGCGCAGACCGCCGCCAGCTCACCCTTCTGCAAGTACCACGTCAAGGCCGAGCCCGATTCCAAGACCGGCTCCGAGCCCGGCATACAGCAGGAGGGCAAGTAAATGGCCCGCACAGTCATCCCCTTCGGGCCGCAGCACCCGGTGCTGCCCGAGCCCATCCACCTGTCCCTTGTGCTTGAGGACGAAAAAGTTGTCGAGGCCCTGCCCACGCTCGGCTACGTGCACCGCGGCCTGGAGATGCTCGCCGTCAAGCGCGACTACAACCAGATGATCCAGATCGTGGAGCGCGTCTGCGGCATCTGCTCCATGATCCACTCCCTGTGCTACTGCCAGGGCATCGAGGAAATGCTGGGCATCGAAGCGCCGCGCCGCGCCCGCATGCTCCGCGTGGTCTGGAGCGAGCTGCACCGCCTGCACAGCCACCTCTTGTGGCTGGGCCTGTTTGCCGACAGCTTCGGGTTCGAGTCCCTGTTCATGCAGCTCTGGAAGATCCGCGAGCGCGTCATGGACCTGAACGAGGCCACCACCGGCAACCGCGTCATCGTCTCGGTGAACGTGGTCGGCGGCGTGCGCACGGACCTGGACGAGGCCCAGGTGCGCTGGATCAAGGACACGCTGGTCGAGGTCGAGGCGTCCATCAGGAGCCTGCAGTCGACCATCATGAACGACACAACCGTGTGCAAACGCACCAAGGGCGTGGGCGTGCTGACCAAACAGGCCGCCTATGACCTGGGCGCGGCCGGCCCCATGCTGCGCGGCAGCGGCGTGGCCCAGGACATGCGCCAGCTGAAATACGCGGGCTTCGACGAGCTGGCCTTCGAACCCGTGGTCGAGACCGCCGGCGACTGCTGGGCGCGCTCCACCGTGCGCTTCCGCGAGTCGCTCCAGTCCATCGACCTGGTGCGCCAGGCCCTGGACAAGCTGGCCCCCGGCGACTTGGCCGTGAAGGTCAAGGGCAAGCCTGAGGGCGAGGTCATCACCCGCGTGGAGCAGCCCAGAGGCGAGTGCCTGTACTACCTCAAGGGCAACGGCAGCACCTTCCTGGAGCGGGTGCGCATCCGCACCCCGACCTTCGCCAACATCCCGCCCCTGGCCGCCATTTTGCCGGGGCTCGACTTCGCTGACGTGCCGGTGGTGGTCCTGTCCATCGACCCCTGCATCAGCTGCACGGAGAGGTAGAACCATGAAAATGCTGCCCACCGTCATCGCCAACCTGTTCAGCAAGCCCGCCACGCGGAACTACCCCTTCTTCGTGCGCGAGCCCTTTGAGCACGCGCGCGGCGAACTCATCAACGACATCGAACGCTGCATCTTCTGCGGCGCCTGCGCGCGCAAATGCCCGTCCCAGTGTCTGACCGTCACCAAGGACAAGACCGAGGGCATCTGGACCCTGGAGTTCTTCGCCTGCGTGGGCTGCGGGGTCTGCGTGGACGTGTGCCCCGTCAACTGCCTGTCCCAGAAGACCACCCACCGCCCCGTGGCCGTGGAGCGCGCGGTCATCACCCTGCGCGGAAAGCTGCCCGAACGGCCCGCCAAAAAGGACCGGCCCGACAGCATCGAGAAGACCGCCGAATAGACCCGGGGCCGGATGAAACACCACCGCGCCCGTCCGGCATTGTGCTGGGCGGGCGCGATTTTTATTTATGGGGGGTATGGCTCGGCCGATGCGGCCCTGGCCGGGCCGCCTGGAACTCGGCAGGCCGGGTTATCGGGACAGGCCAGAAGGACAACTCAGAAGGACGACCCAGAAGGATGGCGGATCAGAAGGGCAGACCAGCAGGGCGGACCACGCCGGGACAACGGTTCGGGACGACGGTTCAGGTCAACAGCACGGGTCACAGGGGTCAGGCTCGAGAATCAGAGCACCCGGCTGCGCTTTCAAGACCTTGCCCACCACCTGGCGGACCTCGGCGAGGCATCACCGACCCTTGGGATGCCTTGTGGCGCACTGGCTCGCCCCGGCCTTCAGGGTGGCGTGGATGCGCTCGATGAGGGTGGACCGGCCATGCTCGGCCAGATCCTGTTCGATGTCCTTGGCAGTGTAGCCAAAGCAGTGGCAGACGAGATCTTCCATGCTGCGCCCCCTATACCCCACTACAGTATCAATTTTCTTCGGCGCGGTACAGCGGCAAATTGCGGGCGTCCACCCCGCTCCTTGACGCCCAGGCCTGAGGCTCCTACACATTTGCTGCACCGGCCACGCAATCACGCAGGCCGAGCCCCCGGAGGCCTGCTTATGATCCTCGACGCCCTGGCCAACTGGCAGCTCTACTCCACCAGGCCCGCCTGGAAGCAGGCCTTTGCCTGGCTGCAGACCATCACCCCGGAGACGGCCCTGGGCGAGCACGCCATTGCTGGAGAGGGGTTGAGAGAGCGTGATATCTACGCCATCCTCTTCGACTTTGAGACCAAGAACCTGCTGGACACCACGCTGGAGGCACACCGCGTGTATGCGGACATCCACGTGCCCCTGCCCGCGCCCATGGGAGGCCCGGAGGTCCAGGCCCGCTTCGCCCTGGAGGAGCTGGACGAGAAGGAGCCCTATGCTGCGGCCAAGGACGCCACGTTCTTCCTCCACCCGGAGCGCTTCAACGCCCTGTTCACCCTGCACCCCGGCCAGTTCGCGCTGTACCTGCCCACAGATGCGCACTTGAGCCAGTGCAAGACCACCCCGGCCCCGCAGTCCTTGCGCAAGGTGGTGGTCAAGGTCCGCGCGGAGCTGCTGCTCCCGTGAGCCTTGTTCCGGAAAACCCGGCCCCGGCCAATCCGGCACAGGGCAATCCGGCACAGGGCAATCCGGCACTGGCCGCCCAGCCCAGCCTGCCGGACATCTTCCGCTGCTTTCTGCGCGTCGGGGCCACGGCCTACGGCGGCCCGGCCATGCTGCCGCTCATGCGCGAGCACATCCTGAAACGCGGCTGGCTCACGGACGAGGGCTTCAAGGTCGGCATCGCGGTCTGCCAGGCCGTGCCCGGCGGCACGCTGATGCAGATGGCCGCCTACACCGGCCTGGTGCAGCGCGGACTGCCCGGCGCGCTGGCGGGCTTCCTGGGCTTCGCCGTGCCCGCCTGCCTGCTCATCACCGGCCTCTCGGCCCTGTACCATGCCATGCAGGGCGTGGCCCTCACGACATCGGCCATGGCGGGCCTGTCCAGCGTGGTCCTGGGCATCATCGCGCTTGCGGTGTATGATTTCTGGCTGAAGTACGCGCACGGCCCGCGCCGCGTGGTCATGACCGGGCTGGCCTGCGTGCTGTTCCTGTACGGCGTCAGTCCGGCCTGGATCATCCTGGGCGCGGCGCTCATCGGGCCGGTGGTCTTCCGGGGCGAGACCGCCCCGCCCGTGGCCCTGCCCAAGGCCCCGGTGCACGTGCGCGGGGTGCTGCTGCTGGCGGGCGTCGCCCTGGCCTGGCTCGGGGCGACGTACGCCCTGGCCCCGCTGCTCTTCGACCTTTCGCTGTCCATGGCCAAGGCCGACCTCCTGGCCTTTGGCGGCTATGGCGTGTTCCCGGCCCTGTACCACGAGACCGTGGACCTGCACCACTGGATGAGCGCGGCCACGTTCATGGACGGCATGGCCCTGGCCCAGGTGACGCCCGGCCCGTTCATGCTCGGAGCCTGCTTCGTGGGCTACCACATTGGGGGCCTGCTTGGCGCGCTCACTGCCGGGATCTGGATCTTCACGCCCTCGTTCTTCATCCTCATGCTCACCGTGCCCAGCGCGGGCAGGCTGCTGGGCTGGCAGCCCTTCCGGCGCGCGCTCTCGGGCGTGCTCTCGACGCTGGGCGGGCTGATCCTGGCCGTGGGCATCCAGCTTGGCCGCAGCACGGACTGGTCCGGGCTCAAGGCGGCGCTCTGCCTGGCGGCGACCATCGCCCTGTGGAAGAGGGTGGACCCCATCTGGGTAGTGCTCTGCGGGATGGGCCTGGGGTTGTGGCTGCTGTGAGGACGCGGGCTGTTTTGATGTCTTGACGCCAGCTCGCTGATGCTGTTGGAATCTCTCACTGATACAGGCCGCTCTTTACGGCCACGGCCCAGCCAGAGACAACCCGGCACAAACCCGCGCACCAGCGCGACACGCGAGGCCCCCATGCCCTGCTGGAAATGTATAGTACACGGATGGCCAGACCCGCAGCCCGAGCGAAAAGGCCAAAAGTACTGCCTGTTCCACGCCCTGGCAGATCGCAAGGGCATGTCCGATGAGGACTTCAATGCCCAGGTCTTTGCGCGCATCGACGAATTCAAGGCAAAAGCCAAGACCTCCGACGCGGACGACATCTGCGACCTCTCCGGTACCATCTTCCCCGGCGACATTTCCTTCGAGGCGTATAGCGCAGGCATTTCCCTGCCGAGGATTTCCTTCGCTAAGGCCACGTTTCAGGGCAAGGCGGATTTCGATGTGGTCACGTTCAGCGGCCAGACAAATTTCAGAGAGACCATGTTCCGTGACGAGGCGTATTTCAGCGTGGCCGGGTTCAGTAAAACGGTGGATTTCAGCAAGGCCACATTTCTTGACGAGGTGGATTTCAGCGAAACTACATTCCGTGGCGAAGCGAATTTCAGTGTGGCCGAGTTCCGTAACGTGAGTTTATTTCGAATGGCCATTTTCATCAACGAAGCGAGTTTCAAAAAAACTAAGTTCAGCAACCAGACGAATTTTGAACAGGCCACCTTCAGCGGCCAAGCTGGTTTCGAAGCAGTGCAGGCCGAAAAGAACGCCCTGCGGATGCATTCTCTAAGCAAAAAAAGCCTGGCCAACCTCTACTTTTCCAGCATGGAGACGGAGTGCTTTTCCTTCAAGGGCTGCGACTGGCCGGACGGCGGGCTGTGGCCGGAGACGAAAGAAAAGCCGGACTACAAGGCCTGCGAGGAGCTGTACCGCAGCCTGAAGCAGAAGGCCGCCAGCGAGCACGACCAGCCCATGGTCTCCAAATGGCACTACCGGGAAAAGCTCATGGCCCTGGAGCAGATCAAGGCCAAGCGCGGCTGGAAAGCCCGCCTGGGCCTGACCGGGCTGTACTACTGGTGCAGCGGCTTTGGCGAAGACCCGGCCCAGGCCTTCCGCGTGCTGGCCGGGCTGCTGGGCTTCGCCCTGCTGGCGCTGTCCGGCCTCAAGCTCTGGGAGACAGGGCTTGGAAACCACCTACCGGACTGGGGCAAGATTCTAGAAATCCCGGCGGAGCTGCTAGGCCTCGTCCCCTTTGTCAAAACCGAGGCCAAGGCCTTGGCTA
>Ga0154365_1162_pt1 | contig 9367 bp, 5 predicted proteins | sample RifGroA2_FD_115893 | JGI IMG/M metagenome (GOLD analysis project Ga0154365, IMG submission 115893) | Desulfovibrionales bacterium GWA2_65_9
CGATCTTCGTGCTGCCCGTGGACATCCCGCTGGTGCGGACCCAGACCCTGCGGTTGTTGCTCGACGGCTTTGCTGCGGCCCCGGCGGCCGTGCTGCACCCGGTGTTCGCCGGGCGACATGGCAACCGTGTTGACCCTGGCGCTGCACGCGGCCATCCGCCCCTCATCGCCGCCCGGCACGCGGCGGAGATCCTGGCCTGGGAGGGGCAAAACGGCCTCGCCGGGGCGCTCCAGGCCCTGGAGGCAGGCCATGGCGCGGCAGAGGTCGCTGTCGCCGCCCGGGGCATCCATTTCGATGTGGACACGCCAGCCGAACTGGCCGAGGGGCAACGGCGGTTCGAGCGCCGCGGCATCCCCACGCCAGACGAGGCTGTGGCGCTGCTGGCCCTGCACAATGCCGGGGAGCGCGGCCTGGCCCATGGCCGGGGCGTGGCCCAGGCTGCGCTGGCCCTGGCCGGGGCGCTCAATGCGCGCGGGACGACGCTGGAACTGGAGCAGGAGCTGGAACTGGACCTGGAGCTGGTGGAGTCTGCGGCCCTGCTGCACGACATCGCCAAGGGCAGCCCCCGGCATGAGGCGGCAGGCGCGGCCCTGCTGGACGGCCTGGGCTTCGGCCCGGTGGCGCGCATCGTCGAGGCGCACCGCGACATCCCGCCCGCAGCCGCGCAAAGGCTCAGCGAACGCGAGGTCGTCTACTTCGCGGACAAGCTGGTGCGGGGCAGCGCCCGGGTGGACGTGCCCACGCGCTTCCAGGAGAAGCTGGACCGTTTCCAGGACGACGCCGAGGCCACGGCGGCCATCCGCCGCAGGCTGCGCAACGCCCTGGACATGCAGCAGCGCATCGAGGCCGCAGCCGGGGCCAGTGTGGCGCAGATCCTTTCCGCCGGGGACGGTGCATAAAGGACGGCGGGACCATCCGGCTGTTTGTGTTGCTGCCTGCGGGGCGGCAAAGGTCCGCCAGCTTTGCGGAGTGCTTGGACTAGTGTCGCGTCCTCGAAATTAGTGCATACAAAGTATGCCAGCGCTTGCTGGAATCATTTAGGTTATTTCCTTAAAATGCCCTTCAGTCTGCACCTTTAATAAGCACCTTCTTCGAGGACGCGACACTAGGGCCTGTTTCTAAAGGCGTCTTTTGACCCCTGGACGTTGCCTGTCCAGCGGGGCGAGCCGATTTGGGTCCAGGGCTGTACCGCATGAGTACACTCCCTGGCCCCAAAACAGACTCTCTCCTCGCCAGGAAACACAATCCAGCGTTTGAAAACAGGCCCTAAAGCACGGCCAGGCGCAGCAGCAGGTTGCCCGCCACCTCGCGGCGGTAGGCGGCGCTGGCGCGGATGTCGTCGATGGGCTGGACGCGGGCGCGCACAATGGCCGCAGCGGCGCTCAGGGCAGTGAGGGAGAGCGTGCGCCCGATGAGGGCGGCCTCGGCCTCGGGGCAGCGCCAGACGGTCGGGGCCACGGAGCCCCAGGCCAGGCGCGCCTCGGCGATCCTGCCCCGCCGGTCCAGCCGCACCAGGGCGGCCAGGCTGACCACGGCCACGGCCAGCGCGCTTCTGCGCCCCACCTTCTCGAAATGCTGCACGCAGCCCACGGCAGGCAGCGGCACATGCACCGCCAGGAGCACCTCGCCGGGCATGAACGCCGTGCGGCCAGGGCCAAGGATGAACTCGGCCAGGGCCATGCGCCGCACCCCCGCGGCCGAGGCCAGCTCCACCTCCGCGCCCAGCACCAGGAGCGGCGGCAGGGAGTCGCCCGCCGGGGAGGCCGTGCAGATGTTGCCGCCCAGGGTGGCCATGTTGCGGATGGGCGGCGAGCCCAGCTCGGCCAGGGCCTGCGCCAGCACGGGCAGCCGCGCGCGGACCAGCGGATGCGCCAGCAGTTCCGCGTGGGTCGTGGCCGCGCCGATGCGCAGGGTGCGGTGCAGGTTTCCCGGCCCGGCGTCCCGCGTCTCGGCCTTGGAATCCTCGACAATGCCGCGCAGGGCCGCGAGCCTGTCCAGGCTGACCAGCGTGGCCGATCCGGCCCCTTCGGGTGCATTGGCTGTGGCCTGCGGGTTTGCGCGCAGGCGCACCAGCAGGTCCGTGCCGCCCGCCAGCACGCGCGCGCCGGGTTCGGCCAGAGCCTTGAAGAACCCCTTCAGGTCGCGCGGAAAGAGCACGTTCATGGCTTGCCCCTGGCGCCCGCTGTTTCATCGTCCGGGGCAGCGCTCGGAGCATCGCTCGGGGCATCGCCCAACTCTTTGGCTGCGGCGCGCACGGCGTCCACGATCTTCACGTAGCCCGTGCAGCGGCAGAGGTTCCCGGACAAAGCCCGGCGCACCTCGTCCCGCGTGGGGTCCGGGTTCTGGGCCAGCAGGGCGCTGGCGGCGATGGTCATGCCCGGCGAGCAGAAGCCGCACTGCACAGCCCCATGCTCGGCAAAGGCCCGCTGGATGGGGTGCGGGGCGGACGCGCTGCCCAGGCCCGCAGCCGTGGTCAGCTCGCGGCCCTGGAGTTGCGCGGCGAGCATCAGGCAGGACAGACGGTGCACGCCGTCCAGCAGCACTGAGCAGGCCCCGCACTCGCCCGTGCCGCAGCCTTCCTTGACGTCAAGGGCCTGGAGCTCGCGCAGCAGGTCCACCACGCGCTTGTCCAGGGCCGTGTCCAGGCGCACGCCCTGGCCGTTCAGGGTGAAGGAAAGCATCATGCGCGCCTCCGGCTGGGCGTTTTGCGCTGTTTGAGCGCCGCCAGCACCCGCTCCGGGGTGAAGGGCAGATGCCGCAAGCGCACGCCCGTGGCCCGGTGCAGGGCTGCGGCCATGGCCGGGGCCGGTCCGTTGAGGCCCACCTCGCCCACGCCCTTGAGGCCGCGCGGGCCGGTGTCCTCGTCGCCCTCCACGGCCAGGGACAGGGTGTCCGGCACGTCCAGGGCCGTGGGGATGAGGTAGGTGGACAGGTCGCGGCTCCGGATGAGTCCCTGGCGCAGCTGAAAATCCTCGATGAGCGCAAAGCCGATGCCCTGGGCCACGCCGCCCTGGGCCTGCTGGTCGAAGCAGGAGCGGTCGAGCACGCGCCCGCCGTCGGTGATGGCCAGGTAGTCGCACACGCGCACCCGGCCCGTGAGCTCGTCCACCTCGATGCGCGCCAGGTGCGCGGCATAGGCGAAGAACAGGTGCGGGAAGCCGATGGGGAAGGCGCGGCCGGTGTCCGGCGGGTCCTGGGCCACGGGCATGAGGAAGTCCGCAACGCAGATGCGGTCGTCGCGGCTGAGGTAGCGCGCCAGCACGGCCAGGGGCAGGGTCTTGCCCGTGGCTGCGTGCCGCACCGCGCCCGCGACAAGCTCAAGGCCCTCCAAGGTGTCGCGGAGCAGCGGCATGGCAGCGCGGGCCAGGAGCTTGTCGCGCATGGCCGCGCAGGCCTTGAGCAGCGCGTTGCCAAAGGTGTAGGTGGTCCGCCCGGCCGAGGACGAGCCCGAGGGGTGGCACAGGGCCGTATCCGGCTGGAGCAGGCGCACGGCCCCAGGCGGCTGGTTCAGCTCCTGGGCCGCCAGCAGGGCAAAGGCCGAGGAATTGCCCTGGCCCATGTCCGCCACGCCGCTGTAGACCAGAAAATCGCCCGCCTCGGTGAGCTCCACCTTGGCTATGGCCATGTCCGGCAGGCCCCGGCCATAGCCCATGCCGTTGAAGACCGCGGCCAGGCCCACGCCCCGCCGGGTGCAGGCCGGAGCTTCGGCCTGCCAGGCCTCGCGGCCCAGCCACAGCGGGTGCGCGGCCAGGGTGTCCAGGCACTCCACCAGGTGCACGGAGCTGTCCAGGCGCACGCCCGCGCAGTTCACGTCGCCCCGGGTGAGCGCATTTCTGCGCCTCAGCTCGAGCGGGTCCAGGCCGAGCTGTTCCGCCAGTTCGTCCAGCAGGCCCTCAAAGGCCGGGCTCACCTGGGCCACGCCAAAGCCCCGAAAGGCCCCGGCAATGGGGTTGTTGGTGTACACGCAACGGCCCTCGATGCGCGTGTGCGGGATGCGGTACGGCCCGGCCGCGTGCTCCAGGCCCAGCTCCATGACCTCGCCGCCCAGGTGCGCGTAGGGTCCGGTGTCGTAGAAGGCGCGACAGGTGAAGGCCAGAAGCGTGCCGTCCGCGTCCGCGCCCAGGGCGCAGCGCAGGCGCACGGCGTGGCGCTTGTACCCGGCCAGGATGCTCTCCTCGCGGTCCCAGGCCATGCGCACGGGGCGGCCCGAGGCGTTCAGCGCGGCCAGTCCCAGCAGGCACTGCACCGTGGCCCCGTCCTTGCCGCCGAAACCCCCGCCCAGGTGCGGCGCACGCACGCGGATGCGCAGAGGGTCCAGGCCCAGGGCCTGGCCGATCTCGAAGCGGTCGCGGAACGGGGCCTGGGTGCTCACGGTCATGTCCAGGGTGCCGTCGGGCAGCAGTTGCGCCACCCCGCACTGGGTCTCCAGAAAGGCGTGCTCCTGCACCGGGGTGGAAAATTCGCCGCGCACCACTCTGGGCGCGGATCTCAGGGCCGTGCGGGCGTCGCCCTTCTCGATGACCGCGCCGAGCAGCAGGTTGCCGCCCTTGCGGCCCTGGTGGACCAGGGGCGCGTCCTTCTTCAGCGCCGCCTCCGGGTCGAACACGCCGGGCAGGGGCTCGATGTCCGCGCGCAGGGCCGCGAGCCCGGCCCTCAGGGCCTCGGCGGACGTGGCCAGCACCAGGGCCACGGGGTCGCCCGCATGGCGGATGACCTCGCCGCAGAGCACGGGCTGATCCTTGTGGATGATGCCCTGGAGATTGGTTCCCGGCACATCCGCAGCGGTGAGCACGCGCAGCACGCCGGGCACGGCCAGGGCCGCCGCCGCGTCCACCCCGCGCACCCGGCCATGGGCGATGCCAAGCAGTGCCCCAGGCCGGAAGGCTCCGGCATGGAGGCAGCCCTCCGGGGCGAGGTCCGCAGCAAAGCGCTCCGCGCCGACAGCCTTGGACAGGGCGTCGTGGCGTGGCGGGGACAAAATTCCTGAAGGGTTTGCCACCATCGCTCCAGCGGAGGTTGTTTGCATTGCGTGGACCAGCAGGACGAACGCCAGGCACCCGTTGGCCGGGGCCCTGAGGGCAGCCCATGCGTCACGGACGCGCTGGCGGCCTCGTCCGGAGCCTGCTCTCCAGTACACCGGGGCCGTGGCCAAGGCAACAATCCGGCCCCACAGCCCTGTGGCCAAGGCAGACGGCCAGGCCAGGCGGCCAGGGCTTTTGCACGCCGAAGGCCTGAAGCCGTGGCGGCTCAGGCGCTCTGCAGGCCTGCAAGCCCGGACATGACCTGGGTGAGCGCCGTGTCCAGCGCGGCCAGCAGGGGCTCCAAGGAGTCCTGGGCGCCGCCTTCAAGAACCAGATCAAGGGCCAGCTCAAGGGCTGTGGCCGTCTCGAAGACGCCCCTGGCGCTGACGTTGGCGGCGACGCCCCGCACCACGTGCGCCAGCTGCCTGGCGCCGCCCGCGTCGCCTGCGGCCAGGGCCTGGCGGATCTTGCGCACCTGGTCGGCGTGCAGGTCGCGGAAGTTGCCCAGCACGGTCAGGTACAGCTCGCGGTCGCCCAGGAAACGCTCCAGCCCGGCGGCGGCGGCGATGCCGGGCAGGACGAGCCCGCCCGCGCCCTCTGCCGCGCCCTCGGCAGGAACCTCCGCGACGCCGACCGCGTACCTTGAAGCCTCGGACCTTGAAGCCTCTGGCGCTTCGGATGCCCCGGCTTCAGATGCGGCGGCCTCGGGCTCCATGGCCTCGCCCCCGGTCCGGGGGGCGATCCAGCGCTCCAGGGTGGCGAAGAGCACCCAGGGGTCCGTGGGCTTGGCCACATGGTCGTTCATGCCTGCGGCCAGGATGCGCTTGCGGTCGTCGTCAAAGGCATGGGCGGTCATGGCGATGATGGGCAGGTCGCTGTCGGCCAGGTATTCGCGGATGTGAAAGGTTGTCTCGTAGCCGTCCATGCCCGGCATCTCGATGTCCATGAGCACGGCGTCGAAGCGGCCCGGCTGCACCAGCGCAAGCGCCCTGGAGCCCTCGTCGGCGATGGTCACCTCGATGCCGGCCTGCTCCAGGATGCCCCGGGCCACCTTCTGGTTGATGACGTTGTCTTCCACCAGCAGGACGCGGCGGCCACGCAGGGACGCCGACGGCTCGCGCCGCCCGGCCCCATACGTTGCCCGGCTCGCTGCATCAGCCCGCCCCTCAGGCGCTCCCCCCAGGGCCTGGCGCACCACTCCGAGCAGCTGGCCGCGGCTCACGGGCTTGATGACCACAGCCTGCCCAGCCCAGGCTGTGCCCTGGTCCGAGCCGTCCTGCTCCATCAAGGTGCGCAGGAGCAACACCGCCGGGGCCTTGCCCCCAGCAGGCGGCCCCCCGGCCAGGGCCTTCTCAAGCCCGTCGAGCTCCGGCAGCGCGGCGTCCAGGAGCAGCAGATCCAGCGGCGGCTGGCCCAGGCGCACCCGGTCCAGCACCTCGCCGGCGGACCAGGCCTGCTCGGCCACAAGCCCCAGGCTGGTCAGGCTCTTGGCCAGCATGCCGCAGGAGCTGACGTTGGCATCGGCCACGAGCGCCCGCTTCCCGCGCAGAACCGTGGGCAGAAGCGCGGCCTGGTGCCGGGCGGCGCTGGACACGGGGAAGCGGGCCTCCACGCGGAAGACGCTGCCCTTGCCCGGCTGGCTCAATGCGCTGATGCTCCCGCCCATGAGTTCCGCCAGCCGTTTGCAGATGGACAGCCCCAGACCGGTGCCGCCGTAACGGCGCGTGGTGGACGAATCGGCCTGGGTGAAGGGCTCGAACAAACGCTCCAGCTGCTCCGGGGACATGCCCAGGCCGGTGTCGCGCACGGTGATGCTGACGTCCACCAGCCCCTCGGAGGACACGGACCCGCTCTGGACAAAGACCGTCACCTCGCCGCGTTCGGTGAATTTCATGGCGTTGCCCACGAGGTTCACCAGCACCTGACGCAGGCGCAGGGAGTCGCCCATGAGCCCGACCGGCACCCCGGGCTCGCGGCCGACCACAAAGGCCAGGCCCTTGGCCTGGATCTGCGGCCCCAGGAGCAGGGTCAGCTCGTCCAGCAGCTCGTCCAGGCTGAAGGAGGCGCTCTCCAGGGTCAGCATGTCGGCCTCGATCTTGGAGAAGTCCAGGATGTCGTTCAAGAGCGCCAAAAGGCCCCTGGAGGCCTGGTCGATGATGCGCAGATGATACTCCTGCTTGGGCGGCAGCTCCGCGCTCAAGGCCAGGTGCGTCATGCCCAGGATGGCGTTCAAGGGCGTACGCAGCTCATGGCTCATGGTGGCCAGAAAGTCGCCCTTGGCGCGGCTGGCGTGCTCCGCCTCGCGCGTGGCCCGGCGCAGGGCCTCCTCCGCCCGCTTGAGCTCCGTGATGTCCACAAAGGTGGCCATGGAGCCCTGGAACCCTCCGTCGTCGTCCTGGAGCGGGGTGGCCGAAAGCAGGGTCACGATCTCCCCGCCGTCCTTGCGGCGCAGGCGGCGCTCATAGCGCTCGACCACGCCCCTGCGGCGGTTGGCGATCCTCTCGTCGCTGGCCTCCTGGTCCTCGGGAAAGACAACCACCGAGATGGGCAGGCCAAGCAGCTCCTCCGGGGCATAGCCGAGCATGTCCCCCAGGCGTTGGTTGAGGTAGGTGATCCTGGTCTGTGCGTCCATGGTGAAGATGCCTTCAAGCGACGTCTCGACGATCATGCGCCAGCGCTTTTCGCTCTCGCGCAGGGCCTCCTCGGCGCGCTTGAAGTCGGTGATGTCGCGCAGGGTGCCGCCCACGCCGGTCTTGCCACCAGCCAGGGGCACGGGGAACTTGCGCGTCTCGTAGGTGCGCTGCCCCAGGATCACGTTGTCCACCGTGACCCGGCCCTCCCGCAGCACGGTTTCATCCGAGCCGAGCAGCCTTGCGGCAAAAAAGCCGGGCATAACCTCCGCATCGGTGCGGCCGATGGCGTCCTCGGGCGCGACGGAGCAGAACTGGGCCAGGGCCCGGTTGACCATCTCGTAGCGCAGCAGTTCGTCCTTGAGAAAAATCATGTCCGAAGAGGCGTCGAAGAAGGTCCGCAAGCGTTCCCTGCTTGTGCGCAGGGCCTCCTCGAACTGGACGCGCTCCGAGATGTCCGAGCAGAAGCCCTCGAAATGCGTGATGCCCCCGTCCTCGCCATGCACGGCGCGCGCGCTCAGGCTGACCCACCGGGGCTGCCCGGCCTCGCCCTTGAGCCGGGTGACGAAGTTGGCGACCTCGCCCTGCTGCTCAAGCAGGCCGAGCAGGCGCTCCCGGTCGTCGGGGTCGCAGTAGGTCTGGGCAGGGATGTTGGTGATCCGGCGCACCAGCTCCTCCGGGTCCTGCTCGCCCAGCAGCCGCGCGAAGTATTTGTTCATGCCCAGGTAGCGGCCCTCGGGCAGGGACTTGAAGATGCCCACCGGGGCTTCCTCGTAGAGCGTGCGAAAGGCCTCCTCGCTCTGGCGCAGCTCCCGCTCCATGCGCCGGGCGTGCTCCACCTGGAGTTCCAGGGCCTGCTGGGTCTTGACCCGGCTGTACTCCATGGCCATGGACACCAGCCCGCAGACGATGCCCACGCCAAGGAAGCGGTAGACATAGGCCGCGCTGTACTGGTGGAAGTGCCCCGGCGAGTAGCCGACGGCCAGATAGCCGACGATGAACAGGGCGTAGACCCCGCACAGGGCCAGGCCGCCGTGCAGGCCCAGCAGGAAGAAGGCGCAGGCGGGCACCAAAAGGCTCCAGAGGATGCCCGTGTTCTCCGCGCCGCCGCTGACCAGCAGGCAGGCGAAGGAAATGGTGCAGAAAACGCCCACCAGCTTGCGCACAAAGGCCTTCCCAGGCCGGATGACGGTCCAGATGGTCAGCCCCAGGAGCACGCTGCCCAGGGCAAGGTCGAAGATGCCCAGAAACTGCTGCCCCAGACGCAGGGCGTTGATTCCGAAGGCCAGGGAGAAGAAGGTCCCTGCGCCAGTGATCATGAGCGAGACCGCGTGGCGGACGTATTCGTCCTGGGAGTGCTTGCGGACGTCGGCGGAGGAGGCAGAGGGGGTCAGCATGGGGTGCCCCCTATCCGGCGTGCTCTCCGGGCAGGGTTCCAGCGAAGAGCTCTCTGAGCTTCTCGTCGATGGTCTTCTTGTCCACCGGCTTGACCAGATACCCTGTGGCCTGGCCCTTGAAAAAGGCCTTGGTGGCCTCCTTGGGGCTGTTCAGGGAGGTCGTCATGATGACCTTGACCTCGCGGCCAGGTGCCACGGCCCACTGCTCCTCCATCTGGCGGACGGTCTGCAGGAACTCGTGGCCGTCCATCTCGGGCATGACGATGTCGAGGAAGATCAGGTCAAAGGGGGCGTCCTCGCCAAGGGCCTTGAGGAAGGT
>Ga0154365_1058_pt1 | contig 9285 bp, 5 predicted proteins | sample RifGroA2_FD_115893 | JGI IMG/M metagenome (GOLD analysis project Ga0154365, IMG submission 115893) | Desulfovibrionales bacterium GWA2_65_9
CCGATGTCCTCGCGGAAGAGGAGCATCTCCGTCGGCGTGCACAGGGACGACCGATGTCCTCGCGGAAGAGGAGCATCTCCGTCGGCGTGCACAGGGACGAATTGTGGCAGCCGCGCGTGCGGCCATAGAGGGTGCTGCGGCGTTTCAGCTCTCCGGCCAGGGCCAGGATCTGCCGGGGCGTGACCTTGAGGTCCGAGGTCACGCGGCGCCTGGAGATGGTCGCCACGTTGCGGTCGAAGTTCGTGCCCTTGCCGCAGCCCGAGGTGATGGAGCGCTGGATCTCCCGGCCCCCGGCAAAGGGGTCGTGGCTCACGTGCACGCGTGCGGTGATGCGCCCGTCCTCGTCCTTGATGTCGACGCCCAGCAACTGCGCCGGGTCGGTCAACAGTGCGTCGGACTTGAGGAAGCCCACGGCCAGGTGCCGGGGATATTTCCCGGTGCAGAGCAGGGTGACCACCTCGCGGTCGTTCAGGTAGATGGTCAGCGGCACCTCGCGGATGGCCTCGATGTGCTTTCGTTCCGGTCCGTTTGGGCCGTATTCGGTGATCTCGAAGGGGAAGGACTCGGGCATGGGACCTCTCTTTTTCCTTCCAGAAAGGTATGCGTTCCAGCGGGGGAAATCAACAGTCCCAGGACAGATCAGCTCCTGGCACAATGAATCCGGCCGAATCAACCCCTCGACATTCAACCGGCGAGGGTGTCCCAGAGCAGCAGGATGTTCAAGCCCACCACCACGAGGGAGATGCCGCCCAGGACGATGTTGTGCCAGGCGCTGTTGACGAATTCGCCCATGACCGCGCGCGAGGCCGTGAGGCGGAATTGCAGGTAGATGGTCAGCGGGAGCTGGATGCTGAGCAGGATCTGCGAGACCACCAGCCCCTGGAAGGGCGAGGAGATGAACAGGATGCAAAGGGCCGCGGGCACCAGGGTCAGGCCCACGCCCAGGCGGCTGTGCGGGTCCTTGATGTCAAAGGGCTCGGAGAAGAGTCCTGAGAAGATGCTGCCGCCGGCCATGCCCGCCGTGACGCTGGAGGACAGGCCGGCCATGAGCAGGGCCAGGGCGAAGACCACGGCTGCGGCGTCGCCCAGGATGGGCCGCAGCATGGCCTGGGCCTGCTCCAGCTGGTCCACGGGCGTGCCCTGGGCGAAAAAAGTGGCCGCAGCCACCAGGATCATGGCGCTGTTGATGCCCCAGCCAACAAGCATGGAGAACAGGGTGTCCACGAATTCGTAGCGTAGCTGGCAGCGGATGACGTCCTTGTCCTCAAGGTTCCACTGGCGGCTTTGGATGACCTCGGAGTGCAGGAACAGGTTGTGCGGCATGACCACCGCGCCAAGCACGCTCATGACGATGGGGATGGAGCCGTGGGGCAGGCTGGGCGTGACCCAGGCCACGGCTGCCTCGCTCCAGGGAATCTTCACCAGGGTCAGCTCGTAGATGAACGCCAGGCCGATGAGCGAGACGAAGCTGATGATGACCTTCTCTACGCGCCTGTAGGCGTTGGAGTAGAGCATCCAGGCCACGAAGCCTGTGGTCAGAAAGGCGCCCAGCCAGATGGGCAGGCCGAAGAGCATGTTCAGGGCGATGGCCGCGCCGAGTAGCTCGGCCAGGGCCGTGGCCACGGCGGCAATCATGGCCGAGCCAAGGAGCGTGCGCGAGGCGGCGGGCCGCATGTGCTTCACCGCGGCCTCGGACAGGCACAGGCCCGTGGCTATCCCCAGGTGCGCGGCGTTGTGCTGGAGCACGATGAGCATGAGGGTGGCCAGCGTGACCATCCACAGCAGGGAGTAGCCGAACCCGGCCCCGGCGGCCACGTTGGCGGCCCAGTTGCCGGGGTCGATGAAGCCGACGGTGACCAGCATGCCCGGCCCGATGTACTTGAGGATCTCAAGTCCGGTGAAGCGCGGCTTGTGATGGTGGCGGAACCAGCCCCGGATGCGTCCTGCGATCACGCGGTTGGCCTTGAAATTGCTGTGAGGACAGAGGGAACCATGTCCACATGCTTACCCTTCCGCCCGCAGGTTGTCCAGACGCAGGGCATTTGCCTCTGCAGCCGTTGCCAGCACGGGCGTTGTCGGGTAGCAGTGTAGGGAACACGCCGAGTTCAGGAGCTTTCTATGCGCACCACCACCAGACTCATTCTTGCGCTCGCTGCGCTCATTTTGCTCACCTCGCAGGCCCTGGCCGCCGAGGGGCGCTACGCCCTGGTCATCGGCAACTCGGCCTACAAGGACAAGCCGCTGAAGAACCCGGCCAACGACGCCAAGGACATGGCCCGGACGCTGCAGCGCCTGGGGTTTGACGTGCAGCTCAAGACCGACGCGGGCCTGCGCGACATGGAGGAGGCCATCCGCGAGTTCGGCGTGCGGCTCAAGCGTGGCGGTGTGGGCCTGTTCTACTTTGCCGGGCACGGGGTGCAGGTGCAGGGCGTCAACTATCTGGTGCCCGTCGGGTCCAAGGTCGCCAGCGAATCCGACGCCAAGTTCGAGTGCGTGGACGCTGGCCGCGTGCTGGGCAAGATGGAGGACGCGGGCAACGAGCTGAACATCATCATCCTCGACGCCTGCCGCAACAACCCCTTTGCCCGCAGCTTCCGCAGCGCGGACCAGGGCCTGGCGCGCATGGACGCGCCCACGGGCTCCATCGTGGCCTACGCCACGGCCCCCAACGCCGTGGCCTCGGACGGCAAGGGCCAGAACGGCATGTACACCAAGTACCTGCTGCAGAACATGACCACTCCGGGCATCCCCATCGAGGAGGTCTTCAAGCGCGTGCGCATCAGCGTCATGGGCGAGTCGGCCAAGAAGCAGGTGCCCTGGGAGTCTTCGTCCATCGCCGGGTATTTCTATCTGGCCGGGCAGCCCCAGCAGGCCCTGTCCATCAATCCCCCGCAGTCCACGGTCCAACAGCGCCAGCAGGAGCAGAAGCTCAATGCGTATATCGCCGGGCTGGAGGCCGAGAAGCGGCAGTTGGAGCAGGAGCGCGCCGAGCTTGCGCGCCGCAGGCAGCAGCTGGATCAGGAGGCCGCCAAGAAGCTCGCCGAGTCCCAGGCTCCCCAGGAGAAGCGCCTGCGCGAGCAGCTCTCCGTGCTTGAGACCGAGCGCCGCCGGCTTGAGCAGGAGCGCCTTGCGCTGGAGGCCGCGCGCCGGGAGACCGAGCGCATGCAGGCCGAGCACGCCGCCCAGGCCAAGCAGCAGGCCAAGTCGGCGCCGACGGCCAGCGCAGCGCCCAGCGTGACGGTAGCCGGTCCTGGCGCAGGTCCTGGGGTCGGGCCGCAGGCCTCGGTCGGGTCGCCCAAGCCCTGGCAATCGTCGCAGCAATCGCCGCCAGCACAGCGCCCTCGGCCGCGTGCCGACGACCGCGCCACGGTCTTGAATCGCCTGGCCGGGGTCTGGCGGTTTGAGACCGAAGGCAACAGGAATTATCCCATGCTCCAGCTCAAGCCCGGCGGCGACACCCTCTACGGAACCCTGGTGGGGGACCAGCGCCTGGTGGACCGCGTGGAACTCTCCGGCCTGGCCGTGGAGGACGGCAACCTGCATGTGCGCATGGACATCAGACGGCCTGCCCAGGAGCAGGCCGACTTGGTCCACCGCCTGCGCAATGTCGTGCGTGGCCAGGAGCAGTCGCGCAACCAGCGGCCGACGCGTGGGCCTGCTCCGGTCAGGACCGTGGAATGCGTGGGCAATCTGAGCGATTCCCAGGGCGGGGTGATTCCGCTGGTCTGCGAGCGCGTGGATGACTTGGCCAGATCCCAGGGGACGCCCCAGAAGGAGACCGGACGCATGGTCCGCACGGACGGCCTCAGGGGCTACTAGACGCCGGTTGCGGTTGCGCGAAGGCACGCAAAAAGGCCCGGGACAGAACTGCTCCGGGCCTTTTTTGTGTCGTTTGAACGGGTTGCCTAGCTGATGATCAGCCCGGCGTAGCCCACCACGCGGCGCATTTCGCCGTTGATTTCCCCGGACGTGGCGTAGGCCGTGATCTCGCTCTGGCTCGCGCCCAGCTCCTGGGCTGCGGCCAGGGCCAGGGTCATGGGCAGCACGCCGCACATGCTGATGCCCTCGCCGCGCACGGTCTCGTAAAACTGGGTCGGGTTCAGGGCCAGGACCGGGTCCAGGGCCTTGGCGTCCAACTCCTGGGCCATCTCGTGGGTCACGAAGTGGCTCATGTCCGAGCTGACGACCATGCTCACCGGGCGCTCGAAGGCGCGCAGGGCGCGGCCGATGGCCTTGCCCACGGCGAGCAGGGTGGCCAGGTCCGGCTGGGACACGGCGATGGGCACGATGCGTGTGTCCGGGTTGAGCTCGGCCAGGAAGGGCAGCATGACCTCCAGGGAGTGCTCGCGCTGGTGGGCCAGGGTGTCGGGCGTGAGGCGGCTCTCCTGGGCGCAGAGGTGCTCCACGAGCTCGGTGTCCACGGCAAGCGTTCCGCCTGGATACTGCCAGCGGCCCGAGGGCCACACGGCAAGAGGCTTGCCCAGGCCGGTGTGGTTGGGGCCGAGGAGCAGCACGGTTTCGGCCAGATTGGCGCGGCCCAGGGTGGCCCCGGCAACGGCGCCGGAGAAATAGTAGCCCGCGTGCGGGGCCATGGTCAGGATGGAGTGCACGCTTGACTTGCGCTCGACCTGACTCAGGTAGCCGCGCACCTCAAGACGCAGGGCCTCGGGGTCGTTGGTGTAGAACTGGCCGGCCACAGCGGGCTGGCGGTCCAGGCTGGCGGCAAAGGGCATGGGCATGGCTCTTCTCCTGGTCCCTTGGCGCTATCAGCGCCCGTTGTTGTTCAGCAGATATTTCTGGAGCCGCTGGTCCAGGGCGCTGCTCGCCAGCTCCTGTGCGGCCATGCGGGCGTAGACCGTGCCCGGCTTTCTCTTCACGATGTCGGAAAGCAGGTCCTTCCATTCGTCAATCTTGCCACCCTGGCGGTAGATGCCGGCCAGGCGCAGGCGCACCGGCGCCCAGTCCGGGTCGCTGTCCGGGATGATGCGGTCGAACTCCTTGGCCCACTTGAGGGTCTCGGTGTAGCGGCCGGAGCGCTCCGTGGCGGTGATGGACATGAGCAGGCAGTCCTTGATCTTGTCCTTGTCGCCATGCGCCTCCAGGAGCAGGGCCAGGGCCTCCTGCGACAGGGCGAAGAGGCGGTGCATGTCCTGCTTGCGGGCCGCGTCCTTGGCCAGGGTGTAGGTGGCGAAGGCGCGGGTGGGCAGGTCTGTGCCCGGGTCCGAGGCGATGCGCGTCCACAGGGGAATGCTCTTCTCGGTGAAGCCCTGGTTCTCCAGGGCCATGGCCCGGGCCTGCTCGAACTGGGCCATCTGCCGGGGCGAGAGCTTCCAGGCCTTCGAGGCCTTGGCCGCCAGGTCGGAAATGCGGCTCCATTCCTTGCGCTCCATGAAGATGTTCATGGCCATGTCCAGCGCCATCTCCGAGTACTTGGGCACCTGCGTCTTGCCCAGGAACTTGCCCGCGAGCTTGAGCGCGCGTTCCGGCTCGCCGCGTTTCCAGGCGCTCACGGCGACGGCCATGCGCGCATCATCGCCCAGCAGGTCATGGTTCTCCTTGACGTAGCTGGCCGAGTCGAAGAGCTGCATCACCCGCTGGTAGTTGCCCTCCTGCACGAGCTGCGGCAGGGCCATGAGGAAGGACTGGAAGCCCAGCTCCTTGGCCTTGCCCGTGAGCGGGCTCTTGGGGTACTTCTCCAGGAAGGAGTTGGCCGTGTTGATGGCGTCGAGGTAGGCCTTGCTGTAGAACTGCCACATGCCGAGCTTGATCAGGGCCAGGGGCGCCAGCGGGCTCTGCGGATACTTGCTGATGATGAGTTCGTACGTCTCGTTGGGCTTGAGCGCCTGGGGCTTGCCGAACACGGAGACCATCTCGGACATGGTCGGGTCGTCGTACACGCCTTCCTCGGCGATGCGCATGCGCGCCACAAGCCCGCCCTCGCTGCCTGGGAAGTCGTGCACGGCCTTCTGGTAGACTTCCCTGGCGGCGGGGCGTTTGTTCTGGCGCAGGTAGATGTCGCCGATGCGCACCAGGGTCACGTCCGCGAACTCGGCGGCAGGATTCAGGTTGAAATAGGTCCAGTAGGGGTCCTTGGCCTGGGCCAGCTTGCCCACCTTCTCCTCAATCTCGGCCGCCAGCCGGAGGAAGTCCGGGGCATCCATGTAGAAGACCGGCCAGCGCTTGTCGATGTAGTCCACTATCTTGTAGGCCTTCTCGAAGTCGCCAATCTTGCGCAGGGTCTGGGCCAGGATGTACGCGGTCTCCTTGGCCAGCTTGCTGTCCGGGTAGTCCTGGATGAGCTCCTGGTAGTGCTCGGCGGCCTTTTTCAGGTCCCCTTTGCTGCGGTAGTATTCACCCAGGGAAAAGGGCACCAGGGCCGCATTCTGGTCGAGCTTGTACTTCCTCTTGATGATGTTGAAATAGGCCTTGGCCTCGCCCAGGTTGCCCACCTTGAGGTTCAGCAGGCCGAGGTTGAGCAGGGCGCGGGGCACGCGCCTGGACTTCTGGTTGGCGTTCATGGCCGTCTGCTGCGCCCCGGCGATCCTGTCGTAGTTGCCGGTCATGCTGTCTTTGTAGAACTGCATGTAGGCGTCGGCCAGATTATAGAGCACATCTTCGCGCAGATCACCTTTGAGGTTCGGCTCGCGCAGGAGTTCCTCCAGCGCGGTGACGGCCTGCTTCCACTGGCCGCTGGACATGTTCGACTGGGCGGTGAGCAGCTTGTCCTTGATCTGCTGCTCCGTGTGCGGCCCCTCGGCGGCCTTGTCCTTGCCGCCCTCCTTGGCCGGGGCGGCGTGGGCGTCCTTGGCTCCGTCCTTGGCGACCTCCTTGGCGGTCTCCTTGGGCTGGCCGTGGTCCGAGGCGTTGGCCGTGCCTGAAGTCTGGGGGGGGGCCGGGGGGGGCTGCGGGGCATGGCTGTCGGCCGCAGGCGCCGGTTGTTCCGCCATGGGGGCCTGGGCCACGGGCGGCAGGGTGGCGTTGGCCGCGCCGCCGGTGGGCGGCACGTTCTTCTGCACCTGCTGGCGCACCTCCCAGGGCCGCGCCCCCTGGGCCTGGGCCGGGGCGATCCTGGCCGGAGCGGTGGCTGCAGCCTTGGGCGCTGCCGCCGTGCCGGAGATGATCTCGGCCAGGCGGGACTCCTCGGGGCTGCGGTGGTCGGCCCGGAAGCGCACCTCGCCCTTGCCCTTTTCCGGCTGCACATCCACGGGCGCGGTCTGGGCAGGGGCGGGCAGGGCGGACTCGGGCGGACGCGGGGGGGGCTGCATGGTCGGCTGGGTTGCCTGCTGGTCCTGCAGGATCGGCTTCTCGGTCACGCCCTGGGGCAACTTGCCGCCAACAGCCTTTTCCGGGGACTTCGAAGGAGCGGCGGGCTTGTCCGTGGCCGTGGGCACAGCTGGCTGGCCAGCAACCTGGGGCAGGGAGGCGGTGCTTCCGCTGGGCAGGCCGAGCACGGTCTTGTTCACCGGCGCGCGCATGGAATAGGGCACGGAAAAATAGGGTTGGCCCGTTGCCGTGTCGGTCTTGGCCGGGGCGACCTGGGCAGACTGGGCGGCCAGAGCAGGTTGGGGGGCCGGGGCAGCTTGGGGGGCCGGGGCCTGTGCTGCGGGCACGGGCGCTGGCGTTGCGGGCGGAGGCAGAGCAGGGGCCTTGGCCTGTGCGGCTGCGGCTTGTTTCTCGCGCTTGGCCGCTGCCTGCTGCTCGCGTTTGGCCTCGGCCTCGGCCTTCTGGCGCTGGGCCTCCTCGGCCTTGGCTTCCTGCTGGCGCTTTTTTTCGGCCAGCTTTTCGGCCTGCACGTCCAGGGCGGATTTTTTCCCGTCCTCGGCCTTCTTGTCCGTGGTCGCCTTGTTCACAGCCTCCGGCCTGGTCTTGGCCGCTGTGTCCTGCTTGGCTTCGGGTTTGGTTTCGGGCTTGGCCTCTGGTTTGGCACCAGGCTTGGCTTCGGGTTTGGTTTCGGGCTTGGTCTTGCCTGCGTCCCAACGGGCTCCGATGGGGTCGGTAAAAACCTGGATCTGGAGCTGCCCTTTGCCGGACACCGGGAAGTTCACGTAGCCGAAGCCGCTGGTGCGCATCTGGATCTTGAAGCCGCCGGGGATGGCGCGCACTCCGCTCACAAGCTTGGAGCCGCCCACGCTGGGCGCGGCGGCGGCCTTTTCGCCGGGCGCGGCCTGGATGAGCACGGTGAGCTCCTGGGGGCCGGTGCGGTGCACGGTGTATTTCGGGAGCGTGCCGGATTCGGCGGTGACGGTGAGGGTGTCCGCGCTTGCTCCGGCCTGAAAGCCGGTCTGCAAGGCCACCCCGGACAACGGATACAGGACTCCCCCGGCGGCCAGGGCCGCCACGAGCCAGAGGGGCGCTGTCAGTCGTCTCCAGGTCATGGCATGGGCCTGCTCGGTCCCCGCATCCTTAAACACCCGCCTGGCGGGCCTCAGGAGTCGAGGAGGTTGCGTTTCTTGAGCTTCTCGATGAGCGTCGTGCGCTTGATGCCGAGGATCTCCGCAGCCTGGTTCTTGACGCCGCCAGACTCTTTCAGGGCCTCGGTCAGCAGGCGCTCCTCGGTCTCGTCCAGAAATTCCTTGAGCCCCAGGCCCTTGTCGCGCAGGTCCTTGAGTTCCGGCCAGGCGAACCCGGCGCTCACGCCAGCGTTCACGATGATCTGCTGGACCTTCTCCTGCTCGGGCATGCCCGCGTTGCGCTGGATCTTCTCCGGCAGGTCTTCGGGCTCGACGGTCTGGCCTTCACAGAGGATGGACAGGCGCTCCATGAAGTTTTCCAACTCGCGCACGTTGCCCGGCCAGGAATAGGCCACGAGCATGGCCCTGGCCTTGGGGCTGACCTTCATGTTCGGGCGGTCCTTCTCGAAGCAGAAGCTGCGCAGGAAATACTCGGCCAGAACCAGGACGTCCTCCCCGCGCTCGCGCAGGGGCGGCAGCTGCATGGGGATGACGTTCAGGCGGTAGAACAGATCCTCGCGGAAGCGGCCTTCGGCCACTTCGATCTCCAGGTCGCGGTTGGTGGCGGCCACCACGCGCACGTCGACCTTCTTGGTCTGGGTGCCGCCCACGCGTTCGATCTCTTTTTCCTGGAGGGCGCGCAGGATCTTCACCTGCAGGCTCAGGTCCATCTCGCCGATTTCGTCGAGGAAGATGGTGCCGCCGTCGGCCAGCTCGAAGCGGCCGGGGCGTGAGCGGATGGCGTGGGTGAAGGCGCCCTTTTCGTGGCCGAAGAGTTCGCTCTCCAGAAGCTCCCTGGGGATGGCCCCGCAGTTGATGGGCACGAAGGGTTTGC
>Ga0154365_1029_pt1 | contig 9277 bp, 8 predicted proteins | sample RifGroA2_FD_115893 | JGI IMG/M metagenome (GOLD analysis project Ga0154365, IMG submission 115893) | Desulfovibrionales bacterium GWA2_65_9
TGGCTGGTGCGTGGTCGACGACACCTACAACGCCAACCCGCTGTCCATGCGCCGCAGCCTGGAAGCCGCCCGGCTCCTGGCCGGGGACGCACCCCTGGTGCTGGTCCTGGGCGACATGAAGGAGCTGGGCGCTGGTGCGGCCAAGGCCCACGAGGAGCTGGGCGCGGCCCTGCCGGGCTTGAAGCCGACGGCCGTGTTCTTCCAGGGCGAGTTCGCCGCTGATGTGGAGCGAGGGGCTCACGGTGCGGGCGGGTCGGTGGCAGTCACAAAAATTTCCGAGCCCGCTGTCGTGCTGGCGCAGCTGAACGCCGCCAAGAACGGAACTCGCGGCGTAGTCCTGGTCAAGGGCTCACGCTCCTGCCGCATGGAGCTCTACGCCCAGGCGCTCCTGGCCGGGCTCAAGAACGTGGACAACGACTCCGCGAAAGGCGGCCGCCCATGATCTATCATCTCCTCTACCCCCTTGCGGCCAAGTTCACGCTGTTCAACGTCGTGCGCTACATCACCTTCCGCAGCGTCTATGCGCTGTTGACCGCGCTGGTGATCTCCATCCTCCTCGGGCCGAAGCTCATCGAGTGGCTCAAAGCCCTGCGCTGCCGCCAGCACATCCTGGAAGAGGTAGCCTGCCATCAGGCCAAGGAAGGCACCCCGACCATGGGCGGCCTGCTCATCGGCGTGTCGCTGATCTCGAGCGTGCTGCTCTGGGGCGACCTGACCAACGCCTACATCTGGCTGACGCTCTACGTCTTCGTGGGCTTCGGGGCCGTGGGCTTCTGGGACGACTACACCAAGGTGGTCAAGAAGCAGAACAAGGGCATCTCCCCGCGCGCCAAGCTGGCCGGGCAGGTCTTCGTGGCCGGGTCGGCCATCGCGCTGCTTATTTTCCAGCCCGCGTACTCCACACAACTCGCGGTGCCCTTCTTCAAGAACATCCACCCGGACCTGGGCCTGTTCTACCTGCCCTTCGCCGTGCTGGTGCTGGTGGGGGCATCAAACGCCGTGAACCTGACCGACGGGCTGGACGGCCTGGCCATCGGCCCGCTGGTGGTCTCCGCAGCCTGCTTCGCCATCTTCATCTACGCCGCAGGCAACGCGGTCATCTCCGCGTACCTGAACATCACGCCCGTGCCCGGCGTGGGCGAGGTGACGGTGTTCTGCGGCGCTCTCGTGGGCGCGGGCCTGGGCTTCCTCTGGTTCAACGCCTACCCGGCCCAGGTGTTCATGGGCGACGTGGGCTCGCTCTCGCTCGGCGGCACGCTCGGCTTCATCGCCGTGCTGGCCAAGCAGGAGCTTGTGCTGGCCCTGGTCGGCGGCGTCTTCGTGTTCGAAACCCTCTCGGTGATCCTCCAGGTGGGCTACTTCAAGATGAGCGGCGGCAAGCGCATCTTCCGCATGGCCCCGCTGCACCACCACTTCGAGCTCAAGGGCATCCCCGAGTCCAAGATCATCATCCGGTTCTGGATCCTCTCCATTCTCATGGCCCTCATGGCCCTGAGCACGCTGAAGTTGCGCTAGGTGGCGGGCATGAACAGAAAACGTGACCTCTTGAAAAGTCTAAAGATTTTCGAGAACCGCCTCGTGGTCGTGGTCGGCGCGGGCGTTTCCGGCCTGGCCGCGTGCCGCTTCCTGCTCACCCTGGGGGCAACCGTGCGTCTGGTGGATGCCAAGGCGGACCTGTCCCAGGACGTGCTCCTGAAGGTCACGCAGAACCCCTCTGCCGCCGGGCTGACCCTTGAGGCCGGGCCGCACACGGCGGCCCAATTCGCCGATGCGCACCTGGTGGTGCTCTCCCCCGGCGTGCCGGTGAAGAAGCTCGCGGCCGTGCTGGCAAACGTCGAACCCTGGCGCGTGGTGGCCGAGATGGAGTTCGCCTCCTGGTTCCTGGACGAGCCGGTCATCGCCATCACCGGCACCAACGGCAAGACCACCACCACCACGTTGGTCGGCCACATCTTGCAGCACGCTGGCCTCGTGCCCTTTGTCGGCGGCAACATCGGCACGCCGCTGTGCGAGTACCTCATGGGCGAAACGCCAGCCGACGTGCTGGTCATCGAGATCTCCAGCTTCCAGCTCCAGAACTGCCGGACCTTCGCCCCACGCGTGGCGGCCCTGCTCAACTTCTCGGCCAACCACCTGGACTACCACCTGGACATGGAGGAGTACCTGGCGGCCAAGCTGAACCTTTTCGCCCGGCAGGACCACGGCGCTAACGCCATCGCGCCGGAGTGCATGCGCGCCGAGTTGGAGGCCCGGAATTTCACCAAGGCCCAGCGCGACTACTTCACCGCGGACACCGATTTCGATTGCCCGGGCCTGCCCGGCCTGCACAACCGCGAGAACATCGCCGCAGCCTGGCGCATGGTGCGGCCCTTCGGCGTCACCGAGGCCCAGGCGCGCGCGGCCATTGCCAATTTCCGCGCACTGCCGCACCGCATCGAGCCCGTGGGCGTGGCTGCCGGGGTGCTCTTCGTCAACGACTCCAAGGCCACCACACTGGACTCCGTGGCTGCGGCGGTGAAGAGCCTTGACCGCCCGGTGCGCCTGCTCATGGGCGGGGTGTTCAAGGGCGGCGTGGTCGCGGACATCCTGCCGGCCCTGAAGGAGCGTGTGGTTTCCGTGGGCCTGTTCGGCGCCAGCCGCGAGGTCTTCGAGCCCGTTCTCGCCCCGCACTTCCCTGTGAGTTGGGACCAGACCCTCGAAGAGGCCGTGCGCCGCCAGTTCGCCCAGGCCAAGCCCGGCGACGCGATCCTGCTCTCCCCGGCCACGGCCAGCTTCGACGCCTATTCCGGCTACACCGAGCGCGGGCGCGACTTCGCGCGCGTTGCAGCGGCCCTGGCCGACGAACAGGGCGCGCCGAACACGGAGGTGCGCCCATGAACCAGCGCCGGGGCACCCAGTACTATCCCATGGACTACTGGCTCCTGTTCGCTGCCATCCTGCTGGCGGGCATCGGGCTGATCATGGTCTTTTCCAGTTCGGGCATGATGGCCGAGCGCTTCTACCAGGACAAGTACCTGTTCTTCAAAAAGCAGGCGATCTTCTTCGTGGTCGGCACTGCGGTGATGATCTTCTGCGCGCGCGTGAACCGCAAGTTCTTCTACGACCTGACCTACGTCTGGATGTTCTTGGCCATTCTGCTGCTGGCCTTGTGCCTGGTCTTCGGCACCACGGCGGGCGGCGCCAAGCGCTGGATCCGCCTGGGGCCTGTCTCATTGCAGCCGCTGGAATTCGCCAAGCCTGCGCTGGTGCTTTACCTGGCCTATTTCTTCGCCCGCAAGCAGGAGATCATGCAGGTCAAGACCTTCAGCGTGGGCTTCATCCCGCCCTTTGCGGCCACGGGCGTCATGAGCCTGCTGCTGCTGCTGCAGCCCGACTTCGGCGGGGCCATGCTCCTGGCCATCCTGCTCATGTTCATGTGCCTGGCCGGCGGCACGCGGGTCATCTACCTCCTGGGCGCGTTCCTCGCGGGCGGCTGGGGCGGCTGGCTGCTCATCGCCTCCTCGCCCTACCGGCTCAAGCGCTGGACGGCCTTCCTGGACCCCTTCGCCACGGCCAAGACCACGGGCTATCAGCTGGTGCAGTCGCTCTACGCCTTCGGCTCCGGCCAGTTCTTCGGCGCAGGGCTGGGCGCGGGCAAACAGAAGCTGCTCTTCCTGCCCGAGGCCCACAACGACTTCATCATGGCCGTGGTGGGCGAGGAGCTGGGCTTCCTGGGCCTGTCGCTGGTGCTGCTGCTCATGGGCTTTTTGTTCCTGCGGGCCTTCCGCGTGGCCTTCCTCCAGGAAGACCTCATGGACCGCCTCACGGCCTTCGGCATGACCATCGTGCTGGTCCTGGGCGCCTGCATGAACCTGGCCGTGGTGCTCGGCACCGTGCCGCCCAAGGGCGTGCCCATGCCCTTCATCAGCTACGGTGGCAGCTCGCTCATCGTGTCCTTCATCTGCGTCGGCATACTCCTCAACCTGTCGAGGAACCGGACATGAGCGCAGCACAGCACATTTCCCGTCTGGTGGTCACCACCGGAGGCACCGGGGGGCACATCTTCCCGGCGCTGGCCGTGGCCGCCGAGGTGCGTCGCCGCGACCCCGAAGCCCGCGTGCTTTTCCTGGGCGGAAGCGGTCCCGAGGGCGAACTGGCGCACAGGGCCGGGCTCTCCTTCGAGGCGCTGCCCGCCAGCGGCGTGCTGGGCAAGGGCGTCAAGGCGCTGCTGGCCACGGTCTGGGTGGGCAAGGGCGTTATCCTGGCCACGCGCGCGCTCCGGCACTTCAAGCCCCAGGTGGTTATCGGCTTTGGCGGGTACGCGGGCTTCTGCCCGGTGCTGGCCGCAGCGCTTCTGGGCATCCCCACGGCGGTACACGAGCAGAACTCCGTGCCCGGCGTCACCAACCGCACCTTGGGCAAGCTGGTCAAGCGCGTGTTCGTGTCCTTCGAGGAACGCCACAACTATTTCTCCCCGGCCAAGACCATGCGCACCGGCAACCCTGTGCGCGCGGAGATCGCCAGGGTGGACCGCACGCCCGGCGCGAACCGCAACCTGCTGGTGCTGGGCGGCAGCCAAGGCGCCAAGGGCTTAAGCGACCTCGTGGTGGCCGCCCTGCCGCAGCTTTTGTCCGCGCGGGTGCACATCCTGCACCAGGCTGGCCGGGCCGATGTCGAGCGCATCAAGAGCGCCTACCTCGCCGCCGGTGCCGACGACAGCCAGGTTCAGGGCTTTGTGGAGGACATGGCCGGGGCCTACGCCTGGGCCGATCTGGCCCTGTGCCGGGCCGGGGCCTCGACGATTTTCGAACTGGCCGCCACAGGCACCCCCTCAGTGCTGGTGCCCTTCCCCTTTGCCGCCCACGACCACCAGCGCGTCAACGCCCAACACCTGGAGTCCCTGGGCGCGTCCATCCTGGCCGACCAGGACCTGCTGAGCGGGCCGGCCCTGGCGGACATCCTCCTGGGGCTTCTGGGCGACGGCGCGAGGCTCGGCTCCATGGGCCGCGCAGCCAAGGACTTTGCCCAACCGGACGCCGCAGCGCGCATCGTCGACGGGCTGGAAGAGCTCTGCCGCCAGGCAGCTTAGAGAGAGGACAGGAAGATGACAGAGACAACCAAGATCGCAGTCCCCGGCCGCAGCGCCAGCCCGGCCATGTACAGCCGCGTCTCCACCGTGCACATGGTGGGCATCGGCGGCGCAGGCATGAGCGGCATCGCCGAGGTGCTGCTGAACATGGGCTTCACCGTCACCGGCTCGGACATGGCCGCAGGCAGCGCCGTGCACCGCCTGAAGAAGCTCGGCGCGCAGGTGTACATCGGCCACGGGGCCGACAACGTGGGCCGGGCCGATGTGGTGGTCAAGTCCACGGCCATCCAGGACCTGAACCCGGAGCTGGTGCGCGCCCGCGAGCTCTCCATCCCCATCATCCCGCGCGCGGAGATGCTGGCCGAGCTCATGCGCATGCGCACCGGCATCGCCGTGGCCGGAACCCACGGCAAGACCACCACGACCTCGCTTCTGGCGACCATCTTCACAGAGGCGGGGCTCGACCCCACCGTGATCATCGGCGGACGGCTGAACACCTACGGCAGCAACGCGCGCCTGGGCGAGGGCGAATTCCTCATCGCCGAGGCCGACGAGTCCGACGGCTCGTTCCTCTGCCTCTCGCCCATCATGACCGTAGTCACCAATGTGGACAAGGACCACATGGACTTCTACCCGGACATGGCGGCCATCGACCGCTCCTTCACCACCTTCATGAACTCCATCCCCTTCTACGGGGTCAACGTGGTCTGCGGCGACGACCCCGGCGTGCTGCGCCTGCTGCCGCAGATCAAACGCCCCTGCCTGACCTATGGCCTGGGCAAGAAGAACCGCCTGCGCGGCCAGATCGTGGCCACCAGCCTGCGCAGCATCTTCGAGGTGACCCTGGACAACGAGCCCTGGGCTCAGGTGACACTCGCCCATCCGGGCCTGCACAACGTGCTGAACTCCCTTGGCGCCATCGGCGTAGCCATCGAGGCCGGGCTGCCCAAGGAGGCCATCCTGCGCGGCCTGGCCAATTTCGGCGGCGTGGGCCGCAGGTTCGAGCGCAAGGGCGAACGCGGCGGCGTGCTCGTGGTCGACGACTACGGCCACCACCCGGCGGAGATCAAGGCCACGCTGGAAACCGCCCGCGCCTGCTACCCCGACCGCAGGCTCGTGGTGGCCTTCCAGCCGCACCGTTTTTCCCGCACGCAGGCCCTGTTCGGCGAATTCTGCACCGTGTTCACCCAGGCCGACCTGCTGCTCCTGACCGAGATCTACCCGGCCAGCGAGGCCCCCATTCCGGGCGTCAACGGGATGTCCCTGGCTCAGGGCATCAAGCAGGTCAGCAAGACCAAGGTGCGCTTCTTCCCGGACTTCGCGGGCATCGAGCGCCAGCTGAAAGATATTTTGAAGCCCGGCGATCTGTTCCTGACCCTGGGGGCCGGGAGCATCTGGAAGATCGGCGAATTCTGGCTGAACGAACCCGAGAACGAGCCCGTGCACGTCACGGCCGAGGCCTAGGAACCAATGCCCCTGACCATCGCGCACGACACGCTCCTTTGCGAGCGCACCACCCTCCGGCTGGGCGGCCCTGCCCTGGCCGAGGCCGTGGTCTCGTGCGCGGCGGGCCTGGACGAGCTGGCGCGCGTCCTGCCCGGCCTGGGCGGTCTGCCGGGTCTGGGCGGACAGGCCCTGGCCCTGGGCGCGGGCAGCAACATCCTGGCTGCGGACGGTCCCCACGCATTGGTGCTGGTGCGCGCTGCAAATAACGCCGCCCCGCAGATTTCCACGCAGGCTGACGGCGTCACCCCCGGTGCGTTCATCGTCCGCGCTGGCGCGGGCCTGCGCCTGCCCAGGCTCCTGGGCTTCTGCCAGCGCGCCGGTCTTTCCGGGCTGGAGGGCCTCACCGGCGTGCCGGGCCGCATCGGCGGCAGCGTGGCCATGAACGCGGGCTCCTACGGCGTGGAACTGGGTGCGCTTCTGACCCGGGTGCGCCTCTGGACCCCCGAAGGCGGGCTCATCTGGCGCGCGGCCCAGGACTGCGCCTTTGGTTACCGGCATTTCGACCCGCGCATGGGTGGCGGCTTCTGGATGGTCTGGGAGGCCGAGTTCGCCCTGAACGCGGACCAGCCCTTTGCCATCCGCAAACGCATGGAGACCGTCTACGCCAGGAAGAAGGCCAGCCAGCCCGTCACGGCCAGAAGCGCGGGCTGCGTGTTCAAGAACCCCGAGGGGCTCGCCCCTGGCACCAGCGCAGGCCGCCTGCTCGACGAAGCCGGACTGAGGGGCAAGCGTCTGGGCGGCATGGCCTTCTCCACCGTGCATGCGAATTTCCTGGTCAACAAGGGTGGCGGCACGGCCGCGCAGGCCCTGGAGCTTTTGGAGTACGGCCGGGCCACGGTCTTCGACCGGTTTAATCTGAACCTTGAAACCGAAGTGGTGGTGCTCGGATGATGCGTTCCGGCGGAATGCAGCGCAAGCCGCGCGAGCCGCGCAAGTCGGCTGTGCGCCTGAACAGGGCGCGCAAGGACTCGGGCGGCGGCGTAGTCATGGACACGGCCGTGGCCGTGAAAAACGCCCTGCTCTTCTTCGCCGCCCTGCTCGTGCTGGGCAGCCTGGGGGCCGGCCTGATCTTCGGCTACCGCTACGTGACCACCACCCCGGCCCTGGGGCTGACCGAGATCACCATCAGCGGCAACATGCGCCTGGCCTATGGGCAGGTGCTGGAAATCGCGGGCCTGCGCCTGGGCCAGAACAGCCTGGGCGTCAACGTGAGCCAGGTTGAGGCCGCGCTTTCGCGCAACCCCTGGGTGGAGTTCGTCACCGTGCGCCGCGAGCTGCCGGACAAGCTCTTCATCACCATGGTCGAGCGCCAGCCCTCATTCTGGGTGCGCCAGGACGGCGCACTCTACTTCGCCGACGCCAAGGGCGCCACCATCACGCAGCTCAGCCCCGGCGACTCGGCCTCGCTGCCGCTGCTGGAGATCGCGCCGGAGCTGGCGGAAAAGCAGCAGATCCTGGAGGCCATGGTGGCGCGCATGAATCAGCAGAACCTGCCCTTTGCCCTGGGCCAGATGGCCTGGGTGAAGTTTACGGAATCCGGCCAGGTGGAGTTGTACCTGGACGCCCTGCGCATCCGCGTGCGGGCCGACATTTCCGACTGGGAAACGCAGTTCAGCCGCATTGAGACTGTCTGGCGTGACCTCAAGCTGCGCGGCGAGTCCGGGCAGGTTGCGGCCATTGAGGCCAGCGGCGGCAAGGTTTGGGTGGAGAAGAGGCAGAAGCACGGGGCTTCCTGACGGGGAAGAATAGGGAAGGCCCGGCCCTTTGGCGAGTCTAACAAGGGAGGAAAACATGGCCAAGAGCGACATCATCGTCGGCCTGGACATCGGCACCACGAAGATTTGCGCCGTGGTGGGCGAGGCCAAGGACGACGGAGTGGTGGACATCATCGGCATCGGCACAAGCCCGTCCACGGGTCTGCGCCGGGGCGTGGTGGTGAACATCGAACAGACAGTGCAGTCCATCAAAAAGGCCCTGGAAGAGGCCGAACTGATGGCCGGATGCGAGATCCATTCGGTCTACGCGGGCATCGCGGGCAGCCACATCAAGGGCTTCAACAGCCACGGGGTCATCGCCGTCAAGGGCGGCGAGGTCACCCAGAAGGATGTGGACCGCGTCATCGAAGCCGCCAAGGCCGTGGCCATCCCGCTTGACCGCGAGGTCATCCACACCCTGCCCCAGGAGTTCATCGTCGACGACCAGCGCGGCATCGCCGATCCGCTGGGCATGGCCGGCGTGCGCCTGGAGGTGAAGGTGCACATCGTCACCGGTGCTGTGACCTCGGCCCAGAACATCGTGCGCTCGTGCCACCGCTCGGGCCTCGACGTGGCCGACATCGTGCTCGAGTCCCTGGCCTCCAGCAAAGCCGTCCTCTCCGCAGAGGAGCGCGAGATCGGCGTGTGCCTGGTGGATCTGGGCGGCGGCACCACGGACATCGCCATCTTCTCCAAGGACTCCATCAAGCACACCGCTGTGCTGGCCCTGGGCGGAAACAACCTGACCAACGACATCGCCTTTGGCCTGCGCACGCCCATGACCGCCGCCGAGAAGATCAAGATCGACCACGGCTGCGCCCTGGCCGAGCTGGTCAAGGTGGACGAGGGCATCGAGGTGCCATCCGTGGGCGGCCGCGACTCCCGCGCCATGAGCAAGCGCGTCCTGGCCGAAATCTGCGAGCCCCGCTGCGAGGAGATTCTGGCCCTG